>Ga0209274_10000178_pt1 | contig 52123 bp, 39 predicted proteins | sample HubBroMetageREF1_FD_188343 | JGI IMG/M metagenome (GOLD analysis project Ga0209274, IMG submission 188343) | Reference soil microbial communities from the Hubbard Brook experimental Forest, New Hampshire, USA - Hubbard Brook CCASE Soil... | ecosystem: Environmental > Terrestrial > Soil >...
TGACCATTTTGGGCGACCACTCGCGGCGTCGACAGCGTAGACGTTCCCATCCGCGCTTCCGAAGAACGCAACTCCATCGCGAACGACCGCCGATGACCACACCTCGGCCTGGCTTGCCGCCTCCCACAGTTTTTCCCCCGAATGCCGATCCACGGCATAGATATTGCCGTCGTCACAACCAAAAAGAACCTTGTTTTCGAAGACAGAAGGCGTGGCATGCATCTGGCCCTCTGCCTGAAACTTCCACTTAGCTGTTCCCGTGCCGATGTCGATTGCGTGCAGCACTCCGCTGACCGAAGTAACATACAGAATTCCTTCTCGAAGCACGGGAGCGGACCGCACCGCGCTGCCGGCACGATATTGCCAAGCCGCCTTCTCCGGAAAATGTAATTTGATTTGTCCCTGGCCACCGGTGCGGGCATTGTCGCCAAGCAGAGTTGACCAGTCGCGCGGAGATTCAGGCGTAACTTTTTCCGTCATCACAATCAGGCTAAGATAAGACGATGATCGATCTGTTTCAGATCGGAGATTCCGAGTCCAAGTTTTCCTGCCGCTGCAATATGTCCCGGCTGCCGGAAGAAGAGATTTTTGGTGGCATCGTGAAAGAACACATTGGTATCTGGCGTGATGCTGCTCGGCTCGTGTTCCCAGACGGACGGAGCACCGTGCTCGCGTCGTTTCTTCTCAATCGCCTCCAGTTCAACAGTGTCCATCGCCACCGGGTCGGTAGCTACCATTAGAATTCCTGGCTGCTCGATAAAATCCTGAACCTGCGTGAGCGGGCCCCCGTGCCATACCTGGCGCATTCCATCCATGATGTGCAGCACGGCTTTCGAACGCAGCGGTTCGACCGTGCACATCAATCCGATGAGAGGATTTGTAAAAGAATGGGGCGCTCGATGGGTGCGCGCAACGTTATTGAAAGTACCGTAGGCCAGGTTCTTGAGAGCTCCAGTAACACCGGACGCCGAGTGGTCCTTCATGGTAGGCACGTTGATAATCTTCGTTACTTCGTGGGCCACAATCCTTGCCATGTAGGACCGGGTTTCCCACTCGCCGAAGAAATTAGCATCGCAATAAACATTTGGCTCATATCCGACTACGCCGCTGGCGAAGGCGTCCTGGATGCCCACGATGCGAACTCCAGTCGGCAACAGCGTCTGATAGCTGCCGACATCAATCTCATACGAATATCGGTCGTAGACGACAATATTTCGCAGAGGCACTCCAACCGAACGGACACCGTCAATGATCTCTCGTAGGATCTCCGGAGACGAACAACAAGCAGGCGCACCCGACGGATTAATCTTGATGCCCACGACGTCCTTCGGATCGATGAATTTCGCCCACGCGTTGCGAACTGATTCCTCGCCCGTTAGTTCGGTCATCGCCCGTTCCAGCAGACGGCGGACGATCGGCTGGGACACACGATTCCCCACGATGGCCTTGGGTTCGCGGATCTCGACAACTCGCCCGCGAAACAATCCCGGCATCCCCATTGGCGACGGCGCATAATCGGGCAGACCGTGCAGTTCAATGGGTGGGAGGGAAGGAAGAGAATCCGCCCGCATCATCGGATCCAGACCTTGTATCAGCAGCGAAGCGCTGCCGATGCAACCAGCCTTCACAAAACTACGACGATCCATTGATTCCTTCCGGGTTGGTCGCTCCCAATTTGCCAGACTGAATCTTGAGCGAGCGAACTAGACTACGCTACCGCGTCTCTGGTTTACAACCCGTCTTCACAACTCGTCGTGGGCCGAGCTCTTCATCTTAAGATGACAATCTCGTCGCGTGTGGATACACTTTCGCTGCAACACAAACCACAGCAGGCACGGAGAGGCGGATGAAAACATCACTTGCAATCATCACAGCACTAGCGGTCATCATCGGATCTCCTCTCGTCACATTTGCGCAAACTCCACCTCGTTATGACCTGCTCTTAAAAGGCGGCCACGTTATCGATCCTGCCAATCACATTGACGACGTACGCGACGTTGCCGTATTCCAGGGCAAGATTGCTGCGGTCGAAAAAGATATTCCCGCCGACCAGGCCGGGAAGGTGGTGGATGTTTCGAAGCTCATCGTCACCCCCGGACTGATCGATATTCACTTCCATGTCGGTCACGGAGGCGCGCCGCTCAACTGGTTTGCTCCTGAAGCCCGAGCACATACTCTCCCGCTTGGCATCCCGGCAGATATGGCACTGCAATCCGGCGTGACCACCATTGTCGATGCCGGTACGGCAGGCGCCGAAACCTTCCTGCAAGAGAAAGAAGAAGTCATCGACCGCGCCAGGGTGCGGGTTCTGGCTTTCCTGAATATTGTCAGTAACGGCATGGACGGGGGGCTCGAACAGAGTTTGGATGAGATGGACCCCAAACTTTGCGCCGCCACAATCACAAAATATCGGGACGTTATCGTGGGAGTGAAGACTGCCCATTACTGGACGAAAGAGCCGTGGGATGGGGAGCACGTCCCATGGGCTGCGGTGGATCGGGCGATTGAATGTGCGACGATCGCGAATGTTCCGGTCATGTATGACTTCTGGCCTCGTCCCGAGAGAACTTACGAAGATCTGCTGCTGAAAAAGATGCGGCCCGGCGATATTCACACCCATGTCTTTGCCCAGCAGTTTCCGATCATCCTTGCGGACGGAAAAATAAATCCTGCGCTGGCGGAAGCGCACGCGCGTGGCGTGATCTTCGACGTTGGACATGGGTCCGGCAGCTTCTGGTTTCGCAATGCGGTTCCTGCTCAGAAACAGGGATTCATTCCTGATTCCATGTCCACCGACTTACACACAGGCAACTACAACGTAGTTAGCATGACGAACGTGATGTCGAAATTCCTGGCCATGGGTGTGCCCCTCGATGACATCATTCGCCGATCAACCGTCAATCCAGCGGCTGAGATTCATCGCCCCGAGTTGGGCACGCTGGCGGTAGGCAAGGACGCCGATATCGCAGTCCTCGAATTATCGAAGGGGCATTTCAGTTACATCGATTGTGGCGTCGCCAGATTTGACGGAAACGCGCAACTAACGGCTCGTATGACGATTCGCGCCGGCCGCATCGTGTACGATCCATCCGGTCTCAGCATGGTGGAGTGGGAGAAGGCCCGCCCGCAATATTTCAGCATGCCCGACAAAGCCGAGTCTTTGCCCGCACTGGCCGACGATTATCCGCGGGATTGATTGTCGAAATTGATTGTCGAAATTCCAACAGTGTCCTGGAGGATCAGCCATGCCACGGATTACCCGGCGCAAACTCTTGAGCCAAGGCGCACAAACCATTGCTGCAGGTAGCGCCGCATTTGCCGCCGCCCCGATTCTGGCAGCCCGAGCAGTTGGCAAAGAATCGACCGCGGCCGTGGACTACTACGAGAGACTCGGGGTAGCCCCGTTCATCAATGCCGCAGGCACTTATACCGTTCTCTCAGCTTCGACAATGCCCGATGAAGTGCAGGCAGCGATTACACTGGCGGCAAAAAGGCCGGTACATCTCAAGGAACTGCTCGACGCCTCCGGAGTGTATCTAGCGAAGCAACTAAGCTGTGAGGCTGCGCTGGTCACAGCTGGCGCCGCCGCGGCGCTCGTGGTGGGCACGGCAGCTTGCGTCACCATGGGAAATGATCAAGCCATTCTCGGTATTCCCACCGACATGGCTGGCCTGAAGAATGAAGTCCTGATTCAGAAATCTCATCGTTACGATTATGAGCACGCGATGCGCAACTCCGGAATCCACTTCGTGGAGGTCGAGACCCTGGAGCAGTACGAACACGCGTTCAATGAACGCACGGTGATGGCCCACTTTTTCAACGCGGCTGAAGGCAAGATCAGCCGCGAGGATTGGGTGCGAGTAGCTCGTCAGCATGGCGTACCTTCCTTTAACGATGCCGCTGCCGATGTCCCGCCGATCTCGAATCTATGGAAATACACGCAGATGGGATTTGACCTGGTCACGTTTTCCGGGGGAAAGGGCCTTCGCGGACCGCAGTGTACAGGCCTGCTGCTGGGCAGAAAAGACCTGATCGAAGCAGCCAAGAAAAACAATTCGCCAAACTCCGATACTGTGGGGCGCGGCATGAAGGTGGCCAAGGAGGAAATTGTTGGCCTCGTCGCCGCCGTAGATTGGTTTCTGAAACAGGACGATGCCGCGATGGAAGCGGAGTACCGGCGCCGCGCGGATGTAATCGCACAACAGCTGACCTTGATTCCGACAGTGCAAACTCAAGTCTTCATCCCTGAAGTCGCCAACCATGTCCCCCACCTGCTCATCACCTATGACCAGAACCGAGTGAAGATCCCTGGCACTGAAGTGATGCACAAAATGAGGCAAGGAACTCCGCGCATCGAGTTGAATCCATCGACCGGGGGCTCTCCGGCGAGCGCTGGCCTGCCGGGAGGACCGAACACAATTGTCGTCGGCGTCTGGATGTTGCAGCCCGGAGAAGAGAACGTGGTTGGTAAACGCCTGCAGGAAGTTTTGAAGGCGGCGACAGCTTAGAGACGGGCAAAGCCTGCCCTCACTTCACGAGCTTCAGGGTGCCAAAGCGTTCCGGAACATGGAAGCTCTCCCGCATCGGCGCTCGCCAAGCAATGTAGTGTCGACTGGAGGCAGGCCCCTGACAACGAAAGAGATTGACGCGCAGAGTATTGCCGGCGGCCGCCGGGCGACTGTCGATTGCAGCATACGGAATACGCATCGCCCCATACCACACATGAGCAGCCTTATCGATCCTCGATGAGACCTCGAAATTCGAATTCCATTTCCAGCCGCTGTCATCATGTCGGCGATCGAGATCGATATCCAGATCAACCCATTCTCCTTGCGGCGAAATCTCGAATTCTTTGTATCGTTTTATGTTCTTAAAATCCGCGCCAATGAACGCTTCCGCGACATCCCAATTCCAGAGCTCGTTCGTCTCGGTCGACGTATTCGGATACGACGTCAGATTGAGTTCTTCGTAGGGACAAACGAAAAGAAAGTAGAGGTTCTGCTTCGTCCAGCGCGTCCTGATCTCAGTCCGATACTTCGGCTCAGGCTTGCCATGTGCATCCGAATCCATGTAGATGGGTTCCGAGCCGCGCCAAAACGAAGACATCGGATTCGTGTCGAGCCGCGGGTCAGAGCCGGCCCAGCGGCTGTGGATGATGCCGTCGTCTGCGAAGATGGAACCGCAACCAGCGATGAGCACAAGCAGCACTCGAAGGAGTTTATTCATGGGAGATTTCTTCCAGTACGGAATCAAAGCGCCTCAGGGGTTGTTGCCCGACATCGCAAGCCGAGTTAGGTGATACGTCATCAGTGTGTCAGGAGACAAGAGCGCTTCGTGAAATTCCCACGCTGCCTGTTGGGTATTTCCCGAGCTGGCATCGAGCAGGCCGGCATTGTAAAACCACCCGCCACCCGGGGACTCGCTACTACCGGATTTCTTGACGCGCTCGAGAACGCTCTGCAATTTTTGCTTCGCGGAGCTATGATCAAAATCCGGAAGTTGCTGAGACGCCTTCCACGCCCAAGCCGCATCTCCAAAACTAGACTTCGCGGCCGCCTGCTTAAAGCTACTCAGAGCCTTATCCGGCACTTTGCATTTCTGGTATACGTTCCCAATCAGATAGCTAAACCGGGCGGACTCCAGGAACGGTTCAAGTCCATCCCGCGTGAATGCCAGATCCGGCGCCGGTTGCGCCAGATCGTCGACGGCCTTGATCGCCTCCGAACATTGTCCCTGCTGCGCCATTGACAAACCGTGCTGGATTTGTACTTCAAGCCACACTTGCCGCACGTTAGTTCCGCCCTCTTCCCTTTGAAAGAACCGATTGTGGAACAGCGCGGCTGCCTTCTCGAACTCACCAGCTTCGGTCAAATTCAAGATCAGTTCGTATACGAGCGTAGTCGGCATATTTGCAAGGTCCGGATACCGCTCCAGGGCCGCAACGCGCTCCTTAGGTGGATGCTCCAAAATGCTCAGTGCCTGATCAATTCCTGTGTAGAGTGCTAGGTTCTGAGGATCGTTATGCAGACCCTCCTGAAACACGATCAACGCTTGCTCCGGATCGTTCTTTCCATGCAGCAGAGCACGCCCTAAGCTGGTGTGCAGCACACGAATCTGCGGATTCAGCTTCCGAGCCTGATCCCACTCGGCGAGCGCCTGATCCGTGACTCCCTTTGAGAAATAGAGCGTTCCGAGCAGGTAGTGTGCACTCGCATCCGGCGCATTCGAGTTCAACGCAGCCGTCAGTACTTGCAGATCCTCCGCGCGGTTGGGGAACACATAGTCCGTCACCAGCTTCGCAGCCTCGTTGAAATCGCCAGCCCCGGAATGCCCCAATCTCTCCCGGCAATATCCCCGGTAGTAGGCGATCAATGGATGTTTGTCGGGGGAGAGCTGGCCCGGCTCACTCTCATCTGCAATCGGCGCGGGATAATCGCGCGAGAGCACCGCAAGCGCCTGCAAATACATCCCCAGCCGAATGTACTCCGACGCAACGTTCAATACGCGATCGGCATCATCACCGAGATGATGCAGGTCCGGCTTCCCAAGCTGCTCGAGCAGGAAATAGCTTTGTGGAAATCGCTCCAGCCACTCCCGCGCGAGCTTCTGCGATTTTTCCTGCTGCCCCTCCGCACTTAACACTGCAACTAGCTCTTCAGCAGAACGAAGATCATCCGGAGCTGCGCCCATCGCCAGTTGGAGGTAGGACTCTGCCAGTCTCAAATTTCCTTCGCGCGCCGAGAACTCAGCCAACCGCATTCCGGCTGCGGCGCGAAACTGTGGCATGCGTGCAGCCGCTTCGAACGATTCACGGGCCTGTCGGTTCTCGCCGATCCCTTCGTAGGCAATTCCCAGGTAATACGAAATTTCGGAATCCGATGTATCGCGAGAGTGAACAGATTCGAGACTCTGCTTCGCCTCCTGGAAGCGCAGCAAACTCGCACAAAGTCGCCCTGCCGCCTTGCTCAGCGCAAAGCTCTCTGGAAACTTACCCAAACCGCCCCGATAGGTCTGCAACGCGCCCAGCGGATTGCCATCGAGTTCCTCTTCATTTCCAAGTTGAAGCCAGTCGTCTTCGGTGCGGCGCTCCGGTTCAGGAATCTGATAAGCGGGCTGAGGTCCAGCACGCACTTCTTCGATTGGAGTCCAATCGTACTCGCCTTCGGTCTGACCCAGCAGAACAATTCCGTTTGCGTCCCGAAGCTCAAATGTGTACTTCCGCTGCGGATCGGCATTCATCACTTCGTGCGTCCAGGTGTGTTGCGGAACCAGGTCAACTTTTTCCTGGAAGATGGTCTTATCCCTAAGCGCAATGCGTAGCGTCGCGCCGGGAACAGACTGATTCACGTTGAGGCCAGCTAGGAGTGCATTCTGTTTCCGGCTCAGATGGACGACGCCTGTCAGGTTAGCCCGCGAAATTCCGCCAATGTCGCGAACCGGCATCCAGAACTCAGAGAACCGGATCGTCTGCCGAGGCTCCAGGAAGGCATAAGTCTCCTGATTGCGAAAAAGTCCCGCTTGGATTTCCACGTAGGCGCTGTTGTTGTCCGAGAGTGTCTTGCGCCAGTCCAGACCGTCGGGATCGGTTCCCCATGACCAGATCTTCTTCGCGGGAAGTTGAGCATAATCTGCGTAGTGTGCCGTTCCCGTACTCGTGTGCGGGTTCCAGACCCCCATGAACGGTTCGCGACTGCCATGCACAAATGAAGACACAGGCCCTTTTGTCTGATTCTTGATAATGCTGAGGTCAGTACCATCGGTTTCAATCGGCCAAGTTGTCACCTCTCGGAAACCATGGCTCGCTGTAAAGCGCATTGGGTATTGGATTCGCGAATCGTCCCACACCTGCACTCCGGCGTTATTCCACCAGTAAAACCGGTGCCGAACATCGCTCCGATTGTTCAGCGTGACTCGCTCTTCCAGAACCGTAGAATGCGGCCGCAGCACGAGTTCGACCGACCATTGCATCCCGTAGACGCGATCGACGTTGCTCACCGTAACGGAAGCGCTGCCATCGTCTCTGGTGCCGAAAGCAAAATCTACGGGAGAAAGACTGACCCAATTGTGGGAAACAGGAAAGTTGAATTCGATTCCGAACGCAGCCCATGCACCACGATAGGAAATCGCCGCCTTCTTAATGGACGGGTTCGCGTAAAACATCGGCTGGCCGCTGATCTTGTCGGTGCACGTGTAAACGTGACCTCCCAGATCGGGCAGCACGGAACACTTCAAGTATTCATTTTCCAGAAACACCGCACGCCAGACATGGTCGGTGCGCCGATCCGTCAAGTTGTCGCGAAGCGTGTACGGATAGTTGAAGCGGCTGTTGGCATACTGATCAAATGGCGGATTGAGATCCGGTGCTCCTTCCTCATACGTCGGCAATGTCAACGTGCCTTGCCATACGCGAACCTGGCCCGCGGCCGGCAGCGACGAGAGGAATAAGAGAGCTGAGACGATTCTGAGGGTCATCGTTCTTACCCGGATTTGGAACGGCGCTTGATTATCCTTAGTCAGCGCCGAGCCTCGGCTGCTCAAGCGGCGTCCAAGTTAAGAAATTGCGTGTACACACGGCACGATGCCGATTGGGAACAACATTCTGGAACAACAGGGAGATCATATCTGATCGGGCGCTGGGCGCATATTTGGGCAGGAACATGTTAGTGATACCAACTGATGCCTGGAGGAATGTCGCGGTAGTGCCGTGGTGGCTGGGCAGCAAACCGGAAGTAGCATGACACTTCGGGAAGTGTCACAAGGGTGTCCAGCAGTTCCTCCTCGATGCGCTATAGTTCGATGCAGGTTGGGGAGGGCAGGTTTTGGCGAGGGCTCCAGATTCCGGGCAAGCAAATAGTTTGGTGCCAGTCGGCATTTCGGCGATCCAATATGTCTTGGGTTCCGACGAGATTTCTTTAGAGGAGCTCGAAGCCCGAGGCATGCTCGACAGCCCCGCGGCCACCTTGTCCGAATTTGGGTTCAGCAGCGCACGGCTGAGCCGGGAATCGTCGTACACTCTCGCGGCTGCTGCGACCAGCAAGTTACTAGGCGCCACGGGCGTGGATCGCACCAGCATCGATGCGCTCTTTTATGCTGGGGCCACACCCAGCTGCCATGCCGTCGTGACGTCTGATCCGCGGTCAGCTTTCAACTATCCCGTCGCGCAATTGCAGTATGAGTTGGAGCTGACGCGCGCCACTGCCTTCGGCGTAAGCCAACTAGGGTGTCTGGGCTTGATGGCTTCGGTGATGTTGGCGAGGGACTTTCTGCTTTCCAACGAGAATGCTAGCCGGGCCCTTTGCGTGAGCGCTGACGTGTTGCCCGCAGGCTGTAAGCGCGAAATGATGTACAACGTGATTTCCGATGGGGCTTGCGCCGTTCTTCTAGAGAAAAAATGCGGCCGCAACCGCATCCTCGCATATCGGCAAATCACGAAAGGTTACTACTGGGACGCGATCGCGCGGAAAAATGAGATCACCGCAGCTTATTTTCCCACGGCGCGCAACATCGTTCGTGACGCGCTTGCCGATGCAGGCCTGGATTCTTCCGATATTTCATGCATCCTTCCCCACAACGTGTCGTTGCGCAGCTGGGAGATTCTCCTTGGTCTGATCCAGATTGGCCGCGAAAAATTGTTCGCCGAGAACATTGCCAAAATGGCGCATGTGATCGCCGCCGACAATTGGATCAATTTGCAGGCCGCTACCGAAACTGGAAAACTGTGTCACGGTGACAAGCTGCTTCTGTTCACGTTCGGGTTCGGCGCAAACTGGGCTTGCATGGTTTTGGAACACTGATGACACACACTGTCCTAATCACGGGCGCAACCGGCATGCTTGGGCAAGCCCTGGTTCCGCTGTTCGCTCGCAGGGATGACGTAGAGGCGATCTTTGCGCTCACCCACGCCTGCGAGTATTCGGACTCGTCCTGCAAGGTGACGCCGGTGCGCGGCGATGTCATCTCGGGACCTGCTTTGGGAATAACGCCAGAATCCATGCGTGAGATTTTGGATCGCACCAGCGTGATCGTACACGCCGCTGCCAATACGCGGTTTTCGGCTTCGCTCAATGAGGCGCGTAGCGTAAACCTCGAAGGCACGAAGAACGTGCTTGCGTTCGCGTCGCGTTGCCCACGACTTAAGGCATTTGTGGCCTTAAGTACGGTGCATGTTGCCGGTAAGCGCACGGGCATAATCTACGAAGAAGAGTTGGATCATACCTCGGGATTTGTAAATTCGTACGAGCAGTCGAAGTATGAGGCGGAACTGCTCCTGCGCGAGAGCATGAGTGCGCTACCGATCTCAGTCCTGCGGCTGAGTACGGTTCTCGGAAGTTCGACGACCGGCGAAGTCGGGCAGATGGCAGCGATCCATCATGCCTTAAGGCTTTACTACAATTCGCTTGCGCCCATGATTCCGGGAGAACCGGAGAGCCTTGTGGACCTGATCGCGACGGAATACGCAGCCACAGCCGTCGAGCATTTTGCAGTGGGGCACTTTCATGCGGGACGCACGTTTCACATCTGTGGCGGCGAAAATGCTCTTACCCTCGCTCGTCTCCTCGAACTAACTCGCGAGGCGTTTCTGTGTTATCGGCCGTCGTGGAGAAAGCGTGCCATTGAGATGCCCGCCATTGTTGACTTGCCAACGTTTGAATTGTTTGCGCGCTCAGCGGAAGAAGTCGGCGATAATATCCTGCGAAACAGCGTTGCGATCATCAAACATTTCGTTCCCCAGCTTGCGTATCCGAAAATATTCAGTGACGTCGAATGCACTTGCTCATTGCAAGCGAAGGGGCTTCCTAACCCCAGCGTGCAAGAATTTTACCCGCAGGTCGTGCGCTGGCTGGTGGAGAGCGAGTGGGGTGAAATCGGCACTTTGGCGGGAGGTGCGGGAGTGTGAGCGACGCGCGAGACAAGTTGCTCAACTATATCAACGGCGAATTGTTGACGGATCCTACGCGTCGAGCCGTGCCGGACACGCCGCTATTTGAGGATGGTTGGATCGACTCACTGAAGATCCTGAAGCTGATCGCCTATATTGAGCTGATGATAGGCCGGAACATCCCGGATGAAGAAATCGTGATGAAGAATTTTCGAACGGTGACCGTGATTGTTGAACACTTCGAGTCGAAATGACAACGGTAAAAGAAATGAGCACCGATGAGGCGATGACGCAGCTATCGCGCCTGCATGAGTGGACGGGTTCTGGCCGCGAAACTGTGTTGGGTCCCCATATGTTGGCGCTCGTCGACTGGGTTGACTCAAAGGTTGTCGAGTTCGCGCTCCAGGCCGGAGCCAGCGAGTTGCCCGTTCCTCGCTTGATAGACCGTTCGGTCTTGGAACGCGCCGGTTACTTCGAATCATTTCCTGCCACTGTGGAGGAATCAAACGGCGGCTTCATGCCTTCGGCGACCTGCTACCACTGTTACGCGAAACTGGCGGCGACCTCGCTTCGGGAGCCGGGTGTTTGGACTTGTAGCGCACGATGCCGGCGTAACGAGAGCCAAGAGGAATGGGGCCGCTTACAGACATTCACGATGCGGGAAATTGTATTCGTCGGGTCCGCTGCGTGGGTGCGGAAGCAGAGGCAGGAATGGATAGATCGCATCGTGGCCTTCGCGCAATCGCTTCATCTAGTCGTCCAGCTTGACACCGCGACGGATTCGTTCTTCGCCGGTGGAGAGGCCAGGGGCAGGAAGTTGTTACAGCAGATCAAAGGCTTGAAATTCGAATTGCGGGCACAGATGCACGCGTATGGAACGCCGCTGGCAATCTCCTCGTTTAATCTCCACGAAACATTCTTTTCCCGCCGTTTCAATTTCCAACTAGCCGACGGAATAGAGACACATTCCGGGTGCGTTGCCTTTGGGCTGGAGCGGTGGGCCCTGGCTTTGGCGCTAACCCTGGGGCCGGATCAGGCATTCAGTCTGGTTGAGCAGGAGAAAAGATGATTTACGACGAGTACTTGACAACTGCGGAACTGCAACGCTGGATCCTCGAAGTCGACGTTGCGTGGAATCAGATCGATCGCGATCGAGCCTTGAGCCAGCCAGCCTTGCTCGACCAGATGCACGACTCGGCGCTGATCGAATCCTATTTCCCCATTTATACCTCTGGACTCATGCGTTGCATGTGGGACCAACTCGACGTCACCTCGGTGTTTTCCGTGCAACTGTACGAATCCTACAAGCACTTTTACGTGCTAAACCGATATTTGAATCTGGTGGACTACCGCCCAGTGAGCGACGAGGAACTGGTCGCGGTACGCCAGCGGAACCTGGGAAATGTGATCGCGGACCCGCTGGCGGAACTTACCCGCTACATGATCAGCGAGCATTTCGCGGCTTATTTTTTCCTGCGCGCGTCGCGCCAGGCAAAGGAGCCGGTCTTGGCGCAGATCTGCGCGTTCATCGCCAAGGACGAATTCCGTCATACCCAATTCGCCTTTGACCTCCTGGAAACGCGGGTGCGGAGTGACTCTGGTGCGCGCGACCATTGTCTCCAAGCCGGGCTCAATTTTCGTCATATCGGGAGCGACGTTGTGGCCAGCACGCCGGTTTCCGAGAAGAACGATCTGCAGGCCATCCTGACGTTGGATCAGAAAATGCATCGGCTGTGCGGGATTGGTCTCAGCGATTTCGCCAAGGCGGGAATGCATGCCGCTTACTAAACGTGAACTCTGGTTGTTGAACTTGTATCGCAACAGCGAACTGCACGGAGCGCTTCTAATGGGCCGTCTGGCTCGAAGTGTCGCCAACCCCGATGTGCTGGTAGGAGCGACTCGTCATTGCGCCACGGAGGCCCATCACGCCGCTCTTCTGACGGAAGTGATCGCCAAGCTCGGAGGTGCGATCGATCCTTCAACCGAGACCATCCAAATGCATTATTCGCAAGACGGTGGCATCCCGAAAGACATGGTTGATTTGCTCGTGCTTTCCGAGATTCTCGAGGCACGCGTACTAATGAGCTATCGCGAGCATCTGCAGCGCTCTGACGTGCACCCGAGTGTGAGGCGAACCCTGCAGCGGATTATTCGGGAAGAAGAGGCGCACAGTGGTGAAAACGGCTGGGCTGAGCAGATGATTTCTGGCATGCCCGCAGAGCAAGTTGCCGCGGTTTGGGCGAAGTGGCGCGGTATCGATGAAAAGGTGGCTGCTCAGCTGCATTCGCGGCTGGCCAGCGATTTTCCTGAAGACGAAGGGGTGCACCGTGAATGTTGAAGATAAAGTAACGGAACTCATCAGTCGGGCTTCCGGCCTGCCGGTCGCGGCAATCAAGCCTGAAGCCAAGCTTTCGGATCTCGACATGGAGTCGCTGGAAAAGCTCGAGTGTGTAATGTCACTCGAAGACGCTCTGAAGATCGAGATTCAAGAAGACGATTTGTGGCGGCTAAAAACTGTTCAGGATGTGATCGACGCGTTTCGCCGGGTCGCGCCGTCTCCCGTATGAACTATGAATGATGACTAACTTCTTTTCTGCTGAGCACGAACAATTCCGACAAAAAGTGCGCGGGTTTATCGACCAACAACTCCGCCCGCGCTCGACCGACTGGGAAAAGGCGGGAGAGTTCCCCCGTTCGGTCCTCCTGGAATGTGCGGAACACGAATTGTTCCAGTCCGACCCATGGCTCAAGGGGATCGTTGCCGAGGAGTTGCCGCGTTGTGAGTCGCTGGGATTCGCTTTAAGCTTCCTGGTCCAGTCGAACCTGATCACTCCCCTGCTCGAAGACTTCGGCACCGATGAGCAGAAGGCTAAGTACGTTCCCGCACTGCGTAGTGGCAAGATGATGGGCGCGATGGCGGTTACCGAACCCTTGTCCGGATCGGATTTTGCTGCCTTGCAATGCCGCGCCGATGTCTCGGGCGACAACCTGGTCCTGCAGGGAGAAAAAACATACATCACAAATGCCGCCTTCGCCGATTTCCTGATTGTGGCCGCTCGAATTCCTGCATTGAGTGAAGAAGGGCTAACGCTGATCCTGGTACCGGCGCGGAGCCACGGGATTACGATTGAGCGGTTGCGGACCTTGGGACTATCCGCTTCGGGCACGGGCCGCATTTGTTTCGACAACTGCGTGGTGAAGCGCGACCAGTTGTTCGGCGCCGCCGGCGAAGGCTTCGCACAAGTGCAGCGAGCACTCAACCGCGAGCGTCTTTTCGGCGGCCTTGCTTGTGTTGCCTGGGCAGACTACGCCATGCAGAAAGCGCTGGCGTTCGCGCGCGAGAGAAGCGTTTTTGGAAACACCATGAACCAGCTCCAGGTCATACGGCACGAATTTGCCGAAATGGCCACGCAGCTGGAAGCCGCGCGCTCGCTGAATTACCGCACATTCTCGCGCTGGATCATGGGAGAATCCGTTACGCGCCAGATCTGCATGATGAAGCTGTTCAGCTACCAGGTCGCGCAACAGGTTATCACGCAATGTCTCCAGATGCATGGCGGCCTCGGCTACATGGACGATCATTGGACGAGCCGCTTCTATCGCGACGCGCGGGCACTCACCATCGCGGCTGGAACCCCAGAGGTCATGCGAGAGATGATCGCCGCCTTCATGCGAGTCTAGAGCCTTCACGTGGCTGAATTCTATAACCGAACTCGACGATCGTCTTCCATCGTGGGCAAACTTCTGCGCCGCGGACGAGTGCTGGAGTTGCCGGTCTACTGGCTGCTAAGGACCTCCGATCTCGCTCGGGAGGGCTTTGAGAACTCTGGCAGCTACCGTTTCGCCGACCATATATATCGAGACGAAGCTTCGGGCTCGCACGGAATCGGGCGCTGGTTGGATAAGCGGATACTGAGAATGCGAGCGACGGAATCTTTTCGAAGCCGCTTCTTCATGGCTCGCGATGAGCTTCTTCATTTTCTTCAAGAACGGTCGCCCGGCCGAACACCCTGTGACATTCTCAGTGTTCCGTGTGGTATTCCTCGTGAGTTGGTCGCCGCGGTGCAGAAGTTCCGCGCAGCGGGAGGAACGACGGACGGAATGCGATTCCACGTACTCGACCTGGACGATGACGTATTGCGTCAAGCCACGACCTTCGCCTGCCAGCACGACATTAGCCTTACTGCGCATCATGGGGATGCGCTGGATCCCGAAACCTATGCCGGAGGGTTTGATTTCATCACGTCGACCGGTATGGGAGAGTTTCTGGATGACGAGCAGTTGGTTTCCCTGTACTCGGTTTTCAATCGTGTCTTGCGTCCCGGAGGTATCATGGTGACGAGCGCGATGCGCCGCCTTCGTTTTTCTGATTACCTTCTGCGGTTGGCCGAGGTGCATGTTCACTATCGCTCGGCTGAGGACCTCGCAGCCCTCGCGCGACGGGCTGGGTTTGTCAAGCTCGTAACGTCTGCAGATCGGTACGGGATTCAAGGCTTTCTCAGGGCCACAAAATGATCCGGCTACGATTCCTGCATCCGGGCCGGCACGTTTGGCGAGTATGGAGGCGGCTTGACGATGCATTGGAAGAAAGTTGGGTTTCGTTCCGGCGCGTCCCTCCCAACTGGGAAAAGATTTTCGCTTCAACCCTCGATTTGATATGGTTACCGAACACGCCCCAGCCGGGAGATATTCATCTGAGCGACGCGCATGGGTTTATTACATGGCACGAAAACCGCTGGGTGACCAGGATTACAATTCGCCTGCAGGGGTTTTCGGCCGCCAAACAATCTCTGATTGCGGCCACGCTATTGAAGGCCGCGCGCTTTCACTTACTTGAGGAGGAATAATGCCCACCGGAAAAGCCACCCACTCAGCGAACATTTCCGTCCCACCGCAAAAGGTTTACGATTTCATCGCCGAAGCAACCCGGGCCACCAGCTTCATCCCAGGGCTTTCGCGTATTCACAATGTGCAACCTGCTGCGGCGCAGCCCGGCCAGACGTGGGAGTACGAATTCGATTGGTTTGGTCTGGTAGTCTCGGGCAGTTCCAAGTGCATTCGAAGTGTGCGGCCGAAAGTATTCGAGTTTCAAACGATAACCGGCAACCCGAGCACCTGGACTTACAAGATCGAACCCAGTGGGGCGAACGCGCAAGTGACACTGGAAGTGCAGTATGAGATTCCAGGCAATGCAGTCGCCCGGTTCGCATCACAGCCTGTGTTCGAGAAGATGAACCAGGACCGCGCTCGTGAGATCGTTTCGAACCTCAAGACCATGCTCGAATCGTAAACTGCGCGCGCAGGGCATTCCATCGGGCGGGCGGGCAAAGCCGACTAGCCGTTTCCTCACGCTTGCCTGTCCAAGAAAGATGCCCCACCCCTGGATCGGGGCAGGGCCAGTCGCCAAAAGAAACGCGAGATTTATGCGCTTGCGATCGAGTGAACGAACTACATGCCATTCTGCTCAAAGACCAACGATTCTTTGTTGCGACCGAAGTCGATCTCTTTGAGTGTTTTGGTGCTGGCGCCAGCTGTGTCAGTCACGATGTCGTCTTGAGCTACCTGAGGGTCGTTCGTCTTCAATGTTCCCGGCACCGTGGCAACAGTTTTTCCGCCGCGCACAAAATTCACCTGTATTTGCGGGCCGGCTCCTTGCCACTCTACCGTGTAATTGCCGGGTTTCAGTTGCGTGCTACCGACTTGTAGGAACTCCGGAATGTTTACCGAGTGCTGATTCTTGTCTCGTGCCAAAGCGGACAGCGAAGACAGTAGTGCGAGCACCGATAGGAGTGCTGTGTACTTTACTTGTTTCATGGTGCGACTTCTCCTTATAGAAAATTAAGCAGCGGTTCTCACCGTGATGCGATGAGAGCGCTGACTCAGACACTGAATGTCTTTTCTTAGTAGATGCCGATCGACCGAACGAGGGTGCAACCACGATGGTCCTGCGATGTAATTGTGCGTAAATCTTCGTAAATCATTGTTGAATCCCGATTGTTCCAAATCATCCTGGTGAATACATGTAACCTTCAACGCTTCCTGATCATCAGAAAGGTGCGCATGGCGGCGATTGAGGCGGATGCCAAGACCACAGGGATTTTCTCGCCACGTGGAAACCGCCCCCGCCCGCGGCTGACCTCCCGACACTAATCCGTGCGGCAGCTTTTCCAGTTGGACGTTAACCACGGCTGGCATTATCATCAGCAGGCTGTGAATAGCTCACGCGTCGTTAATATCGAGGACCTGCGCCGCATGGCGCAACGGCGGCTGCCCAAGTCAGTGTTCGACTATTTGGATGGCGGCGCCGACGGCGAGGTCACGCTGAGGGAGAACTGCCGCGCGTTTAGCGACGTCCTGTTTCGTCCTCGGAGCGCGGTTGCCGTCGGCGATTGCGACATTCGGACTCGTGTGCTTGGTCACGAACTTTCTTTCCCTGCCATGCTGGCTCCGGTCGGATACAGCCGATTGATGCACCCCAAGGGCGAAGTTGCCGCGGCTCATGAGGCTGGGGAGGCCGGTACAGGGTATATCCTCTCGACTATTTCCGGTCATAAGTTGGAAAACGTGAAAGCTGGTTCGCGGGGCCCGGTTTGGTACCAGCTATATCTGATGGGCGGACGCGAGGCCGCGGAAGGTGCGCTCGACCGAGCTCGCCGCGCAGGATTTTCTGCCTTGGTGATTACCGTGGATACGCCGGTCGCCGGGCTGAGAGAGCGCGATCCCCGCAATGGGATGAAGGAACTTCTGGGCACTTCTTGGTTCGCGAAGATTCCGTATCTACCCGACATTCTCTCTCATCCTGGCTGGCTGGCGTCGTTCCTCCGCGACGGCGGCGTGCCTAAGTTGGAGAACATCGTCATTCCGGGCAAAGGCCCCCTCGCGCTGGTCGACGTCGCCGCCGCCCTGGCGCGCGCCACGGTGACTTGGGAAGACTTGCGCTGGATCCGCGAACAGTGGCCGGGACCGATTGTGGTCAAAGGCCTTCTGACCGGCGACGACGCCCGTCGCGCCGCGGATGAAGGAGCGGCCGCGGTGGTGGTGTCGAACCACGGAGGCCGTCAACTGGATTCTGTTTTTCCCACGCTTCGGGCGCTTCCGGAAGTCGTCGCTGCCGCGAAAGGCCAGCTCGAAGTGCTCATGGACGGAGGAGTTCGCCGCGGCAGCGATATTGTGAAAGCGCTCTGCCTGGGAGCGCGCGCGGTTCTGGTGGGGCGGGCCTACGCCTACGGGCTGGCGGCTGCCGGGCCAGCGGGGGTTGCGCGAGCGCTGGAGATTTTGCGCTCCGACGTGGAGCGCACGGTTCGACTGTTGGGCTGTCCTTCGGTCGCAGCCCTCGACCGGTCGTACGTTGAAGTGCCGCAGGCGTGGTTGCTGCACTGACTAACGGGGCAGGTATACGAGTGCCTTGTTAGGGGAGAGCACACGGGAATTAGCGGCAGTTTTCTTCATAGGTGCGCTTGCGATATATTTGTCCCTCAAAATCAGCAACCGCGAATAGCGACCCTCCCGGGTCTAGCGTTCCGTTCGAGAAGGATGTGCGACGAATGGGTTTCAAGGATGCGCTCTCGAAATTGATCTTGGGCGACGGGAAGCTATCGGTGCCAGTGAGTGGGGGAAATATTCTTGCCCTTGCTCTCTGCAGTGCTGCGATGGGATTGATTGTAGTATTGCTCGATTGGATAATCTTCACGGTAAAGGGGAAATCAGCACTTAATCTGAGCTACGGATCGCGCCTCACGACTACATTTCGACTCCTTTTCCTTTGGGGTATAGGCGCGGGGTTGGGAAGCATTCTAGGATTCGCTTTTGAAATCCTTCAGCCGACACGGGCCGCTTACATAGGGTTCGGCGTCGCTTGGCCGCTCGTTCTTCCGCGGATCGTCGACCAGGTGGACCGCGAGATCAAACAGGATGCCGAACCGGAGCAGGTCCCTCAGGAAGGTCGAGATGACAATCCGTAACTTCTTACTGGGGCAGGGTGAGTTCAAGTCGGCAGTTCAAGTGGTCGACGTGGTTCAGCAGTCCAAAAACTTTGACTGCAGCCAAGAGGATCTTACGAAAGCCGAGGCCCTCCTCATCTTCCAGACCTCTAAACAGCAAACTTGGCTGGTCGCAACACGGGTGCGTCTTTACTGCGTGCTGGACGATCTAGGAAAATCCTTCACGCGCGTACAGTGGTCCACGTCTCGCAACAAGCTCATCGCGGACGGGAAAATCGGCGCAAGGATTGTAACGCGCAACAAGACCGAACGGACTGGCCTGTTGGACATCGGCGAGCATCGGGGATGGCTATTCAGCAAGAGGCTATTTACCGACGAAACCATCGAGTCCAGAATAACCAATCTTATTGCCCGACAAATGCTCCAGTAAGCCGGACTTGGGGCGCTGACGCGCTGTGTCACTCCTGATACAGTGTGTGCCGCGAGATACGCCGCTTCACTCAATCACGATTGAAACCCTTCTCTGGCGTGGTGCCCTCGTTTGGTCCGAACCTTGCTTCGTAATTTGCAGCGCCGGGTTCCGGGTTTATAGTTCACTATCCCGGCCAGAGGAGTTATGAAGCGGCCAAGGTTTGTATCGGCGCGCGTGGCGGTTGTGGTTGGCCTGAGCGTGGCTGTCGCGCTGGCAGCGCTGGTGATGTGGCGCAGTTCGCGCGCTCTTCGTTCCGCCGCTGAGGAGGTCCGCTCCGAGCACGAGTTCCGTTTCGCGGTGCGGCCGCTGGCGTCGTTGCTCAATACCGGATTCGAAGCCGTTGGCTCTCCTGCTGTGTTTCTGCAGGCTGCCCGTTTCCAGGATCATCTCTATCTCGCTGGACCTGCCGGGCTGCGGGAATATACGCCGGATGGTTCACTTCTCCATCAATATTCTGCAGGCGGCGACCTTCCTGGATCGCCGCTGGTGGCGCTCGCTACCGCGATCCTGGCGGACTCGCGTGAAGCAGAATTGATTGTCGCCACTGCCAACAATGGTTTGCTCGCTTTCAACGGCCGCTCCTTCCGCCAGATTCTACCCGTCAGTTCCGATGCCCGAGCCATCACCGCTATTCTGCCCGTCGCTTCGGGGCATCTTCTAATAGGAACGAAGAAGCGCGGAGTCCTGGTCTACGACGGAAACAAGATCACCGTGCTCCATCTCACGCTCGATGCAATCTACGTGACTGCTCTCGCCGGGAACGAATCCGATCTATGGGTGGGCACTCTCAATCGCGGAGTGCTGCACTTTCACGCGGGCGAGAGCGACAGCTTCGCCGAGGCTCAGGGGCTGCCTGATCCTCAAGTGCTGTCGCTCGCAATTTCCGGCGACGCTACCTATGTCGGCACCGCAACCGGAGTTGCGGTTTTCAGCGCTGGACGTTTCTCCCGGGCGCTGGCTCCGGGCGTCCTTGCCACCGCGCTGCTGGCCACGCCGACGCAGCTCTATGTGGGATCGGAGGATCAGGGCGTGATCGTCATTCCTCTGGAGGGCCGTCGCCCCAATCCGAGCCTCGGCCCGGGTGAGCAATTGACGGAGGTGCGGCAACTTTTCGCCTCGGGTGACGCGGTGTTTGCCGTCGCTCGCAGTGGCGTCTACCGCATGAACCCGCACGCGTTGGGCTGGCAGCGAGTGCTGGAGGCGGGCGGCGGGGTGCTCAGCGACCGCAATATTTCCGCGCTGGCAACCGATGCCGCCGGGCGCCTGTGGGTCGGCTACTTCGACCGCGGCCTCGATCTGTTGGCATCGGACAACAGCCGCGTCCGGCATGTAGAAGACGATCATGTCTTCTGCGTGAATCGTATTTTTCCGGACGCGAAGACCGGCGCGGTCGATGTCGCCACCGCCAACGGTCTGGTTCGCTTCGACGATTCCGGCAGCGAACAGCAGGTGCTGACGCGGGCCGACGGACTGATCGCCGACCACGTGACCGATATTGTTTCCTACCGCGATGGACTCGCGTTGGCCACTCCTGCCGGCCTCACCTTCCTCGACGCCAGCGGGGCGCACAGCATGTACGCTTTTCACGGACTGGTAAGCAATCATGTTTATGCACTCGGAGTTTCAGGCGACCAGCTCATGGCTGGAACGCTCGGCGGCCTGTCGCTGCTGAACAAGGGTGAGGTTACGGCGAACTACACGACTACAACTTCCAATCTGAAGCACAACTGGATTACCGCCGTAGTTCCGGTGGGCGCAGAGTGGATGGTGGGCACTTACGGCGCGGGAATTCTTGGCCTCGACCGTTCTGGAAACTTTCACTCCTACGAGATCGGCTCTGGCCAGTTCGAAGTCAACCCCAACGCGATGCTGGTTACGGCGAACTACGTGCTCGCCGGAACTTTGGGAGAAGGTTTGTATCTTTATGATCGCCAATCAGGACGCTGGTCGGTTGTCCACGATGGCCTGCCGTCGTTGAACGTGACGGCTCTTGCTGCCGCCAACGGCTATATCTACATCGGAACGGATAACGGCCTGGTCCGCATTCCAGAGCAGAAGCTGCACTCATGAAAACGCGCCGCATACTCGGATTGCTTCTGTCGATGCTCACTGTTCTAGCGACTTCGGCGCCGCTGCTTGGTGATGCGGGAGTGCTCATTCCGCGCGACAAGCAGCAGCCGAATCCCGCGGTGCTATCGCTCGAGGAAATGGAAATTACCGTCCGCATCGACAACGGGGACGCGCGCGTCTTCGTGCGCCAGGTGTTTGCCAATCACACCGCCGCGATTGAAGAAGGGAACTACGTTTTCGCGCTTCCCAGCCATGCCACGATTTCCGATTTTGCCACCTGGGACGGCCCGGTGCGCCTGCCCGCCGTGATCCTCGAGCGCAAGCGAGCTGAAGATATTTACAACCAGCTCAAGCAGCAAGCGATCGATCCCGGATTGCTCCAGATGGGCGAACGCGGGCCCGAGGAAGCCAAGCGCAGTTCGGTCTTCAGTGCGCGCATTACTCCGATTCCCGCGTGGGGCACGAAGCGGCTGGAGATCGAATACCACGAATCGATCCCAGTCGAAAATCTGAAATCATATTTCGCGATCCCGCTGCGGCCGGACGCTTATCAGGCGCAGGCCGCCGCTCATCTGCGCATCAATTTCGAACTGCACACGGCGCACGCGATCCGCAACTTTCAAGCGCCTGCTAAGTCGTTTCCGCTGCAACTCGAGCAGAACACGCCTCATCTGGTACAGGGCCACTTCGAAGGACAGAACGTTAATCTCGGCGAGGACTTTGTTGCTACTTACGATCTCGACCCCGCTGCATCCGACACGCTGCAGCTGCTGACCTATAGAAATCCAGTCAGCGGGCAGCCCTCGCCATCCGAGACTGCACCGGTTCGCAGTACGAACGAGCCCGGCTTTTTCGAGGCAGAAGCTTTGCTGGGATTCGGGAGCGCTCCGGCTCCGTCTGAAAGTTCGGCCACGGGCGTCCCGAAGACCGTGATCGTGTTGTTCGATACATCGCTCTCGATGCAGTGGGAAAAACTGGAGCGCAGTTATCAGGCTCTCGAAACTTTGCTGCATACGCTGCGGCCCGAGGACCACTTCGGGTTAGTGCTCTTCAATTCACAGACGCAAGTTGTGCCCGTAAATTCGGCGGATGCCGGCAGCGTTCAGCGCGCGATTGACGCCGTCCGCGCCACCCGTCTGCGGGGCGGCACCGATTTGCAACTCGCGTTGCAGACCGGACTGCAGCAGGCTTCCGCGCCGGGAGTGGGCAACTCCTATCTGGTCATCCTCAGTGACGGAGGCGCCACTCGCGGCCCCATTCAGAATGGAAAACTTGCAGCATGGTATGCCTCGGCGTGGCAGCAACTCCCGGAAACGCAGCGCCCGCGTACGTACATTCTTGCCGTCGGCGACGATGCTAACCTGCCGCTGTTTCGCTTGCTTGCTCATCAGGACGGCCTGCTCGAACACGTTCTCTCGACCGAGCCCATGGAATTCAAGCTGAACTCGTTTCTCTCGAAGATCGGCCGCAGCCCGGTGGGCCAACTCGATCTCTCCATCACACCCGAAACTGTGGTCGATACGGTTTATCCTCTGCAGGCTTCGACTTTCTCTGGTTCGCTCGCGGCTTGGGTTGGCCGCTACCAAAAGCCGCAGGAGAATATTAGCTTCACGGTGCGCGGCGTGCGCGATGGCGCGGCAGTTCAAATGACAGAGAAGACCATCTTGCCACGGGAATCGTTCGATCATTCGCAACTGCCGCGGCTGTGGGCGCGTGCCCGCGTCGACGCATTGCTCGAGAAACTCGAGCGCGACGGCGAGGACCAGGCCACCATCGACGAAATCATCCGCCTCGCCCGTCAGTACAAATTTGTCACTCCCTACACGTCGTTTCTGGCCGTGCCACGCGCCCTGCTGCGGCCGCGTGTCATCCGCCCTGGCGATCCCATTCTTCGTGTCAGGACCGACGAATCCATCACCTCCGTGATCGCCCTGTTCCCGTTTGGACCAGTACAGCCGCTTCGCTATCTAACCTCGGAAGACGTCTGGCAGACTCGCTTTCTCGCGCCCACCGACATGCAGGATGGAACGTACACCGTGCGCCTCATCCTGCGCGATCAAGTGGGGCACACCTATCGCGAATCGAAGACTTTCGTTATCGCCAGCAAGTCGCCCATCGTCAAGATGAAGCTGGATCGCAATCGCTTTCGGCGCGGCCAGACGATCGACCTGCGAGTCAGCGCGTCGGAGAGTATCCGCACGCTCGTGGCGCGCATGGACGGTGTTGGCGCGATGCCCGTCGCCTTGCAATGGGACGCGAAGGTGGCAGCGAATACCGGCGCGCTCATGATTCCCAACCAGACCATTCCCGGCATGTACAAACTGATCGTCACCGCCGAGGATATTGCTCACAACATTGGTACGCAGGAGGTGCAGATTGAAGTACTTCCTTGATTCGCAGGCCTGGCGTGTGCGGCTGATCATGCTTGCCGCCTTTGTCGCCGCCGTCGGCGGGGCCGTCTCCGCGCTGGGCGAGTTGCCCCCGTGGATTCGCAACATCGATGCCAGCAGTGCCGTCGAGGCCGTGTTCTTTCGCATGATGTCGCTACCCAACGGCGCAGTCTCGTTTCGGCGGCCTCCGAGTGAGACGCGGCCCGCGCTCACCGACCTGATCAAGACTCAGCCGCGTAGCGCCGAGCTGTATTCGCTGCGCGCCCTCGAAGACGAGCAGCAACTCGATTTCCCCGCCGCGGAATCCGACTGGAAAACGCATGTCGATAACTCTTCCGACAAAATCAACGCACAACTCGCGCTCGCAGATTTCTACCATCATCGTCTTCGCCCCGCGGACGAAATCAAGACTCTGTCGCTCGTGGCGAATGCGCCGGCCATCGCGGCGGAAAAACTTACCCCACCCGCGCAACAGCGCTCCTGGCAGGCATTTGAGCGCATCTTTGGCGCAATCCAAGCCCAAGGTCTGCCCAAGGACATCTCCATCACCCAGTATCGCGCCTGGATTGCGCGCTATCCCAACGAGTCATCGCTCTACGCGCGCTTTCTGCAATTCCTGATCACCGAGAAAGAATATCCGGCCGCGGGACAACTCATCGCCGACTATCGCAGGCAATTTCCCAACGATCAGATTTTCCCGGTGAAGGCGAAAGCCGTGGTCGAATATCGCCGAGGCTCGGTGCGCGAAGGCCTGGCGGTTTACGAACAAAGTTTTCAGCCGCTGTGGGACCCGCAGTTGGTGAAGAGTTATTTCGATCTTCTGCGCGACACCGAGAGTCTGCGCAAGTTTCGCGACGAAGCCCATGCCGCGCTCGTGGCCAACCCTGAGGATCTCAACGCCACCGCGCGCATCTTTTATTACTACCAGCAGCAGGGTAAGACCGATGTCGCGCAGCAAGCCATTGCCGACCTGCGCCTGCACAAGGAAGCCGCCAAGTCGCTGTGGACTTCGCAGGAACTCTACGTCTGCGCGCGCCTGCTGGAGGACATTCACGCTTACCCCGAGTCGGCTCGCTACTACTTCGCGCTGTACAACAGCACCGGCAAAGACCTTCCGGATGTTCAGGATACGGCGATTGCCGGCCTCGCCAGCATTCTGCTGACCGCGCCAGAAACCCCGATCCGCCTCGGTTCCGGCGAACTCTCCATGTATCGCGACATCGCTACGATGGATCAGGGCCCCGGTTACTTGAACGGAATCCTTTCGTTGATTCTGAATACGACTCAGCCTGCTGTGCAGTATGCGGAGGAAGAGCAGCGTGCCGTGCCGTACTTTCATCGGTCGCGTGCGGTGGAGTTGCTGGCGTTGCTGGACGCAAGATTTCCAAACGCCGCGCGCCGTGCCGAACTGCACGCGCAGCTGATCGAGTTCTATTCCAACTCAGGAGAAAGCGATGCGGTGATTAAAAGCGGCCACGAATTTCTTGCGAACTTCCCACAGGCTGCGGAGCGCACTTCCGTTGCTCTGCTGATGGCCGATGCCTATGCCCGCAAAGACGACACCAGGAATGAGTTCGCCATTTATGACAACGTCCTGCAGGAACTCGCCGCCGAGGCGCAAAATGTGCCGCTCGGTTCGGCCCAGGGAGCATACGACTCCGCTAACAATTGGAACCGCTCGTCCGACACGATCGACGATTCCGATACGGACAATGAAGAGGTCGGCGGGTCCTTTCAATTAGGCGCGCATGCTGCGCCCGCGCGGCGAACCGGCGCCCGCTCGCCGGAGTATGCGCGCGTTCTGGAGCGCTACCTGGCGCGGCTGGTGCAGGAGAAACAAATATCGCCGGCACTCGCCGTGCTCAGCCGCGAAATCGATCGCAATCCCGACGATCCCGGCCTCTATGAACGGCTGGCCGTATTTCTCGATCAGAACCGGCTGGGCTCGCAGCAGGAGGAAATTTACCGCCGCGCCCTGGAGCGCTTTCCTGACAAGTCGTGGTACGACAAGCTGGCTCGCTTCTATCTTCGCTACAAAAGAAATGCCGAGTTCGAGCAGCTAACCCGCGACGCCGTCGCAAAGTTTCAGGGCAGCGAACTGGAGCAATACTTCACCCACGTGGTTGGGGGAAGCCCAGCCCTTTACCTGCGGCTCAACCTGTACGCGAACCAGCGCTTCCCGCACAATCCCGTGTTCGTGCGCAGTCTTCTGTCCGCATATCAAAACCCCGCGACCCGCGACCCGGCTGCCTGGGAAGCTTTGCTGCGCCAGCACTGGTTTGAAGACGCTGCGCTGCGTAGTCGTTTTTTTGAAGTACTTTCGAGCAGCGGCAGGCTGGAGCCGGAACTAGCCGCCATTGGCCAGAGTGCGCCCGACGCGGCCAGTTGGGAAAAGAACCCCGCGGCAGCGAATTTTATCGCATATGCGAATCTCTGGCGCTCGCATTTTGAGGAAAGTGCGCCGGTCCTGAAGTCGCTGGCGGCGCAGTATCCAGCTGACACTGAGATCGGCCACACCGCTTCGTCGGTGTATCGCTCGCTCGCGTATTTCGAGCCCACCGACACCACGATTGCCGCGAAGCTCGAAGACAACCTCCTGCAAGCCAGCCCCGGCGATACCGAGATCATGGCGCGCATCGGCGACATCTACGCCGACCGCGATCTGGTTGCGCAGGCGGCGCCTTACTGGGAGCGCATTCCGCAGGCCGCTCCCGGCCACCCCGGTGGATATCTCGAAGCAGCCACCATCTATTGGGACTATTTCGATTTCGACAATGCTCTCCGGTTGCTAGGCGAGGGCCGCAATCGCCTTTCCAATGCAAGCCTGTATTCTTACGAGGCCGGCGCGATCTATGAAAACCAGCGCGATTATCCGCACGCCATCGACGAATATGTGAAAGGCGCTCTCAATGCTCCGGAATCTTCGGCGGAGCTCCGCCTGCTGCAGTTGGCGCGCCGCACTAAGTTCCGCGATCTGGTCGACCAAGCCACTGCGAGACTCGCCACTCCGCCCAACGCAGCGATGCCTGCGCTCTATCTGCGCGTGAAGATATTAGAAGCGCAAAACCGTAAGCCGGAGATAGAAGCTTTTCTCGACTCCCTTGCGAAGGCCACCACTTCGATCGAGCAGGCTGAAGAGATCGAAGCCCTGGCGCAACAGAAATCACTTGAAACCGTCCGTCAACACGCCCTGGAAAAGCAAGCCGCTCTGACCACAGATCCCGTCACTCGCCTGCAGTTGCGCTACGCCCTGATCCGTCTCTACGAGAGCCGCAAAGATTTCCCCGCTGCGCAGAAAAACGTTGAAGTGCTCTACCGTGAAAACCCGAAAATTCTCGGCGTTGTTCGCTCCACTGTCGATTTCTACTGGCGCATGAAAATGCAGGCGCAAGCAATAACCGTGCTGCTGCAGGCAGCAAAAGATTCATACCCCGCACTGAGCGTGCAATTCACTTACGAAGGTGCGCGCAAATCGACCGACGCGAAACAATTCCAGCAGGCGCGCGACCTGCTCGCCGGGCTGTTGAACAATTCCCCCTACAACGGCGAATATCTTGCCGCCATGGCCGACACTTACGCGCAGGCGGGCGACGACCACGGCCTCGAGCAGTTTTATCTCGAAAAGATCGCGCTCTTCCGAACCGCTCCGCTCTCCGCCGACACTCGCAAGGCGCAAATTGCCACCTTGCGCCGCGGACTCATCCCTGCACTCACTCGCATGAATAATTATCCAGGCGCCGTGGATCAGTACATCGAGCTCATCAACAACTTCCCCGAAGACGACGCTCTGGTAACAGAAGCCGCCCTATATGCGCTGCGCTATCAGCGCCAGCAGCAGCTCCTTGATTTCTACGCCAAGACCGTGGCTCAGTCTCCGCGCGACTATCGCTGGTCCATGGTGCTGGCGCGCACGCAGGCGAATTTGGAAAACTACCCGGCGGCCATCGATACCTATGCCAAGTCAATCGCGATTCGCCCCGACCGCGCCGACCTCTACACCGCGCGCGCCGGCCTCGAAGAGCGCCTGATGCGTTTCGACGAAGCTGCCGCCGACTACGAACATATCTACGAGCTTGCTTATAGAGACCCGCAGTGGATGGAGAAGGTCGCCGAAGTTCGAGCCCGACAGGGCAAAGTCAAGGAAGTGGTTGCGGCGTTACAGGCTGCTCTGATCGATGGCCGCCCGGAAAGCGCGAGCAATTATTTCGAGGTCGCCCGGCGTCTCGAGGCCTGGGGAATGCATGAGCCGGCGCGCAGCTTCGCCGAGCAAGGCGTCACCAAGGCGGGTCTAGACCTACTGGCCAGCGCCGAGCATCACGCCGGCGCGAAGACTTACGTTCGCATCATGACTCGTTTGCGCCAGCATGAGGCGGCCTTTGCCACTCTGCAGAAAGCGCTCGATGAATCCGCGGCCAACCTGCCCGTTCTCGAAGAGCAGATGCAAAAACAAGGAATTGCCGGGATGACCGATGCCCAATGGCGCGAAAACATGCGCCGCAGCCGCATCCAGACCGCGCGCACGGGTATGGAGGCCGCTCTCGAGGAAATGGGCGGCGCGGTGAACACCTACTTCACGCCCGAGGAGCGTCTTACGTTCGCCCAATTTGCCGAATCCAAACGCAGCGGCATGAATTTCGACGATGTGGAAAGGTTCGCGATTCCACTGGCCGAGAGCGCCTCTCTTGCCGACCAGGAAGCTCGCTGGCGTTTTGAGTCTATGATCCAGCGCTCCGGCCGACCGAATTTCTATCCTGAAACTCAGCCTTTCATCGATCTGGAGCGGCGGCGCGGGCGCTTCGCGGACCTTGGTCCGGAGATGGAACAGTTATCCGACAAAATCCCTGTAACCATGCGGAGTTCGCCTCTGCTCGCAGCGGCCGATGCCTACCGCTCTGCTGGTGACGAACCAAACGAAATGCGCGTGCTCGCGCGCGCCTTCTCCGTCAACGGTCTGGACGCGACCCGTCAGCAGCGTTATTTCCAGTTGCTACTGGCGCGGCAGCCGCAGGAACTTGTGCGCATCGCATCCGACTGGCCGATGCCTTATGGTGAGCCGGCCGCGAATTACGTGATCGCTCACGGCAGCGCGGAGTTGTCTCACTCTGTGGTGGAGGCTCGCGGCAAGGCGCGCGCCCCCGTCTGGAACAGGGCTTACAACGCGCTCGTCGGACTTTATTTTGCGGAGCCCACTCCCGATGTGAACAAAGCGTTCCTCGCCGCCCTCGGCGACGACACCATCAGCGCGCGTCTCACCCAGCCAGTCGATCGTACCCAGCAACTCGCCGGCAGCACCTGGTTCTATTATGGTTCGCGCTACGGCGATTATCTCGGGACCACCAAACTTGGCGACCCGGAAGACTTCCTTCCTGCCATTCTCGAGGAGAGTCCAGCGAGCGCTTCCGGATACCTGATTCTCGCCGACTACTATGCGGGCGCGGGCGACACCAAGCATGCCATCGCCGACTACAATCATGCGCTCGAGCTATCGCCTAAGCGCCCTGATGTTTACGACAGTCTCGCTGTCGCTTACTACAAACAGGGTGATCGCGTAGGCGCGCTGGCGCAGTGGAAGCAGGCTTTCGCGGCGCTGTCTGCGCAGCTCAACAGCGCCCACCTCCCGGAAAGCTTCTGGGCTGACTTTGGACGCACCTGCGATCAGCTGGCTTCTCGCCACCTGTTTGGCGAGCTCAAGCCCGACGCCGACGCCCTCATTCGCACCTATCTGCGCCACAACGGCAACTATCGCTCGAACGCGCTTCTGCACTCCGCCTACGCCGCAACCGGCCAACCGGCGGCCGCCACGGCCTGGCTGCTGGATCTTTCTTCCGCGGCCGCCGATCCGCCGACCATCCTTGCGGATATTGCCGACGCTTCCTGGATTCCGCTGGCGCAGCGCGCTCCGATTTACCAACGCATTATCGAATCGAAGGAAAGTGCCATAACCAGGCTCAACGGGCTTGATCGCCAATACGCCGAACAGGACTTGAGTTCCTGGCAAGTGCGCTGGATCCAGTACCTGGTTCGCACCAAGCAGTATGCCGCTGCGGCCCCTGCCATCGCTGCGCTAGGTGAAGAAACTCGCGACGCGCAGGCGGCAACGCTCATCCCGCTCGACCTGCAGGTCGCCGCGCAGCTCGGCACTCTGGATGCAAAACTTACCGCGTATCGCGCCGAGCCGCAAAAGGCGCCCGGGTCCGAGATCCTCCGCAATGCGGCGCGCGGCCTGTTTGAAGCGGGAGACAAGCAGTCCGCGCGCAAGATTCTCGAGCTGGTCTTTGCCCGCGAGATCGAAGAGCACACGCTCGTCGCCTCCAACTTCCTCGGCCTCGCCGAGATTCGCCTGGCCTCGGGCGACACTGGCGGCGCGCTCGATCTGTTGCATCGGCTAGTGGTGGCGGTCGGCAATCCGTTCGAGAATCTCGATCCCGCCGCGGCGCTGCTCGAAAAAACCGGGCACAATGCGGAGGCCGTCGAGTTCCTCGATCAGCTCGTGAAGTCCGCTCCCTGGGACGCTTCCTACCGCCTGCGCCTTGCCGCCGCGAAACTTGCCGCCGACAAGGACGCCGCGTCCGCCCAGGACGCGCTCGCCGCCCTCGCCGCTGCGCCGAACACTTCTTACGATCTGCGGCTCAAAGCTGCCGCCGCGCTTGCCGGACGAACTCACGCCGACCTGGGCAGCGGAGAGTTGAATCTCCTCGCCGGCACTCCTGCTGCGATCACGGCTACCGCGGCCGACAAGTTTTACTTCTATACAGCCCGCATCAAGGCTGCCCAGAACGGAGCCGACTCACCGGCGAAGCTTCGATTGTTGAGTCACTGCATCACCGATTTTCCGCGCCGCGACGAAGCACGCGTGCCTCTATTTCAGGCTGCGGTGGCTGCGAACGCAAACGAGTATGCCCTCGGAGTCCTCGAACCTCTCTTCCAGGCGCGGTTCTTGCGCAACGAGGTCTCTGCAGCGGGCGCCGAAGAAGAGCAGATCATCAGTTCAGACGGTGAAGAAGAGGAAGGTGCTGACGAGTCAAGCGCCCCGGTCAACGCAGCCCTGAATCTTTCCCGTCCCCTGCAGGCGCAGATCGCACAACTGGTCGGCGACACCATGATCCGCGTCGACCGGCTCGTCGATGCCGTGGCTTACTACGACAATGCACGTCGCCTCGAAAGTTCACCGGCGATGCGCAAAACATTGCTTCACAAAATTGCAGACGCGAAAACTGTGCTGCGCATCCAGCGCCAGAACGCCGCTCGCCAGCCGCTTCTGCATGAGCCCTTAGAACAGGACCGCGTGGTTCGTCCGAAAGTAGTGCGTCCTCCACTGCTGGCCCGCGCGACCTCCGCGCCCAAAGCTGCCGCAGTCCGAGCTGGAGTGAAACAATGAGCCCCGAAGCGATGAAACGCATTGCCATTATTTTCTGTATCGCCCTCACGTGCGCGGGATTCAGCTGGGCCACATACCGCGCGGTCGTGCCTCCAGCGCAGCCGCTCTCGAAATATGTACCTGCGGGGCCTCTTCTCTATCTGGAGGCGAAAGATTTTGCCTCGCTTCTCGCGGACTGGGATTCCTCACCGCAGAAGCAGCAGTGGCTCCAGAGCGACAGCTATGAGGTCTTCTCGCGCTCCCGCCTGTTTCTGCGGTTGAAAGGAGCCAGCGATCAATTCGCCGCTGCCGCTGGCCTGCCTTCCGATATGAACTTTCTTTCCCAGGTTTCCGGCGAGCACAGTGTTCTCGCGCTCTACGACATCGGTAACCTGCAGTTCGTTTACATCACCTATCTCCCGTCCGCCAAGTCCATGGAGACGGCACTATGGCAAACGCGCGCGAAGTTTGAGCCGCGCAGCGCGGGCGGAGTGGATTTTTACTTGCGCCGCGATTCTGAATCGAAACGCGAGGTAGCGTTCGCGATTTCGGGCGACTATCTGCTGCTCGCCACGCGCGAGGACTTGATGGCCGGAGCCCTGCAATTGATGTCGGGCAAACCTGATCTCACCGTCGAGACCGAACAGTGGTGGACACAATCGACTGGTGCAGCCGGCCAGGCGGGCGATCTGCGCATGGTGCTCGACCTCGCAAAACTCGTGCCCAACGGTTATTTCCGTACCTACTGGGTGCAGCAAAACATTACCGATCTTTCGCAGTACTCAGCTGCCGTGTCAGACCTGTTCCGTTCCAGCCAGCAGCACCGCGAAGAACGCGTGCTGATCAGGAAAAAGGAGCCGGAGCAAGCCGTGTCTGCTGACGGACTGGCCGCCGCCGCCGAACTTGCGAGCTTCATCCCTGAGAACGCTGGCGTATATGTTGCCGCCGCCAATCCTACGGCGGACTCCTGCTTCGCCCTGCTTGAAACCAAGCTCCTGGCGCCGCATTTGGGGCCGCAGCCGGCATCACAAATGGCGCCGCAAGTACAACTCACATCCGGCGAACAGGGCGGAGGCTCTGACCTGGAGACGCGCATCGATCAGGCTCCGGCCGAGCATTCCGTCGCGCAATCGACATCGGCGTTGCAGGAGTTACTGCACCAGACTCCGATTCTTGCTTCGCTGCACGTGCAATCCACTGCTCGCGACCAGGCGGGCGTTTTCGTGCGGATTCATTCCGCGGTGGTTTTGGCCGCGGCATCCGACTGGAACGAAACCAGCGTTCAATCTGCTCTTGCTGACTTCATCCGTCCCGGCCTCACTGCCAGCCAACTTGGAGTTGCCTGGCAGCCAAAATCCGGCTACCAGCAACTCGATGGTTTGTGGCCATTGGCAGTTTCAGTCCGCGGAAGATACTTAATCGTGAGTGACGACTCGGCGTTGCTCGAGTCTGTGCTGTCGAATCTCGGCCGCAAGTCCGATCGCAAGCCCGCGGAGCTGCTCGCCGGTTTCAATCATCAGCGCGAGCGCAACAATTTCGTGCACTTTGCCGGTCTCATTGACCGGCCCAACGGCACCACGCCGAATGCGACGGGCGCAGACCGTGCGCCACAATTCTTTTCCGGTAACATGGCGAGCTTGAGCTCGACTCTGGAAGCGGTCTCCGCGGAAAGAATTGAAGTTCGCGGCGATGGAGGCAAGGTCCGACAAACCGTTACCTACGTATGGTCGCAATAAGACGCATCACGCTGACATTGATAGCGACTCCGAGTCTGGTCGTGCTGTCGCTGACTCTCTCGATGCCCAGCGGCCGCGCGGCCGGACCTGCTGTATCCGCATCCGTCGTATCTGCGTCCGCCGCATCAGAGCCCGCCGACGGCGAGCGTGCCAGTAATTCGGAAGGCAGCTCCTCCTTATTTGCGCAGTCGGCAGCCGAGGCCCTGAACCGTGACTTCCCAGGCCGCGACATTTCCTTTCTACTGCTTGACGCCCACACCGGCCGCGTGCTGGCTTCGCGCTGGGATCACCAGGACGAGCCTATTCCCATGGGATCGCTGCTGAAGCCTTTCACTGCTTTGGCCTATGGAGAGCAACACGGCTATCGCTATCCGAACCACATATGTCGTGGGACGCCGACCGGGTGCTGGCTTCCTCGCGGACACGGCGACGTCAATCTCACCTCAGCCATCGCCCATTCCTGCAACTCATACTTCCTCATGCTTACCGCAGATATGATTGCGGAGGACGTCTCTCCGACCGCAATGCGTTTTGGACTAGACCTTCCTGGCTCTGAAGCTTCTGGCGCAGAACTCGCTGGTCTTGGAACCCGCTGGCGGACTTCGCCGCTGCGCCTGGCTCGCGCCTACCTCGAACTTGCGCGCCAGCGCCGGCAGCCCGGCGTGCCCCAGATTCTCGATGGCATGGCCCTCTCGGCGTGGCAGGGAACTGGCGCCGAAGTGCATCGCGCTTTCCCCTTTCCCCGTGCTCTCGTGAAAACAGGCACGGCGGCATGCACTCACTCTCGGCACGCGCCCGGCGATGGTTTCACGGTAGTGCTTGAACCTGCGGACAATCCGCAGATTCTTCTGCTGGTCCGCGTACACGGGGTCCCCGGCGCGCGTGCCGCAAGAACTGCCGGCCAGATGCTGCGCCGGATCGAGGATTAGCGCGTGAGCGTGAACATCAAGATCGCGACGAGGGTCAGGGTTGCGCTGACCTCACTCGCCATCGGACTGTTCGTTTTGATCCTAGCGGGCTCGCTGGCCGATGCTCACAGCATTCCCTTTGCTGATTTTGTTGCTGGCGATTCTTCCGCTGATGTTCACATCGGCGTGCTTGGCTTGTTTCACCCGCTCGAACTTACGGTGAGCGCTCCTGCAGGATCCGCATTGCTGGTATGCGCCGGCGCGGAACGCGTCGTGCTCGAGAAAAGCTCCGGCGTCGATTCCGCGAGCATTCGCATGAACGTTCGCATTATTTCTGCGGGTGAGGAAGGCGAAGCCAGCGAAGTTGTGGTGACGGCAGGGCGCGATGTATTTCGGGCGCCGAAAATCACCGTCAGCGGTCGAAAGAACGAACCCGCAGATTTCGTCCTGTCGGTTCCTCACAAAATCACTCGCCGTTACCGGGGTACGCTGGAAATCAGGCCTTCATCAGGAACCCTGATCGCTATCATCGCCATGGACCGTGAAACCGCGGTCGCATCGGTAGTAGCAGCGGAAAGTACTCCTGACACCCCGTTCGAAGCGATGAAAGCGCAGGCCGTGGCCGCACGTTCCTACTTGGTGGCTAGCCGCGGACGCCATCATGAATTTGATTTCTGCGACACCACCCACTGCCAATTTCTTCGCGAACTGCCGGCGCCTGAAACCGCGGCAGCTAAAGCGGCCGTCGCCACGCGCGGCCTCGTGCTTGCCTACGAGTCGCACCCCATTGCGGCGATGTATACGCGCAGCTGCAGTGGGCGCACCCGGACACCTGCCGACTTGGGCCTTGCCGCCGCTGCGTATCCCTATTTCTCGGTCGAGTGCAAGCATTGCCTGGCGCACCCGGTGCGATGGTCGAGCCGAATCTCTGCTCAGGATGCCACCCCGCTGCACAGTCCCAACGAATCTGCACGCCTGAACATCGATCGCCGCCTCGGCTGGAACGTAGTCCCCAGCAATGACTTCGTGGTGAAGACCGAGCGCGATCAGGGCACGCACGGCCGGAGCATAAACGATCAGATCGTCGTCGAAGGAACCGGCCAGGGCCATGGCATCGGACTCTGCCAGGCCGGAGCCAGGGCCATGGCCGAAGAGGGCGCCGATTTCCGGAAGATTCTGAGCCACTACTATCCCAATACAGCGCTCGTGACTTTTACGCGCGAGTAGTCGGCCATGCCTGAGAAACGCCCCGGCCTGCGGACTAACGTGGAAATCCGCCTCGCGAACGCTTGCGGTGTCGTGGAAGAGCGACGCTTCAGCGCCGCGTAAAGAGCGAGAAAAAAACTGGGGCTTCAGCCCCCGCTGCCCGGCATGTTCTCCGAAATCGTCTCACTCTTCGCATCCCAAAAAACTTTCCTGCCCGACCAGTAGGATTGCGCGGCCATCATGCACGCCACGGAATGCGCGAATCCTTCATGCACCGAAGCGTGCGGCTGCTGCCGCGAACGCATGCACTCAAACCAGTTCGCCATATGCTCCAACGACAAGTCATCAATGCCCATGGGCGGCAGCTTGGTTTCTCCCGGCAGCATAACGAACGTAGACTTCCGTTTCGCGTCGACGTCGGCGTCGTCTTCGTGCGTACCCTTCTCTTCGACCACCTGATAGCGCGGGCTGCCTTCGCCTCCGACGTTAATCAAACTGGCCTTCTTCCCCATGTAGCGCGTGAAGCTGGGCGCGTCATTGCCAAAGCTGGTCGAATAGCTGACCAGAAATCCCTTGGGATATTCGAGCAGTGTCTGAAATGTATCGGCGTTCTGGCGGCCGTCATGCCAGGCGAACACTCCGCCATGAGAGACGACCGACGTCGGGAAATTGTCGTCCATAAACCAATGCACCATGTCGATGGCGTGACTCATCCACTGATCCGGAATCCCGCTGGAAAAGTCCTTATACAGGCGAAACTCAAAATACAGTTGCGGATCGAACGGACGCGCCGGCTTGGTCAGCAGCCACTTGCTCCAATCCGTGTCCTGCTCGCGGATCTGTTTCACCTCGGGCCGCCCGCGCCAGCGCGGACCGTGATAGTTCCACACCACCTCGACCTTGCTGACATCTCCAAGCGCCCCGCTGCGCGCCACCTTCTGCGCCGCTTGCGGATACGGTTCGCTGCGGTGCTGCGTGCCGACCTGCACGATCGACTTGGATTGCAGCACAGCGTCGCGCGCCGCCTTGGCCTCGCTCAGCACGTTGCCCATCGGCTTCTCGACATAAGCATCTTTTCCCGCCTCCACCGCCAGCTTCAAAATTGGCGAGTGCGCATGCTCCGGCGTCGAAATCAGCACCCCATCGACATCCTTCATCGCGAGCAGTTCTTCCAGGTGCTGCACCGCACGCGGAGCTCGGCCGTAATAACCCGCATTTGTGGCCGCGGCCTTCTCGCGGTTCACCTTCCACAGATCGCAAACCGCCGTCATCTCCACGTGATGGCTGGACTTCAACTTGGACGCGATCAAGTCAAGATCACCGCCGCGGCTCCCAATCCCAATGTGGCCCAGCGAAATGCGGTCGTTCGCGCCCACGATGTTTTCATACGACAGCGCTGTGCGGGGCAGAACAACTCCTCCAGCGATGACTGCAGCGGATTTACCCAAAAATGCTCGTCGGTTGATCTGGGAAGATTCACTCATGATCTGCTCCGGTTAAGGAATTCATTCGCACTGCGCTTCGTTTCGAAGGGACTGTCCTCGGTTTGAAAACGCCGTGCTCAGTTTTGCAAGGGCCGCAGCCTCCCGCTGCACCGCATAGCCCCGCAAAATGAATCGCAGCCTCAGCCGCCGAGGATCAGCAATCTAATACGACGACTTAATTGTCTTCGCAGCCTCATCCCAGGTCACCGGACGCTGCCGGAAATATGACTCGTTCGCCATATGGCAGGCGATGGCGGCGTGGTTGCCAAACACCGCATCCTCCGTCACCGGCTTGCGTGACTTCACCGACTGGAAGAAAACGTTCAAGTGCGGACGCATGTCATCCCAGTCGTGACCGTGATACACCGTGTCGTCATGCAGGGGTTCTTTGCCGAGTTGCGGATCGTGTTCCGCATGCCACTGCTTGAAATATTCCTCCCGCATCTTCGCTGGGAAAGAAGAAGCGTAGTAGCTGGGATCCGTATCCACGCCCACCTGCGGCGAATGCCGCAACTCGAGTTCGCCGGCATCGAGCAGCCCTTTCGGCCCCATGAAGCGCGCCAGTTCCGGCGTCTCGCAGCCCAGGTCGAGACGTACATAAACCGGGACGCCGTGATAATCGAAAAGCACAGTGTGAAAATCCGGCATGTCGCGGCCGTCAGGAAAGCGGAAGATGCCACCCATCGCGGTCGCCGACTTCGGCACTTCATTCCATCCCAACGTGACCAGCATGCCGCTGATGAGGTGCACCATCAAGTCGCCCGCGACTCCGGTACCGTAGTTCCGCCAGCAGCGCCAGCGCGCGAAGTGCAGCTTGTTGAACGGAATCTTAGGAGCCTCGTTGAGCCAGGTGTCCCAGTCCAGCGTTTCCGGAGAAAGATCGAGCGGCGGTGGATATTCCCATGCTCCGGTCGGATCGTTTCGCCCCAGCGTGAGTTCGACCATTTCAACATCGCCAATCGCTCCGCCCGCGTAGAGTTCGCGCGCCTTGGCGCAGAGCACCGAACTCACGCGCTGTGAGCCGATTTGCACGACGCGATTATTTTTCTGCGCTGCTTCCACCATGGCCAATCCGTCGGCCACGTTGTGCGACATCGGCTTCTCGCAATAAATATCTTTCCCCGCGTTGCAGGCATCGACCACCACGCGCCGGTGCCAATGATCAGGAACCGCGGCCACGATGCAATCGATATCTTTGCGATCGAGCAGTTCCTGATAATGCCGCGAGGTCGGTAAATTCGGATTGCCGGTAATCTCCTTGGCCAGCGTATGCCGTCCGTCATACAAGTCAGCGGCGCCAACGCATTCGATGCCAGGAATTGTGATCGCCATGCCCAAAAGTCCGGAGCCCTGCATGCCGATTCCGACCATGCCAAAGCGAACCCGGTCGCTGGGCGCCACGGCTCGGAAAAATGGTTGAGCTTCGAGTTGAATGGTCTTTGAAACCAGCAGGCCGCCGGCAGCGGCCGCCCCACTTCCCTGCAAGAATGCGCGTCGCGAAAGAATGCGTTTCATGCCAATCCCTCCCAAAATGATTTTGATTGTCATCCCGAAGCGGACGTTCTTTGCCCGCTGAGGGATCTAAGCGAGCCGCGAAGCGTCGCGCAGCTCTTATAAAGCCGCGACGCAATAAACGCGCGCCCGGCTCGCTTTCTTATTACTTCTTCAGCGGCTTAATCGCCACTTCCTTGAAAAACACGATGTCGTTGTCGCTGTGATTCTGCAGCCCGATGTATCCGAAATCAGGCCGCGGACCATGCTGCGGCTCGAAATCAAACTTCCGGTCCGGCACCGGGTCGCCATCCTTATAGTCCGTGACCTTCACGCCGTTGAGCGTCACAATCGTGCGCGACCCGTCCAGCGTGATGTCCATGGTGTTCCACTCCGGACCCGGCTTCCACGCATGTTTTACCAGCGGCTTGGTCAGCGAATACAGCATCGCGGTCTCGTGGTATTCATCCTCACCCGAAGCTTGAGGATTGTTGTCGATCTGCACTTCGAATCCATAGTGCACCGGCATCCACTCCTCGCGGGGTTCAAGCGGGATGCGGATGAACACTCCCGAATTGTCGTTCACGTCGCGCATCTTGTAGACGACGTGAATCTGGCAGTTGCCAATCTTGCCGCCCGTCCAGTAGAGCAACCCCATGCCGCCGTGAGTGCGGATCAAGCCGTCTTCCACCGTGTCGCCACCCGGCCCAACATGCTTCCATCCGGTCAAATCTTTGCCGTTATAAATCTGTTGCCACTTGCCGGGATCGCCTTTGCAAACGTTCTGAGTTTCATCGCCTGCGAAGGCCAGCGTGACCAGACCGGCAACTAAAATAATGAACACACTAAATCGTTTCACCATTGGGAAATCTCCTGAGTTTTCTGGAGCCAGCTATTTAGGCCAGACCACCATACTCGCACCGGGGGCTGGAATCAAATCGGACAGCTTAGGATTTTCATTCTTGAATGGTTTTGGCAGGAAGGGCGAAGCAGTAACGCATTGTCATCCTGAGCGAAGCGAAGGACCTATGGAATCGCGTGCAGCCGAGGCGCCGCCGGCAAATTGCATAGGTCCTTCGTTTTGCTCAGGATGACAATCCGTTGAAGGAGGCGTTATCAGAATGAGGCGCTACTGATACGACCCTAATCCGTCTCCTGCTCCTGCGCTGCGAAGAACCGCGCTCCCGCGGCGGCTCCCGAACTGCCCTCGGCTTCGCGCTTCTTCTGCCAGTCGGCTTCGGTCAGCACGGAAATAGCATCCGCCTTCTTTTTCTTCAGTCCCGCATTGATGACAGGAAGTTCCTTCTGCGTCAGCTTCTGGAAATCGCCGATCACGTCTTCCAGTTCGTGCCCCAGAGAATCCGCGCGCGCCGCCTGATAGTCCGCCGGACGCCCTTCGTAGCCGTTGACGTTGCCATACAGCTCGCCCAGAAGTTCGCGAATGCGTTCCTCCCCGGTGATCATGCCACCTTCCTTCGTGGCCACAATCTTCGACCGCAGTTCGTCGCATCTGGCCGCCAGATCCTGCAGTTGTTTGCGCAGAGAATCTTTCTCCGGAAGTTTCGCAGCCCTCGCGTTAGCGGCGTCACGAACCCCTTCAATGGCTTCGACCGTGTAAGTCATGTGCTCGATGGTGTGGTAGATCTTCATGGTCAAATCGAATTGCGCCTTGCGATCCTCCAGAGAAAACCTCGCCCGCGGATCGAGCACCACATTCAACTGCTCGGAATAAACGTTGTCACCCTTGGTCATCTTCACCGTATAAGTTCCCGGCAACACCCGCGGACCCTGCGCGGCCGCAAACAGCGCGCTCGCCGCCGGCGGGACTGCGGGCGCCTTCACCCGCATTGACCAGCTTGCCCGGTTCAATCCACGATGCTTGCTTCCCGCCACGGTGTCGACCTGCTTGCCGTTCTCGTCGAGAATCTCAATCTTCAGGTCGCCGAAAATGTGCCGCCCTCGCTGGTAGTAAGTAATCTGCGCTTCTCCCGGCCGGCTTTGGCCGTGGAAGGATTCATCGCCTTCCGCCCAGCCGCCGAACGTGTCGAAGTACTGCACCGCCTTCCCCGGAATCAGCGCGGCTTCTTTGGCCATGAGATCGGGCGTCAACGCGCGCAGTGCGGAAATGTCGTCAATGATCCAGATGCCCCGTCCATGGGTCGCCAGCACCAGGTCGCTCTCGCGCGCCTGCACGGCAATATCGTCTACCGGCACAGCAGGGAAGTTGCTACCTTTGTATTGTGCCCAACGCTGGCCACCATCGACTGAGATCCACAACCCGAATTCCGTGCCCAGGAACAGCAGGTTCGGGCTGACCGAATCTTCTTTAATGACGTGAGCGAATCCGCGTGCCCCGCTCTCCTGCGCTGGAAGCGCCGTCCACGTCTTCCCGTAATCGGTGGTCCTGTAAACGTACGGCTTCATATCGCCGAAAGTGTGCCGATCGAACGTGGCATAGGCCGTAGCTTCGTCGAACCGGCTGGCCTCAATCGTCGAAACCCAGGAATTTTTCCCCAGCCCGCCGACGTTGCCCACCACGTTCGTCCACGACTTGCCGCCATCGCGCGTGATCTGAAGATTGCCGTCGTCGGTTCCGGCCCAGATAATCTGCCCATTCTTCGGCGATTCCGAGATCGAATAAATCGTAGTGTGCATTTCCGCCGAGGAATTATCCACGGTCACACCGCCGGACTCTTCCTGCTTCTGTTTTTCCGGATCGTTCGTCGTCAGGTCCGGCGAAATGCGATCCCACGACTGCCCGTGATCGCGCGAGCGGAACAGGAATTGCGCTCCAATGTAAATCGTTCCTTTCTCATTCGGACTCATGTGCACCGGAGTGTTCCAGTTGAGTCGCAGCTTTTTCTCGCCGTAATTGGGCGTCGGCTGAATGTCGCGGGTTTCGTGGGTGAAGCGGTTCACGCGGGCCAGGTCTCCGCCCTGCGATTCCGCATAAATGTAGTTCGAATCCGCCGGGTCTTCAAACATCCAGAAGCCGTCCCCGCCCAGCATGTTTTCCCACCGCGAATTCGAAACTCCGCCGGGATACGACGAATCACCCACCCACGCGCTGTTGTCCTGCAATCCGCCATAGACGTGATACGGATCGGAACTGTCGGTACTCACATGGTAGAACTGCGAAATGGGCAGGTTCATCTGGTGCTTCCAGCGAGTGCCGCCGTCTTCGCTGCGCCACAATCCACCATCGTCGCCGGCGATCACGATATTCGGATTCTTCGGATCGATCCACACATCGTGAAAATCCCCGTGCGCCCCGCCCGAAACAATGTTGAAAGTTTTGCCGCCGTCGGTGCTGTACAGCAGAATAAGATCCGGCTTGAAAATCTTGTTTTCATCCTTAGGATCGACAATCAGATTGCCAAAGTAAAACGGCCGCCACACCATAAAGTTGCTCGAATCGAGCTTCACCCAGTTCGCCCCGCCATCGTCAGACCGGTAGAGTCCGCGACCTTTTTCCGCTTCAATGTTGGCGTAGACCACCTGCGGCTTTGAGGGCGCGACCGCAATCGCAACCCGGCCCCACGGTTTCGCGGGCAGTCCCTTGGCGTTGCTGTCGGTGGTTTCGGTCCAGTGGTCGCCGCCGTCAGTCGACTTAAACAGCCCGCTGCCCGGCCCACCGGAGCGGAACGTCCAACCCTGGCGCCGGAAGTCCCACATGGAAGCGTAAATTGTTTTCGGTTCCTGCCGGCTCTGGGCCAGCAGCGCGCAGCCGGAAGACCCGTTCGCGCCGGCCAAAACTTTTTTCCAGGTCTTACCGCCGTCGGTGGTCTTATAAACTCCGCGTTCGTCGCTGTCGTCCCACAGATGTCCCATCGCGCAAACCAGCACGTTGTTGCCATCGGCGGGATCGACCAGAATCTTCGCAATGTGCTCGCTGTCTTTCAATCCAACGTTGGTCCAGTTCTCGCCGCCGTCGGTCGACTTGTAAACCCCATCCCCAACCGACACGCTGTTCCGCACCCAGGCCTCACCTGTGCCCACCCAAACCGTTTTCGGATTCGAGGGATCAATCGCGACCGCGCCGATTGACTGCGCGCTTTCGCGATCGAAAACCGGCTTGTAGGTCGTGCCCCCGTTGACCGATTTCCACACTCCGCCGCTGGCCGCACCCACGAACACGGTGATGCGCCCATCCTGCTCCACCGCGTCCACCGCCGCCACGCGCCCGCTCATCGTGGCCGACCCGATGTTGCGCGCCGGAAGCCCCGACACCGTTGCCGCGTCGAATTTGTAACCCGTCTGCGAGTAGGCCGTGTGGGCGGCGAGCACGAGAGAGACAACCGCAAGCAACATGCTCAACTTCGGCAGAAGGAAAAAATGACTGCGTCGCGTATTCATCTTCATGAGTTCGTTTCCTCGTTGCGGTTCAGGATTTCGCCTACAGCCGTGCACCACGGGAGAATCAGTGAACCCCGACCATCCCGGAACTCTTCTCCGGAGTCTTCAGCGACGCGGGAACCGCGAAGTCCGCAGGATTGATGGGGACATTCACTTCAATCTTCAGGAAGGTCGTCGTCTGCGCGCCCGGATTCGCCTTCGTCCCTTGCGCAATTGTGAAAGGAAACATCACGCCCGCTACCGGCTTGTACGAGCCCAGATCGATCACGGTCTCGCGCACTGAGCCCCGGACGAACTCCTGCACTTCTTTGCGAATTTCGAGGAACGTATCCGGATCGAGATAGTAGTAAATAATGTCGCCGTCTTTGAGCGTAACTTTCAGGCGCAATGCGTCGTCGCCATCCACCACGTCGTGGCCCAGAAACTCCACCGTGTTACCTTTTTCTTTATAGTCCACCAGCGGCCCGTCAAAATCCGCATCGAGCAGCAGATCCTTCAAGTCGTCCTCGCCCATCAGTTCCGGATCCTTGTGCCCGCCGAAAGGTTGAATCTGCCAGCCCGTCGTGCCGTCGTAGGCCAGTACCTGGGTCATGCCCTGCAGCGAGAAAGTCTCACGCACCAGGTTCGGGCGCTGGTTCTCTTCCGCCTGCGCGGCGGTGAAGCCTCCGCCGCCATCGTATTTGCCGGTCATGCGCACCGACTTGATCGCCTTGATTTTGTCGATCCCGCCCTTGGCCTGAATGTTCTTGTTGATAAGTTCATCAGCCGTCTGTGCGACCGAGAAAACGCTCAGGCACGAAACCGCCGCCAGCACAAGCACTGCGTGACGCATGAGGACTCCTGGTGAATGGGACGTGTATGGAACTTTTGAACCGGGAATTGGAACGAACAGTACTCTACCCGGTAGTAGACGTACTTGCCAAGTCAAAGGTTAGCGGCACATGCCCACAAGAAACTGCGAAACTCGTGTGGAGACCGTGTTGCGCCTAAACCGAACATAGGAGATCCGGCGCAACTGTCGGGGCCACAATCTCGGTTCCGATTCGAGCTATACTTTTTAAGCTGCTTCTGGAGTTACTGCTATGCGCCGATCGGCGGTCATCATACTGGTTCTGCTCGCAACCAGCGTCTCTGCCCAAGCGACCGCTCCCGGGCCCATTGGCTTCGACCGCTTCCGAGCACAATCGGTGGAACGCAGCCTCGCACTTCTGGATCAAGCGCGCGAGCTCTCCTACGCACAGCGGCCGGAACAGAGAGCGTGGCTCATTTTCGATGCCACGCATGTCGCCGCGCCCCTCGATCCGGGACGGGGGAATCAGTGGGCATTAGAAGCATGGGAGCTGTCAAAACAACTCGATCTCGGTCAGAGCCGCGTCGCCTTGCGAAAAGATGTGCTCCGCGAATTGGCTATCAATGATCCCGATCGCGCCCTTCGCCTCTACCGGAAACAAGACTTGCCTGCAAAATGGGAGGCCACACGCAACGCAACCGAAGACGCTCGTTCCCTGGGATATTCGAATACGATTTTCAAACCCGTGTGGGAGCGAGGTGGAGAGCGCTATCTGTCAAGATTGGAAAATCTGGCTCGTTTTCTAGGCGCCACGGGTCAGTATCCTTACGCTGCCATGGGCAAGATTGCCCTCGATGTGTCGAAGCGAGAGAAAAAACATTCGGAGAGGATCGTGCGGGATGCCACGGCATATTTCCAGCGTGATCCCGGATTTACCACCACGAATAAGGAGTTCGTCCGGTTCATTCTCGCCACCAGAAAAATAGCTCCTGCGTCAGCGTTGCACGCTGAACTGGAGGTTGCGATCGCCGCCCTCGAAGAGCCGCCGCGGTCGTTCGCCAAGCAAACCTGGCAGATCACCGCGACAACCCCCCTGGGCGATGCCCACTTCGATTCGCAGAACGAGGCGCTTCTATTCCAGTTGCTGCCCATCGTAAGAATTGCCGCGCCTGAGGAATCGTCTAAGCTGCTTGACCGGTATGCCAGCCTTAGAGCCGCTCCCGCGATAACGGCGGATACTCCGGTCACATTGACGGGAAGCGTCTCCCTGGAAGGAACGGCTGATCCCGCGCGCATGCAGCTCAAAGCTGACGAGGCCCGCGCGTACCAGGTACAGAGCACTGCCGTCGCTGATCCGCATGCGGCATTATCGCTGGCGAAGCAGATCAGCGACCATTTCCTTCAAATGGTTGCCTTGGTCTCACTCGCGCCTGCCTATTCCAAGATTGACGCCAAAGAGGCGGATTCCTGGTTGTCCGATGCTAAGTCGCAACTAGTTTCCGTCAGCGAGAATGCCAAGAAACTTCGTCTGATGACGGCGCTGGTGCGTGCTCAAGCCGCATTGGGCCGGGACGAGGAAGGGTTGACCCAGGAGGCATTTGATTTAGGCGAGGGACTGTTTTCCCAGAACATGCACGACCATCCCGACGAGATGAGTTATTCGCTCGCAGGGTACGATGAACTCACCGATCTTACCGCGTCAGCGGTCAAGATCGAGGCCAATCAACCGGTAACTATCTCCATGATCGGCAAGATCAGGAATGAGGTCTTGCGCGCGGAGCTTCTCATCTCCGCCGCCAAGGGCATCGCAGAAAATTAGAAACCGACCCCGCGATCACCTTCCCCTCGCCCGCGGATCAGTGCGCGAACGCGATGTTCAGACCCGTGGTGAAGATCAGGTCGTTATCCTTGGTGCCGGTCGGCGGGTTGGAAACATAGATGTCGCCGAACTGGTTCTGCCAGCCCAGCCATTTCTTGAGTTTGGTGACGGTGCCGACGTTGAAACTGGTTCGGTAGTTGCCGGTCTGCTGCACCTCGGGATAGACATAGAAATTCTCCGTCAGCAACGTGCTCTTTCCCAGCTTCTTGTTGAGTTCTTCGCCCAGGGTCAGAGCGACAAACCGGTTGGTTACGCCATAAGACACGTACGTGGGCGGAACGGTGACCGGTGTGTTCACTGCGCCATTCGAATAAACCTCGTGCGTGTAGTTCACGCCCGCCAGAAAGTTCAACGTGGTGTTGTCCGACTTGATGATGTGGGCGCCGAATCCGCCGGTATAAACCGAACGCAGATCGAGGTATTGCAGCCCATTGCTCTGGAAGTCGGCCGAGACAAAGGCAAACATTCGCGGATTCAGGTTGCGGTCGTAGCGGAACCCTCCGGTTACCAGGCTGGCAACCGTACTCGGAGTCGCCAGTTGGTTTGTGGTGTCGATGGCACTGGCATAGAGCGTGATCTTATCGTTGAGCGAGGCATGCAACGCGTTGAAGGCGAGAGCCAGGCTTTCGGTTTCGCTATTTCCCTGGGCCACGGAGAAGCCTATGTTAATGCCGCCCGCCCACCCGTGCAGCAGTCCAGGATGCAGCGACTTGTCGTACGCCTCCTGCTCGGCGTCGTTGCGGATCAAGGTCACATCATCTTTGGGTGCTTCGACCGTTCCCGCTGTCTTGGTGGCAATTTCAAGTTTGCCGTCAGTCGTCGTGACCGGGCCGACCGCCGTCTTTCCGCCTTTCAGGCTGACATGCAATTCTTTCTCAGTCTTGATTTCCTGAATGTCGGCAAACTGCAGGGTGACGTCGCCTGCGGACTCGCTGTGCAGCACCAGGGTCTTGCCGTCGGACTTCACCACCGTGCCGGTCAGGCGATCTCCGTTTTTCAACGTGACCTGGTCTGCGAACCCGGCCGATGACAAACCAAGAAGAGCGATAAGGGTCAACAGTTCAACTCTACGCAACACGAACTACCTCCACATTAGAGAGTCTCTGAAAATGAAAACGCTTTAGGGAGCCCGGAATAACGATGGGACAGAAATAGGGATACGACGACAAAGAGGCGGAAACTACTGCCGGAAGAACCTGCCCACACAATGCTCTTCAGACGGGACCCGGAAAGAGCGGCCAGAATCCGAGAACCCAGAATCCGAGAATCAGGTTAGCTCTTGGTTTCAGTCTTCTTATTCGGATCGGTCGAGGCCTGCGTCGGCGGCTGTTCCTTCATGCCATCCTTAAAGCTGCGAATGCCCTCGGCCAGCCCCTTACCCAGTTCCGGCAGCTTCTTGGGCCCGAACAACAGCAGAGCAATGGCCGCAACTAGGAGCCAATGCCACGGTGAGAACTCACCCATAAAAACCTCCAATCGTCTCTATCACCAACACCAACTTATAGGGTACGGGAGGCCAAAAGGGAAGTCAAACTCCTCTCCCGCTTGGGCCTTCTCTAGCTATTTCAATCCTTTAGCCCGGGTCGACGCGACCGACGGCGAGCTCCGTTGCAAGCGGGTTGTGAGGTCTCTCACATCCCGAAAGGCCGTCCCATTACTGCACCTTGCCCACGAAGTCACTCGCCCAGTTACCTCCGTGACCTTACCAGCAGGCGCTTCGGCGGGCTATGTTTCTGAAGTCGGTTTCTAAAGGCGTCCGCAAGAATTCGCCTCAAAACCCGCACCAGCAGGCCAATTCCACGCATCAGGGAGTCCGGTGAGAGTGAAGGTTTCACGATTTGTCCTGCTATTCGCTGTGGCCGCGGTTGCGGCCGCGCAATCTCTTGGCACTCAACCCGCCAGCGTTCCACCTGTTAGCTTTCCACCCGAAGCTCTCGTTCAAACGCTTGTTAGCGAGCACGTCCAACCCGTGGATACGACGGAGCTTGCCGCGTGGCTGATCGGTGGGGTTCCGAGCACCCGGCTGGCCCGCCTGGTTGCGGAACGTGGACTTGCCACTTTGCCAACCAACCATGAACTGCGTCAGATCGAGTCCGTTGCTGCGACTGGCGGAGCAAGTGGGGCTGCCAATGGCGAGAATAACGATCTGCTGCGCGTGCTGCGTTCCGGAAACGCTCAGTCGGCGAAAGTGGGACCTGCCATTCCCGCGGCTCTGCTGAAAGCCGCGTCCGAGGCCCGCGAGCAGCACTTCCATGAAGCCGAAGCCGACCTTCGCGAAGTATTGGCATCCACGACTCCAGCTTCTGACGCGCATAATTCCGCCCTGCACTTCGCTCTTGGCGTGATGTTACGCCAGCAAGAAAAATGGGACGAGGCTTTCGACGAACTCACCCAAGCCACCGAGATGATGCCCCAGCTTCCCGAGAACCACGGCGCTCTGGCCTACCTCTTCTACCGGCTCGATGACGGACCCAACGCGATTGCCGAGGCGCGCACCGCGCTGAGCATCGATCCCAGCAACGCCGAGGCCTATCAATTCCTGGGACTGGGTTTGTATTCCAACGGTCAGTATCAAGCCGCGGTGCATGCCTACGGCGAGTCGTTGGCCCACAACCGCGGTAACGATAACGATAACGACAACGCCGACACTTACTACGACATGGGCATCGCCCTGCACGCGGACGGAAACTTGCCCCGCGCCATTGCAGCTTATGAGCAGGCCATCCGCCTCAGGCCCGCGTTTTGGGAGGCCCACGCCAACCTGGGACTGATCCTGCATGAAGAGGGCAACCTCGATCAGGCTGCGTCCGAATATCGCGCAGCCAAAAAGATCGCTCCCGACGAAGCTTCTATCCGCAACAACTTGGGAAATACTTATTGCGATCAAGGGAACTTTGACTCGGCCATTGCAGAACTGCGTACTCTTTACCGCCAGCATCCGGAGTGGCAGCAGGGGCACGCCTGCCTGGCCAGCGCCTACATGGCGAAGAAGAACTATGGCGCCGCGGTCGACGAACTGCGGCTGGCCCTGCAGCAGAATCCAACCGGCTCGACGGAGCACCGCGTCCTCGGCCAGGCATTGCTGCTCGACGACCGACCGGACGAAGCTCTGCGCGAGCTGAGGCTGGCGGTTTCTCTCAATCCTGACTCTGATATTGCGCACCATCTCCTGGGCACGCTCCTGTTTCAGCAGAACCAACTACAGGCGGCAGAAAAAGAATTCCGCGAAGCCTTGCGGGTGAACTCCTCGGCCGACAATCACTATTCGCTGGCCGCCTGCCTCATGACCATGGACCGGTACGAGGAAGCGCTGGCGGAATTAGAGACGGCTTCGCGCCTCGATCCCGAACGCACCCTCTACCGCGCCCGCCGCGAAGAACTCCTCAAGCTGATGAAGGAACCAAATTCGCGCTAGAACTCGGGCACGCGCCCGCCAGCACCGTGGAAGAGCGGCGCTTCTGCGCCGCGTAAAAGCGAGCAAAATGATATGGGCTTCAGTCCTGGTGGGCTTGCGGCAAACGCGAATTCTCCCCGCGCGCTGCTAACTCGTTGAGTCTTCGTGCAAGTCATTGAAAAGTCGTAGAAGGCCCCTGGCAGGCGCCAGGACGCGTAGATTTGCCCCTGATGAGGTTTCCCCCGAGCGCCGGACCGATCGTCGCAGGAAGGGCCGTTTCCGGCTCAGGAAAGGGCATTCTGGATCAGCTTGGCGATAGCTTTCAGCGGTCGAAAGGAATCTGTGCCTGAGTATAAGTACCGTAAAGTATGTACAATTATGTACTTCACGGACTAAGTTGTGTCACGTCAGGCACTTGGGCGGCCAGCCCCCGGCCAGACTACCTCGTCCGGAGTCCCAGTTTGAGACCTAACACCTTTAGACCCAACGCCTAAGACCTGTTCCCCAATTTTGCTTTGCCCGCAAGATTCGGATAGTCCGCTGCCAACCCCTGGTCGTACGCTTTCCTTGCCATGACCACCAATGCCATACTCACACCGGAAAGCCTGACGCCCATGCCCACCGCGCAATCTAAACCGGCCGCACCGGCGGCTAAAACCGACAATCAAGTGCACATGCCGAACAACGACCCGCGCTGGCGTGCCGTGGTCTCCCGCGATGCCGCCCATGACGGCGAGTTCGTCTTCGCCGTCTCCAGCACCGGCGTGTATTGCCGGCCATCATGCGCGGCGCGGCGTCCGCGGCGGGAGAACGTCCAGTTTTTTGCACGGCCCGACGAGGCCGAGCATGCGGGATATCGCGCCTGCCTGCGCTGCCGTCCCAAGTTGCTCAGCGGCAACACCGAGTCCGACGGGGTGAAAGCGATTTGCCGCTTCATCGAGCAGCATCTCGACGAACCGCTTACGCTCGATCGGCTGGGCAAGGAATTTCGCCAGAGTCCGTTTCATCTGCAGCGCCGGTTCAAAGCAGTGCTCGGCATCACGCCGCGCGCCTATGCCGATTCCTGCCGTTTGCGAACCCTGAAACGCAATCTGCAGGCTGGAGATTCGGTGACTCGCGCCATGTATGACGCGGGATACGGCTCCAGCAGTCGGCTCTACGAGAAGACTGCGTCGCAGCTCGGCATGACGCCCGACAAGTACCGCCGCGGGGCGATTGCCGCAGCCATTCGCTATATCTGCGCCGATTCGCCACTGGGACGCATGCTGATCGCGGCTACAGAGCGCGGCATTTGCTCGATCCAGTTTGCCCGCACCGACGGCGAGTTGATGGAAGGGCTGAAGCGCGAGTTTCCCTTCGCCTCGCGTAAAGAGGATGACGGCGGCCTGCGGACGTGGGTGAGCGCGCTGCTGCGGCACATGCGGGGCAAGGATCTGGATTCTTCTTCGTCGTCTTCGCGGGCTACCTCCTCGTCGTCCTCATTTTCTTTCTCGTCGTCATCTTCATTTTCATTGCCGCTCGACATTCGCGCCACTGCCTTTCAGCGCCGCGTGTGGGCGTACCTGCAGTCAATTCCGTTCGGCGCGACGCGTTCTTACAGCCAGGTCGCCAAAGGTATCGGGCGGCCGCGCGCGGTTCGCGCCGTGGCCCGCGCCTGCGCCACGAATCCAGTGGCGGTCGCGATCCCGTGCCATCGCATCGTGCGCCAGGACGGCAGCATGGGAGGTTATCGCTGGGGAATCGAACGGAAGAAGGCGCTGCTGGAGATGGAGCAGAAGACGAGGTAGTGCGTCTGTTTGAAGTTGAGCACTTGCGGATTCACCGACCGATGTTATCCCGCAGGAGCGCGCCAAGCGCTCCTGCGGGACCTTACGAAGCCCGGATATCGGTTGTACGGATGCGAGGAGCTGCACTGCATGAAGGGCAAGCACTCCTATCTGCGGCATCGGTTGTATCGGCCGTCGTAAGGTCCCTCGCCCGGCTGTCACCGTGCTCAGAATGACATCGGGTCGAAAAAATTCGGGAATTGAGGCACTACTACTGAAGATGGTCTAGAAAATGTTCTTGCTCAGATGTTTTTCCGCGTTCGCTTGTGTCACCGTGCCCTGCTGGGCCTCATCCAGCCCACGTCGAACCTTTTCGAGGACATAGAGGTGGTATTGGATATCCTCCAGTGAGCAATTCTCGGGCAGGTTATGCAGGAGCGATTCGACTTGTTGTTTGGCGTTGCTCATGGCCTTCTCCACTGGGTAGGATAGCACGCAGCTAAAGGCTGCACGATTTGAGTTTGACTCGCCGATTTGACGGCGGTTAAATAAGGCGAGCGGGAAGTGTTCATTCACTTTCTCGCGGAGGCGGGGGCCCATGCGAACAGACGCGGCGATGCTGGCGATGATTTTCCTGGTGTGTGCTTTCATGTGCGGATGCGGCGGGAGCGGGAGCGGGGGCGGAAACAAGTTGACGGGTGGAACTCCGCCGGCGGCACCGACCATCTCCACGGCGGCCGCGCAGAATGGCGCGGTGATCGTGACGCTGGCTGACGCGTCCCCGAGCACCATTATCTATTACACCGTCGATGGCAGCACGCCCACTGCATCTTCGCAGCAGTACCTGGCGCCGTTTCTCGTGGCGTCGAGTCTTACGGTGAATGCGATTGCCATATCTGGTGCCTCCGACCCGCTCGAGGTCAGCACGGTTGCGACCCAGACCTTCACGCTGAATATCCCATCGGGAACGCTGGTCTGGAGCGACGAGTTCACCAGCTCCAGCAGCACTCCGGCGCAGCCCAATCCGGCAGTCTGGACCTACGACACCGGTGCCGGGGGCTGGGGCAACGACGAATTGGAGGACTATTGCGGGTGGACTTCGACGGACCCAAATTGCAGCTCGACCAGTCCCAGCGAGTATGTGGCCGCGTATCCGGGAACGGATGGAGTCTTGTATGTCGTGGCGCAGCAGCCGTCGCCCGGGGTCTACACTTCGGCGCGGCTGAAGACGCAAGGGCTGTTCAGCTTTCAGTATGGCCGGATTGAGTTTCGGGCCATGGTGCCGGAGGCGCAGGGCTTTTGGCCCGCGAACTGGCTGCTGGGCAATAACATTGCAACCGTGAATTGGCCGGCTTGCGGCGAGATGGATGTGCTGGAGCGGGTGAACGCGCCTGGCACGCCGCTAGATTGGAATGAGGGCTCCGTTCATGGTACCGGTTTCACAGGCGGGACCGGGCTGGGAACGCAGTACAACTTTCCCAGCGGGCAGACAGCCGCTCAGTGGCACACTTACGACATGGTCTGGTCAAACGGTACAGTATCGTATTCAATCGATGGCAACACCTACGCCAACTACACACCCTCGAGCCTGACGCCGTTGAACGACGGCGCGGTCTGGCCGTTCGACGCGGGGCAGGCCAATTTCATCATCTTGAACCTGGCGGTCGGTGGGGATTATCCGGGATCGCCCGACTCGTCCACTCCGTTTCCGTCGGAGATGCTGGTGGATTACGTTCGGATCTATACGAACTAGCCGGGGTCGTGGTACTGCCGCCTGCGGGGCCGAGAATCAAAAGCCTAGAAGATCAAATTCCCCGCCCTGTCTCTGCAAAGGGCGCAGAGACAAGGACGGGGCACCCGCGGCTATCGGCTGGCCTGCGGTCCTAATTTGCCAGATACCGCTCCAGCGTGAGGTTTCCGTCGGTCCCGCCGATGGCGATAATCTTTCCATCTTTTTGGATGAGCAGGCCGGAAACGATCTGGTCGCTCATCAGCGAGCCGCCGG
>Ga0209274_10000179_pt1 | contig 51885 bp, 40 predicted proteins | sample HubBroMetageREF1_FD_188343 | JGI IMG/M metagenome (GOLD analysis project Ga0209274, IMG submission 188343) | Reference soil microbial communities from the Hubbard Brook experimental Forest, New Hampshire, USA - Hubbard Brook CCASE Soil... | ecosystem: Environmental > Terrestrial > Soil >...
TCAGAACTTCGATACTGCAGCAATGGATATCACGATTGCGGCAACGTCTTCGAGCAGCGCCGCCGGCAAATCTTTCCCGAAAGCCTGGGCCAGGCGCCCGCGGATACTCGCACCACCTAACGTGCCGACAACGGCGCCGAGCGCGCCCGCGAGCAATCCCGCTGTCAGCGAGCCTGCCGCCGCGCCCACCGTGGCGCCCACCAAACCCCCGCTAAGGATGCGCGCAATGAACTGAGGTGGCTCTTTGCGGCTTGCCGTTTTCGGCAGTTTGTCGTTGATCAACTCACCGATTGCTAACAGAGTGAAGAGAATCGGCGTGTACTTGAACCCCATAAAGGCCATTGGAGTTCCGGACACTGCCAGCAGTCCCAGGCGGCCCCCCCAACTTGCGACGGCCGGTGAGGTCATTGCCCGTAATCCGGATATAATTCCGAGCACCAGTGCCACGACGATGAACATGTGAGTTTCCTTTCCTCGGTTCAGATTCGCGTTGGCTCCGACCGCGTTAGAAGCAAGCGCAAGCCTCTCGCATAGACCGTGAAACACCTCAAAGCTTCGGGAGCCCGAAATATCTTATCGTCCGGCCGGCGTTTATCCACGCTTGATTTGCGGCGTGATCCGCACGGATGTATAAAGCCCGTACACCACGAAGAATTGGACGACCGCGATAAAGAGCGGTCCGGCGCATTTCCCAAGATCATGCTGAAACAGACCGATTCCGGCATCCAGCAATTGCATGGCACCAGCGAGCGCACCCAGGATCAGCAACGCAGGCGTCGCCCGCTTGTAGATCGCCCCCAATACGAGCAAGGCCAGAGGAATTCTGGGCGCCGCCGCGTACATCGCCAATAGCAACGACGCCTGCGTTGGAACGGATTCGGCAGGGACCAGGTATTGCGGACGGAAGATCGCCGCGATGGAAAAGCCGCTCGCGACCAGGACATTGATTGCCGTGACCAGCGAAGCCAGCCGAATCGCCTTCATTGTTGTCATTGATACCTCTCTCTGAGTTAGCTCGTCCCCCATCAATTGTTGTCAGACTTTAAGAACTACCCTCCCGAAGGGACGCTCTTCAACGAGATAGCGCAGAGCCTCAGCAGCTTTGACCAAAGGGAACGTCTTAGCGACGATCGGTTTGATCGCACCGGATTGAAGTAGAGAGACAATGGCCTTCCAAGCGTTAGCGATTGTCGCCTGTGGCTGACGGAACATATTGAGACCATGGATGCTGGCTTGTGGCACGATGAGATCGGTCACGTCGATGGTCGTCTTACGGCTTGCGGAATACCCCAGCGTTATAAGGCTTCCGTCCAACGCGAACGCTTTGACCGCCTCGCTGAGAACTTCACCACCGATCCCGTCGACGACAATATCTGCGCCGTAACCATCCGTGATACGACGAACGCCGTCAACCAACTTCTCCAAGGAAGTATCAACGACCTCACTGAATCCCAGGGCCCTAGCCTGCTCGGACTTGGCATGATTAGTCGTGCTCGATATGGCGTGTTTTGCTCCCAGAGCGCGCGCCAATTGTGTCACCGCGTTGCCGATTGATCCTCCGATCGCCGGTGCCAGAACGGTTTTGCCTGGACGAAAACCAGCCCGGGTCAGAGCCACCTGCGCGGTGAGATACGCGACCGGAATGCCTGCAGCGGCTACATCGTCGACCCCGTCGGGTATCAGGCAAAGATCTTCTTTGCGTACTGCAATCCACTCACTATAGGTACCGTCTTCAAAAGCGCCATAGGGACCCCAGAACATCACGCGGGAGCCGATGGGAAAATCCGGTCCGTCTCCCGCCTCAACCACGCCCGCTCCTTCGTTGCCCAGAACTAGCGGGACCTTCGTAGTGTGGAAGTTGCCGGAGAGAATCGTATAGTCGAGCGGTGTGACGCCGGCTGCCGTGATTCTCACCAGTACTTTTCCGTCTGTGATTGCTGGGTTGGGAAGATCGACCAGCTTCAACGCTTCATAGCCAGTAAATTGCTCCGCTCTCATCGCACGCATATATTCGTTCTCCTTTTCCCCGTGTCACTTCTTGGCCTTCGCCAAGTAGTTATGTGGATTACTGTTATAATCCAGATACGGGATTAGATTCACAATCCCGGTTTGGTCGCAGATTATTTTTTGAGGAGGTCCAAATATGGGCTATTCCAAGGCCCAAAAAAAGAAAACTCACAAGCGCATCGTTGCCATTGCATCAAAGAGATTCCGCGAAAAAGGCCTCGCGGGATTCGGAATCGCGGAGCTGATGAAGGAAGCCGGCCTCACGGTGGGCGGATTCTACAAGCACTTCAACTCGCGTGACGAACTAGTGGCCGCGGCCGTCAGCGCTGCATTTGGTACCTGGCAGCGACAAAAGGAAGCTGCCGAATCCGGCGCCCAACCGCTACACTTCGCGAAGCTCATCGACGATTACATGAGCGATGCGCACCGCAAGAATCCAGGTGCGGGCTGCGGCTTCAGCGCATTGGCGCCGGAGATCGCTCGCAGCGATAAGCGGACTCGTGCGCTTACCTCTGAACAAGTCAGGAACGATCTTGAGTTGCTTGCCGGGTTGCTCCCAGGCGAGGACGAGCGCGCAGCACGATCGAGAGCGATCCTGACTTTCAGCGCGCTCGTTGGAGCGATGTCGTTAGCCCGAGCTGTATCGGATGAGCCGCTTTCGCGCGAAATCTTGAAGACTGTGGCGGACCTTTTGAAGAATCCAGCCTGAAAGCGACCAAGTCAGCCGGCTTCAGTGCCAGGCAACCGCGAGACCTTGATCTCGGTGAGTTCTTGGTGCTAGGTTTAGCTAACCGGACGTGGAAGTTCCAAGCGCTTTCCGATTCGCAACGAAAACCTTCCGAGGTCTCCTGTCCGGGGAAGGAAGTACGCCTTGACTGACCGTATTAAGTTCATCACTCATCAGGGCAAGCAGATTCTCCTCGTGGACCTATCAAATTGCTTGGCGGCTCAGGTGCATGAGATCATCGGAGCGCTTCCCGAGGTTGTGACCACCCGCCCACGCAATTCGGTCCTGATACTCTCCGATTTCACTGGCGCAGCGTTCGATGAGGAAGCGCTTCGAGCAATGAAAGAAACGGCAGTCTTCGACAAGCCCTTTATCAAGAAAAGTGCATGGGTCGGTGCGACCTACCTCCCTAACGCATTCGCTAAGAACCTGAAGAGCTTTTCCCGGCGTGATTTTCCTGCTTTTGAGACCCGCGACGAAGCTTTGTCTTGGCTGGTGAAGGAGTGAACGAGTTCCCAAACCGGAGAAGAGATGGCTACAATCCCGCCGCTGCCGCTTAAATGCGCGATCTGTGGCAAGCCTATCTTGCCTAAAGACTTCAACGTAACCGAAGATACAAAGCCAGTTCACGGGGAGTGCTGGTTAGCGAAGGTTGAAGAGCGAAAACGGAAGCAAGATTAAATTTAGAACCGTCCCGTAGATTTGAAATCCCAACCCCAGCCGCGTCGGGTCCACGTCTTGGACGTTATCTCGCTTTAGCCAGAGCGCGCCTCTCGACGATGGCATCGTAAAGGGCTTTCTCCACGATTGGCAGGTCCGACTGAGTTTCTAGTACGAGATCAGCATTGGCCTTACTTGCGGGCAAATACTTCCGTGCCGCAGGCAGCACGGTATTCTGGTACTGCCATAGGATTAATTCCAGAGAGCGCTGACGCTCGGTGATGTCCCTCACCTTGCGACGATGGAAGCAGACCTCGTCGGGGGCGTCGAAGTAGATGGACAGGTCGAAATGCGGGCGTAGTTGCGAAAAATGCAACGCCAGAATGCCTTCCACGATCAGTAGCGACTTGGCAGGGATATGTTGGTGGTCGCGGATGCGCAGGTGGTTCGCAAAATCGTAGATGGGAGCGTCGATGCTCTTACCTTCGGCGTAGCTGCGTATATGACTCTCCAGTAGCTTCAAGTCAATTGCCTCCGGCTCGTCATAGTTCAACTTTGCTCGTTGCTGCAACGGAAGATCGTCCATTGAAGTCGAGTAGATTTCCAACGAAATCGTGTGCCCGTTGAACCGAGAGGCCACGCGCCTGGCTACTGTCGACTTGCCACTGCCGGACGGCCCGGCCAGTCCAACGATGAAAACCTTCCCCTGAGCCCCGCTAGCACCCATGTCGCGTCTGTTCTCCCAGGAATCTCATTCGTCGGCTAAGAATACTCCGAGGGGCCAGCCGATAGCGCCCGCACATGAAACAAATTATGGCAGATCGGACGAGCTAATTCTCAATGAGAGGTATCGCCTGTTTTCGTCAATTAGGGACTGTTTCCCCTCTGCGCGGGCGACCCTCGATAGAGGGGAGGGACACAAGTCAAGTCGGTTTCGCCATATCATCGATTTGTGATCGCATTGCGTACGCCGGAGGCAAATCCTCTAAACCAGTCTGCCAATGTGCGTTTCGCACATTGACCAGCTTACTGCTCAGCAGTCCTTTCTCTCCAGTCCGGTTTGTTCGGAAAAATTGTCGCGATAAAAGCTGCTCGTAGTTGACGGGATTGTCGATTTTCCACGCGCGATACTCGATCAGCCGAAGAGCGAAAACCCAGATCTTCAGCTCAGCCCGCACTGCGTAAGGACGTGAATCAATTATGCTGCTGAGGGACTGCGTGAGAGGGCTTTCGGCCTTCGGCTAGGAGCGCTTCAAAGCGGGGATACCCACGAAGCGATTTCAAGTCGTCATCGGCTTGGATGCGGTCAATATCTTTATAGCCCTCTTTGACAGCCTCACGGAGATGCTGAACCGCCTCATCCGAATCGTGCGCCGCCGCTGCGACGCAGGCGAATTTATACCAAGCCAGAGAAACATTCGACTCTTGAGCTTTCCCTATCTTCTCGATCACGTCCTCGAACAGCTGCTTCGCCTCTCCATAGCGCCGGTTGTGAACCATCGCGATGCCTAATACTTGAAGAGTACCGAGCGAATCAGGATGTCCCGGTCCGAGAACGCGGGCCTGAATGTCGAGCGCCTGTCGCGCTGTCTTTTCCGCTTCCTGGTACCTGCCTTCCTTGTTCAATATGTTAGCAAGTTCGGCTTTGGATGCCAGGGTGTCTCCGTTTTCCGGTCCCAGCACGCGGGTTTGCGCCACCTGAGTCTCACGAATCAACTTTTCAGCTTCGGGAAAGTGCCTCTCGCCGACAAGGATATTCGCCAGGTTGTATTTTGACACCAACGTATCCGTGTGTTCGGGTCCCAGGATGCGTTCCCGAATTTCCAGAACCTGGCGCTCCAGTTTCTCTGCCTCGGCGTCACGTCCTTCTGCGGCCAGCACGTTGGCGAGGCCTTCCATGGTCCGGGTTGTGTAGGGGTGTTCGCGTCCAACGGTGCGCAACTCAATCTCCAGAGACTCGCGATGCAATTTCTCTGCCTCTTGGTAACGGCCCGCGTAGTAGACGGTGTCGGCCAGAGTCGACATGGTGCTGACCGTCTCCGGGTGTTCGGGGCCCATGACGTGCTGCGCGATGGCGAGCGTCTGCCGATACAGGGCCTCGGCCTCTGCGTAGCGGCCCTGCTCCTGTATCCGGTTTGCCAGATTATGCATCGTCGCCAGAGTCTGGGGATGTTCGGGTCCAAATACACGCTGCTCTATCTCCAACGTCTTTCGGTACATTGCTTCCGACTCGGCAGCGTGGCCCTCTAGACTTAGCGCGTCGGCAAGGTTCACCTCCGAACGCAGTGTTCGCGGATCTTCCGTACCAAACCGGCGGCCGCGAATTTCAATCAAATGGCGCAGCAGCTTTTCTTCCTCGTCCCAATGGCCCTGGTTTTCCAGGATGACCGCAAGCTTGTCCATTGCATCGAGCGTAACTGGGTCTTCGGGCCCGAGAACACGGCGCGCTTGATCAATGGTCTGGCGGATCAACTTTTCCGCGTCGTCGTCATGCCCTTCCCGGTCCTGAATCCAACCCAACTGTGTCATAGACTCCAGTGTCTTAGGGTCTTTGGCGCCGAGCAGCTGCCCCCGACTCTCGAGGGCAGCGGCCGACAGTCCGTGAGCCTGAGCGTAGAGTCCGAGGTTCGCATAAGTAGTCGCCATCGTGAACATCAACTCTGACTGCACTTCTGGATCCTTGGCCAAACCCGTTTTGATCTCATTCGACGATTTGTCCAGAATCGCCCGCGCGGTGACGCTGTTTCCTCGTGCTTCACTCGGGTCAGACACCTTAAACATGCCGGTCATAAAATCGGTGACCCGGGAAGCGCGATCCCGTTCGCGGTTAGCGCGGTCGCGTTCACGAGTGATCCGGCGCAACTCGATTGTCTGCATCACACCAAATGCGATCAGCAGCAGCGCCATGGCGCCACCCGCGGTAACTCCAAATTTGTGGCGCTGGGCGTACTTCCTGGCGCGATACGCGGCGCTTACCGGCCGCGCGGTTACGGGCTCGTTCCGCAAGTAGCGAGCAATATCCGCGCTCAGTTCCGATGGCGTGTTATATCGGCGGGCCCGGTCCTTCTCCATGGCCTTCAGGGTGATCCAGTCCAGATCGCCACGCAGCAGGCTGGCGAGTTGCCGCGGATCGATTCCTCGATTAACTGCGGCGGTCTTTGAGACTGGATCTCTGCTGATTCTCGTGCTCGGACTCGGTGGATCGTCCTCGTGTAACTCGCGCAAAACCTCGTGGAGAGGCTTCGTCTTCCAGTGCCTCACATCAAACGGTAATACACCCGTGAGCAACTCATAAAGCACCACGCCCAGCGAATAAACGTCAGTGCGGGTATCAACGTCCGAAATGCTCGGATCGGCTTGCTCCGGGCTGACATAGCCCGGAGTGCCCACGGTTCCTCCAGCGCGCGTCACCAGGGTCTCATCCTCAGATTGCCGCGAAATCGCTTTTGCAATCCCGAAGTCGATGATGCGCGGCTGGGGCTTGCCATCGACTTCGACTACTAAAATATTGGTCGGCTTCAGGTCGCGGTGAATGATTGCCTTTTGGTGCGCGTGTTGCACGCCGTCACAAACTTTAGCCAGCAGGGCCAGCCTCTCGCGGGCCGGCAAGCGCTTCGTATCGCAGTAGTTGGTAATAGGCAACCCCGGCACATACTCCATGACAAAATAGGGCTGGCCTGCGGGACTCGAACCGGCATCGAACACCTTGGCAATGGCGGGGTGATTCATGATGGCCAGGGTCTGCCGTTCGAGGTTAAAACGCAGCAAAGCCGAATCGTCGTACTGTCCCGCCTTGATGATTTTCAGGGCGACCTGCCGCTTGACGGGAGTGGACTGTTCAGCCAACCAGACCTGTCCCATTCCCCCTTCGCCTAATTTTCTGATTAGCCGGTAGGGGCCAATCGAACCTAAATCAGATGGAGGTCCGCCAGCGGGAGCAGCAGTCGAGTCGAGAGTTGCTTCAAGATCAGAATTGGTACCTGAGTTATGCCGGCCTGGATTAGACGCGGCGGGGTGTTGGTCGCTCACGCTCTCCCCTTTAGGATGCCAATCGATTCGGCGGCTAGTTTAGCACCGAAGGGGAAGCTTACGCTGTAGTCTGATCGGATCCGACTCCAGGCTAAGTATTACAATCCGGCCAAAAGATCTTCTCGACGTACTACTTCTCCGACACCGCTTGCTCGGGCATCAATCGAGCAGCGCCAAAATTGACGCTGAAGCGTTTACACCATACCGAAACCGCGCGATATTTCGACAGGTCCACATCGGGGCCGAGGGTATAGTTTTGGTCGCCCATATTCCCCTTGATGGTTCCCAAATCGATGAAACCCGCGCGCAGCACGCTGGCGCTGTCTTTTGCATCGTCCGAGGCAACCATGTAGACGTGCACATCAGGACCGTTCGATGTGCTAAAGCCCGTAAAGCGGAGAACACGACTGCCATCTCCTATCCGGTAGATGGTTGCCGTGCCTGCCGTTGGATGCAAGATGCTATAGAACTGTCCGGAGACAAGAGGCTGCGGCGACGAGCTACCTTGGGCGGCTGGCATGGCTTCGTCGACGCGCCGATTAACCACAAGCCGTTCGGGCCGGAATGCATACCAAGCGAGAAGAGCCGCCACCGCGGCGATAGGAATCACAAGTTTCCACTTTTTCATTTCCGCATCTCCTTGTTTCTTTAGCTTTTTCTCGATACTGAATCTTAGTTTGCCAAGCACTCTTACGGCGCCGGTCTTCCCACCCTCGAAGTCACCAGAGCCAAGCTGTTGCCCCGTGGCGAACTCGTAAGCTGTCCCCAAGACCGCCTTAGGCGGGTAACGGCGTTTATCCCACACCAACTCATAGGTCGTCGTAGGGGCGAAACCATGCTCAGAGAAGAACTGTTCTGGGCCCAGCCGGTCGTATTCGTGTATCGCGCGCAACACGTCACCACGGGTCACGCGATCCCATGCCACCATTTTTTCCTCCCAGGATTCTTAGCACTCGGCACTCGACGATCGCCCTAATCCGTACGTCGACGGAGTCAATCTGTCGCAGCCCTTCGCGATGCGCCTCAAGCAGAGAGAAACTGCTTGACGAGAACTGCAGTGTCGTCAGGATTCTCTTCCGGGAAGAAGTGGCCGCCCTTCATCGCCTGCCCGTGCGCGCGTGGTGCCCATTGCCGCCAAATGCCCAGCGGGCCTCCGTCTTTCGCATAAAAAGTGTCGAGCGGACCGCCCTCAGCCCATAGATGTAGCATGGGACATTCGATTTGACTACCCGCTTCCTTATCCGCGCGGTCGTGTTCGACATCAATCGTCGCTGCCGCTCGATACTCCTCGCAGATTCCATGAACACGAGCTGGATCGCGATAAGTTGAAACGTATTCTTCGAGAATCTCTGGGCCGAACGAACCTTGGCCGAAGGGGTTATGGAACGCAGCCTCGGGCGCGCCGAGCAGATAACTCTCCGGGAGCGGTTCCTTCTGTGACAACAAAATCCACGGCCAGTAAGTCTGAGCGAAGCGCGCATCGGACCGGCTCCATGCTTCGAGGATGGGAATCACGTCGAACACAGCGAGTCGCTCCACGTTCTTCGGGTGGTCTAAGGCCATGCGATAGGAGACGCGTCCTCCACGATCATGACCGATCAGTGTGAAGGTTGGAAAGCCGAGCTTGTCCATCACATCCACCAGTTCCTTCGCCATGACTCGTTTGGAATAAGGAAAGTGTTCGTCCGTAGATGCGGGTATTCCACTTTGACCGTAGGCGCGCAAGTCTACGCAAATCACGGTGTGATTCTCCGCCAGCTTGGGCGCAAGGAATCGCCACATCAGGCTTGTGCGCGGGAAGCCGTGCACCATGAGAATGGCCGCTCCCTTTCCATAGCAGCGCACGAAAATCGTGTTTCCTGAAACCTCGATTTGAGAAGTCTTGAAGGAAGTTTGGTGAGTTAAATTTGCCTCAGTTTGTGTTCGCGCCTGGTCGGTGAAAGAGTTCTCTAGCATTGCACCGAAAGATGCCGCCGTGAGACCGCCAAGACAAGTGCGACGCTCCATTGCTTGTCCTCTTAAATGCTCTTGATCTCGCCCCCGTCCATCCGAACAGAAGCACCTGTCATCCACCTCGCCGCCTGGGATACGAGATAACTCATCAGGTCGGCAATCTCCTCTGGCTTTCCCCAGCGGGAAATGCCGACTTGCTCCGGGAATTTCTTGATTGCTTCTTCGGCCGTGAGATTGTGCGCAGGCGCCCAACTTTCAAAGAAGGCGCGTCGGCGTCTTGTCATCACTGCCCCAGGCGATATGCTGTTGACCTGAACTCCGTCTTTAATTCCTTGCTCTGCGAATGCCTTGGCGAGTGCGTTAATGGCAGCGTTGATCGCCGCGACTGCGGCATATCCGGGCTTGGGGGCAAAGGCGGCGCTTCCGGACATGAACACGACCGATCCATTCGAGGCCTTCAAAGCGTCCCAAGCCTCTATCGTCAAGCGACGCGCGCCGTTCAGCTTGAGCGCCATACCGTCGTCCCACTGCGCGTCCGTCATCTGGAAAAGATCGATTTGCGGCACAGCGCCGGCGATGTTGAGCAGCGCATCGATTCTGCCAAAATGTTCGAGCGCTCCTTCGATGATGCTCTTTGCCGATTGTGGTTGACGCAGGTCGAGAGCAAGAGTCATCGTTTCGGCTCCAAAGGGCCTGGCCTCGATCGCAGTGTTTTCCAGCTCCCCCTTATCCCTTGCCACCAGCACAATGGCCGAGAAATCGCGAGCGAGCCGAATCGCTGCGGCTCGGCCTATGCCCTGACTTGCGCCGGTGATGATGGCGACAGATTTTGTATTCCCCATCCCCTCTCTCTTCCAATAAGAAATTGCGTGTTCGTTTCGGCAAGAAGCTAGGACGAAAGGGTTTCACGCGCCGCTTCCAGGATTATGTTGATCACAAGATTTGGCTCCGTGTACATCGGGCTATGATCCACAGGATGCGAATGAACCTTGGCCCGCATACGATCTGCCATGAAATGCTGCGTCTTCGGATTGATCATACGATCCTCTTCGGCGATCATGAACCACGACGGCTTCGTTTTCCACGCTGGCTTCGGGGCCGCCTCTTGAATGCACTGAACCGCGATTGGCCGTTGCACGGCAGTTGCAATGCTTGTTTGTTCTGCAGAAGCCTTGTGTGCAACTGCTTGCCGAAACCCACCATCCGGGATCCATATGAAGCCGTGAGAATCGGGAGCCAACTTCGGCGATTCCGGAGGCTTTGGGTCAAGATAAAAAACCTTGGCGACGGTCTCACCTTCGTCGGGCGCGAGCGCCGCGATGTAGACCAGAGACTTGACTCGGTCTTCCCGCAGGGCGGCGATCACGGCGCCAGAGTAGGCGTGCCCCACCAGGACCACCGGGCCGTTAGTCCGCTCCAGTACCTGGCTCAAAGCGGTAGAGTCGTTGGTTAAGGATGTCATCGGGATCGGCGCGCAGATAACGTGAAGACCGCGCCGTTCTAGAGGCAGAATGACGTTGCGCCAACACGAGCCGTCGGCCCACGCCCCGTGCACCAAAATGATCGTTGAGTTCGGGGGAAATCCGCCTGTCTTGGTAGCCCGCGAGGTCGCGACAGGCTGCGCGGTGTTTTGCGCGCGGGCAAAGTGAGTCAGAGAGCCATCGAGAGCCACACCTAGAGATGCGGCTGTGAGCGCACCAAGAAATCTTCGACGTTCCATATTCTCCTCGTCCCATCTTCTGTCAGGAAATGGGCCACAAAATATTCGTCGTCAAGCCGTTCGTTCTGCTTTCAGCCGGCCGACACCATTCGCGGCGAAGAAGTGTTTCATCGCGGCCGCGATTTCTACCACGTGTGTCTCAATCGCAAAGTGTCCGGTATCGAGGAATTGCACCTCTGCGTTTGGCAAGTCCTTTTGAAAGGCCTTTGCTCCCGCGGGAATGAAGAAAGGATCGTTCTTGCCCCAGATCGCAAGCAAAGGCGGTTTGGACCTGCGAAAATATTCCTGGAATTTTGGATAAAGCTTCACGTTCGACGCATAATCCAGAAACAAATCGAGCTGAATCTCTTTGTTCCCTGGCCGTTCGAGCAGAGCCGTGTCCAAAGTGTATGACTCAGGCGGAACAGCCTCCGGATTCGCCACGCCGTGGGTATACTGCCAGCGCGTTCCTCCCGCTGTCAGAACTGTTTGGCGAAGAATGTCTCTGTTTTCTGCTGTTGGCTCGGCCCAATACTTCCGGATCGGGCCCCAGGCATCGCCAAGGCCTTCTTCATAGGCGTTCCCGTTCTGCGAAACCATAGCTGTGACGCGCTCAGGGCAGGCTATCGCCAAACGGAAGCCGGTTGGCGCGCCATAGTCGAACACATAAATCGCGTAGCGGTCGAGTTTGAGCGCCCGTGTGAAAGCGTCGATCGTGTGCGCCAGTCGATCAAAGGTGTACGAATATTGTCGTTCGGACGGAACCTCCGTGAATCCGAAACCTGGAAGGTCAGGCGCGATGACGTGGTAGTCATTCGCCAGGCGCGGAATGAGTTCGCGGAACATGAAAGATGAGGATGGGAATCCGTGCAGTAAAAGAACAACGGGCGCGTTTACGTCGCCGGCCTCGCGATAAAACACCTGAACGCCATCGGCTTCGACCCTGTGGATGGACGTAGTAGGTACGTTGAATTGGGCATCGTCGTGGCGCGGCATCGAGCGTTTTGTCGCTGTTCGTGGCGTCGCATCACTCATGGAAACCTCTCCTCACTTCGGTGGTGTTTAGCGCAGGTGGGATACCAAAAGAGGCACAGCTCGGTCGAAGAGAACACATTCAGCGCAAAACATTCTGGCAGTTGAAGTTCGTAAGGAAGGAGTTCGACGGATCTCAAACCGCAGCTGACAAATCTCTGACGGATTTCCGCCGCTGACGGACTTCCGTCGGATCCACTGCTACTGAGAGGTTTGTCAGTACAACGGCTAGGAGAGTGAGTCGTCGCCAGCAGCGTCGCTGGGGCTACGTTTCGGTGGGACGGCGGCAGGCCGGCGAATACTATGCTTCTTTATCTTGTAGGCCAACGACGTTCGCTTCATCCCCAAGCGCGCGGCCGCACCACTGATCACCCAGTTGCTCGCCTCCAGCGCACGAAGGATGTGATCTCGCTCTACTTCCGCGAGACCATTCATAGTGACATTGGATGCCTTATGAGGCTGGAACGCCTCCAGGTCAGAAGTTGGCGCGCGTAGTGTCGATTGCGGAGAGAGAATCACGGCACGTTCAATAAAGTTCTGTAATTCGCGGATGTTTCCTGGCCACGCGTATCGCGCCAACGCATCCATCGTCTCCGGGGGAATTACGTCAATTCGTTTGTTCATTCGTTGAGCGTAGAGTGCTGTGAAATGCCGTACCAGTCTCGGAATATCTTCTGCACGTTGTCGCAGCGCCGGGACCTGGATAGGAAATACTTTCAGACGATAGTAGAGGTCTTCGCGAAAGGTCGATTGTTTTATCATTGCGGGCAAGTCCCGATGCGTGGCTGCGATCAGGCGGACGTCCACCTTATGCGTACGGTTGCTGCCAAGCCTCTCAAATTCCTGCTCCTGTAAAACGCGGAGCAGTTTCGCCTGAAGTTCCAGAGGTATATCGCCGACTTCGTCAAGAAAAAGCGTACCTTTGTCGGCGAGTTCGAAGCGTCCTGTCTTTTGGGCGATTGCGCCTGTAAAAGCTCCTTTTTCATGCCCGAACAGCTCGCTTTCGAGGAGGCCGAGGGGAATCGCGGCACAGTTCAGTTTCACAAATGCCTTTTCGCTGCGTCTGCCCAGTTTGTGTATCGCGCGAGCGACGAGTTCTTTGCCCGTCCCCGTCTCCCCGAGTATCAGCACACTCGAATCCGTAGGCGCAACGACAGACACCATGCTCAACGCGGTCTTCAACGCCGGGCTCTCTCCCACGATTTCTCCCAGCTCGGCGCGAATTTCCTCCTCTAGATAGCGTCTCTGTTTCGTCTCCTTGTCTCGATCCTTTGTAGCCTGTTCGTACTCCAATGTGTTCTCAACGGCGATTGCTACCTGACAGGCCACCTGTTCGAGCAAGATGACGTCGTCTTTGGCAAAATGATTGTCCGAACGCCTGCAGAGCATCAAAACGCCCACCACGCGATCGCGGGCTATGAGCGGAAGATAGCACCCCGTCCTCAGGCCTTCCTCGATCACGCGCTCATAAAGAAGCCGGCCGTCAGGATTCCCAAAGATTTCAGGATCGTTGCGGATCTGTTCGAAGCTATCGATCCGGATGCTCTTGCCTTTCCGCAATACCTGACCCGAGATCGAACCATTCATCGGCACCAACGATCCCTCGCGGAAGGGTCCTTTCGCGTCCGGATTGTGCAAGATAGTGACACGCAACGCGTCACTATCGGGGTCGGGTACCAGCAGAGCGGACACGTCACATTGCATCACCTTGAATAGATTCGTCGACAGCGCCTCAACCATTTGCCGGAGATCCAACCTCGACGTGACGCTGCTTGTGATTTCCAGAAGCAATCGCAGCCGGTCGCGTTCGCGCTGCAGCGCTTGTTCGTTCATGTGGCGCTCAATCGCGATCCCAGTGATGTGGCTGGCATTCTCGATCAACTGGAGTTCGTTGGCACTGGGCCTCCGTGGTTCACGATAGTTGATAGAAAATGTGCCGAGAGCTTTGCCCTCGCTCGTGAACAACGGGCGTGACCAAACGGAACGAATTCCATAAGGCAACATGCGGTTGCGATAGTCTTCCCAGATGGGATCCGTCAGGATGTCGGTTACATACACCGGTTCCTTCCGATAAATGGCTGTGCCGCAAGATCCGCCTTTCGGACCAACAGCCATGGCTCCTACGTCAGCGATGAATCCAGGAAGGTTGGGCGCAGCGGCACAACGAAGTTCCTTTCCGTCTTCGTCGGGAAGCCAAATCGTGCAAGACATGCCCTCGGCTTGGGATTCAACCAACTGAGCGATGTTTGCCAGAACCTCCGACAGAGGAGATCCCGCAAAAATCAATTTTTGCAGGTTGAGGACGGACTCGGTCCAAAATAGCCCCAACTCGTCTTCCGGCGGTGCATCCCGCGAAAGGACTCTCGCGGGAAACCGTATTGCCCTCTCCATGAATTGTCCTTCCTGGCCGTATTAGATTCGAGAAGTCAAGGTTAGTCCTATCGCAGGCCGATTTCATAGCGCCGACTCCGGGCCGCGTCAGACACTACTTTAAGCCGGAAAGGGCTGAAACCGCCACTGTTTAGAGGCGCGCGAGTGAGGGGCTGGAGGGGCTTTGCAGTTCGGTTTTTGGGGCAGACCAGTTTTGAGATCGCTTGTGATCGAAACGGCAAAATAAGGGAACTCCCCTTGACGAAGAGTCGGTACGTCGTCGAAATGACGCCACCACAGCTGCGTAGCGTTGTACCAATGCGTCGTGGGATTGCACCCCAGCAACGGGCAAATCGGAAGTTATGGCGGGCGACCCGCCGTTTATCTCCCCTAGGCCCGTTTCTGGTATGCCGAGGATAGAGTGCCCCACTAGTATTGGCAGAATGTTTCAATATTTCCACAGATGATGACCTTGCAAGGGTGCAGTCTGAGTCCTTCTCCTTTGCCCCACGACGTGAGAGAATTAGTCATGACGCAGACCAGCCTGCCGCAGCCGCATGAGCAGCGCAAGGTTGAAGAGCTGCTCATCAACTTTCGACAGTGAAACCGATCTCCGCCAAAGCGGCTCCGATTGTGCTGGGAAAATCTGCGGTTCTTACCGCCGGCACAGCGACCTCGCAAGTTTTTTTCTCAACGTAACGAATAGGTCGATTCTCGCTTTGCCCACAGCCCAGCTGTGGGTTACCGAGATCAATGACAGTAATCGCCTGACGATCGATGCAATCGGACGTAGCTAGAATGCAACCGATGTCCATATGTTGGCGCTCCACGTCCTGCTTTATCCTGATTTTCTTCCTAGTGGGGAGGTCAGCGTTTGCGCAGGCAGTGTCCACGGCCTCGATGAAATCAACTGGGGCCTCGATTCAGTTGCCAACGAACACAGCGGACGACGTCACTCCACAGTTCCGCTCTTTGCCTGGAAACCATGCTTTCTGGGACCGCACCAATCTTTTGTTGTTTTCAGGGGTCGCGCTCTTCCGAGGCATGGATTACGCTTCCACTCGAAACTTTCAGGCGCGAGGCCGGCAAGAGGTGTTGTTGCCACAAGATGTTGTGAACAACTCGGCGGGGTTCGCCGGCGTGGAAGCAGCCGGGGCGGCAACGTCCGTGGGAATTTCCTATCTCTTTCACCGCACCGGCCACCATAAGATGGAGCGATGGCTTTCCATCGGCCATATCTCAGTCGCTGCGTTTGGCGTGGGCTGGAACTATTCTTTGAAAACGGCGCGGCCAGCTGTTCCCCGATGATTTTCCGCAACGAACGGTCTCTCTATCGGTAACATTGCAACCACGATGATTCAAAGTTATGGAGCTTCGCGTACGCCGCTCGTTCTATCGCGTCGGCTGGCCGAAGAATCTCTATTAGACTCGTTGATCCGGATCGCCAATGCCTTATGACGGTAACCGCCGGCTCAGGCCGACTTGCCGGTCCTGATCCTTAAGTATTATGCTGGCGCTCAGTTGTCCAGGTTGAAACTCTCTACCCATCAAGGAGAAACCATGCTCAAAGTCTACGCGCTAGCTTTCGCAGCTCTTATGTCTGGCCTCTTGTGCTGTGTTCCTGTGGGGCACGCCCAGGTCGCCATCGGCGTAAACATCGGACTGGCTCCCGTGTGCCCCTACGGGTATTTCGACTACGCTCCATATGACTGTGCTCCGTACGGCTATTATGGTCCCGATTGGTTTGTTGGCGGGGTATTTCTTGGAGCTGGTCCCTGGTTTCATGGCCCTCACGGCTTTTACGGCCATGTTGACAACCGCTTTGACCCTCACCACGGATACGCTGGACCGATCCCCGAGCGCGGGGCGCAGCGCTTCAACCACTTCCATGCAAATGAGGCGCGTGATGGGCGAGGTAACGTAGGCAACCCTGGCCATGACGGGGCGGCTGAACACGCCCTCCCCGGATATCGGGGCGGTGCGCATGGCGGCGGACACCCCCGCTAGATATCCGTTTTTCGTACATAGGAAGCCCGCCAATCCAGCGATGGAGAAGCGGGCTTTTGCTTTCAAAGAGGAGTCCGTCTGTCCTAGTCGATGAGTGGAAACGTCTGATTTCATCGACTTTCCGGCTGGTCTTGATCGGCTGTGATAGATTCCTGTCGTATGCCCAGTCTGGTCCGCACGACTATCATGGCTAGCGATAATCCTGGCAAGAAGTTTGATATGGCCCTTTTCAGATTCAGACTTGGGTTGCTTCTCTCAATCGTGACCTTTGCTGGCTGCGCTTCGAGCCAGCCCGGACCGAGCCGAATATGGATCACTGACGTGACTATCATCTCGCCGGAGAATCTCACTCACATCGTAGAGGGGGATGTCCTGATCGAAAACGGGCGCATCGTCAGCGTCGCGCGAAAAAAGGTGGCGAAGAAGCCTCCCGGTGCGACGGTGGTTTCGGGAAAAGGACAGTTTCTTATTCCGGGCCTTATCGACTCGCACGTTCACCTGGCTGCCGTTCCGGGAGTCGATTTTACGCAGTCTGAAGGCAAACTGGAGATGATCAAGGCTTACTTCGAACAGCTGCCGCGCTCCTATCTTTACTATGGCTACACGACCCTGGTGGATTTGGCAGTATTCGATCGCCAGCAGTTGGAGGAGTTCCGGCAGACCCCTCTGCATCCGGACGTGTATGACTGCGGCGGGTCCTTACCTTTGGCAAATGGATACCCCATGTCGTTTGCTCCACCGGCAATGCGTTTCAAAATGTTTCCGAATTTCATCTACGATCCTGCCCAAGCCTCCAGTATTCCAGCCGAATATAAGCGGGAAGATCATACGCCTGCCGCAGACGTAGAGCGGGTCAAGAGTTCCGGAGGGATTTGCGTCAAGACCTATTTTGAGCGCGGCTTCGGGCGAGACAAGCACCTGCCTGTAATGGGTCCCGATATTCTGGCAGAGATCCGAGCAGCTGCGGCTCGGGACGGCCTCGTGCTGATGATGCACGCCAACTCGTTTGAAGCCCAACGATTTGCCGTGGCAGGCGGGGTTGACGTGATCGCACACGGAATGTGGAACTGGGGGGATCTCAAGGATAAGACTGAGCTTCCCGCCGAGATCAAAACGCTCCTCGATCAAATCGTAGAAAAGAAAATCGGTTATCAACCTACGATCCAGGTCATGCGGGGCCTAGGCGCGTATTTTGATCCCGAATATCTTGAGATGACAGCCATCCCGAAGGTCATTCCCAAAGAATTGCTGGACTGGTTTCACTCTCCTGAAGGTAAGTGGTTCAAGAAAGAATTGGTAAACGACGATACCCCGGATGCAGCGATGCTCCAAGGTCTGGAGCGCGGGCCACTCCGCCGTGTGCGCCTGGTGGTTGGTTACCTGGCCAGCAAAGATGCCGACTTTCTCTTTGGCACGGACACTCCGTCGGCTCCGACCTACGGAAATCTCCCAGGCCTGAACGGCTATCTGGAGATGCAGCAACTGCAAAATGCTGGATTGTCTCTCGTACAGATTTTCAAAGCCGCAACGATCAGTAACGCACGGGAGTTCAAAATCGATTCGCAGGTTGGAACCATCGAGCCGGGCAAAATTGCCAACCTTATCCTACTAAAAAAATCGCCATTGGAAAGCGTGGACGCGTACAACAGCATCGTCACTATCTGGCTTCATGGGCAGCAAGTTTCACGCGAGAGCTTGGCAGCTAATGCAAACAAGTAGTGGATTACGGCTGGCAGACTGCGAGAGGTTTGTCGGCGATCGAAAACAATCCTGTCAGTTGGTGATAAATCGGGTTGGCGAAATATCGCCATTACACTCATTGACCCGGTTCCGAGTGTTAAACGCATTTCTCCAGATCAATTCAGACTGCTTCAGTCTTCCTCCATGGACATTTCCGGGAACCGCGGGCATGATTTCGGAATCAAGTCGCTTCAGGCGGTCATGGGTTAGCGTCAGACTTTCTGACTGACATACCGACCCTCACGACTGCCCTCCACACCCACGGCTAGCGGGAGTCACGGGAGAATGCTAGAGTCCTCGCGCCAAAGAACTTTCCATGAAACTGCGTGCCGGAGCGGAACGTCCACATTACGAGCAGACGTTGCAAGAGGTCCGCAATGAGGGGGAAACCGAAACGAGGCAAGTAGAGCGGTTGTCCGCAATCCTCGGGAAGAAAGCAAAATCTGCTGAAGCCAAGAAACTTCCGGGCAAGGTCGCCTAATTCGTTCGCTTCCATCCACGCTGCTTTGTGCACCTTTAACCCGAATAGAGCAGATATCCGCATATCGCGCGCATAGCGCCGTTCGGTGGCTCGCGAACTCGCGCCGGACGCAAGGCCGAGGTCCACTACAGCGCGGAGTACGGCAATGAAAACCCGTTCCGCTGTTTTCCAGCCCGGAAAAGGTTCCGTCCGAGCGGGCTGATTGCGGGCGAAGAGTCGAGCCTAATCTCCTTCGATTCGAAACCTTAGTCCCGCACGAAAATTGGCGGTTAGCGCCGGATATCCCACGACTTCGTTGTAGTGAGCGTTGAGTGCGTTTCCGACATTCGCGTAGGCCGTGATTCGCGAATTGATCGCATACCATCCGCCGAGATCGACGCGAGCATAGCCGGCTGCGTGATCGACGAGGTCATCAACAAAATCAGAATCCGGCCGTCGGCCGACGAAACTCCCTCCGAGGTTCGCCGCCCAGCGCTTCCCCAGATAGTTGAGGAGCATGGTTCCCGAATGCTTGGGGCGTCGCAGCAGCGGATTTCCCGCCTCATACAGCGGGGTGCCACAGGCATCGTCGGCGCAGAAAGGAGCGCTCACGATTTGGGTCGAATCGTAGGTGTAAGCCGCGTTTAGCGATAGTCGCGTACGGATCCTTCCGCGCAACTCTACTTCGGTGCCCTGAGCAAAAGCTTGCTGTAAATTGAAGTACTGACCCAGGGTTCCCGGAGGGTTGCCCATATATGTGACGGTATTGGTGCCGTACTCGATCTGATCGTGGAAGAGATTATTAAAGTAGGTTGCATTCACCGCCCAGCGGCCTGCCAGGAGGCTTTGCTGGATGCCGGCTTCGAAAGCGCGAGTTCGCACCGGCAAAAGACCAGGGTTCGGAACAAAGCCTGATCCGAGGCTGGCAAAAGTCTCCTGAAAATCGGGTTCCATGAAGGCTGTGGCATAGGAAAAACGCAAGCGGGTTCCAGAAAAGAAATCTCCGCCGCGCAGTGCGAGCAGAGTCAGGGCCACTCTCGGCACGCCCGTATTGCCGAAGGTGCTGCTGTGAACGAATCGCCCGCCCGCGATGACGGATAGCCTGCCGAGTGTCAGCTGCTGTTGCAGGTATGCGCCCTGGTCGAGGCGCTGACCATTGGTCTCGGAGAAATACTGTGGGTAATCAACCAATGCGTTTTCGTTTTCGATGCGGTATCCAAAGGTCGAGTGGGCCTCGATTTGGCCAGAGCTCCGCTCCGAGTAATCGCCCTGGTATTCGAATGCAGTGTGGTTGACGTGCTCGTCGTAGAGGGCGGCAAAGTTGTAGGTATTACCGTCCGGGCTATTGTCGGTGTAGCGATAAAAGTAATCGGATGCAATGAGGCGATGTTGCCAGCCGGAGGGTGCGGCGACGGTGAGTTCGACGCTCCCCAGCAGAGTGTTGTTGTGCTCATCTCCGACTTGCAGGGGCGGGACGAGCGCGTCGCTATTGAAATCCCACGCCCCAGGAAGACCGTCGTATCTGTTGGAGTGGCGAACGCGCACGCGCAAGGAGACCTCATCGCTCAGAGCCGCGCCGACATTTCCGCCCTGCAGCGAATCTGAGTACACGTTGTTCACGCCCTGGCCGTTGGTGTTGAACTGGTTGCCAAAGAAGTTATAGTCGAAGCGTTTGTGGGCTCCGGCTAAAGATGCATAGCCATTCGCGGTTCCAAAATTTCCGCCGTCGGCGCCAAATCTGACCTCGGGCACCGGCGTGCTTCCGGTCCGCGTCCAGATCTGTACCACGCTTGTCATGGCATCGGACCCGTACAAAGTGCTCTGTGCGCCCCGCACAAACTCCAGGCGATCGGCTTGGGCCAGAGGCACCGTGCCAAAATCAAATGTTTCGCCGGACTCGCTGATGTAAACCCCATCGACGATCACTTTGTTGTAGGTGGACTCGCCGCCGCGTACGAAAAGCGAGGAGAAGCCTCCGCGTTGGCCGTAGGTATTAACGACTGCACCGGGCAGGAAGCGTACGGCGTCGTCTGCGGCTACTGGCTGCATGAGTTCCAACTGTCCGCTGCCCAGAGCATCAACATCGGCACCTGCTGCTTCGCTCGGGACGGGAGTGCGGGTCGCGGTTACCACGACCGTTTCCGCCGCCGTCGCCAGGCGTAATTTGATGGTGAGACTTTCGTCAGTTGAGGAGAGATCCGCTTTCGCCATCGCGAAACCTTGAGCCAGTACCTGCACGTGAAAGGCACTCGACGCGGTCTCGCGAAAAATCACGATCCCTTCGGCGGAAGTTATGAGCACGGCGGCAGGACTGGGTTTTCCCGCCTTGAGTAACTGTACCTGTGCGCCGGCAACTGCGGCCTCTGAGGGATCGACAACCTTGACCTTGATTTCGGCGAAAGCGATGGAGGTTAGACTGATGAGTAACAGAAACAAAACTGAGGCGAATGTCCAGGAAAACCGCATGGCACGTCTCCTTTATCACGCGAAAGGTTTGTGTGGACGGTTCACGCCGGTCTCCTGGCTCTGCGAGTCAGGATGTGAGCTTTCGCTTCAACATCCGATGGCTGCAGCCGGCCTTCCCAGGCAGATGCCCAGTGACCGGTTGCGATGTCCTCGCTTACAGTTGCGCGGCAGCGCGGGATTTTCACCCGCTTCCCATAGCACCAGCATTTCGTTGGCCTATGATTGTGCGCGAACCTAATTTGAGAAAGAGCAAAACAACAGCTCAGCAAATCTACTGGGTGTCTCAGCGCAAAGTCAAATGCATCCTGCCAAAACGGATGATTTGCTCATCGCCGAGGTGCGCAATTGCGCGTCCGGCGGGGATGCCTGGCTCGCTGCTACCCAACTCTCACTGATGGCAGGCATCGGTTCACCTTATGCGGAGGTGATCCTGATCGGAAGCGATCTATCCAAGCTAGTCGAAACCTTGCGCATTGCGCGGCGTTGCCGAGGCATCATCATGCAGAATTTCGTCGGGACCTTTGTCGTGAACGTCTCGAACGAGCTACCTCAGAGACTCAGAAGCTCTTTCAGACTTCTGGATTGTCGGCGCGAAATCTCAACCTGCTTGCCGCTCCTCAGCTTGACGCTCAACCGGCCATCGATATCGTTCTCGGCGGCTTCGATCCAGCCGAGGTTAACGATCTGGGAACGGTTCGCCCGAAAAAATATCCCAGCGCTAAGTCGTTGCTCGATGGCGGTTAGCGAGCGAAAGATGAGTGGGGCATTGCCTCCAAAATGGAGGCGCGTGTAATTGCCCTCGGATTCCAAGAGAGAAATATCAGTAAGGCGCACGATCCAGCAGCGATCGCCGTCGCGCACAAAAATCTGATGAACAGCGGATGCGTCCTCGGTGTTGGAGCGTTCTTTAAGAGTGGCGGCCAAGGCTTTGCGTGCGCGCTCTAATGCTCCCGCCAGACGCGGTGCAGTGATCGGCTTGACCAAATAGTCGAGCGCGCTGACCTCAAAGGCCCGCACGGCATATTCATCGTAGGCGGTGGTGAAGATTACGGCTGGCACATCTTCCACTTTCTCCAGCAGATCGAAGCCGCTGCCACCCGGCATTTCAACATCGAGGAAGAGAAGATCGGGCGCGGTTTTACCTATAGCGCGAATAGCTTCGCCTGGGTTCGCCGCTTCGCCGATGATTTTGACCTCGGGATGCGCACTCAGCAGGCGGCGCAGTGCGCTCCGTGCTAACCTTTCGTCGTCGATGATCAATACTTTCAAGATGGCAAACCGTTGGAACGAAGAGGTATCACGAGTTCCGCTCGTACCTTGGACTCGCCAGCATCGGTCAACGTGAGCGACGCACTGTCGCCATACATCAGGCGCAGCCGCTCGCGGGCGTTGTCGAGGCCGACGGCGGATGAACCTTCGGTCGCGTCCGACAATTTACCTGTGTTAGTAATTTCGACGCGCAGGTTTTCTTCAAGAGCCTGGGTGACTACCGCTAGCTCTCCGCCCTCCGGTAGACGTGCTATCCCGTGCTTGACTCCGTTTTCAGCAAGAGTCTGCAACAGCATTGGGGGCAGCCTGGCCTCCAGACTCCGCGGGTCGATGTCAAAGCGTGTGCGCAGCCGCTCTTCAAAGCGAACCTTCTCCAGTGCCAGATATTCTTCGACGGCCCCGAGTTCCTCTTTCAGCGAGACCGTCTCCACACGGTCTGCCCTCAACGTATATCGCAATAACGCAGAAAGCTGGTCGATAACCTGTTTCGCGCGATCGCGGTCTTCATCAATGAGTTCGCGCAAACTGTTGAGGCAGTTAAACAGAAAATGGGGATTCAGTTGTGAGCGCAGGGCGTGGAATTGTGACGTTTGCGCAATTAGCGCCAATCGCAAAGCTTCCGTCTCCGCTGACCTGCGGTGGTTCACTTCGTTTGCGGCGAGCACCACCGCGCACCAGACCGAAAGGACAAGGACGCCTTGCACGTAATGCGCCGGCACCACCCAGCCGCGTGTCGATCGAAACGGCTCATGGAGCCATAGAATGCCCACAGCAGCACGAGCTGCATTCATCAATGCCGACAGGACCAACGTCCCAACCACAAACGGAGTTACTAGCTGGGATAGGGTTTCCCAATCGCGGCGGTCAGCGTAGCACGCTAGAAGGTGGGTGCCCAGCAACCCTGTGCCGCACCAGGCAATCGCTCCCATAGCGACGGGAAGGCCGCGTGGTTCCGGTGGAACTTCATACTGCAACAGCCCATATAGACTCCACGCAACTAAATTGCTGACGTAGTAGGTACGGCCACCAACAAGCCGGTGGGCAGTTTTCTGGGGCTTCGGCATACCTGTGCTTTGCGAACTCATTCGAGAGTTGCAGTATCCCACCGGACCTACGGTCACGCAAACTCGCGGCCACTCGCTGCGACCGTTGGCCACGCGATTTTGACCGCTTATCCAAATGCACGCGGAGGATGCTCGATTTTCGGCCACTATGTCATTGTGGGCCGAGATACTGAAGCAGCGAATCACTTGACTTCTGATCTTTCTGCGTTGCGAATCGATCGCACAGCCGGCGACTCACACCGCGTGCGCCTCCTCCTGTTCGGTGCGGTCTTACTCTTGGTAGTGGCCGCCAGCATAGTTTTGTTTCTCGTACGCGACCGAATCACAGCGCAAGAAGTCGCCACCGTTCGTCCGACGGTCAGACGCTCGACAGCCACGCCTGCAACGCCAATCCTCAGTGCTTCTGGATATCTTGTGGCCCGTCGCAAAGCGGTGGTCTCCGCCAAAATTCAGGGGCGGCTCGCAGAATTGGAAGTAGATGAAGGAAGCTGGGTCACGGCCGGACAAGTAATCGCCCGTCTCGACAATGCCGATCTTCAGGCGCAGATTGAGGTCGCTCGCGCGGGAGTACAACAGGGGACCGCAGACCTCGCCGAAAAACAACGCCAATTGCGTTTAACGCACGGCTTGGCAAACGATGGAGTGGTTTCACAAGACCAATTACAGGCGGCTATGAGCCGTGTCCGCGTTGCGGAAGCTGCGCTGTCGCAAAGCAACGCCAATCTCTCCCTCGCCGAGGCCAACTTCCAAAACACCATAATCCGCGCACCTTTTGCCGGTGTCGTGGTGAAGAAAATGGCCGAGGTGGGCGAGAGCGTTGCGCCAATCCCGCCGGGTGTGAATCTGTCTACCTCCTCCGGCGCAATCATAGCCCTCGCCGATATGACGACACTAGAAGCTGAGGCTGACGTGAGTGAAACGAATATCGCGAAATTGCATCGAAATCAGCCTGCCCAGATTTCATTGGACGCAATTCCCGATCACACTTATCGCGCGGTGCTTCGCCAGGTGATACCAACAGCAGACCGTACCAAGGCAACCATCACGGTGAAGGTGCGACTTCTCGACAAGGATGAGAACCTGCGACCCGAAATGTCCGCCAAAGTCACTTTCCTGGAACCCGCTAAAGAGTCTTCGGGCAGGACCACGCCGCTCATCACGGTTCCAAAAGATGTTCTGGTTACGGGTGATGGAACTGCCGCCGTGTTCGTAATGGACAGGCAGAAGAAGGTTCATCTCGTGCCAGTGTCCATCGGCGGAGAAACCCAAGATGAGGCGATCATCGCCAAGGGGCTCCTAGGCACAGAAACCTTGGTGCTGCGCCCGCCCGGCACGCTGAAAGACGGCGTCATGGTGAAAACCAAGAACTGAGGAGTGGAATGCCTGAACTAAACGTAGAGGCTGCCCAACCGGCAATAAAACTAGAAGGTATCTGCAAGACTTACCAGCGTGATGGTCAATCGATCCCGGTGCTGGAGAGCATTGGGTTGTCCATACCGCAAGGCCAGTTCATCGCCTTAATGGGGCCGTCTGGCTCCGGCAAGACAACTTTGCTCAATCTGATCGCTGGGATCGATCGCCCAACGTCCGGCTCGGTTGTGGTAAACGGCGTGGACCTGACCGCACTCTCCGAAGGAGCCTTGGCAAAATGGCGCAGCCGCAGCGTCGGCTTCATCTTTCAGTTCTATAACCTCATACCTGTGCTCACCGCGGTGGGCAACGTAGAACTGCCCCTGATGCTTACCTCGCTCTCTAAGAAACAGCGCCGGGAACGCGCCCTCTTCGCACTCCGCACGGTCGGCATAGCTGACAGGGCTGAACACTATCCCCGGCAATTATCGGGAGGCCAGGAGCAGCGTGTCGCCATTGCACGCGCCATCGTGACGGACCCGCAGATCCTCGTTGCCGATGAGCCGACAGGTGATCTCGATGCCAAAAGCGCCGACGAAGTCCTCGATTTATTACAGGCTCTCAATAATCAGTTCGTCAAGACGATCGTCATGGTCACCCACGATCCGCGCGCTGCCAGTCGCGCACATTCACAGAAGCACCTGGAGAAGGGCGTGCTGCTCGGAGCTTAACGATGAAATGGACACCCTTTGTCTTGAAACATCTCCGGCAAAACTGGATTCGGACCGCGAGCACAGCCGCCGGTATTGCCGTATGCATTTTCCTTTTTTGCACGCTGCAGACATTCGTTGCGTCTTTGCACGGATCCCTCAACCAGGGCGCGGCACGCTTGATCACGCGCAATAGCGTCAGTCGCTTTTATAGTGTCCCAAACGCCTACGAGGACCGCATCGCAGCCGTGCCGGGAGTAAAACGGGTTGCTGCGGCAAACTATTTTGGCGGCATGCGCGATGTAAACAAACCCGACAGTGAATTCGCAAACTTTGCCATTGAAGCCGAGAACTTTCTCGCCATGTATCCCGAATACATGTTGACCGAAGCCGAAAAGAAAGCGTTCCTGGGAAACCAGCGCGGCTGCATCGTAGGCCGCGCACTCGCACAACAGTTTAACTGGAAGACTGGAGATGCACTTCAGTTAACGAGCAATATCTATCGAACCGGAAAACCCTTTGAGTTTGTCATCAGCGCGATCTACCAGACGGACCAAACGCGCTACCCCGGCACAAACGAGTCAACGCTGTTCTTACATTACAAATACCTCGATGAAATGACCGGGAGGAAGGCAGGCGTACGCACGTATCGGGTGGAGATCGCCAGCCCGAAGGAAGCCGGCGTAATCAGTCACGCGATTGATGATCTGTTCGAGAACAGTGACGCGCAAACGCACACCGAAACCGAGGCACAATACCGCACCGCCACTGGAATGCTCGGCGGAAACCTGGCTTTGCTACTGAATGGGATCGGGCTGGCGGTTATGTTTACGCTGCTGTTGGTCACTGCAAACACCATGAGTATGGCGGTGCGCGAACGTCGCACAGAGATTGGAGTGCTGAAAACTCTGGGCTTCTCTGGACAGCTCGTCCTGGGGTTAATCTTGGCCGAAGGAGTCTTGCTCGGTGTAAGCGGCGCAGCGGTAGGGCTGCTTCTAGGCCGTTTTCTAGTCGATGTACTTCCCGTCGTCCCTGTCATCGGCGATTTGGTCCGCAGATTTCCTAAGATGAACGTGCCGCCAACGATCGCGGGCGCGGGAATTCTGATTGGCATGTCTCTGGGGCTGCTGGCAGGTTTGCTTCCATCCGTTTCTGCCTATCGCGCGAAAGTCACCGAACTGCTGAGGCAGACCTAATATGGCACTACCAATTACATACAGCTTCCGTAGTTTGGGTGTCCGCTGGAAATCGACGCTCCTTACCACGATTGGGATCGGGCTGGTCGTAGCGGTTTTTGTCGGATTGCTTTCTATGGCTAGCGGGTTTCGTCTTGCGCTACGTGCCAGCGGCAGCCCGGAGAATGCCATCGTGCTGGAAAAAGGTGCACTTTCGGAACTCGGGTCCTCGTTCAGCAAGGCAGCCGGCGATTGGGTTGCAAACGATCCCAGGATCGCACGCGGTGGGGATGGAACTCCTCTGGTGTCTCCCGAGCTAGTGGCCGTCGTCGCACTTCCCAGACCGGACGGCGAGTTGACCAATATCGGGATTCGCGGCGTGACGCCAGCCTCATTTAGGCTGCGGCCTGAACTTACCATCAGGAGTGGGCGCGGGCCACGACCGGGATTATTCGAGATTATTGTTGGAAAACAAGCCCAGAACCGCATCCGAGGGCTTCAAATTGGTTCGCGGATTTCATTGATGAAGCGCGAGTTCGAAGTCGTGGGAGTCTTTTCCGCCGATGGCAGTTCGTTCGAGAGCGAAATCTTGGGTGATTTCGATGCCATGGCATCTGCCTTCAATCATGCAGGCACGGAGAATTCGCTGACCGTTCGTCTGGCGGACTCCAGCGTGCTGCCTGCCTTCGATCGAGACTTGGAAGCAAATCTGCAATATCCACTCACGATGACGAATGAGCGAGAATATTACGAAAGCGAAGCTGGCCCGTTAATCGGATTTCTGCGAGGCCTGGCAGCTTTCGTGGGAGTAGTGATGGGAATCGGCGCGATTTTCGCCGCCATGAATACCATGTACGCCATCCTTGCGAATCGCACCCGTGAAGTCGGCACGCTTCGCGCTCTAGGCTTCTCGCGCAGCGCCGTATTGATGGCGTTCGTTCTGGAGGGATTGCTGCTCGCTGTCGCCGGCGGCGTTTTGGGATGCCTGCTGTCGTTCTTGATCACCGGGATGAGTGCTAGCACCACAGCAGGCATGGGCGAAATCTCTTTCGCCTTCAGGGTAACCCCAGCTGATCTGGGTTACGGCCTCTTGTTTGCCGCTACCATGGGGGTCATCGGTAGCCTTTTGCCGGCAGCCCGTGCTGCACGGTTGCCGATCATCTCCGCACTGCGCCAGGGTTGAGTCGCCGTGCGTTCAAACATTTTGAATCGACTTTTGTCCCTAGCAATCGTTGTTCGCGAATGCTTTCATTTGGTTGATTCGTAACTAGCGGTGGTGCGGATGTAATCGTCTACGGTTTGGAACTTCGCCAGAGGAATCGTCACCCCCAGTCTCTTCCCCCGCTCGCGGTTCAATAGAAACAGCTCGTCAGAAGCGTCATCAACGTATTCCCATCCGCGCACCACGGAGAGTTCCTCTTGAAATCCATCAGTTGCCAGGAGCCTCGAAGCGTCGAGCTGAACCTTCGAAACCGGACTGCCATTGTGCCATGCAGCGAAAATGCGGGAAAGTTACCCCGTTCTCAGCCGGGGTAGTCCGCCCTCTGCAGTCCGGTTTGGCGAGGAATTATCGCGGAAAATGGGCATTTTTCGCGTATTTTTGGGGAAAGGGCGGCGGAATTTCTCTGCATTAAGACTGCGTGGCGGAGAGGAAGGGATTCGAACCCCTGATACCCTTTCGGGTATGCCGGTTTTCAAGACCGGAGCCATCAACCACTCGGCCACCTCTCCGGTAATACAGTTTTACTACACTTCTTTCGTAGGGCAAACCCGCTTATCCCCGTCTATCGAAGACCGAAAGCCCGGGAATGGAACTCCATGACCTCGGAGAAGTGATCCATGAAGTAGGAAAAGCTGTGGTCGCCGGGGTACAAATGATATTCGTGTTCCACGTTTTCCTTCTGCAGTTGTTCGTGCAGGGCAGCGGCGCCTTTTTCAAAGCCGTAGTCGTCATTGCGGCCGCAATTGAAGTAAATGGCCATCCGCCGCAGTGCGCCCTGATTCCTGTTTGCCAGAACGAACGGACTATTGTCCTTCCAATGTCGCACATCGATTGGGGTTCCGAAGACCGTCGCCAGCAACTTTCCGAGCGGGGCGCCGGAGCGGGCCGCGGTGTCGAGTTCTCGAGGAGATTCGGTGATCAGAGCCGCACTTTGCGCGCTAACTGCCGAAAACATTTCGGGATGTCCGAAGGCAACCCGCAGCGCACCATATCCGCCCATGGAGATGCCGCTGATCGCTCGGTAACTACTCCCCTTGCCGACACGGTATTTGCGTTCGATCAACGGGATGAATTCCTGCAGGAAGAAGTCGCTGTAGCGAACCGAACCGTCGGCAGAATTGATGTAGAAGGTTCGCCCGCCTTCCGGCGCAACGATGAGAAACTCCCCTATCTTGTGCTGGCCGCGGAGATCGTCAAGCAGCGTCCAGCCGCCGCTGTTAAAGAGAGTGCGCTCGTTGTCGCCCAGGCCGTGCAGGAAGTAGAGCACTGGATAGCGTCGGACAGAATGCGTGGCTGCGCCGGCGTTATAGCTGGCAGGAAGGTAAACGCAGTAGTGGATCTCATGTTTCAGGATCGGGCTGTTTAGAGCGTTGCAGTCGATCCGGCTCTGGGCGCGGACAGGAAGCGAAGCAGCCAAAGCCGCCAGCAGAAGTAAGATAGGGAGACTGCGATCCATCGATTTCAGTTTACTCGTAGCGCAGCGCTTGGACCGGATCTAGCCGGGCCGCGCGTCCCGCGGGGTAAAGGCCTGCCGCGAGACTCACGAGGAAGGAAAACAAGATCGCGAATCCCACCAGCCACCACGGTACCGCCCAGAAATGTTCTGGCGGAAAGGACTGACGCTTGAGATAAATGTTTGTTCCCAGGTTGATCACCTGGCCGATCGCCCAACCGAGAGCGACTCCGACAACGCCGCCGAGAATGCCCATGGCGCCCGCTTCCGCGAAGAACAGCTTCCTGATGTCCCCATCGCTGGCGCCAATCGCTTTCATAATGCCAATCTCGCGGCGGCGCTCGAGTATGGCCATCACCAGCGTGTTTACGATCCCGATAAAAGCGACGGCCAGGGCGAGGCTGCCGAAGATTCCGAGAAACACGTCCAGCACCTTGAAGAATTGCTGTATGCTGCGGCTGGCATCAAGAATCGAGAAGGTATTGAAGCCCATCTTCTTGACCGTGTCTTCCACCGCCTGTATCAGGCTTGGACTTTTCACCCGCACACTCAACGAGGAATAGACCGGCTCGTCGGTGGCAGCTCGAGAAATCTCGCGCAAGTCCGTGGGTTGCATCACGTGCAGACTCTCGGCCAGCTTGAGCGGGAGAAAAACCCGTGCCCGGGTTGGCCCGCGCATACTCTCGGGGTCGAGATCGGCGACTCCGACAATTTTCAGCTTTTGCTCGCGCGAAACGACGGAGTAGGCGGCAGCAGCGAGACTGTCGCCAGTGGAAGGTGCATTGTCGGGGGCGGTTGAGACAGGCGTGCCCGGTGCGGCCTCACGCTGGGCATAGCGCATGGTCAATTCCTTGCCCAGAAGCGGAGCGGCCAGTTCCGCCACGTTGGTTTCGTCGGCACCCGCCTTAGGCGTTTTTCCCAGGAGTTCCTCGGCGAACGCCTTCTGAAGAATCGCTTCGGGCGCAATGTCAGACGAGAAGAAATGTCCCTGCAACGCTTCGAATGCATCGTTTGTCTGGGCCGACGGAGGCAACGCCGCCACCATCATCAAGTGCGGCTTGTCTTCGTAGCGCAGCTCCGTAATAAAACGGATGTCCGGATTGGCTTCGAGCACGTTGGGCAGACTCTCGATCTCGCGGCGGGTAGACTCGTCGAGGATCCGGCTTTCGGCTGGAGCAGGTCCGTTGCGTTCTTCGTCACGGTTGAAGTTGCGCAGATCGCGCCGTGAGGTGACCACCACGGTATCGAACAATCCAGACTTCATCAGCCGCCGTGATGCAAGCTGTTGCAGCCCGATTCCCAGAGAAAGCATCGCGACCAGCGACGCCACTCCCACCGAGATACCGATGGTGGTCAGTGAATTCCGCAGAACAGATTCGCGCAAATTGCGCACGGCGAGTTCGGTCAGATCGGGAAGCTTCATAGCCTTTCTCTGTGCGGGCTTGCGTCCTCTGTTGCACCCTGGCCAGCCACGGCCGCATTCGATTCATCTCCGATCAGCTTGCCATCCGCGAGGAAGATGAGTCGCTGGGCGTAGCGCTCAGCCAACGCACGTTCGTGCGTCACCATAACAACCGTCATTCCCAATTGCTGGTTGAAGTCGCTTACCATGTCCATGATTTCGGTCCCGGTATGGCTGTCAAGATTGCCCGTGGGCTCGTCAGCAAGTAACAGTTGAGGGCGGTTGATGAGTGCTCGAGCCAACGCGGCGCGTTGTTGTTCCCCGCCGGAAAGTTCGCTGGGACGGTGGTTCATGCGCGCTTGCAGGCCGACCCTCTCAAGCGCCTCACGTGCTAGATCGTTGCGTTTGTCGCGATTGACCTCGGCAAAGCGCATGGGCAGCTCCACGTTCTCCGCGAGCGTCATGCTGGCGATCAGGTTGAACGATTGGAAAACCATCCCGACGGTGTGCAGTCGGTATTTAGCCAGGTCCTCCCGTGAGAGTCGCGCGAGGTCGCGTTCCTGAACGATCACGCTGCCCGAGGTCGGACGATCCAGCCCGGCGATCAAATTCAATACGGAAGACTTTCCGGAGCCCGAACTGCCGAGCAGAGCTACGAATTCGCCCGTGCGCACGTTAAGGGTAACCCCGTCCACGGCCCGGATGAGCGTGTCGCCCATGCGGTAGTGGCGGCACAGTTGTTCCACACGAATTGCCGGAGCGTCGTTCTGTGAAACTCTCGCCGTGCTGCTCATGAGGTTAGCGGACCTCTCCTCTCAGCACGCGCAATGCATCCGCGTCCTTCACATCTCCGTTGCGCACCTGGCCGGAGTTGCCGTTTCCGTCGCCGGTTCCTTCCAGCTTGTCGCCCTCGCCCGGCGCGAGGAACAAGTTATGCTCCAAGCCCAGCTGCCGGGTGTAGAGGTCGTAGTAGCGGCCCTGTGCCTCATAAAGTTGTTCGTGCGTGCCTCGCTCAAGGATGCGTCCCTGCTCCATCACCAGAATCTGGTCCGCGCGGCGAATAGTCGACAGCCGGTGCGCGATCACAAACGTGGTCCTGCCTTGCATGAGATAAGAGAGTCCATGCTGGATCAGCTGTTCCGATTCCGAGTCGAGACTGGAAGTTGCCTCGTCGAGAATCAGAATACGAGGCTCGGCAAGAATGGCCCGGGCGATCGAAATCCGCTGTCGCTGGCCCCCCGAGAGCTTCACACCGCGCTCGCCGACGATCGTGTCGTACTTGTCCGCGAACGATTCAGCAAACTCATCCACGCGGGCGATCCTGCAAGCACGCAGAAATTCTTCTTCGCTCGCGCCAGGGCGTGAGAACATCACGTTTTCGCGAATCGTTCCGTCGAACAAAAACGATTCCTGCAGCACAACTCCAAGACGAGTGCGGTAGGAATCGAGACGAACCGTGCGCAGGTCCGTGCAATCTACGAGGATCCTGCCCTTGGTGGGAACGTAAAACGCAGAGATCAGGCCGATGGTCGTGGATTTCCCCGAGCCGGATGAGCCCACCAGCGCCGTAACCGTTCCAGGTTCCGCGCGGAAAGAAATATCATGCAGAACTTCGTGAACGCCGTCGTAGCTGAAACTTACGTCGTCGAATTCCACGGTGCCGCGGATGTCGCCCAGCGCCACGGTGCGCGCCGGGTCCTGATCTTCCGGCCGCTCGCGCATAATTTCCTGCGTTCGCTCCAGTCCAGCTACGGCCTCCGTCAGCTGAGTTCCGATGGCGACGATCTGCATGATGGGCGCAACCAGAAACCCGAGCAACAGAGTATAGGAAAAGAAACCGCCGACGGTCAGCGTGCCCGAGGCAATCTGATGCGTGCCCACATACATCGTGATTGCCCCCACCCCGCCTAGCAGGACGCTTGCCGAAAGACTCATGACCGACGTTGCGGTAAGCGAGCGCATCACGTTATCCAACAGGCGGCGCACGCCAGCGGCAAAGACTTTTTCCTCGCGTTCTTCGGCGTGATATCCCTTGATCACACGCACACCGCCCAGCGATTCCGTCAGCCGGCCCGTTACCTCGGCATTGATTTTGCCCCGCTCGCGAAAAATGGGCCGAATCGTTGTGAAGGCCCGGTTCAGCGCTACTGCGAAACAGGCCAACGATCCGACCGCGATCAACGTCATCTGCGGGCTGGTGCGGAACAGTAGAACCAGCGCAATCCCGGAAGTGACCAATCCCCCGACGAAATCCACCAGGCCTGTGCCCAGCAAGTTGCGCACGCCCTCCACATCGCTCATGATGCGCGACACCAGATTGCCAGTCTTGTTGCCGTCGTAAAACGAGACCGGAAGGCGAGAGATGTGGACCTGCACCTGTTCGCGTAACTCAGCGATCAAACGCTGCGCCGCTTTCGATAATAACTGTGTGAGCGAAAAGGAGGTGAGTCCCTGCACCAGAGTGGCCGCCAACACGACCAGAACCAGCGGCCGCAGTTTGTCCATGTGATGCTTGTTGATGACAGTATCGATCAGGAACTTGGTGGAATAGGGCAACACCAGCGCCGCAACCCGGTTGATGATCATCAACACGAAGCCGAGCGCCAGCACCCAACGCCGCGGGCGCATCAGCTTCCAGACTTCCGGCAGAACGGCCTTGAGTCTTTGGACTTTCGGGGGTTTCTGGGCTGCTTTAGGGTCGGTGCTCAATCGTTAATTGGACTCCGCCAAGGCTGCATTCGCTTCATTATTACTGCATTGTGACACGTCTGGGGCGGGCGTTGTATGCTCGGGGCGTGGCACGTCCGCCTTCTCCGGAGCGCTCTCCAACTTTAGGCCTGCTGCTCGGCCTGACCATCACACTTGCGGCAGTGGTGGCATACTCCGCGTACATCACCTGGCAAGTGGCCGGGTTGCGCAAGCTTCAGTCCGATCTGATCGACCGCAACCGCAAGGATTCTCTGCAGTTGCTGCGCATCCAGAACGACCTGAACCTGCTTGCAGTCGCCATGCGCGACATGATCGACAACGATGAGCCGTATTCACTCACTGCATGGTCGGCGCAGTTCCAGCGTATTCGGACTGACTTGGACGACGCCATGCGCCTCGAAGCCGGCATGGCCCCGACGAGCCGGACGGTCGAGCAGAGCGCTTCGCTGAGCAGTTCGCTGGCCCAGTTCTGGGATGCGGTCGACCGCGTGTTTGCTCTGGCGGGTTCAGGCCAGGAAAAGCAGGCGAGGGCGCAGATCCAGCTCTCACTGCAGGCGCGGCAGGCGGCGTTGAGCACGGCGGTTGCCCGGCTGTTGGTGCAGAACAGCGAGAATGAAGAGCTGGCGGCGCAACGCATTGTCGACATCTATGACCGGGTGCAGCGGCAAGTTTATGTGTTCCTGTGCGCAACCCTGATCGCGATCCTGCTGACTGGATTTTCCATGATCCGATGGAACCGGCAGCTGTTTGCTCGCATGGCTGAGCTTTCGGAGCGGCGCAGCGAACTCGCGCAGAAACTAATTGCAACCCAGGAGTCGACGCTGCGTTACATTTCGCGCGAGTTGCACGACGAGTTTGGCCAGATCCTCACGGCAATGGGATCAATGCTCGGCCGCGCCGGAGCTCACGCTCCGGAGGGCTCATCCTTGCGCATCGACTTGCAGGAAGTCCGCCAGATCGCCCAGGATACGCTGGATCGGGTTCGGAGCCTGTCGCAGTCGCTGCACCCGGTGATGCTGGATGAGGTTGGGCTGGAGACTACACTCGACTGGTACATCCCGACCGTGGAAAGGCAGACCGGAATTGCCATATCCTATGAAAAGGTGGGCGCGGCGTTCGATCTGAGTGGCAGTGCGGCGGTGCAAATCTACCGCGTGCTGCAGGAAGCGTTGAACAACGTAGCGAGGCACTCCGGCGCGAAGCAGGCCTGGGTGCGATTGCGTTTTGACCCTGCAACCTTGGAGTTGGAAGTGGAAGATCACGGAGTTGGCTTCAGCGAGCGGCCAGGGAAGCAAGGCATCGGACTGGTCGCGATGCGCGAGCGTTCGGAATTGATGGGCGGGCGCATTGTCTTTTCGATTCCGGCGGCGGGCGGCACGTTGTTGCACCTGAGTGTGCCCCGCGAGAAAATTGAGTCGTCCATTGAGTCGCGGAATAAAGATCAGGGTTAAGACAAAGAATTAGAGATTAAAAGATTAATAAAGATGAATATGACGAAGAAGATCACCGTGTTGCTGGTCGATGACCATAGCCTGGTCCGGCGGGGCTTTCGGCGCATGTTGGAGGATGAGCCAGATATGGTCGTGGTCGGCGAAGCCGGTGACGGGGAGGAAGCGGTTAAGCTGGCGCGCGAGCTGCACCCTCAGGTTGTTGTTATGGACTGCGCTTTGCCCAAGATGAACGGCCTGGACGCAACGCGGGCAATTCTCGAAGACTTACCCGAGACCGCTGTGCTCATGCTAAGCATGCATTCGGAAAACACCTGGGTGCGGCAGGCGACCGAGGCTGGAGCCAAGGGATACATTCTGAAGAACGCGATCAACCTGGAACTAGGGCCGGCGGTGAGGCGCGTGGCCGGGGGAGAAACGATTTTTGATCCCCAGGTGGAGCAGCAGTCAGCGCTCAAAGGCGAGCGCAGCAGCGGACTCACACCTCGCGAACTCGAAGTGTTGCAGATGATCGTTGACGGCAAGTCGAATAAAGAGATTGCCACAGCGCTTGACCTCAGCGCTAACACGGTTGCTGTCCATCGCGCCAACATCATGAATGCACTCGACATTCACAAGACTGCCGAGCTCGTGGTTTACGCCATCCGCGCGGGTCTGGTGAATGTTCCGTGAATCGCAGATCCTTTCTGCAGGGCATGGCGGGACTCGCTTCAGTATCACAGTTGCCGCTTCTGCGGGCTCTTGGTGCCGTTCCTCCGACGGCGGCTTCTCCCGGGTTCCGATTTGTTGACGTAACCTCCAGCTCCGGCATTCAATTCCAGCACAACAGTGGGGCCTTCGGCGGGAAGTTCCTGCCGGAGACTCTGGGTTCGGGCTGTGCCTTCCTCGACTACGACCGCGACGGTTGGCAGGACATTCTTCTGATCAACGGGATGGATTGGCCCGGCCACAAGCAGCGGCGCTCCACACTGCGCCTTTATCACAACAACGGAAATGGCTCTTTCACCGACGTCACTTCCCGTGCCGGGTTGGATATCGAGATGTACGGCATGGGCGTAGCCGTTGGCGACTATGACAACGACGGATTTCCCGACATCCTGGTCACTTGCGTGGGGCAGAACCGGCTGTTCCACAATACCGGCAAAGGAACTTTCGTGGATGTGACCAACTCCAGTGGATTGGGAAAGCGCCTGGGTTTCAGTACCTCCGCCCTCTGGTTCGATTATGACCGCGACGGCCTGCTCGATCTTTTTATTTGTAACTACGTGAAGTGGTCGCCTGAACATGACGTCTTCTGCAGTCTTGACGGCAAGCACAAATCCTATTGCACGCCGGAAGCCTATCGCGGCGAGACTTGCTGGTTGTTTCACAATCGCGGCAACGGCACTTTCGAGGATGTCACTGCTTCCAGCGGCATTTTCGACAGCAGTTCCAAATCGCTTGGCGTTGCAATGCTCAATAAAGATAAAGACCAGAGCGGCTGGCCTGATCTGTTAGTCGCGAACGACACTCAGCCCAACAAGCTCTATCGCAACCAGCGCAACGGAACTTTCAAAGATGCCGCAGTCGAGGTTGGACTCGCCTTCAGTAGCGAGGGCAAGGCGCGAGCCGGAATGGGCGTGGACGTCGCTGATTTCGAGAACTCTGGCCGCTCCGGCGTGGCCATTACAAACTTCGATAACGAAATGATGGGCCTGTATCTATTCGGAGGCAGAACGTCCGAAGACGTTGCCGCCCAGGCAGGTGTGGGGTTGGCTTCCAAGAACAGTCTGGGTTTTGGATGCGTTTTTCTCGATTCCAATCTGGACGGCTGGCTCGATCTTGCCGTGGCCAACGGCCATATCGACGAAACCGTGCGCAACATTCGTGGCAACGTGGGATACGCCCAGCCACCTCTGTTGTTTCTCAACAATGGCAAAGGAAGTTTTCGGGACATCGCCGCGGAAGTTGGCGGCGGATTCGAACAGCCAAAGGTGGGACGCGGACTAGCCTACGGCGACTTCGATCGTGATGGCGACCTCGACCTGCTGCTGACTACAAATAATGGTCCCGCCTACTTGTACCGGAACGACCAGCTTGGAGGGAACCGCAGCATTCGTTTTCGACTGGTCGGCACCAAGTCGAACCGCGACGCAATCGGAGCGACGGTCCGCATTGTCTCCGGGGACTTGAGTCAATCGCGCATGGTGAAAAGTGGGTCCAGTTATCTGTCGCAGTCTGAACTCCCGGTTACGTTTGGCCTGGAGAAGCGCAATCGCGTGGAGAGCGTCGTCATTACCTGGCCCAGCGGCAGAATTGAAGAGTTCAAGAACTTGGCTGCGGGACGATGCTACGAATGCACCGAAGGCAAAGGCGTTTCCCCGCAGGATGGGTATTGATTCGCGGTCCGGACGAAGTCGTCTCAAGGCCGGCTGATGGTTCCCGCGGCAGTCAGATCAATATCGACTGATTCACTCACTCGCAAGAACAGCGTGCTCGGGTTCTTCATGCCCCAATTCGCATAAGGTACAGCGAAGTGAAGCGTTGCGGTCCAGTGATCGGAGGACACCTCAACTTCGGCGGGGACGGTCAATTCGTGATCCGATCCGTGGATCGAAAAGATTCCATGAACCCGCACTGAGGACTTTCCTTGCAGCGCCACAGTTCCGTCGACGCGATCGGGATGAAAAGCGATTTCCGGATAGCGGTCGCTCTCCAATACTTCCCGATGCATTTTCCGGTCCCGCATTCCGCTGCCGCTCTCGCCGCTCTTGGCGTCCACCACGATTTCACCCGCAATCTTGCCTGAGGCAGGATCAAGGCGCACGGAACCCCGCTTCAAATGGAAGGTTCCACGGACCGTGTGGAGCGCGTCGTTCAGCGTGAAACTAACAGTAGTGTGCTGAGGATCCAGCTGAAATGCGACAGCCTGCGCGGCGGAAGCGATGCTGGTAATCGCAAGAAATGCCGTGAGAACCGCCAACAGTGCTAATGCTTTGCCTGGCTGCTTCCCGCGAAATGCCTGGGGGTCTGCTTTCATCGGGCTAGGCAGTCAACAGACCCCATCCCAGGGTGAGCCCGTCGAGCGCGAGGTGAAACGGCGAAAGACTTCCCACGTGCAGGGCGACCAGTCTGCGGAACACTTCAGGCCGCCTGCGAAAAACCCGGAGCGTCCGTTGCTGAAACCCGGGATGGCCGTCGAGCGTGAGCATCAATCGCGCCATCAACAGTGGGCGCAATGCCAGGCGGCGATGCGCGGCCTGATAACTGGCGAGGCTTCCAGACTTGAAACATTGCGCCAGCACCACGGCCTGGCTGAAGGCGAGGCCGAGACCTTCGCCAGTGATCGCATCGACGGTGCCGGAAGCGTCGCCGATCAACACGACATTGCCTCGCCACACACGCTTCAACTTGCGATTGGCGGACACGGATCCTCTTTCAGCAGAAACCGCTTCAGCTCCCCGTAGCCGTGCCGCGAGGTTGGGAAATGCCGGCAAGGATTCTTCGAGGCGAAGCCTGGGATCGCGCGAAGCCACGGCCACACAGACTTGTTCGTTACTCACGGCCGTGGCATAGCCCTGAACGTGTTTCCCCCAATATATTTCCATGCGGTCGGTCCACGGCGATACGCGATAGTGCCGGCGAAAAGCGTAGCGGAGGTTCGTCCGCGATTGGCCCTCGAGATTCGCCCAGCGGCGCACCCGCGAGTTAGAGCCATCGGCGCCCACAATCCACCGCGCGCGGATCGAGCGCTCGCCCAGCTGAACGTCCTGGCCGGAAATCCCTGTGACCACGCTCTGCCAAAGCAGATCCGCACCCAGCGCGGTCGCCCGTTCGCTCATGATGTTATGTAATGCGGTCCGGCGAACGGAGAGTCCGAAACCGCCGGAAGGAAATACCGTTTCCGCGGATAGCCCGGAACTGAGAAAGCGTACCCCGCGCAGCTGACAGGCATCAGCAGCAGGGACGGCAACTCCCAGGAGTTCGAGCGCCGCAATTGCGTCCGGCATTAGCGCTTCGCCGCAGGCCTTATCGATCGGGGGTTTGGCACTGTCTGCAACCACGACGCGTAGTCCTTGCTGACGAGCGGCAATTGCCGCTGCCAGGCCGGCTGGGCCGCCGCCGATTACAAAGACATCTGTCGAAGTCTGCAACTACGCGACCTCACCATTCCAGAAGCAGAAGCTCGGAGCAAAACCCCGGTCCCATGGCGGCAAGCAGGCCCAGAGTGCCGGGCTCCGGACGACGGTTCTTCATCACGTCTTCAAGCACGCACAGCACGGACGCAGACGAAAGATTTCCTACCTTGCGCAGGCAATCCCACGAGGCATCAAGCTGCCCATTGTGCAATCCCAACGCGTCCGCCGAAGCATCGAGAACTTTCGGTCCTCCGGTGTGGAGAACGAAGCTCTTAAGGTCGCTTCGCTTGCGCCCATTGTCCGCCAGAAATGCGTCCACATCGCGACCCAGGTTTTCCCGGATCAGGGTCGGAACTTCCGTGGAGAGTATGATGCGGAAGCCTTTCTCCGAGATGTTCCAGCCCATCATGTCCTCGGTGCTGGGATAGAAGATCGACCGCGTGGCGAGGATCTTAGGCCCCGAAATTTCAGGCTCCGAGCGTTCAAATTCTGCCCCGGTCACAATCACAGCGGCAGCGCCGTCGGCGAACAGTCCCGAGGAAATCAGGTTTGCTACCGACAGATCTTCACGCTGCAGGGTGAGGGAACAGAGCTCGACCGAAACTAAAGCCGCAGCCTGCTTTGGATATGCGCGAACGTAATCTGAGGCGCGCGCAATTCCCGCGGCGCCCGCTACACATCCCAGCCCAAAGATCGGAGTACGGCGAATATTAGTGGGCAGCTTCATGCGGTTGATCAGGAGGGCGTCGATGGAAGGGCTTGCAACTCCAGTGACGGTGGTGAAGAGCAGGCACCCCAAGTCGGAAGTTTCCAGTCCGGCATTGTGCAGGGCCAGGCAGAGGGCTTGCTCACCCAACTCCTGCGCCACCCTGATCCAGATGTCATTGGCCTGGCCCCAGGTCTTGATGTCCACATACTGCTCCGCGGGAACCGCGAGGTAGCGGCCATCCACGGTCACGTTCCGGTGCAGTCGTGCCAGCAACAAGGGGTTCTTGAGTTGGGCTCCCCAATAGTCCTGGAGCCGATCGAGAAGAACTTTCTGAGTGTAGTAATGCTTGGGGAAGGCGCTTGCCGCGCTTGCAATCCTCATGGATTCTTGGTCCTGAAGTCAGTCTCGGCACAGAATCAACCCCCACGCCCACCGAATCCAGGAGATTTCCTCCCGATTCGATGTCTGATCCGTGCTGGTCGCACACGGGGGGCTCGCGCCGGATTACTTATTGTCGCAGAATTGGGAGTTTTTGTATCTCACTTGGCTTGCCAACAGAAACCCCGTCGCTCACGGACCGCTCTCTTCCAGGGCGGCCTTTGGCAGACATTCATCTGCACCTTGAGCAAGCTAACCTATTCCGGTGTGTTCGTCCAGTGCACTGCGCTGGGAAAGGCTCTGCCCACTCAGTCTACCTGGCAGCAGGCATGGCTCGTCTTCAATGTCATTTACTGCAAAATCGCGATCGAGCTGGGCGTATTCCCCGTTTTGTACGTGATGAGAGGGTTCAAATTGCCGCTGTTGACCCCAAACGCCTGAATTCCCGAGTTGCCGCCCTGGTTCCCCACGAATAAATAGTTTCCGTTGGGGTCCTCGACCAGAAAACTCGGACTACTCTCGGTGGTGAAGGCGAACGCGCTGGTGGAGGTGGTAAGCGCCGCAGGTAATCCGGTGCTGGAATCAATAGAATACACGGCAACGTTGCTTGATCCCTGATTCGCCACGTAGAGGTACTGCCCTTGGGAATCCAGGAGCAGAGCAAAAGGATCGTTATAGATGTCGTCCAGCGGGGATCCCTGAACATTATTTAGCAGCGCTCCGGCAGGAGCACTGCTTCCGGAAGAAGCAATGCTGAAAATGGAGATGGACTGTGATCCCGTATTCGCCACGTAAAGATAAGAGCCGCTCGGGTCGATCGCAAGTCCGTAAGGATTGGCACCCTCGGCGCTGATCAGGCTGTACGGAGGGCTCAGAAATGTGAGCACTCCGGCATTCACACTGAAGCTCTCGATCGACCCAATACTAATATTGCCACCTTGTCCACCTGCGACGCTGACGTAGAGAAAGTCCCCCGAAGGCGACAGCGCCATATTAAGAGGCGTCAACCCGCCGAGCGAATTGGGATAGGGCTGCTGCGTGCCGGGCTCGGTGATCTGAGTGAGCGCGCCCGTACTGCTGTCGATGGAGAAGACCGAAATGTTGTCCGACAGCTTGTTCATCACATACAGATAGTTGCCGGCAGGGTCCATCACCAGAAGTGACGGCTGCGTGGCATTGGGTCCAGTCGGCGTCCGTGGCGCCACCTCGGCCAAAGTGCCATTGCCGGCGATGTCGAACAGGGAAATATCGTCTTCGAGTTGCCCCGGATTGGCCACATACAGGAATTTTCCAGAAGGATGGATCACCACCGAGTTCGCTCCGTCACCCACGGTATAAGGGGTTCCGGAAAGTTCCGTGAGCGTGCCGGAGTAGGGGTCCTCGCGATAGACCGCCAGTTGACTGGTCTCCGGAAGAGTCGCATAGACAAAGTGGCTCGATGAAGTGCATCCGACCCAACCGGCAGTAGCTGCGAGCACGAGAACCAGGACCAGTGCTTTCTGAAGCATCCGTGACTCCTGAGAGAATTTGAAAGCGAAGAACAATAATACCGGGCGACGGGACAACGGCATCGAACCAGATATCTTCTATCATACGGTCACCGGCCGGAAAAAGGGGGCGCTCTACCTTACCCTTATTCCAGCCGCGCCGGTCCGTATTATCTGGGACAGAGAGAAATTTGGATTGCTTTCAGCCTTGGCGCCCACTTCTGCGATGCGAAGCTGCCGAAAACGGGTTGCACGCGGCCGGTCGTGGCCACCCAAATCAGCTTCCTTGAGGATAGTTAAATTTGCCTGTCTCAAGCCCCGAACCGCTCAGTGCGCCGGACTCGGGGTGGGCGCTCCGGAAGAATTCTGCACCAGGGGCGCGGCTTCTCCGCCGCGCAACGCCAGCCGCAACCGGTCGAGATAGACATAGACAACGGGCGTGGTGAATAGCGTAAGTGCCTGGCTCACAATCAATCCGCCTACAATCGTAATGCCCAGAGGACGGTGCAGTTCGGAGCCAGTGCCCGTACCGAGCGCCAGGGGAAGACCTCCGAGCAGTGCAGCCATAGTCGTCATCATGATGGGGCGGAAGCGCAGCAGGCAGGCTTCGTAGATGGCATCAACCGGCTTCTTTCCTTGCGTGCGCTCCACTTCGAGCGCCACGTCAATCATCATAATGGCGTTCTTCTTCACCAGCCCGATCAGCAGGATGATGCCGATCATTCCAATCACGTTGAGTTCATTGTGGGTCAGGAGCAAGGCGAGCAGTGCGCCCACGCCGGCTGATGGAATCGTCGAGAGAATCGTGAAGGGGTGAATGTAGCTCTCGTAAAGCATGCCAAGCACGATGTAAACGGCAATCAGGGCGGTAATAAGCAGCAGGAGTTCGCTCGAGAGTGAATCCTTGAACGCTTGTGCCGTGCCCTGAAAGCTTGCCTGAATTGTGGCCGGGAAGCCGATGGAACTCTCGACCTTTTCGATGGCTTGCGTCGCCTGCCCAAGAGCGACTCCGGGAGCCAGGTTAAATGAAATCGTAACCGATGGGAACTGGCTCTGGTGATTCACACCCAAAGGTATGTTGGAGCGAGAGAAGTGAGTGAACGCCGCCAAGGGGATGGGTGTGCCGCTGGTCGAGCGCAGGTAGATATTCTGCAGCGCCTCGGTGGTCTGTTGGAACTCCGGCGCCACTTCCATGACCACGTGGTATTGGTTGAGCGGCATGTACATGGTCGAGACCTGGCGCTGTCCGAAGGCGTCGTAAAGCGCGTTGTCGATATCCTGTGCCTGTACTCCTAACCGGCCCGCGGTATCGCGATCAATCACTAGCTGCGCTTCCAGCCCCTTATCCTGCTGGTCAGTATTTACGTCGCGCAGCTCCGGCAGGTTGCGCACTTTCTCCAACAACAGCGGACCCCATTTGTTGAGTTCGTTCAAGTCCTCGCCCTGTATCGTGTACTGGTACTGCGCCTGCCCGTAGCGTGGGCTGAGAGTCAGGTCCTGCTGCACCTGCAGGAACAGCGTGGCTCCCGGAACCACCGCAAGTTTACCCCGCAATCGATTGATCACATCGTCGGCGCTAATGTAGCAAGGGTTCCAGAAATGGGGGGTCTTGCATTGGCCGCGCCGCTCCAGTGGCTTCAGCATCACGAAGAACCGGCCTTGATTGGTCGCCGAGCCTCCACCCGCGAACCCGACCGCCGTGTCCACCGCCGGATCCTTCAGTACGATTTGCACGAACTGTTGCATCTTGCCGCTCATGGCCTGGAATGAGATGTCTTGTGCCGCCTGAACCGCGCCATTAAGTCGTCCTGTATCCTGCTGTGGGAAGAAACCCTTGGGCACGATGATGTAGAGATACACGCTCAGGCAGGCCACGAGGAAGGTCACGATCACTGTCGCTAGCTGACGCTTCAGAACCCACTTCAGGGCACGGTCGTAGGTCGCCAGCAAGTTGTCGAAGAACCATTCACTGCCGCGATAGAAAAAGTTGTGGCGCTTTTTCGGTTCGGAGTGGCGCAGGAACTTGGCGCACATCGTCGGCGTCGTCGTCAACGACACCAGCAGCGAAACTCCGATCGCAATGCTGAGCGTGACCGCGAACTCGCGAAACAGCCGGCCTATGATCCCACCCATCATGAGCAGCGGGATGAACACTGCAACCAGGGATACGCTCATCGAGATCACGGTGAATCCGATCTCCGACGCTCCCTTGAACGCCGCCTCCGCCGCGTCCATCCCCTGCTCCACGTAGCGCGTGATGTTCTCCAGCACCACGATGGCGTCATCCACCACGAATCCAGTGGAGATCGCCAGCGCCATCAGCGACAGATTATCCAGGCTGTAACCCAGCAGATACATCCCGCCGAAAGTACCCACTAGAGAAAGCGGGACGGCAATGCTGGGAATCACCGTCGCCCGCACCGTTCTCAGGAACACGAAGACCACCAGAATCACCAGCCCGATCGAAATCAGCAGCGTGGATTCAATATCCTTCACCGAGGCCCGGACCGTAATCGTGCGGTCCGAGACCACTGCCAGCTTGATAGCCGGTGAAATCGAAGACTGAAGGTAAGGCATCAGCGCACGTACCCGGTCCACGGTCTCGATAACATTGGCAGCGGGCTGCCGGAAGATAACGACCAGCACCCCGGGTTTGCCATTCGCCAGGCCAATGTTGCGCACATCCGCCACCGAGTCCTGCACATCCGCCACGTCCCCCAGACGCACCGGGCCGCCGTTGTGATAGGCCACGATCAGCGGCCGATACTGATCCGCGGTGAAGAGTTGATCGTTGTCGGTGAACGTCCAGTTGACGTCTCCGCTCGACACCTGTCCTTTCGCCTGGTTCGCATTGGCCAGATTGAGGGCGTTGCGCACCGTGTCCAGGCCCACTCCAAACTTGTTGAGCAGCATCGGATTGACTTCGGCTCTCACCGCCGGCGGCGCCGAACCCCAGGTGAACACCTGGCCCACTCCATCCACCTGCGAAAGTTTCTGTGCCAGAATCGAGTCGGAGGCGTCATACAAACGCGCCACAGGAATTGTGTCCGAGGTGAGCGCCAGAATCAGGATGGGGGCATCCGCCGGATTGATTTTGCGATAGGTTGGATTGCTCGGCAGATTGGCGGGAAGCTGGCTGCGAGCGGCATTGATTGCCGCTTGCACGTCACGGGCTGCGGCATCTATGTTCCGGTTTAGATCAAATTGCAGCGCGATGGCGGTCGAGCCTAACTGGCTCGACGAGGTCATCGTGTTCACGCCCGAGATGCGCCCGAACTGCCGCTCCAGCGGCGTGGCCACGGAGGAAGCCATGGTCTGCGGGTCGGCGCCCGGCAGCTGTGCGCCCACACTGATTACGGGAAAATCCACCCGCGGTAGCGAAGCGACCGGCAAGTAATTAAAGGCGAGGATGCCGGAGAGCAGCAGCGCTGCCGCCAGCAGCGACGTGCCAATCGGACGCCGGATAAATGGAGCCGAAATACTCATCGTTAATGACTACCGTCAAATGACTATTACCAGATGCATGTCATCCTGACGCGGGCGCTTTTTGCCCGCCGAAGGACCTGAGCGAGCCGCGCGACGTGTCGTGCTCTTTGCGACACAATAATCGCGCGTTCGGCTCGCTTCCTTTAATCCGCCGGCATTTCCTGCGGAATCGTATTGCCTATCTGGTACTTCGCAAATCTTTTTGCCAGCCGGTCAAACCACAGGTAAATCACCGGTGTGGTATATAGCGTGAGCAGCTGGCTGAGAATCAGACCACCAACGATCGTGATGCCGAGCGGCCTCCGCAATTCCGCGCCTGTCCCAGATCCCAGCGCCAGCGGCAAACCGCCGAGCAGTGCCGCCATGGTGGTCATCATGATGGGACGGAAGCGCAGCAAACACGCCTGGAAGATGGCTTCTTCCGGCGGCTTGTGTTCCTCGCGCTCGGCCTCCAGAGCAAAATCGATCATCATGATGGCGTTCTTTTTTACGATGCCGATCAGCAGGATGATTCCGATCAGCGCCACCACAGTAAGGTCGTTCCCTGTGATCATGAGAGCCAGGATTGCTCCCACGCCGGCCGAAGGCAGGGTCGAAAGAATCGTGACGGGATGTATGTAGCTTTCATACAGCACGCCCAGCACGATATACACCGTGATGATGGCAGCAAGAATCAGAAAAGGCTCACTGGCAAGCGAATTTTGGAATGCGGCGGCCGTCCCCTGGAATGCGGCGTGGATGCTCGGCGGCAACTGGATATCTTTCTCGACCTTCTCGATAGCTTTCGTGGCATCGCCCAGTGAGGCTCCGGGTGCGAGGTTGAACGAGAGCGTGACCACCGGGAACTGTCCCTGGTGGTTGACGGCAAGGGGGGCGTTCGTCGTCTGCATCTTCACGAAAGTTGAAAGCGGAACCGGAGTTCCGCTGGAGGATGCCGCCGCCGCATTGGCGGTGGGCGCGCCCGAAGCCGGCGTCGCGCTGCTCGGTCGAACGTACACATCGTTCATCGCATCGGGAGTTCTGGAAAAGTTCGGCAGGACTTCCAGCACCACGTGATACTGGTTCAGTTGCGTAAAGATGATCGAAACCTGCCGCTGTCCGAAGGCGTCGTAGAGAGTATTGTCAATGGCTTGCGGAAGGATTCCCAGCCGCGACGCGGTGTCGCGGTCGATCGTGAGGCTTGTCCTGAGGCCGCCGTTGAGCTGGTCGGTAGCTACATCGCGCAGTTCCGGCGTCGCTTTCAGTTTCTCTACCAGCTTTGGTGTCCATTGCGCCAGTTCCTGCGCGTCCGCATCTTCAATGGAGTATTGAAACTGCGTGCGGCTCACCCGGTCTTCCACAGTCAAGTCCTGCACGGGCTGCATGTAGAGGGTGATTCCGTTTACCTTAGCCAGCTCGGGCTGCAGCCGCCGGATGATTCCTGAGGCGTCCTTCTCACGCTCATCGCGCGGCTTCAAGTTGATCTGAATGCGGCCGCTGTTGGGAGTCGTATTCGTGCCGTCTACTCCGATAAAAGACGATAAGCTCTCCACGTCTTTATCTTTGAGGATCACCTTCGCCAGTTCCTGTTGCCGCTGGGACATCGCGTCAAACGAAATATTGTCCGGAGCTTCCGAAATTCCCAGGATCACACCCGTGTCTTGCACCGGGAAGAATCCTTTGGGCACCACCACGTAAAGGACCAGCGTTAGAACCAGGGTTCCCAAGGTTACCAACAGCGTTGCCGTCTGGTGCTTCAACACCCATTTCACGGTGCGGCCGTAACCCGCAATGACCCGGTTGTAAAAATCTTCCGTAACTTCGTAGAATCGGCCCTTTTCGCCTTCCTTGCGGTGCTTAAGCAGTTTGGCGCACATCATCGGCGTCAAGCTCAGGGAAACTCCCGCTGAAACCAGGATGGTCACTGCCAGCGTGACTGCGAATTCGCGGAACAGCCGGCCTACAATGTCACCCATGAACAGCAGTGGAATGAGCACGGCGATCAGAGAAACCGTGAGCGAGACGATGGTGAACCCGATCTGTCCCGACCCTTTCAACGCCGCGTCCAGCGGCGAATCTCCCGCCTCAAGATAACGGTCGATGTTCTCAATCATCACGATGGCATCATCCACCACGAACCCCGTGGAGATGGTTAACGCCATCAGCGTCAGATTGTTAAGGGTGTATCCCAGCACGTACATCACACCGAACGTTCCCACGATCGAAAGCGGCACGGCGACGCTGGGAATGACCGTAGCTCGCAAGTTCCTGAGGAAAAAGAATATGACGATGATCACCAGCACGATGGTCAACGCCAACTCGAAATAAACGTCCCTTACAGATGCGCGGATCGTCGTAGTCCGGTCAGTAAGAATCTGCACCTTCACCGTCGTCGGCAGCGACGCCTGCAATTGCGGCAGCAGCCTCTTGATGCGGTCGACCACGCTGATGATGTTGAACCCAGGCTGGCGCTGGATGTTGACGATCACTGAAGGAGTCTGATTCATCCAAGCCGCGAGCCGGATGTTTTCCGTGCCATCAATCACGTTGGCCACATCGCTCAGCCGTACCGGCGCTCCGTTGTGATAGGTGACAACGATCGGCTTGTACTGTTCGGCCGCGAAAAGCTGGTCGTTGGCGCCGATCGTGTACGACTGGCGCGCTCCATCGATCACGCCCTTCGCCTGATCCACATTCGCTTCAGCCAGCGCCGTGCGAACATCCTCAAGGCCCAACCCATAGGAAGCGAGCGCCGTTGGATTCACCTGAACCCGCACCGCCGGCTTCTGTCCGCCACTGATGGAAACCAGTCCCACTCCCGGCAGCTGCGAAATTTTCTGCGCCAGAGCAGTGTCGGCAAGATCTTCCACCTTCGACAAGGGCAGCGAATCCGAACTCATCGCCAGCGTCAGAATCGGGGGATCGGCAGGATTGACTTTGTTGTAGATCGGAGGATTCGGCAAATCCGCCGGCAGGAACGTTGCTGCCGCGTTCACTGCGGCCTGAACCTGCTGTTCCTCGACGTCAATGTTCTGGTCGAGCCCGAACTGCAAGGTGATGACCGAACTGCCAAACGAACTGGTCGAGGTCATTTGGCTCAGCCCGGGAACTTGCCCGAACTGCCGCTCCAGCGGCGAAGTTACCGACGATGCCATCACGTCAGGATCCGCGCCCGGATAAAACGTGACTACCTGGATGGTTGGGTAATCGACCTCGGGCAGGGCGGAGACGGGCAACTGAAGAAAGGCAACCCACCCCACCAGCAGCACGCCCACCATCAATAGCGTGGTCGCCACGGGCCGGAGAACAAATAATCGTGAAGGACTCATGAAGCCGGAGTTCCTGATGCCGTTCCTGGGGTTGAGTTGCTGCTGCCGCTTTGTCCGCCCGGAGTGTTGCCCGGGCTGCTGCTTCGCGGCTCGATCGCGCTGCCGGTCTGGAGTTTGTCCTGGCCGTCGGTCACCACCGTGTCCCCGGGGGCAACCCCCTTGGTAATGACCGCGATATTGCCCTGGGTAAGCGATAGTGCCACCGTGCGCGCTTCGACCGTCTTGTCAGGCTTCACCAGATACACGAATGTTCCCTGCGGACCGCGCTGTATTGCGGCCGCGGGCAACACCGTGCTGTTCTTCCGCGTCTCGAGCAACAGGTTTGCATTCACGAATTGGTTGGGCCAAAGCTGATTGTCTTTATTATCGAAGACCGCTTTCAGCTTGGCAGTCCCCGTCGTTGGATCGATTTGGTTATCGATCGTCTGCAGTTTGCCCGTTGCCAGCTTGATCTGATCGTCCCGGCTGTAGGCCTCCACCATCAGAGTCGAGTTCTTCATGTGCTCCGATACCGACGGCAGCTCATCCTCGGGCAGAGTGAAGATCACAGCAATCGGCTGCAGCTGCGTGAGAATCAGCATGGGATTGGTGTCGGCGGCATGCACAATATTTCCCGGATCCACCTGCCGCAACCCCACACGGCCGGTGAACGGCGCCGTGATGTTGCAATAAACAATCTCCAGCTTGGCGTTATCGATCTGTGCCTGATCGGTGCGCACCTGGCCATCGAGTTGGTCAACCAGCGACTGCTGCGTGTCCACCTGCTGCTGGGCAATGCTTCCGGAGGGTATCAGCGTGGTATAGCGCTGCAGGTTCAATCGAGCATCGCGCAGCGTCGCCTGGTCCTTGAACAACTGCGCCTGCATCTGTTCCAGCTGCACCTGGTAGGGACGCGGATCAATCAGGATCAGCAAATCGCCTTCTTTAACGACCTGGCCTTCCTGAAAGTTGACGCGCATGATCTGCCCGTCAACCCGGCTCTTGATATTCGCCGTGTAGAAGGCGGTCACCGATCCCAAGCCAACCATGTAAACCGGCACATCTTCCCGTTCCACTTTGGCCACAGCAACGGAAACCGCATGCGGGGCCGCGGCTTGCGCCTTTTGCTGTTTTGAGTCACCGCCGGTGCAGGCGGAAAAGCATGCGCAAACCACTCCCAGCGCAATGGCCGAAACCAGCCATAGCCGGGAACGTCTGGCAAACGGGAAATCTTCCTGAAGAGAACTCAAAGCGATTTTGATCAAGGTTTTAGTCCGTTCCAACTCGTTACAAGATCTCGTTGTAAGATCGGCGGAATAAGATCGGCGGAAAATCTGCCATTCATTAGACGTGTCACTTTCGACTCGGTTGCGGCATCTCTGGAAACTTTAGGTCGTGTTACGTCAAGAGCCTCCCGCCGGAGACGCTCAGGTAGGGACCGAAAACACAGATATATATAGTAAAACCGTACTAAACTAGCATCAACCGTGGTACCGCGGCAGGTCAAGCCCAAGGCGAAGGTTTTACAAATCTTTACGGGTTTTTGCCTATATTTACCGTTATTTACTGTCGCGAAGATTGCAGCCCCGCCGGAGGCGGGTGCAACGTTTCATAAGCGGCAATCTCCGCTTCGTGTTGCAGCGTCAGCCCAATGTCGTCCAACCCGTTGAGCAGGCACTCGCGCACGAATTCATCCATCGGGAACCTGGCGCGAAAGCCGTGATCGTCGCGCACCTCGCATTGCTCCAGATCGATAGTAAGTTGGTAGTCTTTGCGCTCGTGAGCTCTCTGCATTAGTTCGGCGACCTCAGCCTCGCTCAGGCGCACGGTCAGGAACCCGTTCTTCGTGCTGTTATTGGCGAAGATGTCGGCGAACGAAGACGAAATCACCGCCCGGAATCCGAAATCGGTCAGCGCCCACACCGCATGTTCCCGCGAAGAGCCGCAGCCAAAATTCTTCCCCGCAACCAGAATGCTTGCTCCCCGGTAACGCGGCTCATCCAGTATAAAACCAGCGTTCTTCTTTCCATCGGCGGAGAATCGCCAGTCATAAAACAGAAACTGGCCAAACCCGGTGCGCTCAATTCGCTTCAAAAACTGCTTGGGGATGATCTGATCAGTATCCACATTGATCCGTTCCAGCGGAGCCACGCGCCCGCAATGTGTACGAAACGGTTTCATATTTTGTCACCCCCACGCTTGTCATCCCTTTGATTTTGTCATCCTGAGCGAAGCCGTTCTTCAGGCGTAGCGAAGGATCTCCATCTCCACCGCACTCGCAGGAAATACCACCATCACCGAAACTTCCAATCCCGAATATCCGTGAAATGCCCGGCAATCGCCGCCGCCGCCGCCATCATCGGACTCACCAGATGCGTCCGCCCACCGCGTCCCTGCCGCCCTTCAAAATTGCGGTTGCTGGTCGAAGCGCAGCGCTCGCCGGGCTGCAAAATATCAGGATTCATCCCCAGGCACATCGAGCATCCCGACTCGCGCCATTCAAATCCCGCGTCCAGAAAAACCCGGTCGAGGCCTTCCTGCTCCGCCGCTCGCTTCACCGTCTGCGATCCCGGCACCACCATAGCGCGGACCTTCCCGCTTACGTGATGACCTTTCGCTACGCGCGCCGCCGCCCGCAGATCTTCAAGCCGCGAGTTGGTGCACGACCCGATGAACACGCGATCAATGCCGATATCTTCAATGCGCTTCCCCGGCTCCAGACCCATGTACTCGAGGGCGAGTTCGGTCGGGCGCCGTTCGGATTCCTTCAAGCTTCGAACATCCGGTACCCGACCCGTAACCGGCGCGACCATCCCCGGATTCGTGCCCCAGGTCACAAATGGAGAAAGCTGCGCCGCATCAATCTCCACCACCTTGTCGAACGCCGCGCCTTCATCCGTAGGCAAGCTGCGCCAGTATTCAACCGCCTTCTCCCACTCGCGGTCGCGCGGAGCAAATCGTTTGCCCTTCACATAGGCAAACGTGGTCTCATCCGGCGCCACCATCCCCGCCCGCGCTCCGGCCTCGATGCTCATATTGCACAGCGTCATGCGGCCTTCCATCGAAAGCGCACGCACCGCTTCACCGGCGTATTCGATGACGTGCCCGGTCGCGCCATCGGTGCCAATCTGTCCAATGATGCCCAGCGCCACGTCCTTCGCCGTCACACCCTCTGCCAAGCCGCCGCGCACCTCGATCTTCATCGTCTTCGGCGTCTGCTGGGCCAGGCACTGGGTGGCCAGAACGTGCTCCACCTCCGAGGTTCCAATGCCAAAGGCCAGCGCTCCGAAAGCGCCGTGAGTGCTGGTATGGCTGTCGCCACAGACAATCGTCATCCCGGGCCGCGTCAGTCCCAACTCCGGCCCAATCACGTGCACGATCCCCTGCTCCGGAGAATCCATGTCAAACAGCAGGACCTCAAATTCCCTGCAGTTAGCCTGCAGCGCCGAGATCTGCTTAGCGGCAATA
>Ga0209274_10000180_pt1 | contig 51511 bp, 43 predicted proteins | sample HubBroMetageREF1_FD_188343 | JGI IMG/M metagenome (GOLD analysis project Ga0209274, IMG submission 188343) | Reference soil microbial communities from the Hubbard Brook experimental Forest, New Hampshire, USA - Hubbard Brook CCASE Soil... | ecosystem: Environmental > Terrestrial > Soil >...
GCTCCGGATTTGGTGGCGGACGCCGTCGTCAAGCGTTTCGCCGACCACCTGGCCGTCGACTCTCTGTCGTTCTCCGTCGAACGCGGCAGCTTTTTTTCCATTCTGGGCCCCTCGGGCTGCGGCAAGACCACCCTGCTGCGCATGATCGCGGGGTTCATCGAGCCGGATGGCGGCGACATCGCCATCGGCGGCCGCAGCATGCGCGCCGTGCCGCCGAATCGCCGGCCGGTGAACATGGTGTTTCAACAGCTGGCGCTGTTTCCCATGATGTCCGTGGGGGAGAACGTCGCGTTCGGGCTCGCGCGCCGCGGGATACCCAAGGCAGAACGGGTCAAGCGCAGCCAGGCCATGCTGGAACGCGTGGGGTTGGGCAATGCCGCGGACAAGCGCGTCGATGAGCTGTCGGGCGGCCAGCGTCAGCGCGTCGCGATCGCGCGCAGCCTCGTGCTGGAGCCGACCCTGCTGTTGCTGGACGAGCCCTTGGGCGCGCTCGATTTGAAGCTGCGCGAGCACATGAAAATAGAACTCAAGCAGCTGCAGGCCGCCTTCGGCACGACCTTCGTGTACATCACCCACGATCAATCCGAAGCATTGGTGCTGTCCGATCACGTCGGTGTGATGAGTCACGGGCGGTTCGAGCAATTGGGCACTCCGCAGGACTTGTACTATCGTCCGCAAACGCCGTTCGTGGCGGGCTTCGTCGGCGCGAACAACCGGATCGTCGGGCGAACCACCCGCGCCGACGGCGCGCTCGCCGAAGTCGCCACCGCCGACGGCTGGGTGGTGCGCGCGCTCAAGAGCGGTGCCATCGCCGCCGGCGATGCCGTCGAGGTGTTCGTGCGCCCGGAGGTGGCCATGCTCGCGCGCAGCGCCGCGGAACTGCCGCCCGAGCATCCGCTGCACGCGGGCGAAGTCCAGAGCGTGCTGTTCGACGGCGCGAATTCGGCGGTATTACTGCAGGAGGCGCGGACTCGCCGCGAATTCCGCATTGCCCTGCCCCAGACCGGACAATTTGCGGACTTGAAGCCACGCGAACAGGTGGCATTCAGCTTCGATCCTTCGCGGGCGGTGTGCTTTGCGGCGCGCGCCGGCGCGGCGGGGCAGGATGCTTAACTCGCGTCTTTGGCAGGGACGGCTCACGCTGGGCTTGCTGCTCGCGCCCGCGCTGCTTTGGCTCGGCGCGCTGATCATCCTGCCCCACGTCGACCTCGCCCTGCTGTCCTTCCGCGAACGCACAGGTCCCCGCCAATACGAGACGAGTCTCGCGCAGTACAGGACTTTTTTCAGCGAGCCTTTGTACTGGCATGTGTTCGTGCGCACGGCGGTGATGTCGGTGATCGCCACCCTCCTGACGCTGCTGCTGGCATTTCCCGTCGCTTGGATCATCGCCAAGCTGGCGCGGGGACGGGCGGGTTCCCTGCTGTTCATCATCTGTCTCATTCCTTTTTGGGTCAGCGAGACGGTGCGCACGCTTGGCTGGATGATATTGCTGAGAGAATCCGGCGTATTACCGGCGCTGCTCGTGAAGTTAGGGGTGACGGATGTGCCGGTCGAGCTCCTGTATCGCGACGCGACCATCTTGGTCGGTTTGGTTTATACCTCGCTGCTCTTCATGGTGGTACCGCTGGTGTCGAGCCTGGAGAGTCTGGACAATTCACTGATCGAAGCGGCGTATGACTTGGGCGCCGGCGGACTCTCCATTCTGCGTACCATCGTCATACCGCATGCCGCGCCCGGCATCACGGCCGGATGCATCGTGGTGTTCATGCTGACATTGGGCAATTACCTGACGCCGACGCTGCTCGGCGGCAAGAACTCGCAGTGGTTCACCGAGCAGATCTATACGCAGTTCATCACCCGCTTCAATTGGGAACAGGGAGCCGCATTCGGCTTCCTGCTGCTCGCGCTGTCCACTGCACTGGTGATACTGGGTCTTAGGCTCGCCGGACAGCGATTCGGCGATGTGATGAGGCAAACGTGATCCCCTCCCTGCCGCGCCCGGTCTGGCTGCGCACCGCCACGGCGGTGTACCTGGCCGCGTTTCTCGCGTTCCTGTTTCTGCCGTTGGTGGTGGTCGCGGTATTCGCATTCAATGACGCGCCCTACCCTGCGCCGCCCTGGCACGGCTTCACGCTCGATTGGTTTCTCGGCAACGCGGCGCTCGGGCGCATCGGCCTGTTCGCGGACAGCGAATTGCTGGGCAGCATCTGGACCAGTTGCATCGTGGCCGTCTGCGTGACGACCCTGTCTGCGCTGGTCGGGATGACCAACGCCTTTCTCATCGAGCGCGGACGCTTCCCCGGTAAGCAGGTCCTGTCGATCATGATGCTGGCGCCGCTGGTGATACCCGGGGTCATCCTCGGCATATCCATACTCGCCTTCGCAAGCCGCATCGCCGAGTTCGCCGATGACACCTTCGGCCTGGATCTCGATTTTCTGCGGCCCGGACTGCCTCTGGTCGTTCTCGGGCAATTTTCCTACATTGCCACCATCGCGACGCTCACCATCAGCGCCCGGTTGAGGCGCTTCGACCGCACGCTCGAAGAAGCGGCTTTGAATCTCGGCGCCTCGAAGGCGGCGGTGTTCCGCACCATTCTGTTGCCTTATTTGCGCCCCGCGCTGTTGGGGTCGGCGGCCATTTCCTTCCTCATGTCCTTCGCGGACTTCAATACCACCCTGATGCTGGTCGGCGCGGACACGCCGCTCACGGTGATGATGTACGGCCGGATGCGCGAGGGTGCAACCCCGGCGCTGAACGCAGTGAGCCTGTTTCTCATGTTGGCGTCGGCGATTCTGGCCTTGACCTTGCTGCGCCGGGGCGGAACGCCGCGCCGCTGAATCGGAGTAGACCGCAAGAATCGGAGTGTCCGCGATTCTGCATGCCTGTAGCTTTCAGCTCTGGAAAACTACCGGGACGCTTGAAATGAACGACACATCCACACATATCGCGGAAATGCCGCCCGAAACCACCATGCGCCGGGCACTCGCGCAGCGCGACGCAAGTCACGACGGAGCATTCGTCTACGGCGTCATGACGACGGGAGTCTATTGCCGGCCCTCGTGCCCGTCTCGCCGGCCAAAGCCGGAGAACGTGCGGTTCTTCCGAGATCCGGCGGCCGCGGAATCCGCGGGGCTGCGAGAGTGCAAACGCTGCCGGCCCCGCGACGCCGGCGACCGCGCCGCACGCATGATTCAGTCCGTCGCCGCATACATCGAAGCACATGCGAGCGAACCTCTGACCCTGGCGCAGTTGGCCAAACGGGCGCACCTCTCGCCCGCGCATTTGCAGCGCCGGTTCAAGGCGGCGCTCGGCGTGTCGCCGAAGATGTACCACGACGCTGCGCGGCTGCGGCGGCTGAAAGGCGGGCTGAGAGCCGGCAAGAGCGTTCTTGATGCGATCGCCGACGCCGGATTCGAGTCGACCAGCCGGGTCTACAATCATGCGCCGCGCAATCTCGGCATGACGCCTTCGGTTTATCGCCGGGGCGGGGCGGGCGAGACCATCGCCTACGCCGTGCGCGCCACGGCCATGGGGCCTCTGTTGATGGCGGCCACCGAGCGCGGTGTGTGCTTCGCGCAATTCGGCGCGAGTACATCCGTTCTTGTCGCGCAACTGACGAGTGAATTCCCGAATGCGGCGCTTACAGCGTCGGGCATGACGGATTCCCCTGAGCTCAACGCTTGGATGCAGGCATTGGATGCGCACATCCTGGGCAATGCGCCGCGGCCGGATCTTCCTCTCGATTTGCGCGGCACGGCCTTCCAGATCCGGGTCTGGCGGTTCCTGCTGCAAATACCCGAGGGCAGCGTCGTGAGCTATTCGGAACTCGCCGCCGGCATCGGCGCCCCGAAGGCGGTGCGCGCGGCGGCCTCGGCCTGCGCCGCCAACCGCATCGCCGTGCTGGTGCCCTGCCATCGGGTGCTGCGCGGCGACGGCGCACTCGGCGGTTATCGTTGGGGGCTCGAGCGCAAGCGGGTACTGATCGATCAGGAGCGGCGGCGGCACGCCTCATGAACACACCGCGCAGCCCAACGCACATCGAGACCGGCGAGTCGGTGACGGCCGTCGAGGCGGTCGCGGCGCTCGAACCGCAGGCGCTGCAAGACAGCTTGGATCGGGAGGGATTCGCCATCACCGCACCGATGGTGGACGCCGCTACCTGCGCGCAGCTCGCGGGACTGTACACGGCGGCAGAAGGTATGTTCCGCTCGACGGTGACGATGGCGCAGCATGGGTTCGGCAGCGGGGAGTACAAATACTTTGCGCGTCCCCTGCCCGGCCTCGTGCAAGCCTTGCGGCGCGCGATGTACGCGCGCCTCGCGCCCATCGCCAATGCATGGGATGCGCGCATGGGAGGCGCCGCGGATTGGCCCGCGGATCACGACTCCGTGGTGGCGCGCTGCGCCGCCGCCGGCCAAACGCGCCCCACGCCGCTGCTGCTGCGCTACGGGCCCGGCGACTACAACTGCCTGCATCAGGACTTGTACGGAGACATCCATTTCCCTCTCCAGGCCATACTCCTGCTCGATCGGCCGGGAATCGATTTCGAGGGTGGTGAGTTGATTCTCGTCGAGCAGCGTCCGCGCCGCCAATCGAAGCCCATCGTGTTGCCGCTCACTCAGGGCGCGTTTGCCGTCGTTCCGGTCAGGGAGCGGCCCGTGCAAGGCATTCGCGGTCCGGCGCGAGTGCAAGTCCGCCACGGCGTCTCGAAGTTGCATCGCGGATTTCGGCGCACGCTGGGATTGATATTCCACGACGCCGCTTGAGAGTCGGATGGACGCCGTCAGAGTCGGACGGACGTTGCTAGGCGGCGGCGCCCAGAATCTCGACCAGCTGGACCCTGCGGTCGGTGGTCGCGGACTCGAATTCGGAGCTGATGGTGGTCAAATCCTTTTCATCGCGGGCGCGCACGACCTTGATGAGGCAGGCGCGGTCGCGGCCCCGGCGCTTCGCTTCGTAAAGAGCCTTGTCGACGAGACTGATCGCACTGTCGAGTGAGATGTCGGTTGCCGAGCCCGCCATCGGAAAGCAGGCATAGCCGATGGAAATCGTGCAGCGGATCAACTGTCCGTTCCACAAAACGGCGTCGCGGCGCACCGCCTGCAGCAGTCTTTCGGCGGTCAAATCCGCCTGCGCCGGCGTCATCGGCCCGAGCATCGCGAGGAATTCCTCGCCGCCCCAGCGCACCAGCTTGTCGTTCTCGCGCAGCGCCGCAGTGAGCCGCTGGCTCATCGCCGCGAGCACCGCATCGCCGGCCGGATGTCCGTAGGTATCGTTGATGCGCTTGAAGTGATCGAGATCCGCCAGCAGCACACAGCCCCCGACCGGGCGACCGCCGTCGACCGCCAACACACACTCGTTGAAGTAGCGCCGGTTCGACAGCCCCGTCAGCGGATCGTGTTCGCTGCTGAAGCGAAGCCGATCGTTCGCCTTGCTCACCCGGGCAAACGCCCACACGAGCGCCGCGCAGATGACGGCGATGAACAGCGCACCCGCGATGATGAGCTGCTGCAGCAACCGCTGTCCGCGCATCTCGGACACCTTGAGCGCATTGTCGCGCCGCAGGAGCTCGAGCTCCCGCGCCTTGCGCTCGTCGTCGAATTGCGCCGACAGTTCGAGGAACGCGCGTTGCCGCGTGTTCGTCATGAACTTCTCGCTGATTGCGTCATAGCGGTGATAGGCCTGGATGGCCATCATCAGGTAGCCCGCGTGCTCCAGCGCATCGGCGTACTCCCGGAGCAATTCCTTCGCATCCAACAGGTCGCTGCCCGCGAGCGCTTCGGTGACCGCCCCTTCGGCGAGTTTCTCGCCGGCCTTGATGCTGCCGAGTCCGATATACGCCAGACCCTCGTTGAACAGAGTGATCTGCTCATCGTCGCGCTGATTCGTGCGCTGCATGATGGGCAGCGCCTGCTTGGAGTACTTGAGTGATTCCGCAAAGTCACGGGTCTTCAAATAGGAGTCGCCGAGGTTGACCAGCGCCAGCTCGAGCCATTTGCTGCTTCCCGAGCGCTTGGCGTGCTCGAGCCCCGCCAGCGAAGCGCGCCGCTCTTCGACTCGATCGCCGCGCCGATCCGCGATATCGGCCGTGCGCTCCTCGGTCTCGACCAGCGAGGTCTCATCGCCCAGCCTTGTCGCCAGCCTGCGCGCGGCGGCCAGCTGCACCATGGCTCGATCGAAATTGCCGCTGTCGGTGTAAATTCGCGCCAGCGAAAGCATCGAGTGCACAATGCGCAGGTCGTCGTGCATCTTGTTGGCAAGATCCAACGCCAGCTCGAGGTAAGGCAGCGCCGCTTCGTCCTGCCCCAGGACGCGCAGCACATGGCCGCGCAAGGTCACGATTCGATAGCGCTCGGCATCGGAATCGACCGAGTTGATGTCGATACCCTTCAGTTCGGCCTCGGCGGCCGCGTACTGACCGTGCCTGCGCGCCGAATACGCCCGCACGAAGCGGCCCGCGCGAAGGGCCGATGCGTCGCCCGCGGAGGCAATGACGTCGAGGCGCCGCTCGATGGCGTTGACGTCATCGTCCCGGCTGCTGTTCGCATACACCATGGCGCGGATTTCCAGCATCTCGATTTCCGACGCCGTGGAATCGGCGGGCAGCGGCGGCGCCGCATCGACGATCTGCACCGCCCGCTCGGGATCCGACCATTCGAGCATCTCCAGCTGGTCCGCAAAGGACTTGACCTCCTCACCGAAGGCAAAACCCGAGGACAGCAAAATCGCCCCGAAGAGCAGGAATTTGTTAATTTTTCTCATATCCGGTCATACCGACCGCAGTGCAGCACCATATGGAGCGCATTATTGTCTTGTTGGCAATGACAGTGCCGTGATGAAGGTCATCTCTCAAGAGTCACGGCAGGCGAACCCTTACACCATGGCACAGAATGTGACGTGCATCCTCGCGACAGAGTTCTGATATTACCCATCCCGTTCAGTCGTCGATTGCCGAGTAGACCAGATCCCGGTATAGGGTGCGGAAATAGTCGCGCTGGCCAGGTGCCTGAATGAGCAGTACCGCGAATAGCTGCTCCGCCGGATCGACCCAGAATGTGGTGCCGGCGAGACCGCCCCAGAAGTACTGGCCGATCGACCCCGGCACGTGGGAGATGCCGGCTTGTAGGCGGACCGAGAAGCCAAGCCCGAATCCATAGCCCGGGAGCAGCAGATCGGGCGCCCCTGTAATGGACCCTAGATGGTCCGCCGTCATGAGTTCGATGGTCTTGCGGCTCAAGTATCGAAACCCATCGAGCGTTCCGCCGTTCAGCAGCATCTGCAAGAACTGCGCGTAATCGCCCGCGGTGGACACGAGGCCGCCGCCGCCCGACTCGAAAGCAGGCGCGTCGCGGACCTCGGTCAGCTGAACGGCCGCGCCGCTGTCCGGATCCTTGGCAAAGCTTTCCGCCAGGCGCGAGTGATGGCGCGGCGGCACGTGAAACGCGGTGTCGACCATGCCGAGCGGCTTCAGAATATTCTTCTCGAAAAAATCACCGAGGGTCTGCCCCGACAGCACTTCGATGAGGCGGCCGATCACATCGGTCGAGCGGCTGTACTCCCACCGCGTTCCCGGCTGATGCAACAGAGGCAGCTTGCTCAACGTCGCCACTTGCTCGGCATTGCTCTGCGAGCGGCTGTACACCTTGGCGCCCATGTACATTTTCTGCACGGGACCCGGTCCGCGAAACTCATAGGTCAGGCCGGAGGTATGGCGCAAAAGGTCTTGGATGGTGATGGCGCGCGCCGCCGGTACCCGCTCGATTTGCTCGCCGCGCACGAGCGCGACGTAGGGCTCTGCGAACTCGGGAAGGTACTTGGCGATGGGATCGCTGAGTAGGAATCGTCCTTCCTCCCACAGCATCATCGCCGCCACCGAGGTGATGGGCTTGGTCATCGAGTAGATGCGGAAGATGTCGTCCTTCCTCATCGTTGCGTCGGCGGCGGGATCTCGACGACCAAAACTCTCAAAAAATCCGAGCCGGCCGCGCCGGGCAATGAGCGCCACCGCGCCGGGCGCACGCCCGCGCTCGATCTCGGCGCGCAGCACCGACCCCAAGCGGGTGAGGCGGCTAGGCGAGAGGCCGATTTCCTCGGGCGTCGCCTGCGGCAGGGAGTGACGGGTCATGGCGCGCCGCCCCCGGCCTGCAGAAGCTCCAAGCCGGTTGCGTGATTGCGCTGGAAGCCCTTCCAGACAGTGACATTTCCGCTGCCCGGGCTGTACGTGTCGTACGCCGGGGGCGGCGTGGCGGCGGGCCACGCCCCCGCGTCCGATTCGGCCACCGGTACGTTGAGATAGGCGTCGCGGCTTGCATCGCCCTTGACGTAGCGATCCAGGAAGGCGGTGATGAAGTGTGCATTGATGGCGGTGATGCGATCCTTGCGCCACACCGGATCCTCGAACCAATCCTCATCCCACAGTCGCCCCCGCATGGAGTCCGGCGCCGGACTCAATCCGATTTCATGTCCGCCTTCCTTGAATGTCAGAAGATACCGGTGCGCGCTGCTCGCCTCGTCGAAAAAAGCGCGCGCCCCAGTGGCGTAATCCACGGTGTGGTCTTTGTCGCCGGAGATGAGGAGCAGCGGCGCCGTGATGGCGCTCACGCCCTGCACGCCCCATGCGCCCAGAGGGCCGCCGCCGGCGGGCGCAATAGCCACCACGGCGCGCAGACCCTTGACGGCGATGGAGTCGCTGAGTGCGCCGCCACGCGCATAGGGCCGCATCAGGCCGCCGGGCACGAGTTTGACCGCGCCACCATCGGGGTCGAGAGCCGCGCCCGCCGCAACCAACACGCCATAGCCGCCCATGGAATAGCCGATCAACGCCGTGCGATCCGGATCCACGAGCTGATCCGCGGCCAATCGCCGCTGCAGCGTTTCGGCTACGAAGGCGATGTCCAGAGGCCGGCGCATCACGGGTTCCGCCAGACGCGTTCGATCCGAGATCGGCGGATCATCGTGATGGATGGCGGCCACGACGTAGCCCTTTGACGCGAGGTTCTCGGTCAGCCACGTCAAGGCTGCCGGATCATTGCTGTAACCGTGCGACACGATCACCAAGGGCAGGTGCGACCCTGCCGGCAGCGCGTCCCGCACGGCGATGCCGGGAATCGAAAATCTGGCCGGCGCCGCGGGCGGTTCCCGAGGCAATTGCGCCATATACACCACCGCGCGCGACTTGGGCGCCGGATGCGCCGGGTACCACAGGTCCACCGTCAAGTCGCGATCCACCCAGGGAGCCTCGCCCTTGGCGGCGTCGTATGCCAGCACATCGGCTTGATGGTGCTGTACCAAGTGCAGGGTCCTGACTCCCACGGCAAAGTTGCCGAGATGCGCGAGTTCGGGAGCATCGACCCCATAGCGGCTGGGCGGCCCGCTGGCGAGGGCCGGCGCCACGCACATCACCAGCGCCAGAACTACGAACTCCCGCATGCTCGCGCCCTTCAAGCCAGCGTCACGCTGACCGGACAATGATCGCTGCCCATGACGGTGGGATGAATCTCGGCGCTCTTCACCGCGCCGCGCAACTGTTGCGACACCAGGAAGTAGTCGATTCTCCATCCGACGTTGCGCGCTCTCGAATTGGCGAAATGGCTCCACCACGAATAGTGCCCATTACCCTGGGTGAACAGCCGAAAGGTATCGATGAAGCCCGCGTCCACAAAGTTCTGGAAGCCCGCGCGTTCCTCGTCCGTGAAGCCCTTCTTGCCCCGGTTCGGCTTGGGGTTCGCCAGATCGAGCTCGGTATGCGCGACGTTGAGATCGCCGCAAAATATGACGGGCTTGGCCTTTTCCAGCTGCTTGCAATAGGCGAGGAAGGCCGGATCCCAATGTTTGAAACGCAGGCCTAAGCGGCTGAGGTCGTCCTTGGCGTTCGGCGTATAGACCGTCACCAGATAGAAATTCTTGTACTCCGCCGTCATGACCCGGCCTTCCTCGGCGCTGTCCCGCTGAAGTTCGTCGGCGAAGGCGAAGCGCTTGGCAAACTCGTTCGGAAAGCCGTTGACGACGGACAGCGGCTCCTCCTTCGAGAAGATCGCGGTGCCCGAATAGCCCTTCTTCACGGCGGAATTCCAGTATTCACGGTAGTCGGGCAGGTCGATTTCGAACTGTCCGCGCTCGGCCTTGGTCTCTTGCAGACAGACGATATCGGGGCGGTACGAATCGAGGAACGGCTGGAACAGCCCCTTCTTGAGCACGGCGCGAATGCCGTTGACGTTCCACGAAAAGATCTTCATATGAGACATCCCACCCAGTGGCGACCCATGAGTCGAAACCCCCATTATGCAATGGGGCGGTGCGCTTGGCGCGGGGCAGGCAGGCGGGTGGCCGGATTAGGTCAAATCGAATGGTATTGACAATCATTCGCATTCGCGTTCACAATACGCCCTATGATCATCTGCGTCTGCAAAGCCGTATCCGACCGCCATATCCGCTCCGCCGTAAAGAACGGGGCCACCAGCCTGCGCCACCTGACCCGTGACCTGGGAGTGGGTACTTGCTGCGGTAAATGCGTTCCTGAGGCGAAGGCGGCCCTGTCCGCCTCTCTCGACGCCAGGACCGATTCCCCCAGGCTCGGGCTGTTCCCCCAGCCCGGCGCGGAAATCGCCGCCTGAACACTCCCCTCAATTGATGCCCTAGGGCCCACACCGGCTTACAATCGATCCCACCGGCGCGCAACGCGCAACTCACAGGGGGTCACCGTGCAGGGCGACGCGAAAGTTCTCGAGTTCCTCAACCTAGCGCTCAAGAACGAGCTGACTTCGATCAATCAGTATTTCCTGCACGCGCGCATGCTCGACAACTGGGGGATGAAGCGCCTCGGCAAGATCGAGTACGAGGAATCAATCGATGAAATGAAACACGCGGACCGGCTGGTCAAGCGCATTCTTTTCCTCGAGGGACTGCCGAACCTGCAGGATCTCGGCAAGCTGTTCATCGGCGAGGACGTCAAGGAAATGCTGCTGTGCGATCTGAAACTCGAGATGGCCGCGCATCCCCTGTACGACTCCGCCATCGCCTACTGCGAATCGGTCAAGGACTACGTCACCCGCGAGCTGCTGATCCACATTCAGAAGAGCGAGGAAGAGCACATCGATTTCATCGAAGAGCAGTTGGGTCTCATCGACAAGATGGGGATGCAGAATTACGTCCAGAGCGCCACCGGCGAGCTGGGCGACGCCTCAGAATCCTAGCCGACTGCCGCGCTAACCGACTGCCGTGCTAACCGGCCGCAGCGCTAACCCGCCGCCGCAGCGCTAACCCGCCGCCGCCGCCGCGCGCGATTCCTGTGCCGCCGGCTGCTTCAGCCACTTCGTGAGCATGGCGGCGAGCGCGGAGCGATCCACCGGTTTCGCCAGGAAATCATTCATACCGCTGGCGAGCGCGCGTGCGCGGTCTTCGGGAAACGCGTTCGCCGTCATGGCAATCACCGGGACGTCATGATCGAGCACTGTTGAATTGCGATCGCGGATGCTTCGGGCCGCCTCGAAGCCGTCCATTTCCGGCATCTGACAGTCCATCAACACCAGCGCGTAGTTGAACTTGCCGAGCATGTCGATGGCCTCTCGCCCATGCGGGGCGACATCGACTCGGTACCCCAACTTGGTCAACATGTAGACGGCGACGCGCTGGTTGACGAAGTTATCCTCGACCAGGAGCAGGCGCCCCTCCTCCGCGTCGCCCGGGCCAACGGACGCCGTGGCGGCCGCCGGTTCGCCGACCGCGCCGGTAAGCACCGGTACCCGCGCCTCGTCCGCGATCACCGCCGGCGCATCCGCGGCGACGAACGGCAGTGTGAACCAGAAAGTCGACCCGACGCCGAGTTCGCTGCTGACGCCGATCGTGCCTCCCATGAGCTCCACCAGGGTCCTGCTGATGGCGAGTCCCAGGCCCGTCCCGCCGTAGCGCCGGGTCGTCGAGGAATCCGCCTGAGTGAAGCGAAGGAACATCCGATTCATTTGCTCCTCGGCGATGCCGATGCCGCTGTCGGCCACGCTGATCTTGATCTGCGGACCGTCCAGCTGTGAAACCTCGATGCGAACCGCACCGCGTTCGGTGAACTTGACCGCGTTGCTCGCCAAATTCAGCAGGACCTGGCGGATGCGCACCGGATCTCCCTTGATGAAGGACGACAGGGCGGCCTCGTAGTGGATACTCATCGCGAGATTCCGTTTCGCCACCGCCGCACGCAGAATCGCGCGCACCTCCTCGCACACCGCGCGTAGGTCGAAATCGATGCGCTCGAAGGTCATGCGGCCCGCTTCGATCTTCGAGTAGTCGAGCACGTCATTGATGATGGTGAGCAGCGAATCGCCCGATCTCTGCACCGTCCTCACGAATTCCCGCTGTTCGGCATTGAGCGGTGTTTCGAGCAACAGATCGGCGAAGCCCAGCACCCCGTTCATGGGTGTGCGGATCTCGTGGCTCATCATGGCGAGAAAATCGCTCTTGGCCTTCGAGGCGGCTTCCGCGCGCTGTGCATGAACTTCCGCCTGCCGCATGGCCCCCTCCAGGCGCGCCTGAACCATTCGATCGCGCTGCCGCCCGCGCAACGCCGCGCGGCTGAGGCGAAACACGACGGTGCCGGTGAGCAGAGACAGCACGGCGACGGCCGCGAAGGCGCCCATCCCGGCACGGCGAATCCCGCCGATGCGCACGTCGAAATCCCGCACCCACATGTCGACGCCCGTCACCCCGACGAATCGCCCCCGCGAGTCGTAGAACGGCGCATATGCGCTCATGTAGCTGCGTATCGCCTCTTGCACCGGTTCATCGTCCACCGCGACTTCTTGACGTTCGAGCGCCCGGCGCAGGGTCGGATCCAAGGTATCGTGCGGCATCATGATGGGGTCGGGGGCAGTACTGTCGCCTTCGACGCGATACAAGTAGTCGGTGCCCAGGACGTAGTAGACGCGGTTTTTGTCGAGGATGGCGGTGTAAACGTAAATGATGTCGGACGTGGCCTTGTGAAATCTGACCAGAGGCGTGAGCAGGGCGAGATGCTCGGGACCGCCGGCCTGAGCCTGCGACTTGAGCAGCTGGTGCCGGTCACCGTCGACCAGCGTCGCGGCGACACGGGCCAATTGCACGAGCTCGGTGCGTACGGCGTCCAACTGCGCTGCGCGCGCCGAATGCCAGAAATAAAACAGGCCGAGGGAGGAAATGACCATGACGACGCATCCCGCCAGCGTCCCGTGCAGCAGCGGACCGTCGACGCGTCGAAAAAGGCGTTTCAAGGTATGCATGTCCAACCCTAGCTATCGGCTCGCGCGCTCTAAGCTGTAGGGCGGGAAACCCTGAGGGCGGGCAAGCGGCGGTGCGCCGTGCCGCGGATAATGTTCAATTCATTCTTGCGGCGCGGGCAGGTCTCCGGCGCGCACCCGGGAGGTGCGTCTCGCAGTGCATCAGCCCGCGCGAGTCCCGCTGAACGTCGCCTTGCCCAGCAGATGTCTGGCAACGCCGCTGATGCGGTCCTCGTCGACCGTCGCGGTAAATTTGAATTTCATGTGCATCGGCGAGGTGATCTTCGCCGACCAGTAGAGCGTATTGCCGACGACTTTGCCGTCGTTGATCTCGACGTTGTGAGAGGCGTCCGACAGCGATCCGGTCAGCGTGGTCCCCTCAGCCTTAAGTTCGAGGACCCCCGATTTATCGCCCATCGGGGTATTGATCGTGATGTTCCACTTGCTATGCACCATGCCGCATTTTACTCCCTCGCGTGACTGCTCGCGCAAAACCGTAGGCGCGCCCGCACGCTACAATCACCATCGCAGTCCATTCTGCAAGTGACATACGGCAATCCAAGGAATAACGTGCACCCGCCACTCAAACATTCAGTCATCGCCCTCATTCTGACCGCCTCGGCGGCAGCCGCGTTTGCGGACGGGACCGTGCGCAGCGCGCCGACCATCGTCGCCAATGTTCACGGCTACACCCTCGTCGGCACGAAACTCGAGCCGTTCAGCGCGCTCGCGTTCGAGGCGGGAAAGGTTCTCGAGATCGGCGACGGTGCCGCCCTGCGCTCGAAGTATGCGAGGGCTCGAGTGATCGACGGGCGCGGCAAGACGCTGCTTCCCGGACTGATCGATGCGCACGGCCACGTGCTCGATCTGGGTTTGGAGAGTGTGCAAGTTCAGTTGACGGGTACGGCGAGCCTACAGGAGGCGGAGCGCAAGATTCGCGCCTACGCGCGGGCCAACCCGCGGCGCGCCTGGCTGGTGGGCGGCGGGTGGAATCACGTCATCTGGAAGCTGGGGCGCTTTCCGACTGCGCAGGAACTCGACTCCGCCGTCGCCGATCGGCCGGCCGCCCTGGACCGGATCGATGGCCATGCAAAGTGGCTCAACACCAAGGCATTGCAAGCCGCGGGCATCGGCAGGGACACCCCGGATCCCACCGGCGGGCGCATCGAGCGCGACGCCGCAGGCAACCCCTCGGGGGTCTTGGTGGACAAGGCGATGGACTTGGTCGAAGAAGTCATACCGAAACTGAGCGCGGCTGAACGTCTCGCGGCCCTGCGCGCCGCGATGAGGCATATGAATTCCGTGGGCCTCACCGGCGTCGGCGATGCCGGTGTCGGCGCGGACATCATTGCGTCCTACAGGGAACTCGCCGATCAGGGACGATTGACGGTGCGGGTCTACGCCATGATTGCGGGCACCGGCGAGGACTTCAGAGCCCTGTCCAAAGACGGACCGCTGTTGGGCTACGCGCACGACCGGTTCACCGTACGCTCGGTCAAGCTGTTCGCCGATGGCGCCTTGGGCAGCCGGGGTGCTGCGCTCCTCGCCCCCTATTCGGACCAGCCGGAACAAACCGGTCTCCTGTTCATGACGAACGCCGAGATGCAGCACAAGATCGAAACCGCGCTGAGCGCCGGCTACCAGGTCAACATTCATGCCGTCGGCGATGCGGCCAATCGTCAGGTGCTCGATGCCTTCGAAGCGGCCTACCGCACCGTCGGCGGCCGGCCCCTGCGCAATCGTATCGAGCACGCGCAAGTCGTCGCGCTCTCCGACATTCCGCGTTTCAAGCAGTTGGATCTCATCGCCTCCATGCAGCCCACCCACGCAACGGGCGATATGAACATGGCCGAAGCGCGCATCGGCCCGGAGCGCCTCAAAGGCGCCTATGCCTGGCGCGCGTTCCTCGATCAGGGCACCGTGATTGCCGGGGGCTCCGATTTCCCGGTCGAGTCCGATAATCCTTTCTTCGGCCTGCATGCGGCGGTGACCCGGACCGATCACGCCAATCAGCCGCCGGGCGGCTGGCATCCGGAACAGGCCATGACCTTGCTCGAGGCGTTTCGCGCGTTCACTCTGGCCGCGGCCTACGCCGAACACCAGGAACAGAGCCTGGGCTCGCTCGAGCCGGGCAAGTGGGCCGACTTCATCGTCATTGACCGCGACTTGTTCAAGATTCCGCCGGCGGATATTTGGAAGATTCGCGTGCTCGAGACCTGGTTGGCGGGCGAGCGGGTTTTCTAGACGCAGCCCTGGGGTTGCCGCGGGCAGGCGCCGCTGCGCGGGCAGATGACGCTGGCCGGCGAGTCGAGCGCCTCGGCGATCCATGCGATGTTGAGCACCTGCGAGGCGGCGCGAATCGCGGCGACGGCCTGCTGCGGAATGACGCCTTCGCCGCCGCCGTGCCGGCAGGCATCGGCGACCATGCCGACCATCTCCTCGCCGTCGAAGCCCTGGGCGTCGAGCGCCGGCAACAGATCCACGCCCACGGACAGCACGTGTACTTCATCCAGCGCATCGCGAGTCAACAGCGAATGACAGCAATACAGCCGCGCGCGCTTGCCGTCCTGCATCACCGAGATCTGCGACTTGGGCTTTTGCATCGGCGGAGTGTCGGGCGTGGTCTGCAGCAGGCGAAACACCGCCCAGCGCGGACAGGGATCGGACACCAGGCTCATGTTGCCCCACGGAAGCGGGATGCCGTTGCCGCGATACACGGCACGCAGGTAACCGGGGGGATACGCGTCGAAGAAGTGCCAGTGACGGTAGGGCGACACGGCGGTCATGCGGCGCATGACCAGCGCCGGCGTGACTCCGAGCTTGGCGCAGGCGGCGACACTGTGCGCCTCGCGAATCAAGAATCGCCTGAAGGGAACGCGCGGGCACAACAGCGCCCCGGCGAAAAAACTGCACTCGAAATCGCGCCAGGCATACAGCACATCCTGCGCGCCCATGCCGGCCGCGGAACCGGTCGATTCGCCGTCGCCGGAATGAATCGCGCTGTGCGGCGAGATGGCGCCGTCGCCGTTGTGCAGAATCTTGTGGCCGATGATGAACGCCAGTTCGTATTTCAGGCGCTCCTCCTGGTTGCGCAAACGCCTGTTGATGAGTACCGTCCCCGGCGCCTCGAATTGGGATCGCACCAGCGCCCCGCTCGGTTTGCGCGCATCGCCGTCGAACCAGCGCACGTTCAATGAGTGCCGCTTGCAGATGGCCATCACGGCATCGAGGGTGAGCGGCATTTCGCGTTTGCCGCACTCCTCGGCCGCGCGTTCGATGTCGGGAAAATTATTATGGCGAGTCTCCTGCCAGACTCGAATCAGCAGCTGCGCGAATTGCCGTCCCGTGGTGCCGGTTTGCGAGAGCAGTTCCGGCAAGGCGTTCTGCAGCAACTCGTGAGTGAACAGGAACGCCGGCTCCAAGGGCATGGCCTCGAGGCCGCCGCGTTCGCGCTGCGCCGGAGCGGCCTCGACTTCGGTGTTCTCGTCGAGAAACCAGCGCGCGTCCTTGCTGAATATGCCCGCGAGCATGTCGAGCATATCGGGCGACGGCATGCGCTTGCCGGTCTCCACCATGCTCAAGTAGGACACCGACGGAGCGCCGGCCGCATCGATCTGCACGCAGCGGGCCGAGAGTTCATCCAGGGTGAGGCCGTTGCGCTTGCGCAGCGACCGGAGCTTCGTCCCGAGAAAGTGTCCCTGCCGGATAAGTCCCATGGTACTCCATTGTGAAATTGACACGGTCAAATTTCTAATGTGTAAATCTGCGCTACTCGTACTTTATGCTTACCGCAACCCGAGACGCAAGCTCGCCCCTCTTAACCGCCAGGAGAATCGACTTGAGCGACAAAATGGACCCTCGTTGGACCGGAATCCACCGCCCCTACAGCCCGGCCGACGTGAAACGCCTGCGCGGCTCCGTACACATCGAACATAGCCTGGCGAGGCTGGGAGCCGAGAAATTCTGGCGCCAATTGCACAGCGAGTCCGTGGTCGCGGGCTTGGGCTGCATGTCCGGAAATCAGGCCATTCAAACCGTCCAGGCGGGATTGAAAGCCATTTACTGCTCGGGCTGGCAAGTGGCCGGCGACGCCAATAGCGCGGGCGAAGTGTATCCGGATCAGAGTTTGTATCCGGTCGATTCGGTGCCGAAGATGGTCGAGCGCATCAACAACGCGTTGCTGCGTACCGATCAGATTCATCACATGGACGGAAAATCCGCCATCGACTGGCTGGTTCCCATCATTGCCGACGCAGAGGCGGGATTCGGCGGCAACTTGAACGCCTTCGAACTGACCAAAGCCTTGATCCGCGCCGGCGCCGGCGCCGTGCACTTCGAGGATCAATTGTCCTCGGCCAAGAAGTGCGGGCACCTGGGCGGCAAGGTCCTGGTCTCCACCGCCGAGGCCGTCAACAAGCTGGTCGCCGCGCGTCTGGCGGCCGACGTGCTCGACGTGCCCACGGTGATCATTGCGCGCACCGACGCCGACGCGGCCGACCTGCTGCTCACCGACCACGATCCCCGAGATCGCCGCTTCCTCACCGGGGAGCGCTCGAGCGAGGGTTTTTTCTATGTGAAAGCCGGTATCGAGCAGGCCATCGATCGCGGCCTGTCCTACGCCCCGTATGCGGACCTTTTGTGGTGCGAAACCTCCAAGCCCGACATGGCCGAAGCGCGCCGCTTCGCGTCCGCCATTCACGCCAAGTTTCCCGGCAAATTGCTCGCCTACAACTGCTCACCCTCGTTCAATTGGCAGGCCAAGCTCGACACCGCGGCCATGAAGCGGTGGCGCGAGGATCTGGCGGCACTGGGCTATCGCTTTCAATTCATCACGCTGGCCGGTTGGCACGCGTTGAATCTGTCGATGTTCGAGCTGGCCGCTGCCTATCGCGCGGACGGCATGTTCGGCTACTCGCAGTTGCAGCAGCGCGAATTCAGTCAGGAAAGCGCGGGTTACCGGGCCACCAAGCACCAGGCCTTCGTCGGCACCGGCTACTTCGACGCCGTACAAACCGCCATCACCGCCGGAGCACACTCCACGGGTGCAATGGCCGGCAGTACCGAGACCGAGCAGTTCACGGCGGTGGAGCCGGGGCCGCAGCGCGCGACGGCATGAGCCACGCGCATGAACGCCGCCGCCACATCCGCCGCCGCTCCCGCTGCTCATGAGGAGGCCACGGCGAAGGACCACGCCGCGCTGATCGCGGAGCATTTTCGCCAGTACAACGAGGAGTTCGGCCGCATCACGCGGCGTGCGGCGCTCAACTTTCTTGCCGAGGATTGGCACGCTGGGCAGCACGATGCCGTCGCCCGCATCGAACTCTACGAACTGCGCGTGGCGCGCGCAGTGGCGGCCGTCGCGGGCCAGCTGCGCTCGAAGCGCACGGATGTGGCCCTGTGGATCGACATCAAGCGCGCCTACGAGATGACCGTCGCCCGGCGCCCCGACAGCGATTTCTACCGCACTTTTTTCAACTCGGTCACCCGGGACCTGTTCGGCACGGTCGGCGTCAATACGGAAGTCGAATTTTGCGCGACCAGCGTAGGCCGCGCATCGGGCGCGGTGCCGATCCGCGTCTACCGGGTGGGGGGCTCGATGCCGACGGCGGTGCGCGAAGTGCTCACCGATCTGCCCTTCGGCGCCGCCATCGCGGATCCGGACGCGGCGGTGCATCGCATCAGCGCAGAAATCGGCCGTTATTTTCAGACCGGGCGCCAGAGCGGCCAGCCCGAGTCCATCGAGCTGATCGAGCCTCTGTTCTACCGCGGCATGCACGCCTTCGTCGTCGGCCGCCTGATCGGCGATGGATCCATCACACCCTTGGTCCTGTCCTTCACCAACTCATCCAACGGCGTACAGGTCGATGCGGTGATGCTGTCGCGCGCCGACGTGGGTTCGCTGTTCGGCTACGCGCGCTCCTACTTTCACGTGGATCTGCCGGTCGTGAGCGCGGCAATCACGCTGCTGCGATCGTTCATGCCCCGCAAGTCCATCGACGAGTTGTACACCGTGCTGGGGCGCGCCAAGCAGGGCAAGACTGAGCGCTATTTCGCCCTGCAGCGGCATCTGGACAAGTCGATCGACAGTTTCGTGCACGCGCCGGGCGACCGCGGCCTCGTCATGATCGTATTCACCCTGCCCTCCCACGATCTGGTGTTCAAGGTGATCCGCGACCGCTCCGGAGCACCGAAGACTTGTACCCGCGAGGATGTGATGGAGCGCTATCAATTCGTGTTCCGTCACGATCGTGCCGGCCGCTTGGTCGATGCGCAGGAATTCAAACGCCTGCGGCTGCCGCGCGCGCGCTTCATGCCCGATCTGGTCGATGAGCTCCTCAGCGAGGCCGGCCAAAGTTGCCGCATCGAAGGCGAGGACTTGATCGTCGAGCATTGCTACATCGAGCGCCGGCTGCGTCCGCTCAACCTGTTCTTGCGGGAGGCCGATCCCGCCGCCGCCGAGTCGGCCATCGTCGATTACGGCGACGCCTTGCGCGATCTGGCCGCCAGCAACGTTTTTCCCGGGGACCTGCTCTTGAAGAATTTCGGTGTGACCAATCACGGCCGGGTGATTTTCTACGACTACGATGAGATCTGCCTGGTGACCGACTGTGTGTTCCGCGACCTCCCGAAGGCGAGCTGCGAAGAAGAGGAAACGAGCGGCGAACCATGGTTTCACTACGGGCCGCGCGACGTTTTCCCCGAGCAATGGCTGCCCTTCCTATGCATACCGCCGGCGCTGGGCGCGGTGTTCACGCAGCATCACGCGGATTTATTGACGGCGGCGTGGTGGCGGGCTCTACCGCTACCCTCAGCGGCTGCAGCCGCGGCGGGCGAACCGGCGTTGGCGGGTGACGTGTTGACGGCGTAGGTCTGGCGGATGATTGGGACGAAACGGACGAGGTGGGGGCGCGATGTCGCTGTAAGTATCATAAACTTGACCAAATCAGCTAATTTGATAAACTCTATGTTATGCCAAAGGGCCCTCCCGCACTGCTGACTCTGCCGCCGGCGGCTGTTCAGGCATTGCGTGCCCTGGGCGAGAATCTGGCCATCGCGCGAGTCAGGCGGCGTGAATCGCAACGGGCCTGGGCGAAGCGGCTCGGCGTCTCGGTTCCCACATTGATCCGGATGGAACGAGGCGATCCCGGCGTCGGCGCAGGCATATACACCACTGCGCTTTGGTTGATCGGAAGGGCAGGCGCTCTGCCCGACCTTGCCGCACCCGGCAGCGACCGCGGCGCCTTGGAAAGCGATGTCCGCGGCGCCCTGAAGCGGCGCGCCGTGAGATCCGCCGCCTCGGCCGAAGCCCGATTGGGCCGCAAGAACATCCCCCATGGCTGAGCCTGGAGCCGCCGCGAAGTACCGGCCGACCGATCGGTTGCACCTCTGGCTGCTCACACAGCCGCGGCAACCCGTGCTGATCGGCGACCTCAATCTGATCCGCTCCAGCCAAGGTGTGTCGTTGCGGTACACGGATCTCTGGCTGCGGCGCGGCTTTGCGCTCAGCGAAGATCTGCCGCTCATCGATGAGGAATTTCTTCCTCAGGAGAAAGGGGTTGCCGTGGGAGCCGTCGACGACGCTCGGCCGGACCGATGGGGCGAACGAGTGATCCGGCACATCGATAGGCCGGCGCGGCTGTCGCTGCTCGAGTACCTCTACTTTGCGGGAGACGATCGCTTTGGCGCCCTGGGCGTCTCGACGTCGGCCGAGGAATATTTGCCGCGGCGCCTGGGTCCATTGCCGACGCTCGAAGACGCGGATCAGATCCACGAGCTGATCAGGAAGATACAGGACAACGAGCCTGTTCCTGCAGAGCATTCGCGCCTGATCTCGCCCGGCGTGACCATGGGGGGCGCACGTCCCAAGGCCCTCATCGACATTGCCGGTGATCAGTGGGTCATCAAGTTCGCCGACGGCGATCCGACCGATGTGCCTCTGATCGAGCACGCGACCATGACACTCGCGCGCAAGGCCGCCATACGGGTTGCGCTCACCATGCCCGTGCGTCTCACACACGGGCACGCGGTCGCGATCAAGCGCTTCGATCGCAATCGAGGGCTGCGGGTGCACTGTCTCTCAGCGTGCGTGGCCCTGCGCGCCGCGGCTGAACAGTTCGGCTATCCGGAGTTGGCGCAGTTGCTCAGGCGCAGGGGCATCATCCAAGGTGACGCGTACCTCGATCACATGCGCGAGCTGTTTCGCCGGATGGTGTTCAATATCCTGATCGACAACACGGACGATCACGAGAAGAACCACGCACTTCGCGTAACTGATTCCCAGCAATACGAGCTGTCGCCGGCTTACGATGTCCTTCCCTCCGGTCAGGCACTCGGTTTTCAGCAAATGCGCGTCGGAGAACAGGAAGCCGACTCCACGCTTGCCAACGCGCTGTCGATGTCGCTCATGTTCTCTCTCGGAAAAGACGCTGCCGTCAGAGAGGCGCGAGCAGTCGCGCGGATCGTCGGCGGCTGGAAGGAGCATTTCCAGCGTTGCGGCGTGACGCCCGGCGACATAGACCGCTACGCGGAGCAGATCGACCGTCCGTTCTTGCGGGATCAACGCAGCGAGTTCGAGACCGGAGCACCGCAGGCCTAGTCGTTGCGCCGTTCGATGGGCGGATTGCCCATGGACTCGAACAAGGCGGCGGTATCGGCGAGCCGCGCCGCGCGCGCACGTAACAGCTGGACGTCGGCGTTCTGATACTGCTGTCCCGCCGTCAGCGTCGCGAAGAACGGCGTCGCGCCCAACCGATATCGCGACTCGGTGTCGGACTGCAGCGAGTGTGCGGCGGTCGCGGCGCGCTGCGCCTGCACGAGAGTGTTTGCGTCCTCCTCGAGCGAAACCAGGGTGTCCGCCACATTCTGGAATGCCGTCAATACGGTTTGTTTGTACTGCGCCACGGCCGCTTCGTGAGTCGCCTCGTACTGATGCTTGCGCGCAACCAGCGCCCCGCCATGGAATAACGGTTGCGTCAGCGAGGCACCGACGCTCCAAATCGCCCCTGCGGGCGAGGTGAAAGTCGACCAATCGAATCCCCCGCGGCCGTACGCTGCCGACAGGGTTAACGACGGATACATGGACGCGGCTGCCGCGCCGGCCTCATCCGCCGTCGCGCGCACGGCCGCCTCGGCTGCCAGAATATCGGGCCGCTGATGCAGCAGATCGGAGGGCACGGAGACGGGAACCCGCTCCGGGAGATGCAGCGCATCCAGCGACAACGGCATGGGCGCCTGGTCCGGCGCTCGCCCCAGCAGTACGGCCTCCGCGTGGCGCACGGCGAGGAGTTGCGCCCGCAACGCCGGCAGTGTCGCCGCCGAGTTGGCAGCGTCCTGTTCCGCGGCCAGCATGTCGTCCTGCGATGCGCTGCCTAGTCGGTAGCGCGCCGCCGTTTGCCGGGCACGTTGCTCGCCCAGCGCGACCAACTGCTCGGTCGCGGCGACTTGCTCCTGCAACGAAGCGGCATTGATCGCGGCCACCACGATGTTGGCCGCGAGCGCGCGCCGGGTCGACTCGAGCTGGTAGGCCTGCTGCCGGACCTGCCCCGCCAGGGCGCGGTCGGCGAGTACCGCGGCGCCGAAGAAGTCGAAGGTATAGGAGGCCTGCACTTCCGCGGCAAAGACGTTTTCCAGGAATGTCTCCTGCGGCAAGATCGGCAGACCCAGCGTCCGCTCGCGCGTCGGGCTGAAGCCCACATCGACGCTCGGCAGCATGGACTGCCCGATCTGCGAACGCAGACCTTCGCGTGCGGCCTTGAGCGTGCTCTGCGCGGCGGCCAGCGACGGGCTCTTCTGCAACCCCTCCTCGACCAGTGCGTCGAGCGCATCCGATTGATACAGCGTCCACCACTCTGGGATGGGACGCATGCCCAAGCTAAGCTGCTGGGCAACCCCGTCTGCCGTCGGCAGCTGCGTGGGCGCGGCGTCGACCGCATAGTGCGCCGGCGACGGCGTCTGCGGCGGCTCGCGACTCGGCCCGAAGGCCCCGCACGCGGCGACGCTCATCGCCAGCGCCGCCATGCCGACGAGCGCGGCACACCTGGCCCCTTTTGTTCGCATCATCATGTCGCTACCTCCGGCGGCGGCTCGTCCCGGCGCACGCGGAACCACAGCGCATAGAGCGCCGGCAGATAGAACAGCGTGAGCACGGTGGCGACGGTGATGCCGCCCATCAGCGCAGTCGCCATGGGACCGAAGAAATTACTGCGCAGCAGCGGAATGAGCGCGAGGACCGCCGCGGCCGCGGTGAGCGTAATCGGACGGAATCGCCGGACCGTCGCTCCGATCACCGCTTCGAATCGGCCATGTCCCAGATGGATGTCCTGTTCTATTTGGTCCACCAGGATCACCGAATTGCGCATGATGATTCCGAACATGGCGATCGTCCCCAACATGGCCACGAATCCGAACGGCATGCGAAACAGCAGCAGCGCGATGACAACGCCGATCAATCCCAGCGGAGCGGTCAGCACGACCATCATGACGCGGCTGAAGCTCTGCAGCTGAATCATCAAGAACACCAGCACGGCCACCGCCAGCAGCGGCATCTGCGCATTGATCGAGCCCTGGGCCTTGGCGTTCTCCTCCACGGCGCCGCCGATTTCGACGCGGTATCCCACCCGAAGACGCAGGCGCAGAGCCGCCAGCGCCTTGTCGATCCGCGTCGTCACATCGATCCCCTGCGCGTTGTGCTGCACGTCGGATTGCACCGTGATTGTGGGCTGCCGATCGCGCTCCCAAACGACGCCGTATTCCAGTCCGTAGGTGAAGCGGCCGAGGGCCGAGAGCGGCACGGCGGTTCCATCCTGGGACGGAATCGCCAACCGTTCGATCTGCGACGGATCGACGCGGTCGCGCTGCGGCGCGCGCAGATCGACTCCGATGAGCTTGTCGCGCTCGCGGAACTGCGTGATGGTAAAACCGGTCAGCGACATCTGCAGATAGTTCTCGATGTCGCGCGACGAGATGTTGAGCTGGCGCGCCTTGGTTTGATCGACTTCGAAGTGAACCGAACGTTCCGCGGGCTCATCCCAGTCGAACTGTACGTTGGTCGTATCCGGGTTGGCGCGCATGACTGCGGCGACTTCCTCCGACAGCTGTCGTACGGTGCCTATCTCCGGCCCGCTGACGCGGAACTGGACCGGGAAGCCGATCGGCGGCCCGTTCTCGAGCCGGCTGATCCGCGTGCGAAGCGACGGGTAGTCGGTGCGCAGCGCCTCGGCGAGAATCCCGGCAAGCTTTTCGCGGTCCTTCACGCTCTTGGCGGTCACCACGAATTGTGCGAAGTTCGGCGCTGCCAGCTGTTGATCGAGCGGCAGGTAGAAGCGCGGCGCGCCGGCACCGACAAAATCGACGTAGTGATCGATTTCCGGCCGCGTGCCGAGCGTCGATTCGAAGCGCTGGGCCTCGCGCAGCGTCGCGGCCAGCGACGCGCCCTCCGGCAAGCGAAGATCGACCAGCAGCTCGGAGCGATCCGAACTCGGGAAGAATTGCTGCGGCACCAGGGTGAACCCGGCCAATCCGACCACGAACAGCACGAGCGTGACGCCGAGCACTCGTTTGCGGTGGTCGACGCACCAGCCGATCCAAGTGCGCAGGCGGCGATAGAACGGCGTGTCGTACACGTCATGATGCACGGCGCGCGCCGCACTCGAGCCTTGGTCCACATTCGCGCTTTGCTGCGAATCGCGATGAAACCCGAACGCGCGGCGCGTCGGGTGTTCCGACAAGATGTGATAGCCGAGCAGCGGGATCACGACGACCGCGGCCAGCCACGACAGCAGCAGCGCGATCGCCGACACCTCGAAGATCGAACGCGTGTACTCGCCGGTCGCCGATTTCGCGAGCGCGATGGGCAGGAAGCCCGAGACGGTGACCAGGGTACCGGTGAGCATGGGAAACGCCGTGCTGGTGTAGGCGAATGCGGCGGCGTGCAGCCGGTCGAAGCCTTGTTCGAGCTTCACGGCCATGGTTTCGACTGCGATGATGGCGTCATCGACCAACAGACCGAGCGCCAGGATCAGCGTGCCGAGCGATACCTTGTGCAGGCCGATGTGGAACACGTACATGCACAGTGAGGTCGCCGCCAACACCAGCGGGATGGAAATCACGACCACCATTCCGGTGCGGAATCCGAGACTGATCAAGCTCACCACCAGCACGATGCCGATCGCTTCGGCGACCGCTTCGACGAAATCGTCGATCGAATGGCCGACCGCGCGGGGCATGCTGGCCACCTCCACCAACTTGAGTCCGGCGGGAAGCGCGGCCCCCAGGCGGGCGGTTTCCGCATCGAGCTTCTTGCCGAGCGCAATGACGTCGCCCGACGCCGCCATGGTCACGCCGATTCCGAGCACGGTTTTTGCGCCGACCCGCATGAATTCGCTCGGCGGATCCGTGTACCCGCGCTTGATATCCGCGATGTCGCCGAGACGAATCACGCGGCCGTTCACACGAATCAGCGTATCGGCCAGCTTGTCGATATCCTGGATTTGACCGCTCGGCCGAACGTAGACCCGATCGTCCGCGGTGGTGTAGAGCCCCGCGCCGGACACCGAATTTTGCGCATCGACGGCATCGGCAATCTGCTGCGGCGTCAGGCCGAGCTTGGCCAGCTGCGCGTTTGCGATCTCGACATAGACCCGCTGTTCCTGGTCGGCGATGAAGTCGACCTTGTTGACATCAGGTACCCGCAGCAACTCGGTGCGCAGGCGTTCGGCGTAATCATGCAGCTGCGCGGGCGAGAAGCCGTCCCCTTCCAGGGCATAGAGGTTGACGTAGACATCGCCGAACTCGTCGTTGAAGTAAGGTCCTTGAACTCCGGCGGGCAGCGTATAGGCGATGTCGCCGACTTTCTTTCGAACCTGGTACCACGTATCCGGTACCTGCGACGGCGGAGCCGCGTCCTTGATGGTAAAGAACAGCGTCGATTCACCCGGCCGCGAATAGCTGCGCTGAAAGTCGACGTTGGGTGTCTCCTGCAGCTTGCGGGCGATCCGATCGGTCACCTCCTCCTGCACCTGTCGCGCGGTTGCGCCGGGCCAGACCGTGCGGATCACCATGACCTTGAAGGTGAACGGCGGGTCCTCGGATTGCGCCAGCCTGCCGTACGACAGCACACCGAACAGCGTCACCAGCACGAGCACGAAAATCACCAGCGCTTGATGGCGCAGAGTCCAGCTCGACAGATTGAAGGACTCGCTCATCGGACGGCTGTCGCACGGCCGGGACCGCCCGCAGTGGGAGGGGCATTGCCTTCGCCGTCGAACAGAGGCTTGATGGGTTTTACCAGCTCGCCCGCGTAAACCGTGTGCACGCCGGCCTGCACCACCTGATCGCCGTCCTTCAAACCATTGCTGACGGCGGCGCTGCGCTCGGTGTAGCGGTCGACCGTCACTGCGCGCAATTCCAGGGTCGAATCGGGACGAATGACCCAGACCGCCGGATCCCTGCCATGGTGAAAGATGGCGGTTGCCGGCACGCGGAACAGAGGCACGGTCACCGCGGCCGCCGCCGGCGACAAGGTCGCATCCCCCGTCATGCCGAAACGCACCGCCGCGCCCGGCGCCATTAGGGTCAGCTTGACACGATAGGTACGGCTCTGCGGATCGGCCGCGGGCGCCACTTCACGCACGCGCGCCTCGAAGCGGCGGCCCGGCAAAGCCGACAGCGTGACTTGCGCCGATTGACCGATGGCAATCCTTCCTAAGTCGGCGGCGGCGGCGTCGAGAACGACGTCGGTGTCCCCGGTCCAGGCGAGTCCATAAACGGCTTGCCCGGCGGAGACCACCTGGCCGGTATCGGCGTTCTCGCTGGTGATCAAGCCGTCATGGTCGGCCGCCAGCGAGTTGTATTGCAGCGTATTGCGCGCCACGACGAGCTGTGCCGCCGCCTGCTCACGGCCCGCCAGCGCGGCGGCGTAGGCGTCCTGCGTCTGCTCCAGCTGATTGGCGGCAATGAGGTTCTGCGCGAATTGCGCCTGGTCGCGATCGAGCGTTTGCTTGGCAAACGTCAGCCGATGCTCGGCCGCGTCGAGCACGGCATGGGCGCTCGCGGCCCCCTTCTCGGCGTCGACCGGATCGAGACGGGCGAGCACCTGTCCCTGGCGGACGGCATCCCCCAGCCGCACGCGGCGCTCGATCAGCTTGCCGGCGACACGGAACGACAGGACCGTGGAGTAGCGCGCTGCCGCTTCTACCGGGTAGCGCATGGTGTCGGCGGCGCCGTCTCCGGAATCAGCGTGCACCGGCAGTGCCACGACCGCGGCGGGTGGCGCTGCGGCAGGGGCGTGCTGCTGACAGGCGCTGAGCACCAGTGCTGCCAGGGCGATCCCAAAGACTTCACCTGTATATAAACTAGACATGTGTCAATTCTCGGGTAAAAAAAGGGCTCAGGGCTTCTGGGAGGCCGCGTTTTGCGCGACGTTGCGTATCAGTCCAAAAGCGTAATTGCTCATATCGGGGACGGCGATTCCAAACCGGGCCAGATCGCTGGCCTTGGCCATCGCCAGTTGAATAATGCCGTGCGTGAACGCCCACAGCGTCATCGCAAACAACACCGGTTCACCGATGTCCGGGCGAATGCTGCCGTCGGCTATGCCGGCCTCTATCGCCTGCACCACCACGCCCTTCACCTCATCGCCCGTGGTGCGGCAGGCGCCCTCGTGCGAGCCGGGATCGACCGCGACGGAATGCGCCTGAAAGCGCGTACAGAAGTCGAAATAGTGCGGGAATTCATAGGCATAGCCCATGTAGGCGCGGCCGATTGCCTCGACCTTGTCGAGCCCAAGGGCATGGCTCGCGGCGGCCTCCGCAAAACGATCGCGCAGCAGGGCCATGGCGCGCTCGCCGACAGCGAAGAGCAGCTCCTCTTTGTCGCGAAAGTAGACATACACCAGCGCGCGCGACAGGCGTGCGCTGCGCGCCACCTGATCGACCGTCAGTGCATCCCAGCCTTGTTTGGCATACAGGGCATCGGCGGAATCGAGAATTTCAACGCGGCGGCGCTCCTTTTCCTCTCCGCGACGTTCGGCGATGTAAGACATGGGGTAAATCGTAGTCAGTAATTGACACGTTGTCAACACAGGAAGGCGCAAGCTCAAGGGTCCCCGCCCCCAATCCGGCTTCCAGAGCGATCGGCCGCGTTCGGTGAAACGAACAGCGCTCTTAAGTTCGAGCCCGTTGCAGAGAACCGCATTGTCGCCTTCTTCCCATGCTTGACACCATTTAACTTTGCAGTACAAAGTAAACGATGCTGCAGGGAGACCTGCCGAGGAGCGAGATTGAACGGAGTGCGAGTACTGCAGGCATTGATTTACGCCGGCATCCTGACAGTCGGAGCCGAAAACGTCTCGCCGCCGGTCGTTGCCCCGCGCGCTGTCAATGCCTCACCGACGATCGATGCCTCGCGCGCTGTCAATGCCTCACCGACGATCGATGCCTCGCGGGCGGTCGATGCCTCGTCGGCGGTGGACATTGGGGAATTTCGCGGCCGCGTGGTCTATTTGGATTTTTGGGCGTCCTGGTGCGCGCCCTGCCGCCAGTCCTTTCCCTGGATGCAGGCCATGAAGGATGCCTACGAGAGCCGGGGCCTCACGGTGCTCGCTGTCAATCTTGATCAGCATCGCGGCGACGCCGAGCGCTTCCTCGCGCAATTTCATCCGAGCTTCGACGTGCGCTTCGATCCGCAGGGAACGGTCGCTGAGCGCTTCAAGGTTCAAGGCATGCCGACCGGTTTGCTGATCGATCGGCATGGCGTGGTGCGCTTCACGCATATCGGGTTCAGGCCCGTGGATGCAGCGGCTTATGAAAATCAATTGCGCGAGATATTGGCCGAAAAATGACTCCGGTTAGAAGGAATGAATCTTGAGACTCAAATACCCGAGCTTCCTGCTGTTGTTACTTGGCACCTCGATGATGAGCGGATGCGCCTCGCTGGGCGTCCAACCCTGGCAACGGGACGTCTTGGCGCGCGAAGACATGCGCCTCGATGCGGATCCGCTCGACGCAGCCATCGACGATCACCTGTATTTCAGCAAGGAGGCATCGTCGGGCGGCCGTTCGTTTGCGGGCGGAGGTTGCGGGTGCAATTGAAGCCAAACGCACGGCGGCAATTGATGGCCGCGAGCTGCGCCTTGCTCGGTACCGCCGCGGCCCGCGGACAGCAATCCGATCCCGCCCCTGCCGACAGCGGATTATTGGAGGATTGGTCCGTGGACTCCGCGCTCGCCTACTACCATGAGGATGGACGCATACGAGCAATCGAACCGGTCGTCGACGTCTCCAAGGTCTTTGCCGACGGGCAGGCACTGAACATAAACGCGACCTTCGACAGCCTCTCGGGCAGCAGCCCGAACGGAGCGTTGACGAGCCATACTGCGCAGACTTTTTCATCGCCTTCCGGGAAGGCCTCTCACGCTTACACGACCGCTCCCGGGCAACTGCCGATCGATCCGCACTACCAGGACGAACGCATTGCCGTCGGCGCAAATTGGACACTGCCGGTTACCCGGGTGGATCAATTGAGCGTCGGCGCCAAATTGTCCGATGAGCACGATTTCTTCTCCGTCACCGTGAATGCGTCGATGGCGCACGATTTCAACGAGAAAAACACCACGCTGTCGTTCGGAATCAGCAACGAGTACGACTCTTTGAGTCCCATCGGGGGTGCGCCGGTGCCGGGGAGCGATTACGCACTGCTGGAGAAGACCGGAGGAAAAACCAAGGACGGCGTCGGCGCGCTGCTCGGCGTCACTCAAGTGATGACCCGAATATGGCTGTCCGAATTCAACATCTCGATCGACCGGTTCAAAGGGTATTTGAACGATCCATACAAGATCACCTCGATTATCGACAGTGCCGGCAATACCACGGGATATGAGTTCGAGAGCCGCCCGGATCAGCGCACGCGCAAGAGCGCCTATTGGGAAAATCGAGTGGGCTGGAGCGAGCAGTTCTCGACCGCCCTGTCGCTGCGCTATATGAGCGATGACTGGGGGATTCGATCGGACACCGCACAACTGCACCTGCGATGGTCGTTGTCCGATCGAGACAGATACATCGAACCCACCTTGCGTTGGTATCGCCAGACCGCAGCCGACTTCTACACACCGTTCATCCTGAGCACGCAGCAACCGGCCACGGGCTACGAGTCGGCGGATTCTCGCCTGGGAGCCTTCCACGCGCTGACGTACGGCCTGAAGTACGCCCAGAAGCTCCCCGGGCTGGGAAGCCGCGCCGAATCCGAATTCAGCGTGCGTGCGGAGTACTATCAGCAGACCTTCGATGAACGGATGCCGGTGCCCGCCGCCCTGTCAGGGCTCGACCTGTATCCGGGACTCAAGGCAATCCTGGTACAAGTCGGCTGGCGGTTCTAAAGGTGCTCAAGGTCGAGGCACGGGGGGAGAATCTCCTGGCGGTCTGCTTTACCGCCATGGCAAGCCCTTGCGAAGTACTGCTGTCATCCACGGATCACTGCGCGGCGCTGGAGCTGGGGACGCTGGCCGCATGCGAGGCCCAGCGCATAGAAAGGAAATTCAGCCGCTATCGCGACGACGGCGTGACTGCCTGGATCCACGAGAATCGGGGCACCCGTATCGAGGTGGACGAGGAAACCGCCTCGCTCATCGATTTTGCAAGCCGGTGCTTCGAACTGAGCGACGGTCTCTTCGACATCACATCGGGGGTATTGCGGCGCGCCTGGAAATTCGACGGTTCGGATCGCGTTCCCGAGCCGGGTGCAATCCGCAATTTGCTGTCCCTGGTGGGCTTCGGCAAGCTCGAATGGCGATCTCCGCACCTTATGCTGCCTTCCGGAATGGAATTGGATTTCGGCGGTATCGGCAAGGAATACGCGGTCGACCGCGCCTATGAACAACTTGCGGCGGCCGGGTCCGCTCCCTTTCTCATCAACTTCGGCGGCGATTTGCGCGCCAATCGGCCGCCGCCGCACGGCCCGTGGCAAGTCGGCATCGAACGGCCGGATACCGATCGGGAAGCCACGATGATTCTGGATCTCGAGCACGGCGCGCTCGCAACCAGCGGCGACTCACGCCGGTACCTGTTGAAGGATGGCGTACGGTACGGCCACATTTTGGATCCGCGCACCGGATGGCCGGTTCCCGACGCGCCGCGCTCCGTGACCGTCGCCGCGAGCAGCTGTACGGAGGCCGGGCTGCTATCGACGCTGGCGTTGCTGAACGGCGCCCAGGCCAAGGACTTTTTGGCGGAACAGGGCGTTCGCTTCTGGCTGCTGAGTTAGATTTTAGCCCCCGCCGTCCGGCCACACCCAGTCCCTGATTTCCGGCATGTCCTGTCCGTAGCGATCGATGTAGCGCTTGTGCTCGATGAGCTTGTCCCGCAGCTGCTGCTGCAGATAAACGCCGCGGCTGCCCGTCTGCGGCAGCCGGTTGACGGCGTCGATCACCAGATGAAAGCGATCCAAGTCATTCAGCACCGTCATGTCGAACGCCGTGGTGATGGTGCCCTCCTCCTTGTACCCCCGCACGTGCAGGTTCTCGTGATTGTGGCGGCGGTAGGTCAGGCGATGGATGAGCCAGGGATATCCGTGAAACGCGAAAATGATCGGCTTGTCGACGGTAAACAGTGAGTCGAATTCAGCGTCGCTCAAACCGTGAGGGTGTTCCGAAGTCGGCTGAAGCTTCATGAGATCGACCACGTTGACGACTCGAATTCTCAATTCCGGGAGCTGCCGACGCAGGATGGACACCGCCGCCAAAGTCTCGAGTGTCGGCACATCCCCGGCGCAGGCCATCACCATGTCGGGGGCGGCGAGGCTGTCGTTGCTGGCCCATTGCCAGATGCCGATGCCTTCGCTGCAGTGCTTGAGCGCGGCGTCCATCGACAGCCACTGCGGTGCCGGATGTTTGCCGGCCACGACTACATTGACGTAATGCCGGCTGCGCAGGCAGTGATCCATCACCGACAGCAGGCAATTGGCATCCGGCGGCAGATAGACCCGCACGATCTCCGATTTCTTGTTGACCACGTGATCGAGGAAGCCGGGATCCTGATGCGTGAATCCATTGTGATCCTGCCGCCACACATGCGAGCTCAGCAGATAGTTGAGCGACGCGATCTTGCGGCGCCACGCGAGGCCGGCGGTGACCTTCAACCATTTGGCGTGCTGATTGAACATGGAATCGACGATGTGAATGAACGCTTCGTAGCAATTGAACAACCCATGCCGCCCGGTGAGCAGGTAGCCCTCGAGCCAGCCCTCGCATTGATGTTCGCTCAACATCTCCATGACCCGGCCGGTGCGCGCCAGGAATTCATCGTTGTCGGCGGTGGCGGCCAGCCATTGCCGATTGGTCGCCTCGAACACGGACTCCAGGCCGTTCGACAGCGTTTCGTCGGGGCCGAAGATGCGAAAATTGCGCTGTTCCTCGTTCAGCTTCACCACATCGCGCAGGAATCGTCCCAGCACGTGGGTGTCCCCGATCCCCGGTATCCCCGGCTTGGCCACCTCGACCGCATAGTCCGTGAAGTCCGGCATTCGCAGGTCGCGGAGCAGCATGCCGCCGTTGGCATTGGGATTCGCGCCCATGCGGCGCGTCCCGCTCGGCGCCAACTCCGCCAGTTCCGGCTTGAGCCGCCCTCGCTCGTCGAACAGTTCTTCGGGACGATAACTGCGCAGCCACTCTTCCAGCTGCTGCAGATGCTTGGGGTTCTTCGAGGGGTCGGACAAGGGAACCTGATGCGACCTGAAGGTTCCTTCATTCGGCTTTCCATCGATCAACTTCGGCCCGGTCCAACCCTTCGGGGAGGCAAGCACGATCATCGGCCAACGCGGACGTTCGGTGTCGCCATGCTGGCGCGCGTTCGACTGGATCTGCCGAATCTGTTCCATGACTGCATCGAGGGCGGCGGCCATCGCCTGGTGCATCGGCATGGGCTCGTGTCCCTCCACGAAGTACGGGGTCCAACCGTAGCCGTACAGCAATTGCCGCAGTTCCTCCCGGGAGATTCGCGCCAGAATCGTCGGATTGGCGATCTTGTAGCCGTTCAAATGCAAAATCGGGAGAACCGCGCCGTCGGTGGCGGGATTCAGGAACTTGTTGGAATGCCACGAGGTGGCCAGAGGTCCCGTCTCCGCTTCTCCGTCGCCGACCACGCAGGCCACCACCAGCGAGGGATTGTCGAATACCGCGCCGAAGGCGTGACTCAGTGAGTATCCGAGTTCACCGCCCTCGTGAATCGACCCGGGACATTCCGCGGAAGCATGGCTCGGAATCCCGCCGGGAAACGAGAATTGGGTGAACAACCGTTTCAATCCGGCCGTGTCCTGGCCGACATTGGAATAGATTTCGCTGTACGTACCTTCGAGATACGTGCCGGCCACCACCGCCGGGCCGCCGTGGCCGGGGCCGGACATGTAAATCATGTCCACATCGTATTTCCTGATGACCCGATTCAAATGCGTGTAGATGAAATTCTGACCCGGCGTCGTCCCCCAATGTCCCAGCAACATGCGCTTGATGTGCTCGAGCTTCAGCGGCTCTCTCATGAGCGGGTTGTCGCAAAGATAGATCTGCCCGACGGACAAATAGTTCGCCGCACGCCAGTAGGCGTCGATCTTGCGCGCGAGATCCCCGTCGAGTGCCGGCGCCGCTGTCTGTTGCTGCATGGTCCTCTCCTATGCCGATTCGAACCCCAACGTGCGCATGCTCGAGGCCGCGATCACGGACTCCTCGTCGGTCGGGATCACTCGTACCCGCACGGCGCCCGTCTCGGGCGAGATACGCTGAGCGTTCCGCTCATTGGCGCTCTCGTCGATCTCGATTCCCAGATGATTCAACCCTTCGCAGATACGCCGGCGCACCACGCCTGAGTTCTCGCCGACGCCGCCGGCGAACACCAGGACGTCCAGGCCGCCGAGCGCGGCGGCGAACGAACCGATCCATTTCTTGGCCTGGTAGCAAAATAAAGCCAGCGCTTCCGCCGCGCGCGGATCGCTTGCTTCACGGCCGATCAGATCGCGAACGTCGGCGCTGCTCTCGGAGATTCCCAGCAAGCCGGATTCATGATTGACCATCACTTGAAATCTCTCGGCCGTCATCGATTCCGTCAGCGCAAGATAGCTCATGAGGCCCGGATCCAAATCCCCCGATCGGGTACCCATTACCAAGCCCGCCGCCGGCGTAAACCCCATGCTGGTATCGATGCATAGGCCGTTCTGCACCGCCGCCAGGCTCGCGCCGCTGCCCAAGTGCGCGAGTATGACGCGCCCCTGCGCCGCCGCAGGATCGCCGATGCGCGCCAGTTCCTGCATGAGATATTGATAGGACAGGCCGTGAAAGCCATACCGCTGCACTCCTCGTGCTGCGTAGCGGCGCGGAATCGGCAGCAGCGTGGCGACGCGCGGCATGCTGCGATGAAACGCGGTGTCGAAGCAGACCACCTGTCGCAATTCGGGGCGGCGGCGGCGCAGCCACTCGATCAGCTCGAGCTCGCGCGGCATATGTTCGGGGTCGAAGGGAATGATCTTTCGAAGCTCCTGCAACAGCTCGGCCGACACGAGCACCGGTGCCGCGCGCAGCATGCCATGCACCACGCGGTGACCCACGCCGCCGATGCTCTCGAACATGGGCAGTGATTCCAGCCAGTCGATCAACCACTCGGCTGCCGTGGCCGGCGCCTTGATCTCGACTTCGATGTGGTCCGGCGCCGCGCCCGCGCCCCGATCGACGGTCAGCGTCGCATCGGCGGCGCCGATGCGCTCCATCTTCCCTCGCAGCAGGGCGCGCGGCGGCTTGCCCGCCTCGAAAATGGCAAAGCGAATGCTCGATGAGCCGCCGTTGAGAGTCAAAACGCTGGGCATGGCAATGGCATACAATAGATGCGGGTCGCGCGCAACCGCCACACTTAAGCAGGTCACACAAATGTCACACTTTCACGCGGTCGTTTGGATCGATCATCAGAAGGCGACGGTGTGGCAGTTCACATCGACCGAGCAAACGAGCACCGCAATCCATGCGCATGATCAACATCAGCGTGTGCACAGCCGCAAGAGCGCTCACGGCGGCCACAAATCGCCTGCCGATCGGCATTATTTCGAGGACGTCGTCCACGCGCTCGCCGGCGTGCACGAAATCCTGGTGATAGGGCCGGCGCAGGCAAAGCAGGAGTTCGCGGGCTACTTGCGCACCAAGCACCCACAATTGGGCAGCGCCATCGTCGCCGTCGAGAACTCCGATCACCCCACCGATGCCGAGGTGCTGGCCTACGCTCGGCGCCATTTCAAGGCCATCGATCGGATGTTCGCGCCGGCCTAGCGGCCGCCCGAGCTAGCGCCGCGCAAAGAACTTAGCGATCCGCTGCGCGGCATCCGGCGCCAGTCCCTCGTTCTTGAACAGGTCGAGCGCGTGTGCGTCCTTCAAGCTCAAGCCGTCGATCTCAATGAGCGCCCGCTTGTTCACCTGGTTGGCGTACCAAGAATTGCTCAGGATGTCGGCGCAGAGCGAGTCCAGTTCGGCGTCGAACCGATCATCCGCAAAGCAGAAATTGGCGAGGTGCATCTCGGCAGCCTGTTTGCCCGAATAGCTTCGGCAGGTGAACATCATTTCGCTGGCTTTGGCGTTGCCGATGCGATGCGGCAGCCGCAGGCTCAAGCCCCAGACGGGGGTCAGGCCCCAGCGTGCGTAGACGTCCGAGAACTGCGTCGACTCCGATGCCACGATCAGATCGGCCGCCAACGCGAGCTCCAACGCGCCGGTCGAACAGTGACCCTGCACCGCGGAGATTACCGGCTGCGGCAGGTTCGCGATTTTCTGGATGACTTCGGAGTGAAAGTGAGGCTTGGCGTGCGCCTTGACATGCTCGAGCACCTCGTTCATGTCGTAGCCCGCCGAGAAATTGTTGCCGGTGCCGCGCAGGATGACCAGGCCGATGGTTCGGGATTGGCGTGCGATTGCATTGACGTGCCCGTTCAATGCCTCGAACACTTCCTTCGTCAGCGCGTTCAATTTCTCCGGGCGGTTGAGCCACAGGGTTGCCGCACCGTCGCGATCTTCCCGACGCACCAAATCGTTCATTTACCCTCCCCCACCCGATTCCACCATCCGCCACCGAGCGACTGGAACAGCCCCGCCGTGTCGGAATAGCGGTTCGCCTGCGCCTGCACCAGCGCCAACTGCGCCGTCCGAAAGGACTGTTCCGCGTTCAGCACCGCCACCCAGCTGATCGTGCCGAGTTCCCGTTGACGCTGCGCCAGATCGAAGGTGATTCTGGCCGCGCGTTCCGCCTCGGCGCTGGCTTTCAGCGCGTCGGCGTCCGACTGCAGGGCACGCAAGCTGTCCGCCACATTCTGACAGGCAAGTATGACGGCGGCACGATATTGCGCCGCCGCCTGGTCCAGAGCCGCGTCCGCCGCGCGCTTCTTGTGCAGCAGCGCTCCGGCGTCGAACAGGGTCTGGGTCAACGAGGCGCCCGCATCCCAAAATCCCGTGTACGGGCCGAACAGCTGGCCCATGGTCAGCGCGCTCGAGCCTAAATTTCCGCTGATGGCGAACTGCGGCAGCATATCGGCGAGCGCCACGCCGACCGCGGCCGAAGCGGCGTGCATATTCTCCTCGGCCTGCCGAACATCCGGGCGTTGTTCGACCAATTTCGACGGCACCGAGACCGGAAGCTCTGCGGGTAGCGTCAGATCGTCGAGATGGAACGTCTGCGTGGGCTCTTCCGACGGCAATCGCCCGAGCAGCGCAGTCAGCGCATCGCGCGTCTGTCCCAATTGTTTTTGCAGCGGCGGCAGCGATTGCGCGGTTTGCGCCTCCGCCGATTGCTGGGCTAGAACATCCAGGTCGCTGGCGGTGCCCAGCATACGCTGGTGTTGCACGGTGTCCGTCAGCTGGTGTTGAAGCTCGAGGAGCCTTAAGGTCGCGGTGATCTGTCCGCGCAGCGACGCCTCCTGGAGGGCAGTCACCACCACATTGCTGCTCAAAGTTAAATAGACGGCTTCGAGCTGGAAGCGATTGTTCTCCTCCTGGGCCTTCGCGATTTCGACTTGGCGGCGAGTCGCGCCGAAGACATCGGGTAGATAGCTCACCGTGAGTTGAGCTGTGTACAGATTGTAGTAGGGGTTCGCCTGCGGGAGGCTGGTGGGGTTGGAGATGGTACCTATGGCATTCTTGGCTCGGGTGGCGCTGAACCCCCCCTGGACCGTCGGAAAGAAGCTGGTCCACTGCGCCAAATACAGCTCATGCGCCTGCCGCAGCGCGGCTTTGGCGGCATCGACATCCGGATTTCCCTTGAGCGCCTGCTCGACCAATTGATCGAGGTCGGGCGATTTGAACAAAGTCCACCACTGGCTGGGGATATCCATTCCCGCCACGAATGTCTGTGCAGTACCGCCCGTGCCCTCAGCCGAGGCGGTTTGACCCTGCACCGGCGCGCTGCCATATCCCGGTGCGGCGGGCGGCGTCGGACGTTTGAAATTGGGCCCGACGGCGCAGGCCGCGAGGCTGCCGGCCACGAGGCCCGCCATCAGCGCGCCGAGTGCGGGACGAGAATGCATCACTGCCCCCATCGCGCTTGGCCATGGCGCTGCTCGGCCCAGTGCTCGATGACGTGGTACATCGAGGGTAAAACCACCAGCGTCAGTATCGTGGAGATGGCCAATCCGCCGACCACCACGGTGGCGATTCCACGCTGCACGTCGCTGCCCACTCCGGTGTGGATGGCCGCGGGCAGCATGCCCAGGGTCGCAACGGTGGCGGTCATCAGCACCGGCCGCAGACGTTCGGTTGCCCCTTTCATGATGGCGTCGTGCAATTCAAGACCGGATTTGCGCATGCGATTCAAATTCGACACCATGATGATGCCGTTTTGCACCGCCACGCCGAAGAGCGCGATGAATCCGACGCCGCTCGCGACATTGAGGTTCTGTCCCGTGAGGTGCAGCGATATCAGTCCACCCAGCATCGCCAGCGGCACGACGCCCAGAATCAATACGGCTTGCCGGAACGATTTGAGGCCCACGGTCAGGAAAATCAGCATCATTCCCATCACCAGAGCCAGGATCACGAGCAGCCGCGCTTCCGCGCGGCGCTGGTTTTCGAACTGACCGCCCCATTCCAGTCTGATTTTGTTGCGATCGAAATGCACCTGAGACGCGATCTTCTTCTGCGCCTCCTCCAGATATGAGGTTAGATCGCGGTCGCGGTTGTCGATGCGGATGGTCAGATTCCGCTGTCCGTTCTCGCGTGTAACCGTGCTCTCTCCGGTGCGCGCTCGAACGTCCGCCACCTGGGACAGGGGCACTTGCATGCCGCTCGAGGTGTTCACGAGCAGGTTGCCGAGGGCGTCCGGGGAATTGCGTACATCCTGCGTGAACCGGACCGTCAGAGGATAGGTGCGTTCGCCGACGTATACGGTGGAGACCGGCGCCTGGCCGACGCCGGTTTGAATCACGTTCTGCACGTCGGTCATGTTGATGCCATAGCGAGCCGCTTTCTCGCGATCGAGATTGATCTCGATTTGCGGGATCGGCGGCTCCTGAAATAGAGATGCGCTGGAAGTACCTTCGATGCCGTAAAGCACGCCCACGATCTTGCTGCCTATACTGCGCAGCTCGTTCAGGTCATCGCCGAAGATCTTGATCACCAACGGGCTGTGGGCGCCGCCGATCATGTCATTGACGCCGTCGATGATGGGTTGGCTGATGCCAATCGAATAACCGGGCAGGTCCTTGGCCAAATTCGCCGATAACTTGTCGAGGAATTGTCTTTTGGACTCGTGGTCCGGCCAGGTGTCATAGTCCGTGAGACCCACCGGCGCCTCGATGTGGGACATGGTCCAGGGATCGGTGCCGTCGTCATTGCGGCCGGTCTGCGTGACAATGTAGGAGACCTCGGGATATTTGAGAATCGCCCGCCGCAGATCACTCGCCATATCGCTGGCCTTGTTCAGCGAGAGCCCTGTGGGCATCTGCACTTGCAGCCACAGCGCGCCTTCATCGAGATCCGGCAAGAAATCGCGGCCTACGGTCGCGCCCAAGCCGATTACCGCCAGCAGCGCAAAGATGGCGACGCCATAAATGATGCGCGGTTGATCCAGGCAGGCATCGAGCACCCGGTCGTACCATACGGTCAGGCGTTCCAGCCAGCGATTGTGATAGACCCGGCCGGGTTTGCGAAACGCCATGTAGGCGAGGCCGGGCACCAGGGCCAGGGATGTCAGCAGGGCGCCGAACAATGCATAGCCCATCGTGTATGCCATGGGCGTGAACAACTTGGCTTCGGCACGCTCGAATGAAAACATCGGCAGATAGGCCGTGATGATGATGAGGCTCGCAAAAAAGATCGGCCGTGTCACCTGTAGCGTGGCGGCCTTGGCCTCATCTTCGCTCAGGGTCTCCTCCGGCAGCGCCTCGCGACGGCGCAGCACCGACTCGGTGACGACGATGGCGCCGTCGACCAAAATACCGAAATCGATCGCACCCAGCGACAAGAGATTCGCGGACACATGCGTGAGATTGAGCAGCGAGAACACCGACACCAAGGCAAGCGGAATGGTCACCGCCACGACCAGCGCGCTGCGCGGGCTGCCGAGGAACAGGATCAAAATCAGGAACACCAGCGCAATGCCTTCGAGAATCGTTTGGCCGACCTTGTGCACGGTCGCCCGCACCAGATTGTCGCGGTCGATATACGGTACGATTTTGACTCCATCGGCCGCGAGTTCGCGGTTGAGTTCGGCCACCTTGGCGTGAATACCAAGCAAAGTTTCCGATGGATTTTGGTATTTCAGCATCAGCACGATGCCTTCGATGGTGTCCGGATTGTTGTCCTTGCCGAGAATTCCTTCGCGTTCCTGATGGCTGAGCGTGGTGCGGCCCAGGTCGCGCACCAGCACCGGCGTCCCGCCGACCTGTGTGACGACGATCGAGCCGATCTGTTCCAGTTTATGAATCAGACCGACGCCGCGGATCACATAGCTCTGATCGCCGCGCGAGACACGGCCGCCGCCGGCGTTGGTGTTATTGTCGTTTATCGCGTTCATGACATCGGTGATGCCAAGACCGTAGTGCACGAGCTGCTTGGGATCCAGATCGAGCTGATACTCGGTGGTGAACCCGCCGAAGTTGACGTCATCGACCACGCCGGTCACGGATTTCAGGGCCGGAATCACTTTCCATCGTTGAATCTCCGACAACTCCTGGAGATTCTTGCTGTCCGACTCGAGCGTGTAGCGATAGATCTCGCCGCCCGGACCGGACACGGGGTCCGTCGACGGCGACGCTCCGGCCGGCAGCACCGCCTGACTGATGCGCTCGTTCAGGCGCTGGCGCACCCAATAGTCATCATAGCCGTCGCGAAACAGCACGGTGATCAGCGATAAGCCGAAAGTGCTCTGTGAGCGCATCAGTATCATGCCGGGCGTGCCGTTGATCGCGCGTTCCAGCGGCACCGTGATCAGCTGCTCGACCTCTTCGGCGGCCAATCCGGGAATCTGGGTGGTGACTTGCGAGGCCACATCGCCTAGTTCCGGGTAGGCCTCGACCGACAGCGTTTCCCAGGCATAAATGCCGAAGCAGCCCACCAGCACCGCGAGCACGATGATGGCGATGCGCCGATGCAGGCAAAACGTGACGAACTGGTCAATCATTGAGCAGGATTCCGCCCTTCACCACGACCTGCTCGCCGGCATTCACGCCGGAACGGATGGCGACGGTAGTGCCCTCCTCCAGCGTCGGCTCGACGATGCGGCGCTCGAAGGTCCAGGGCGCGGTGGCGACGAACACGCTGGTTCTGTCGTTGTTCATCAAGAGCGCTGAACTCGGTACCACCACCTCCGGGTGCGCCGCGCCCGAGATGACGACCGTCCCGAACATGTTGGGCTTGAGCGCATAGTCCGGATTGGAAAATGCAATCCGGATCTTGTTGCGGCGTGAATCCGGTTCGATCACATCGGAGACGAACAGGACTTTTCCATGCAGCACCCGGCCGGGATAGGCCACCAGACTGACCTCGGCGTCCTGACTCTTGGATACCGCAGCGGCGTCCTTCTCGGGGACCAGCGCCGTGACCCACACCGTGCTCAGATCGGAGATGGTCATCAGCGCCACCGTCGGATCATTGATCATGGTACCGGGCGCCACCGCGAGCGCCGTGATACTGCCGCTCGCCGGGGCCGTCATCGTGAGAAGCCGCGGCGATTCCGTGCGCTGGGACGGCTCGCCGAGCATTTTCAGCCGCGCCTGAGTGCGGGTGTATTCAGCGACGGCCTGATTATGATCGCTCTTGGCCTGATCCAGGTCGCGGTCCGAGGCCACCCCGAGTTTGTTCTGCGCTTCCTGGCGCGCCAGGTTTTTTTCGGTGAGCTTCAGCGTGTCGAGGGCCTTGTCGTCGTCGTCATACGCCTGACCGAGGTCCGGCGAGTCGATCACCGCCAGCACCTGACCCCGCGCCACGCGATCCCCCAAGCCCACCTTGAGCGCAACCACCCGTCCGCCGAGCGGCGTGAGCACGGCGGCGGTACGCGCGGGATCGGCTTCGACAATCCCGGGCAACACCAGCTTTGCGCCCACCGACTGAACGGCAGCCGGCATGATGCCGAGGCGTGCGCGCAACGCCGATCCCTCGGGAACCGTGATTTTATCGCCTTGCCGCACCATGGACGGCGTCTCCGCCGCCCCTTTTCCGGAGCCGCCCAACAGGCCGAACCCTCGGGTGAGGAAGGCGGTCAGAAACAAGAGCCCCAGACCCACGCCGCCCCAGAAAAAGGCTTTGCCCCGAAATGTCGGCTCGTGCTCGTGTATCGCCATGTTGTATCCCCAAAGGCCCTGCGCAGATTCCTGTCAGTTCGACTTTGCCCTTCGATAGTGACAATTAGTTGATATTAGCCCGGCAACAGCCACGCGGTCCCCCGCGACATCGCCGCTGCTGCTATCTTAGGGCCTCTTCCATTATCCTGTCTAGGGGGATAGGATACGGACATATGGGATTTACCTAATGCACAAGTTTCCCGAGATTGGCAGCCGGCTGAAACGCGCCCACGGACACCTGGCCGCGGTGATCGAGATGCTGGAGTCGGGCCGTCCATGCATGGACCTGGCGCAGCAGCTGCACGCCGTGGAGAAAGCCATCGGCAATGCCAAGAAGGAACTCATCAAGGATCACATCCATCACTGCATGGAGGAGACTTCCGAGGCGCTGCCGCGCGAGTTTCGGGAACTGATCAAGGAATTTCAGGGCGTTACGAAGTACCTGTAGCGCGGAACCCATGAACGAACCGACGACTCAAGCCACGGACGGACACCATCACGTCTTTCTCGGCACGGGACACGAGAAGAACGAGCGCAAGACCTGGGCCGTGATCGTGCTATGCAGCGTGATGATGGTCGTGGAGATCGTGGGCGGCACCATGTTCGGCTCGCTGGCGTTGGTGGCCGACGGCTTACACATGTCGACTCACGCGGGCGCGATGCTGATCGCGGCGCTGGCCTACACCTACGCTCGGCGGCATGCGCATGACTCGCGCTTCGTATTCGGCACCGGAAAGCTCGGCGATCTGGCCGGATTCACCAGCGCCATCGTGCTTGCGATGATTGCCGTACTCATCGGATATGAGGCTGTCTCGCGATTTCTGTCGCCGGTTCCGATTCACTTCGCCGAGGCGATACCGATTGCCATAGTCGGCTTGATGGTGAATATCGCGAGCGCCTGGCTGCTGAGCGGCGGCGAGCATCCGGCTCACAGCCATGGTCATGGCGATCACGAGCATGAGCATGAACACTCGCACGATCACACGCCGCACGAGGGTCATTCGGGCGCGGCGCACCGCGACAACAACATCCGTTCGGCCTATATTCACGTGATCGCCGACGCCGCGGTATCGGTGCTGGCCATCACGGGGCTCGTTCTGGCGCGCGTATTCGGCTGGATGTGGATGGACCCGCTGGCAGGCATCCTCGGGGCGCTCGTCATCGCCAATTGGTCGTTCGGCCTGGTCCGCGACACCGGGCGCATCCTTCTCGATATGAATCCCGATCCACGGATGACGGACATGCTGCGCCAGGCGATCGAGTTCGACGGCGACCGGCTCGTCGACCTTCACCTATGGCGTTTGGGTCCGGGTCACCTGGGTGCCCTCGTGTCGGTGCTGACCGACAAGTCCCGTGACTGCAGCTTCTATCGGGAGCGGCTCAAGAACTACAAGGCACTCTCTCACGTCACCGTCGAGGTCACGAAAATCGCGGCGTGACGCAGCGCCCCGCGCCGGCCGCCGCCGCCGGCATCGGTCGTTGCGCTGCGGTGCACGCGGAAGCGGTCCCTCACGTCATTGCTTGCCGGTCATCCATGCGCTCAGTACCATGGACGCGAAAATCGGTCCCAAGGCGCAACCGTGAGAACGTCAACGCGTTCTCATGGATCGGCGCCCGTCGAAATAAAAGGAGATTGCCGTGGGATTAGCTTCAGAATTCAAAGAATTTGCAATGAAGGGCAATGTGGTCGATTTGGCGGTCGGTGTGATCATCGGCGCGGCCTTCGGAAAGATCGTCTCCTCGCTGGTCGGCGACATCTTCATGCCGACTCTCGGCAAGGTCATCGGCGGCGTGAATTTCTCGGAATTTGCAATCGCTCTGGGCAAGGACCCGACGGGCAAGGATGTGCTGATCAAGTACGGCGCCTTCCTGCAGACGCTGTTCGATTTTGTCATCATCGCCCTGGTCCTGTTCCTCGTCATCAAGGGCATCAACAGATTGAAGAGGCCACCTGCTGCCGCCCCCGCGGCACCCGCGCCGCCGCCCCGATCGGAACTGCTGCTCGAGGAAATCCGCGACTTGCTCGCGAAGCGCACTTGAGGCTCGCGATCTTACGCGGCGTGGCGGAGCGCCAGCAGCCACGCCGCGCATACCATCAAGACCGCACCGGTGCCCGCGGCTATCTGCAGGCCCCTGCCGCGATCGCGGGGTAACCTGAAGCGGGCGTAGAGCCAACCCACCCCGACCCCGAAAAGAAATCCGAGCGTATGTCCGAGCACGTCCACGTGTGCTGTGCCCGCCCCCAACAATGTCAGCAAGCAGGTCCCCGCGATCAGCGGCGCGAATGCGTACCAGCGCCGCTCGCGCTGCGTGAGCTGCTGCCGCCACGCCAAACCCGCAACCAGCCCCAGCGCCGCGAACACCGCGGTCGAGGCACCCACCGCGCGATGAGTGGGCGGCGCGATCAGTATCTCGACGATGTTCGCAAGCGTCGCCGCCGCCAGGATGCTCGCCCAGGCGACGCCCGGTCCCAACAGGCGGCCGGCAGCGATCCCGGCAAACACGCCGAACAGCAGATTGCCGAGCAAGTGCTCCTGGTCCAGGTGCAGCGTCAGGGCGGTCAGCGCGCGCCACCATTCGCGACCCGCTCCGGCGTCGAGCGCACCCACCGACAGCCAGTCGACTCCGAACAGTTGGATACCGGCGCAATATGCCGTGAGCAAGAGAATCAATACATAGCCGCCGGCACCGATGGCCGCACCGGAATAAGGCTCAAACCGCACCGGCGGTCGGCGCGGCACGTTGCGCTCGGCTGAATAGCGGCTGATTTCGTCGTAGGCCCGGTGAGCCAAGGCCGGCAGCACCGCCACGATCCAGGAATCGCCGCTCGCCTGCACAGTGTGTTCGATGGCCTTGGCTTCCAGGACTAAACTGAATTCCTGGCAGAGCGGCTTAGGTCCGCGATACACCACGGCCGATTCGGGATCATCTGAGGATGAAAGGGACAACGAGCGCTCCGCCTTCGCCGAGGGTCCACCCCCAATGGGGACGCTGATGGCGCAATTCAACGGGTCGCGGTGCGCGCAATAGTGAGCCGCTGCAGCCGCCGTCCGCGGCGCCGGCTCCCTAGTGCGTCGCCGGCTCGCCGTCGACCAGCTTCTTGAGGCGCTGCAGCTGCTCCCCGAACACGTGATCCGCGGCCTTCGACAATTCATCGAATCCGTCCTTCACGTAGCCGCCGATCGCATAGCTCAGTGAGATGTCGGTGCCGCCCGCCGCGCTCTGCAGGCTCCAAGTCATGACCCCCTCCACCGCCATCCCCTGGAATGGACCCATGGCGCCGCGCAGGCGCAGCGTCTTGCCCGGGGCCACGTAGACCACCCTCAGGTGTTCGACCGAACCTCCGTTCGGCAGCGTCTCGCACCAGCAACCTCCGGCGCGCGCATCCAAGACGAGATTCGCGGCGCTCCGCGAGAACGTGTGATCGGCGCTCCACCAGCGCGCGGGCTGCAATAGCGCGGCGTACACCTGGTCCGGCGGCGCGGTGGTGTGTGCGGTCTCGCGTACCTCGAATCCGTTGGCGGCCACATTGAGAACTTCGGCCGTCGCGCGCCCACCCGCCATGGAGGCGCAGGTCAAAGCAGCGGCACAGATCGCGAGTGGATATTTTTGACCCATGTTCAACCCTCGGAATTGGTTTCTACGACTGTTCTGAAAGATTCGAGAATCGAGCCCCACCCGCGAGGTGAATCCACGGCATTGCGGGCCTCGGCAGCCTTATCGCCCATTCGCTCCAAACATCGGTGTTCCAATTCAACGCGTGTGGTATCGGCACTCTCCGCGATGAATCTTACTTCCACTTCGGTGACCAGCTCCGGGTCGTACTGCCATTGGGGGGTAATCTGCCACGCCAACACCAGCCTGTCCGGCGGTCGCCACTCGATCACGTAGCCGGTTTGACAGGTGGATCCGTCTTCGCCGACTGCATACCAGCGGCCCCCGACGCGCGGCTCGACGATGGATTGCTTCAGCGGCGATTTCAAGATGGAGTGCGTCGCCGGCCACCAACGCGACATCTTCGCGGTGAACACCATGAAGGCGCGAGACTGGCTGGCCTTGACGACGAGTTGCTTGCGAACCGGCGCGATACTGATCATTCGACAGACCCTCCCTCTACCTCGGATTGGAAAGCCGACAGCGCTTCGTCCCAAAACTGATCCAGCCAGATTCGAATCGCCGCGAGGCCCTTCGGATCGATGTAGTAGACGCGGCGGGTGCCGAGCGCGCGATCGCCGACCAATCCCGCCTTTTTCAGCACCCCGAGGTGTTGCGACACCGCCGGCCTGCTGACCGGCATGCGCGCCGCGATCTTGCCCACCGATCGCGGCCCGCGCCGCAATTCCTCGAACACGCGCCGGCGCGTCGGATCCGCGAGGGCCATGAGTGCCTTTTGGTAAGCCATGACTTACTGTAAGTCATGGCTTACGCTTAAGTCAAACCGGAAAGACCGACGCAGGGGTCGGCGCAATTTCTGCGCGGTGGAGGTGGTTGGTAGGCCCCGCAGGGCGGTGGCATCAGATCGAGCGCGGCTGAGCCGTCAACATCCGGTAGATCCGCAGCACCCGAGGCACGTAGGCCATGGTTTCGCTAAAGGGCGGAATTTGGCCGCCGTTGCGTTCGACCGCCTCTTCGCCCGCGTTATAGGCGGCAAGCGCGAGCCTCACATCCTGGCCGAAACGGTCGATGAGAAATTTCAGGTATTGCGCGCCCCCGTGAATATTCTGGCGCGGGTCGTAGGGATTCGACACACCGAAGCGATTTGCCGTCGCCGGCATCAATTGCATCAGTCCCACGGCGCCGCGCTTCGAGACGGCGCGCGAATTGAACCCCGATTCCACCACGATCACCGCCCGCAGCAGATTCGGCTCCACGGACGCCGACAGCGCGGCGTTCTCAATGATCGAATCGTATCGGCCGGCCTTGGCCAGCAGCATCGAATCGTATCGATCGCCGCTCTCGGTTCGGTCCTGCGGCGACAGCACCAACAGTCGATAACGGTTGTTGTCGGGCACATCGGTGTAATGCCGCTGCCCGTCGGCATCCACATAGGTGTAGATCTGCGGTCGAGCAGTGACGCTCGTCGCCGTCAGCAGGGCTGCGATCAGAATTGCGGACTTGAGCACCATGGATATGCGGCTTCCTCGTGCGAAAGCCTATCGCGAAGGGTGCGCCGCCCGATGGGACCTGCTTCAAGAAACGGCTGTTTGGCGGGCCGCCGGCCCTCAATCCTGCTCAGCCGGCAGGGGGTCCAGCAAGGTTTCGTCGTTGTTGCGGGTCGAGTTGACCCGGGGATCCACCGGATATGCATTCATGCGTTCCGAAGGATAGGCCGCGAGGGCGGCAGCGGCGGCGCCCAGGCTGCCGGTCAACCAGGGCTCGCGCATGTCCCGCGTCAGGATCGCCGGCATTCGCGCCTTGGAATTGTGGATGCCGGCCATCAGATCATTCGCCGGCAGGGTGATGATGGTGCAGGTCTCGCCTTCCCACAATCCGGCGAATCCGAAAATCGGTTGATCGTCCAAATGAATGTAGAACGGCTGCTTTTTACCGTCCTCATTCACATGCCACTCGTAGAAGCCGATCGCCGGAAGAATGCAGCGCTGCCCGTATTTCCAAGGCCCGCGGAAGCTCGCACTGCTCTCGAGGGTTTCTCGGCGCGCATTGAAAGTGTTGTACTTGCCGGGCTTGCCGTTCGCAAAGTATGGCACCAGACCCCAGCGCAGCAGCACCCCATGGCGGCTGCCGCTCGTCCATCGAACGGCGGGAACCGCCTGCGACGGGGCGGTGTTGAAATTGGCCGGGAACTGCCATTCGCTGCGGACGAGATTGAACTCTCGTTCGACGGATGCCTCATCGGGGCTGACGTAACGGCCGCACACCTGGCAATCATACCCCGCCTCGTGCAAGCTGCTGCCCCAAGACTAAAGATCCGCTCATCCCGGCCGATATCTCAAAGAATCTACGCAAAGCCCAAGACCGTGTCCGACACTGCAGACTTTAAACAAAAATATCGCGACTCACTTCTGGAAATGGAAGCCGAGGAGAAGCGATGGAGGGAGATCGAGCAGTTATTGCGTCGCCTCATCGGCCGCCTGTGCGCGGCGGGCATGGGCGTGGACCGGCAGCTCGACGATGAACTGACGGCGATCGCCGCCGCCAACCGGCGCAACGCCGACGCGACGGAGCTCGAGAGATTGGCCGCATCCCTGACCACCGCGGTGGTGGCCGTCGACGCGACCTCGCCCGTGCGCCATCTCGCCGTGCAAACGCAGCCCGCGGCACAAACCCCGGCGGCGGCTGCGCAAGTCACCGCGCCGCCGGCCGCCGCCGCAGTATCCGCCCGCTGGCACTTGACCTGCACGGCGGTCGGCGGTTTGCTCGATCGCCTCAAAGGCGGCGAGACCGATGCCTGCAAAGTTCAAAGTATGATCGCCGCCCTGGCGGCCGCCGACAGCGACGCCGCACTGGCCGCCGTCATGTCGGGCGTCGCGGATTTGGTCCATGCTCAGAGCGAATCGCTGGCGCGCGAGCGGCTGCAGGCGGCTGCGGTGCTGTCGGAGGTCACCAAGCGCCTCGAGGAGATGGCGGCTTACCTGACTGAAGCGAGCAGCGCGAGCCGGACCCGCTACGACGACACTCAATCGCTCAACGACACGGTGATGTCGCACGTACGCGAGCTCACGGACGAAGTCAGCTCGGCCACGGAATTGGGGGTACTGCAGTCCGTCGTCAGCGCGCGCCTCGAGACGGTCGCCAAGCAGGTCTCGGACTTTCGCGTCCGCGAGCAAATCCGCTTGATGGAATACAACGGGCGCGCCGAACACATGCGCACGCGCATCGCCAACCTGGAGCGCGAGACGCAGGAGCTGCATTCCAAACTGGACAGGGAAAAGCACGGCGCACGGCTCGATCCGTTGACCGGCGTTGCGAATCGCAAATCTTTCGACGAGCGCTTTGCGCAGGAGATCGCGCGGCGCGCGCTCGGCGGGGCGCCCGCGGGTCTGTTGCTTTGGGACATCGACAATTTCAAGACCATCAACGACAGCTACGGACACCGCGCGGGGGACCGCGTTCTGCAAAGCGTCGCCGGCTGCTTTACCGCGGCGCTGCGCTCCACCGACTTCGTCGCGCGCATCGGGGGCGAGGAGTTCGCGGTGTTGTTGAGCGGCCTCAAGCTCGCGGAGGCCGTGGGCGTGGCCAATCAGGTGAGAACGGCCGTGGAAGGTTTGCGATTTCATTTTCGCGGGACCCCGGTGCGGGTGACGGTGTCGTGCGGAATCACCGAATTGCACCCGGATGACGCATTGGAGGCGGCTTTCGACCGCGTCGACGCCGCACTTTACCGCGCAAAGCACGGCGGCAAGAACCTGTGCGTAGCGGCCTAGGAGCCCGGCCGCCCGGCTGCCTAGTTAACAGAGATTTAACGTGTTTCTTGCGGTTCCTGCACGGATATTCACCTTGCGCTGCGGCTAGAATCTGATCCACAAGCCGAGAATCAATCACCGTACCGCGATTCAATGAATCTGTTGCGATCGGCAATTGAAACACTGCGGCAGAATGACAGTGCACCGCAGCATCAAGGGTCCTCTACGCGTTATGTCCGTTCCTGAAACCATCGTCGCCGAATCCTCCATTGCGGCCGTTGACAGCGCAGGCATTGCGATCCCCGTCGACGCCGCTGGGGAGCGCCGTAGCCGGCTGGGCGTGCGCGCATGGGTGCTCACGGCGGTGATCTTTCTCGTGCCCCTGGTGACCTATTGGCCGGCGACGTTCCACGATTTCGGGCTGCGTGACGATTACTCCAACCTGCGCGAGGCTCACGAAGAACCCCAGGCGGTGATCAAATTCTGTGCCTCGCATGCGCGCCCGATCTACGGGTGGCTTCTGCAGGCGACCTACGGCCAAACCACCTCTGTGCAGAATCTGCAGTGGATGCGCTTCGCGGCTTCATTGCTGCTGGGCGCCCTCTCCTTGGTCAGCTTTCGCGGCCTGAGAAGCCTCGGTTGGTCGTTCGGCTCCAGCCTGTCATTCGCGGTTCTGCTGATCCTGATTCCATCCGCCCAAGTGATGGCCGGATGGGCGGTGGGCTGGCCGTACGTCGCGACTGCGCTGTTGGCCTTCGGCGGATTCTTCACCGTCGAGGGAGCGCTGGCGCTTGGGCTTAGCGCGGGTCCGGGGCGCGCCGTGGCTCAATGGTCGGTGGCGGTCGGCCTGATGCTGGCCAGCGCACTGATCTATCAACCGAGCGCCCTATTCTATGTCGTACCCCTGGCGGGCGCCCTGATCGTCCAGCGCCATCGCACTCTGAAACAGAACGTACGCTGGGCCGGGATCCATCTGGGATTCGTGGTCGGCACGTTGGGCTTGGCCTATTGCGTGATGACCGTGCTGTACGCAACCGGGGTTTTCGTCAAATCCGGGCGGATCGCGTTCGAACATCACTGGAGCGAGAAAATCGCCTGGTTCTTGCAGGAGACGCTGCCCAACGGGCTCAGCCTATTCGTGTTGAACGACAACAATCAGCGCGATCACGCGCTGTATTTCGGCTGTGCGCTCCTCGTCGGCGCGCTGCTGGTGGCCGGCGCCGTCGTTGAGTGGCGTCGTTACGGACGCGCGCGCGGCATCGTGTGGTTGGCGGCCCTGATCGGCCTGCCGGTGTTCGCCTGCGCGGTCAGCTTGATCGCCTCGGAGCGCTACGCAACTTATCGCACCATTTTGGCCATGACCGCGGTGCTGCTCTGCTTCCTGGTCGCCTCGATCCGGGCGCTCACGGAGAGTTGGGGACCCTACGGCCGCCGAATGCTCGCGACGGTCGTCATGTCGATCGCCTTCTTCTCGGCGCAACACCATGTGTATGCATTGATCGCGGTTCCGCAGGGCAATGAATGGCAGCTCATCATGTCGAGCGCCAAGCACGTCCGGCTGGAAGGCGCGCGGCCGCGCATTTTCGCCATCACTTCGACGCCGGCCGACATTTCGACCGCGACGATTTATCACGACGAATTCGGCTCGCTGTCGACGAACTCCGAATGGGTGCCGAAGGAAATGTTCAAGCGCGCCATGCACGACTTGCATCCGGAAATCGCGAATCTCGACTCCCGCTATGAGTTCTCGCTGGGCCCCAAGCTGCCCGCCGACCAGCGCTACGATGTCATCATCGACCTGCACAAGCTGCGTCAGTTCTACACCGACAACTGATCGACTCACAATCCCAGATAATCGCTGAGGCGTCCGTGGGCGATGGCGGCGCGCACGGCCAGCGGCCAGAGCGCGTGCAGGCGAATGGGCTTCAATCCGCTGATGGGCATGTCGAACAGGGATGTGGGGCTCAAGATGCGGCCCGCGAGCGCCTTCCCTAAGATCGTGGACATCGCAACTCCTCGGCCGTTGTATCCCAGGCAGATCAACACGCCGTCGGCGGGCTCATGCACGTGCGGATAGTGATCGGCCGTCATCGCCAATCGTCCGCCCCATGCATGGGTCCACG
>Ga0209274_10000181_pt1 | contig 51417 bp, 40 predicted proteins | sample HubBroMetageREF1_FD_188343 | JGI IMG/M metagenome (GOLD analysis project Ga0209274, IMG submission 188343) | Reference soil microbial communities from the Hubbard Brook experimental Forest, New Hampshire, USA - Hubbard Brook CCASE Soil... | ecosystem: Environmental > Terrestrial > Soil >...
GGACACCGGCAGCAAGTTCGAAGTCACCATCACTCTCGTTACGACCGACCCGCGAATGCGGCCGGGGCTGACCGCTCACCTTTTTATCAACGGCGATCCACAGAAAAACGTGCTCTACGTGCCTCGCCAGGCGCTGTTCCTGAAAGAAAACAAGCGCATGGTGTACGTACGCAAAGGGGGCGACTTTGAGCCGCGCGAAGTAAAGATTCAGGCCCAGAACGAAAGCCGCGCCGCCATCGACGGCATCGGCGCGGGCACTGAGATCGCGTTGGTCGATCCCACCGCACCGAGGAAAACGACGAATTCCGGCGCTAGCTCACCCGCTGGCGGAGGAGGCGCTCCGTAATGGCGACCATCGCGCCAACTCATCCGGGGCGCTTGCTGCATGGTTATCGGCAGTGGCTACCCGACGTGCAACTCGGGCTGCAGAACCTGCTGCTGCACCGATTGCGCTCGTTACTGACTATGCTGGGGATGATTTTTGGTGTCGCGGCGGTGGTCTCTATGCTGTCGATCGGGGCGGGCGCGCGGCAGAAGGTGATGGCCCTGATCGAGCAGATGGGCGTCCACAACCTGATTGTGGAAGCGAAAGAGACTACGGAGTGGCAGGCTCATCAAAAAGTTCGCAAGCTTTCTCCGGGATTGTCGTTCCAGGATTATCGCGTGATCCGCGATGACGTGAACGACATTGTTGCGGCCACACCACGAAAGCGGATGACGCTCTCGAAGACGATTCCAAAATCGCAGCAGGATCCGCCCACGGTCTACGGAGTCAATCCAAATTATCTGAACATTGCCGGACTGCACGTGCTGCAGGGCCGATTTTTCAACGAGGACGATGAGACCCGCGGTGCCCCGGTTGCCGTTCTGGGCGCGGCCGCCAAGTCGAGCCTGTTCGGTTCCACGGATCCCATTGACCAGTATGTGAAGGCCAATGAAACCTGGTTTCGCGTGATTGGCGTGGCTTCGCCGCAACTCAGTTCGCAAACTGAAGTGGCAGGAGTGCCCACGCAGGATCTCAACAACATCATGTACGTTCCGCTGAATTCGGCGATTCTGCGCCTCGAGGATAACTACAGCGACGTGCGGGATGAGATTGACGGAATCTACTTGAATATTCGCGACGGCGCGGATATGGGTTCGGTGGCGCAGATCGTGCGGGCGATTCTCGATTCGTCGCATCATTCTGCCGGCGATTTCAGCGTGATCGTGCCCGCCGAACTACTGGCTGAACAGAAGCGGACGGAGCATTTGTTCAATGCGGTGATGGTTGCGATCGCTTCCATTTCCCTGCTCGTCGGCGGGATCGGGATTATGAACATCATGCTGGCCAGCATTCTGGAGCGGACGCGAGAGATTGGGGTTCGCCGCGCGGTGGGCGCACGCCAGTCGGATATTATTCGCCAGTTCGTGGTCGAGGCCATGCTGATTTCGTTTGTGGGCGGCAGCTTCGGCATCATGTTCGGCTTCGTAATGTCGCGGTTGATCGCGTGGCTGGCAGGATGGTCGACGATTGTGACGCTGAGTTCCATCCTGCTGGCGTTCATTGTGTCGATTACGGTCGGATTGGTTTTTGGAATTTACCCTGCAGTCAAAGCCGCACGGCTGGATCCGGTGGAAGCCATTCGCTGGGAGTAGGCGGCGCGGCCGTCATCTTTCTCGGCACCAGATTCGCGGCACCAGTTCACGGCAGTACTCAAGATACCTTTGGAGGAATTGAGGAATGAACTATTCTCGCCTGCGTATCTTCGCTTGTCCGCGGATGCTTTTCATTCTGCTGTTCTTCATTTTGATTTTGCAGCTCTCGCCGCTGTTCGCTCCCCCCTGCTGGGCGCAAAAGGGCGAGGGATACAATGACCTGGCCACGCCGCAGGTCCGCTCCGGCAAACTGGCGGGTCCGGAGCATTTGCGGAACTATGTGGTCAATGGAAAACTGACGCTCAGCCTGCGCGATGCGGTCGTGCTCACGTTGGAAAACAACAGCTTCGTGAGGATTCAGGAAGCGCAAGTGGAGTTTTCGAAATTCTCGCTGCTGGGCGCGCACGCGCCATTCGACCCGCTGTTGACGTCTTATTACAACGTGAATAGTTCGACGTTTAGCGCCGTTAGCCAACTGCAGGGAGCCGGAACCTCCGCCGTCAACTCGACCACGCAAAATGCCCAATTCAACTATTCGCAAACCTTTGCAACCGGCACCAACGTACAGCTAGGGCTGAGCAGCAACAACAATTTCACCAACAACTCGTTCTATTTTTTAAATCCTTATGTCAGTTCGTCCCTGAGCTTCCAGTTTACCCAGCCGCTGCTGAGGAATGGCTGGCTGTTTGCCAATCAGGCTCCGCTGGTCATCGCTCGCCGTAACCTTGAGCAATCGCAGGCCAACTTCGCGGCCGAGGTGAGTAACAACATCTTGCAGGCGGTGGGACAGTATTGGTCGGTCGTGGAAGCGCGCGGAAACCTGGATGTGGCGCGGAGTTCGATGGATGCAGCCGAAGCTACGTACAAGCGTGATAAACGCGCGCTGGAACTGGGCGCTTTACCGCCGCTCGATATCTATCGATCAGAATCGCAGGTGGCCTCGCGGCGCGTGCAGGTGATTCAGAGCGAATACGCGCTCAAGCAGGCTGAGGATGCGCTTCGCATGACCGTCGGCGCGGATCAGGATCCGAACATTCAAGCCCTCGATGTTGAACTTACCGAAGCGCCTGAACCAGCGGGCGATTTGCGCGCTATCGACACCGCGACTGCGTTGCAGCAGGCATTGACCAAACGGCCGGAACTGGACGCGGCCCATGCGGCCCTCGCCAATGACGAAACCAGCATTCATTTGGCCCACAATCACCTCTTGCCCGAACTCGACTTGACCGCGCAGTATGCCTCGAATGGTGTGGGGGGCACGCAGTTCAGCAGCACAGGTTCGAAGATGACGAGTTCATCGCTGAATCAGCTTTCTGGTTTCAACTACCCAACCTATTACGCACAATTGTCTTTGAGTTTGCCGCTAAAGAATCGGGCAGCGAAGGCGGCATTGGGAAGCGCGCTGGTGTCGCGGCATAGTGACTTATATAACGAGCGCCAACTCCGCGAGCAGGTTGAGCTCGACGTCAGCAACGCGGTTCACCAACTCGAACAAGCGAAACTGAGCATCGCCGCCGGCAAGGAAGCGTTGGACCTGGCCAAGAAAACCATGGCCGCCGAGCAGCGCAAGTATGACTTGGGTTCCGAGACGATTTTCTTTGTGCTTGAGGCGCAAACCGAACTCGCGAGCGCTGAGCTGGGTCTGCTGCAAGCGGAAGTCAACTATCAGCTGGCGGTGGCCAGCCTCGATCACGCCACCGGGGAGTTGCTGGAACCCTACCACGTGCAGATCGCCGACCTGACCCACTAGGTTGATTCGGAGTTCCGCTGCGTGCCGACTGTCTTCCCCACTGCTGTCCAACGAAGTAATGTACGGTTCGAAGCAGGACTCCAGGCAGGGTCCACCGCAGTGCGAAAGTGGCGGAATTGTCGGGTGGGCAGGACACTCGTCATTTCACAGTGTTGAGGGAAACCTCCACCTTAAAGACTTTCCCACTTAACGGGTCAGTGGCAAACGAGGTTTCTTGAGTTTGGCCATCCCGCAGTGTCAGGCTTAACTCCGATTTGAATTGCCGCACAATCGGCTCTGGAAATTGCCCCGACGATTGCTGGGCCGTAGCGGGATCAACGGCAACTGCTACAGCGCCCTCCACCCACGATCGCTCGAGAATCAGCCTGAGGTCGAACTTGTTGTCCTTTGTGCGGGACGCTTGGCAGTCGATACTGGTGCCAACGTCGACATACTGCATCCCGTATTCTTTGCCGGCGTAAACCGGAACGCGGCTCCCAATCTTGACTACCGACTTCGGGGGCCTTCCGTCCGCGACCACAATCATGGTGTAGGGCAAGCTCTTCACTTTCTTGTCGCCCTCAAACTCCGTAACCGTGATCGACATCTTCAACGGTGTCGTTTCCGTTGGACGGGCTTCCATGGCCGCGTCCTCGCTCTTGGGTTTCTCTTGGGCCGAAACCCACGGTGTGCCCATCGCCAATGCTGCTAATAGAAATGCAGCTGCAAGGAATGCTGCGTTCGTTCTTCTTCCCATTCTTCCTCCTGTATCTCCTAAGTTTGTGGAACTTACTCTGAACTCTCGGTCTGGTGGATCCATTTTTCCTGTCGCTCTCTACCGAATTGGAGATCGGCAATGTCAACTGAAGACACCCGAGGCAGCTCTGCGTTCATGTTGACGGTTTTGTTCGCCGCCAGCCTCACAACCGCTTGCGCTATGGCGTCGCGCCGGGCGACGCAAGCCACGAATTGCGCAAGGGCTTTCTGTTCATCCGGGGGCACCAAGACTTCTGGTTCCCGCGGGACTGCGCTTTGGACCGCCGGACGCTTGGGGTGATGGAGGGGGCCGACTCCCAAATCTTCACTGGCACGCGCGGATTGCGTCAGTCCGGCACGCTGTGGCACTTCAATCGTGGGCGTCTGCAGGTTTCCCTGGACGATTGGTCGTCGCGCATTGTCCAACGGATTGAACAACGGTTCGAACAACGGATAGGCCATCGCGATCAGAACAAGCGCCAAGGCCGCTCCCGCCACGTGCCACACGCGATCCGATCGCGGCCGGGCAGTCAGTTCCTTCGAAAGCCGGAGTCGCAACTGCGCCAGAAAACCGGGCCGCGGGTCCTCGTTCATTTGCGCACGCAGGGCACTGTCGATTCGGGAGAGCAGTTCCCTCTTCGAGCCCAGAGTCGTGCGGCACGTCGAACAACGTTCAAGGTGCCGAGCCAGCTTCGCATCCAGTTCGCCATTGCTCGCTGCTGCTAGCCGCAGCGCATTCTCGTACTTGTCGCAGGTCATCGTAATTTCTCCGCCAGCTGCTTCCGCGCGGAATGCAGACGCGATTTCACGGTGCCAACAGGTACCCTTAGTAGCTCCGCCACCTCTTCGAGCGAATGACCATCCATACTTGTGAGTAGCAAGACGAGCCGTGATTTTTCTGACAGTGTCGCCATCGCCTCTTCTAAGCGCCGCCCGAATTCGTTCGACACGGCGATGTCCTCCGCGGTCGGCTTCGGCAGGTCGACCGCCCACGCGGTTTCCCGCTGTTCGCGGCGGCGCGCGGAGCGCCCATGATCCAGGGCGAGGCGGAAGCTGATTCGAACCAGCCAGGCCCGGAACCGCGAGGGGTCGCGGAGTCGGGCAAAGCGACGGTACGAACGCAGAATTGCTTCCTGTGCGACGTCCTCGGCATCGGCTGCATTGCGCAGGACTCCGCGGGCAACCCGGAAAGCCAGCGTGCCGCACTCCTCGAGGCGCTGTTCGAACTCACGCCTTTGGGCGGCTTTTTCGAGATCGAACGCCAACTCGGTCTCCGCCGTGCGACCGGGCCAGGTGAATTCCTGCATCTGATTCCTCCGTACAATTGCCAGACGCCACCGCCTGGACTAGGGTTCGAAAGGAAGACTAATTTTATGATGAACGCTGGGAGGGTTAGATCTTGCTGCGGAATGCGTAAGTCAGCGATTATTGGCGACAAGCCCTGCCACATCGCTCCGGGAACGTTCCTTTTCGCTGGCATCCAACCATGTCATCGTTCGCGCCAACGTAGACTGTCTGAAAGTCAGCAGTTTTGAGACAGACTTCCTGCGGGGAGTAATCGTTGGCGAGCACTTGCGATAGCGCTCATTGACCCTGCCCCTGGGTTTTGCGCGCCAACGCCGTTTTCGACGGCTGACAATTTCTGCCCGTGCTGGCGATCCAAAGCACCCAACACTGAAAAGCTGCGTAGTCTTAGGAAGCACCGGTTATTTCAAGCTGATCGGCAGCCCGGCACGGCCACCCAAGAAAATTCTTCGCTCCCTGTCGTATTTTGCCGGCTGTTTCCGATTTCCTTAGTAGAGGCGGGGACTCTCGCCAACGAGACTGGGACCCAAGCCGAAAATTCCGGGATCTTACCTGTAAATCAGAGGAATGTCGGCTAAAGGAGGCTCTGTGTACCGACCAACAGGCCAAGGACAGCACGACGTCTTTTTCAAGCTTGATGGCGCGAACGTAATGGAGGCGCGTCTTTCAAATTTTGACTTCGACGATTTCGCAGACAAAAAAATCCGACCTCTCAAGAAAGACCATTCCGATTTCTTGAGCGAACAGGTTGTTCCCTTGCTTGAAGACAACAAGGGCAATATCTGGTTGCAGGGCTCGGCGAGCCGGATTGGCCAGAGTGGTTGGAACATGACGCTATCTATGGTTCGGGCAGGTGCTGTTCAGGCGTTCCTGTTGGACAATGGAGCGCAACAAGACCAAATCGTGGCTGACGCGGTTGGAAATACTTTAACCGCGCGTCACGGACTGGATGATCCGGAAGACCGGTCTGTTTTCCTTTGGGTATACCCGAGAATCACACTTCACCGGCCGCCGAAGAAGGTTCCGCGCCCACCACTAACCCGTCAATTTAAAATTGCGGTGGATGGCCAGTATCCGAAGCGTTGGGTAATGCATCATCAAAACATTTCACTCGGCGCCAAGATTCTTGGAAAACTTGTAAAGAAAATACCCATTAGTCCGAATGATGTGCCATTTCTTATTTTGGATACTGAGAATAGACTGGCATGCAGATATGTGTACATCGATGTCGGCATTGGCTTTAGTAGCACGATAGGATCCAGTGGGCCAGAATTACATGGGCCATGGACTTCTTTCGTCACTGACAAGCCCATAGGATGCTGGCAATTTGGTCGGGGCGCTCACATGACCTCGCTCGCCGGCGGAAAAAATAATAAAAACTACATTCATATAGAAACGCCGGAAGGCCTCAAAGATGTCGACGCGGAGGTAGATACAGGGGGCGGTGTTATAGGGGCTGAAGGGCACTTCGGCATCCTGGGTGACTTCGATCTGATGGAAGGCCCGGCGCCTTTCGTTGGACCTTGAACGAGTGAGCGACGAGGATTGGCGTTTCCGCCACTCAGAACTGGCATCTCGACTCGTGTGCCCAATCCGCAATGAGCGGAATCGGCTGTTATCAAGAGCTATGGCCGTCGGATGCGCCAAGCGCAACGTCAATTCGAGCCAGCACGTGACCGGACGCTATCTAGGGACTTCTTGATCTCTTGACGAAGAAAACCGCTGTCGCGCCTTGTTCCACTCCTCGGTTGAGAAGAGGCGCGGCCCCACCTCGATAAGGCGTGGCGTCATATTGAAGACGGCCACTCGCGTCCAAGGCCTGCCGTCCCTCATCCGAAGGCCCTTTTCATTTAGATCACTGACGATGCTTGAGTAGGGGAAGTCCTGGACCAGCAACTCCATCATCAGCATCAGCGTCCTATCCTCGACGGGATCGACCTCCAAGCGCTGGCAATCGTCGGAGATGCGCAGTCCGTAGGGGATGTCCTCATTAAATGCGCCTTGGGTCGGAGCTTCCGACTCGGGCAACTCGCGCCGCCATTCGATCGATACCAATTGCCATCCCGCCGCCGTGCGCTGCCGGATGACGTCGGAGTTAAACGGCCCGGAAATCACATCGCGAATCCGTTCAAAGTGCGCCATAATAAGCCAAGCCTCCCCTGAGTCGCTCTTCGGGATAAAACAACCCGCAATTGACCTGCCACGCGTCTGGCCTGCCGTGAGCCTCTCAAGTAGGCGCCCGCCGTTGAGATACGCGGAGGCCACCGGTCGGGCTCAGACCGTTTACTGTCCATTTGTGTAAATCACTGTTCGCTTTTGGACGCCCTGCAGTAAGCCTCGTTGGTTGTCGTAAGATCCCGATTTCACTCATTGGCCACTGCGGGCGTGCGGCGGCTAGCGGGGTCTGGCGGCTGCCGGCGGGACAACGGGCGCGCTGTTTCAGCATCAGGTTAAAATATTGGCTGTCAAGAGTCTCAATCTCGGCTTCGGAGGCAGCACCATGAAAGCAACGGTCGCGACTCTGTTCTCTTCCTTCCTTCTGGCAGCCACTGCCATTGCTCAGAACGCTTCCCCCGGCACAGCCGTGGCCTCAGGCTGCGGTACAGTCGACATCAAGTTCGATGTCAAGACGGACAAGTCCCAGCACCCCGCCGCCCAGCCCGAGTCCGGGAAAGCTGTGATTTATTTCGTCGAAGATGACACGCAATTCCAATCCCGGCCCTTGCCGCTCACGCGCATTGGGTTGGACGGAACCTGGGTGGGAGCGAACCATGGCAATTCCTACTTCTACCTGGCCGTCGATCCCGGCGAACACCATCTCTGCGCCAATTGGCAGTCCATCGTCGGACTCGGCGCCCACCATCTGTCGGCTGCTGCGCACTTCACCGCTGAAGCCGGGCGGTCTTACTACTTCACGGTCAAGAACACGTGGCTGCGGGAAGTGATGATTCCGAAGATCGCATTGGAGCCGCTGGACAGCGATGAGGGCCAGCTTCTGGCGAGCCAGTTCGCGTTCAGCAGTTCGCGCGCGAAGTAAACCGCAGAGCAACTCGCGGCCGTGTTCGTCGCTGCAGAGATTCCGAAATCGGCTTCTGTCTCCTAAGTTCTTAGTTGACAAGTCCAATCCGCAGAGCTACTCTCCTAATGCATTAGGAGATAGTGATGGCCGGCAAAGGAAAATCCCAACAGCAGCTCACACCCCTGGAGCTGCAGATCATGAATGTGCTGTGGGACTACGGCCCTTCCAACGTCCAAGCGGTTCAGGAGCATCTTGCCGGGTCGCCGAAGCTGGCGTACACGACCGTGCAAACGATGCTGAACGTTCTTCATCGTAAAGGAAGGGTACGGCGGAGATTGAGGGGCCGGGCATATGACTATACACCGGTGTTGACCAGAGAGAAGGCAGCGCACAGCGCTATTGGGGATATGATCGATCGCCTTTTTGGTGGTTCGGTGGACGGCCTCCTCATGAGCCTGGTCAAAAGCCAGCAGCTCAATCCCACAAAGCTTCAAGAGTTGAGCGATTTGGTGGATGAGCAGGAGCGCGGCAAGGAAGGAGAAGAGAAATGAATTCGATTCCTGAGATCGCAATCACATACTTGACGAACACCCTCTGGATGACAGGCGTCATCGCCGCAGTCACGGTGCTTCTTTCGCGAGCATTGCGTCGTTGCCCGGCTTCGCATCGGCATGGGCTGTGGGTTGCGGCTTTGCTGCTGGCCGTGTTGCTTCCCACGGCGAGCTTGCGTGGTTCTCGAAACACCCACGAGCCAACGCACAAGTCTGCCGAAACAGCGAGCATGGTTCAGGCAGGGACAGTCTTGAGCGACGGTTCCCTGTGGTTACGCTGGCGGCGGATCCGGCATGACGGCCAACCGATACAGTTCGGCCCATTCTGGGTCGGTCTGGTCACAATGCTCTATTTGGGTTTCATTTCTTATCGTGCAGCTCGGTTGTACTGGGGATGGCGGTCACTGCAGTCAATGTTATGCAAGTCAATTGAGGCGCAGATACCGCCGAGCGTGGGGATCGTGGTCGGGCGATGCCACTCGCTGCTGGGCGTGGAGCCTGTACCCATATTGTCTTCGCTTGAAGGAAGGGGTCCGGCAACGCTCGGAATCCGCAATCCCGTTCTGATTTTGCCAGAATGGTTCTTGTCGCAGGCGTCCGAGGATGAACTCTCTTCTGCCTTAGGTCATGAACTGGCGCACATCCGACGACACGATTTTCTTATGAATCTGGCCTACGAATTCCTAATGTTGCCCATCTGCTTTCACCCCGCCGCTGTTCTGATTAAGAATCGCATCGATCAAACCCGAGAACTGGCCTGCGATGAGATCGCAGCGGAATCTCTGTCCACAGGTACGCAATATGCTCGCTCCCTTTTGCGCATCGCCCAGTCGATGGCCGCGAACCAGCGTCCGACAACTGTTCGGTATGCAATGGGACTATTCGACACCAACACATTGGAGGTTCGCATTATGAATGTAATCGCAAAAGCCAATCGCTTCCGCAAATCATCGGCACGAGCCTCAACCATTAGCGCTGCGGGATTGTTAGTCGCAATGTGTCTCGGAGTGTCAGGGCTTTCGATTCAAGTCACTCAAGCCCAGAGCAGAGACGCTGGTTTGCAGCCATTTGTTGGAACTTGGCAGGCAAAGTTCAAAGGGGAGGTCTTCGCAACGATAAAGTTGGAGAAAAAGCAGGACAAGTTAACCGGTACCGTCAGTCACTTCGATGTCAACGTGGATCCGAGGAACGGCGAAACCGCACGCGTTGAAGTCCATGATGGTAGCGACGCTATCGTGGAAGCCAAACTTACGGGCGGGATACTGCGGATCACCGAAGAAGATGATCTTCAATTTGACATGAAGATCACTGGGGCCGATCAGGCGCAGCTACAAGTAGTAGTGCCGCTGGACTCTCCAACGGTCAAGCCGTGGAAACTGGAGCGAGCGGCAAGTCAGTAACTTTAGAGAAATCGCGATTTCACTCATTGACCCCGAAGTGGAGGGCGCTACGACCTCGTGAGCGAGTCAGACCTGGATAAACGCTGCGCGAAAGATCGAAGAAGGGCACGAAACCCAAGTTGGGCATAGTTTCGGGCATAGTGACGAGTAGGACGACGCTTTGGACAGGGCTGAACCGCTTGTATAATCTGGGTTTAGCACCCGTTGCGAAAGTGGCGGAATTGGCAGACGCACCAGACTTAGGATCTGGCGGGTAAAACCGTGGGGGTTCGAGTCCCCCCTTTCGCACCAACAAGCTAGAACTGATATGGAATCGTCCCTTTTTCCGTTGTGCCCGGTTTTGTGCCCACCTGATGGATCTCCTGCGATGAGTGAGTTTCACCGACTGAGGGCCGATCAGTCTAAGGGTCTCAAGAGGACGGAGGAATAGCCTAACGCGGACTGCGCTTTTCCGCATTTCGCCGGGAAAATTGTCGACTACTCTTGTGCTGGTACATGAGCGTGTCGGCCAACTCTAACAGAGTGTCAACATCGGAGTTCTCCCGGCCAACACCGGAAACAATCCCCATGCTGAACGAGAGATGAAATTTGCGGCCTGCTTCGGCATTCCAGGAGTCCAGCTTCTGCTGAATCCTGCCCTTGATGCTGACAATCCTGCTCTCCTGGGCCTCGGCAATGAAAATGGCAAATTCGTCGCCTCCAAGCCGAGCGAGGATGTCCGATTCCCGGAGCGATTCTCTCAACACGTTCGCCGCGTCCGACAGAGCGCGATCTCCCTCTTGGTGACCGAACGTGTCATTGATTCGCTTCAGACCGTCCAGGTCAACGAAAGCGATTGAGAAAGGCTCGCCGGTGCGATAGGCCAGCTTCACTCGATGCTCGGCGAGCGCAAAAAAACCTTTGCGGTTGTAGAGCCCAGTAAGATCGTCAATCAGCGAAAGATTCTCCAAGACTGCGTTTGATCGAACAAGCTCCTGCGCTTTCAGGGCCAGCGCTTCCTCCACGACCTTTCGCGCCGCGATATCACGTTCGAGTTCCGCGTTGGCCTGCACAAGTTCGGCAGTCCTTTCTGCAACCAGTCCTTCGAGACGGACCCGATATTCCCTCAACTCCTGCTCAACGTGTTTGCGCTCAGTGATGTCGCGAGAAATCCCCATAGTGCCGATGACGCTCCCCTGGTCATCTATTAACGGCAATTTGGTAGTAAGCACCCAAGTCTCGCGTCCGTCCGGCCATGTTTCTCTCTCCTCAGCTTCGACGATTGGCTTCCCGGTGCGGATGATTTCTTGCTCGTCAGCAAATGCCTGTTTCGCATGCGCTTCGCTGAACATGTCAAAATCTGTTTTGTTGATTGCCTCGGAGGGATCGCTCAGCCCAAATCTGATGGCCAGAGAGCGACTGATGAGCACAAAACGACTCTCGCAGTCTTTGAAATAGACTCCGTCCGGAATATGATGGAGAAAAGCGCGGAGCAGGTTCTCTTCCACTCCTCGAATTTGCCACTTTGGCACCCAAGGCTCCTTATGCCCCAAAAGCGCATACATCGTACTCCTCTCTGACCTGCGCTTCTACTACTCCCCAGCATTACGTGAGTTTTTTCCGTGGTAGGTCAGAGCTCGCAAATGGTCAAGGTCTTCGAAGACTGATTTCTGCAGGTACTTTACCGCGCCGTCTCTCCGCAATTGTGCCTCGTTAGTCATGGGCAAACCGCTTAAGGTGATCACCGGGATTCCCGTTGTTGCGGGATCATCTTTCAGGCTTTGAAGGACGTCCAGACTCCCAGGTTTCGGCAGTAGCATATCGAGTACGATAACGTCAGGCCGCTTCTCGCGGCCTAGCCTCAAGCCTTCCTCGCCTTGATTCTTCGTTCGAGTTGAACTTAGGATCTGGCGGGTAAAACCGTGGGGGGGCGGGTCCCCCCTTTCGCACCAGCTTTTCATTTACTTAGGAACGCGTCACAGTCTGCTACAGTCTACTGCCCGCGCTTACAAGAAAGGATTGGGCTGTTTCTGGTCGAGCGAAGGATTCTCGCAGGCCACTCCACTTTCGGAGCTTATCCCCGCCTTATTCTGCTCCTATTCGGCGGCATCCCTAACAGCCCAGTGGTTCTATGACGGATGCTAGCGGGAGTACAGAGCAGGTCGATAGATAACGCAAGTAATCGCCAGCGCCGTGGTAACGCCTGCAACGTTGGCAAAAGCCAAGCAACCACTTGTCTCGCTGCGGGAGTCCCGGGGAAACAGCAGGCGGCGGGACCGTGGCGGCGGTTTCGCACAACCCGAGTCTCACAAACCCGAGTCTAAGGTAGATCTTTGCTCACCTTGGCAGGGGGTGTGACGTACAGGTCGGCGGCCAGCGGCGGCAAAGTCGTCGCATCCCAAATGCACTTTTCGGTTTCTACGCTCTGAACACCAATTTGACCCGCTCTTCCCTCTTCACCCACCCAAGTCACACGGAACCGGGCTTTACTGGTTTTGTAGGTAATAGCGACGATATCCCCGACCTTCAATGTGCCTTGAACACCTTCTAATAAAGCCCCTTGCCGACTGACGTTGCGCGTCGGAACCATGAGGAGGACAGGGCGTCCCCTGTCATCAATCGCAGCGATTCGGACATGCAGTTTCGCCTGAATCCGAGGTTCTCTTCGTTTTTCCAAGTTTGCACCAATCTTCTCTCTCGACCTGCATGATCAGCGGGAATATCGGAGGTGTGAGAAATGTTGTCAGGTTAGATCGGCATCTTGGGAGCATGAAAATAGCGACTATGGTGACCGAAAGTAATCCCCCCGCACGAACGCCACAGCCGGATCGCAGAACTTCAGAACGCGTAACGTAGCGACTCTGTTAGCGAGTTGGCGTGAAAGTAGCGTGGCGCGGTCGGGCCGACAAACGAACCTTCCCCGTACTGGTAATAATTCCAGCCCATGTTGTAGGCCCATTTATGGCCAATATCCACTCTCAGGTTGGTAGTGTCCTGATACTGCGTTGCAGGGTGGTTTAATATTTTCGCAGGAAGTACAGAAACACCGCCACTTCTACTCCCGTAGCCGCTAAGAACAGCGCAATCGCAATCGGGACCAATCCCCACGGGAATTTGCGATCACGTTTCCGTTCTCGGTTTGCGTCTGACTCCGAACGCACACGAGCATCCTAGGTTACTACGATTCTTCAGGGACAAGGGCTTGCCGATCTTGGTGCGGAGTCGAGCGAAGCAGTCCGGTGCTAAGCTCGCACTTCTCCCCTGGTCTGGCACCGCAGGCAGGACAACGGATCGCAAGCACCTTCTTGGGGCTGAGTGCTTGTTTCATCGGGAGATGTTCCCACGGATCTAGCGGCGAAAGGTGGTCAAAATTGACCACTTCTGAGACCAAAGTTCTGGCGGGATCAGTCGATCTAACAGAGGTGCCAGCCCTTAAGGTGAGCCCGTTCCTCTGCCCGATTTGTCACAAGCCAGTTGAGTTAGAGGAAGCTCAGTTTGATTCCAGAGGGCATCTGGTCCATCCAGCCTGCAAAGCCGAGCAAGGGGTGAAGGTTCCGAAAGCTAAGGGCAAGGCTGGGTCTTAACGCGGATAGCAACACTACGTCGCCAAGAAAAAAGCCGCCGAAAGGAGGCTCATTCAGTCGGTTTATCGAAAGGTTCAGCAGCGGCTCGTCTAATCTTGCGCTTGACCAGATCAGGCCAAGCCTCTAACTCGCTGATGCTGTCGGCGCTTAGTGGAGCAGGCCAATGGATGACCGCATCACCTTCCGTGAGGGAGAACACGTCCTGTCGCATTTTGGCTCCTTAGCGGGCCGACTAGCTTGGCCGGGAACAGGAGCGACCATGACGAAAAGAAAAACAATCGCCAGCACAACTCGAACAGCTCGGGAGTAGTGGTGAGCAGCGATCATCTATCGGGTCGAAAAATACGAAAATACCGCAACTCAGGATGCTGCCGCTGATCAATATTGCACACTTGTCGAGATTGAGAGAGGAGATTTCGTGCTCGGTCATTTTTTCTTTCCCGAAGTGGGACACTACTCCAAATTGTTTTTTTTCTCGTTCTCGGGCTGCAACGCAAAGATCGGGCTAGCAATGTCACGGCGGTGAATTGCAGTTAGCGCACGTCCATCGCTTTCAGCGCCAAGCCGCGAGCTACCGAAGTGAATTCGTTTCCTCCCCGAATCCGCTGCTTTCCAAACCGCGTTTCGAAGATTCTCCTCACCGCTGGCACAAATGAAGAGCCACCCGTCAAGAAGACCCTGTCGACGTCCCTGGGCAGGACACCGGAAGACGTAAGCAGAGAGTCGACGCACCCTGCGATCTTCTCCAGTTCCTCAGAAATCCACTCCTCGAAGGTTGCGCGTTTCACGGCCGCCTCTAGATCAACAAACCCGTCCGAGAACTGGAATGTAGCCAGAGGGGCATTCGACAAGTCGTTCTTAACTTTTTGCACGGCGCGGTGGAGGTGAAAGCCGAGATTTTCTTTTATGAAGTGAATGAGTGCTCCGATTTTTTCTGGTTCGAGCGATTGCGCGTGAACGCCTTTCAGCATCTCCAGCACGTCCCTGCCTCGCAACAGCGATAAATGGTGCCAGCGCTCTAGCCTGATATAAACCCAGTTCGGAACGGTGAGTATCTTGCCCAGAGAACGCAACTGCGATCCCGCTCCAAGAGCGGGAGACACGAGGTGCCTGATGATCTTCGCATCGAAGGCATCCCCGGCTATGCCCACCCCCGCATTGCCAACAATGCGGCCCGAGACACTTTCTCTTCCTGTTTGACGAACCGTAGGGCCAACGTGAACCAGAGAGAAGTCGCTCGTACCGCCCCCGAAATCTCCGATCAGAATCAGTTCGTCATGGTCGAGCGTGGACTCGTAATAATGTGCGGCTGCTACCGGCTCCATCTCGAACTCTACGGACTCGTAGCCAGCCGACTCGAAGGCCAATCGAAGTCGCCCCTCCGCATAAACGTCATCTTCTGCGTTCTCTGCTCCAACAAAATGAACCGGTCTTCCAACGACTGCTGACTTGATCCTGATCCCGAACTGATGTTCCGCCTTTTCTCGCAGGTCCCGGAGAATCCGTGCGATCAGATCCTCAATAGTGTGACGGCGGCCGAAAACTTCCGTGCTGTGAAGGTTGCGACTGCTCAGGAACGATTTGAGGGACTGGATCAGTCGTCCCTTCACGTCCGCAGCGAGATATTGTTCAATGCCTTCGGGCCCAGTCCACGACTTTAGCGTGTTGGCACCGCCCACCTTCGTTTGCTGCAGATACAGCAGCGATCGGTACGAATCAGTCAGGCTGCCCAAGTATGGGAACTTGGCAAGCTGCACTTCGCCTGAGAGATCGGCACAGGCGATTGAACTGTTCGTGGTCCCAAAGTCGACGCCGATCGCGCGGTCGCTCGTTTGGGAGGCTGGTGACATTCGGTATTCTCCAACTGGAACGGTGGAGTATCAATACTGCGCCCATCAGTATGATGGAAGGTGATTCAAAAGCACTCGTCAGTCACCCCGACTTAGCTCTCGCCTGTCGAACCATTTCGACCAGGACGGTGCGAGTCGCGGCTGAATCTCGTACTTCTCGCGGGAACGCGATGCGGGTACCCCGCACGCCATCGTTGGTTTGCAGGCGCACATGAAATCCCAGGCGATCGACTGCCGTCATGGTTGCGGTCTGAGAGTCGAGGTTAGCGAAGTGCTTGGCCAGCAATATCAAAGCGTCTTTGTGGTCGGCATTCATGTGCTGAATAATTTCGCTCATCGAGGCAGCAAGTGGATCCGGATGGCTGCTTATATATTCGGAGGCAGGCACCCAACCCATCACTCCGAACCCCCCGACGTAGTAAACGTCCACCACATCCAGGCGATAAAAAGAAAAGTCTTCAAAGTCTACCCAATACTTGCTGTTGGCATGGCTTGTGAGGTAGATCTTGCGAGCGTCAGCGATCTCCGACTGCGGCACTGGCACAGCGCTCCCGACCAGTGTGACTCTTGACGAGCCAAGCGGATCGCTGGCGGCGTCATTTGGGGTTACGAGCAAACTGGCGCGCGGGTCCGCCTGCAGATTCTGCGTATGCATCGCCATGGTGCTGATCAGAAAAAGTGGCCGCCCCTGTTCGTCCAGCCCATACGGCATGACCGATCCGAAGGGAAATCCCGGTTGTTTGCGGGAAAGAGTCGACAGGCTGCCTACGCGCGCCAGATATAGCAACGTTCGTGCGCGCTCGGCAAATGAAGGCTCGGCGACAGCGGGTTGAGCACTCGACGTGCCAGTGCCCGCGTGTTTTCTGGTGGAGGAAGAAGACGAGAAGGAAGACATAGATGTGCTCTGCCCTCCAGTTTATACTGCTGAGCGATTTCTATTTGGAGGTAAGAAGGGTTCGCAGTTTGCGCACGGCGTTGGGGATATCATCGGCTTCTGTGCTGCCAAACCCCAAGATGAATCCGTGCCGGGAAGCCTTGCCTATATAGGAACTTGAAAGGGGCACGAGCCAAAGGTTCTGGCGGGATGCTCGTTCAGCAATTTCTACATCACGAATCCCTTTCAGCGTCACCGAAAGATGCATCCCCGCCTCTCCGCCAGTAACGTCTGCTCCAAAACCCAGTTCTTCGCGGATGCAATCGATTAGTATTTTTCGACGCTCGCTGTAGAGCAGTCGCATTCTTCGAATGTGCCGCGAAAAGTGACCTTCCCGGATAAAGTCGGCCAACACTGCCTGAAAGAAGTGCGGCGGGCCAATATCCATCGCCAAGCGAACCGCCAGGAAGCGCTCGACGAGATCGGGAGGAATGACCAGGTAGCCCAGGCGTAAAGAGGGGAACAAAACCTTGCTGAAAGTTCCGATGTAAACCACCCGAGAGTTTGTATCGAGCCCTTGCAGAGATGCAATGGGCCTGCTCTCGTACCGGTACTCACTGTCGTAGTCGTCTTCAATGATCCACGATTGTGAGTTCTGTGCCCAATCCAGCAGTTGCATCCGGCGAGACGCGCTCATGGTGACGCCGAGCGGATACTGGTGAGAAGGAGTGACCAGTGCGGCTCGCGCGGTGCGACACCGCTGGATGCCAACCGCCACGTCCATGCCCGAGTAATCCACTGGAACGGGCACGATCTGGCAACCATTAAGGGCGAACACATCGCGCGCAAAGCGGTAACCGGGTTCCTCCATCCAGACGCGACTTCCCGGATCGAAAAAAACGCGAGCCGAAATGTCGAGTGCCTGCTGCGAACCGCTCACCACCATAATTTGCTGAGCTTCACAGCGCACGCCGCGGGCCGTCCTGAGATAAGCGGCGATCGCTTCCCGCAGGTCCTTCGAACCCATCGGGTTTCCGTAATCAAGAGACTTTGCATGGGCACTTCGGCAGTGACGCGTCACCAAGGCGTTCCATACCTGGAATGGAAAATGACCAAACCCTACCTGGCTTACCCCGAAAGCTCCCCAGCCGCGTTGCCACGGGGCATTCCTGACAGGAGAAAAGTCCGCACAGCGTTTCGACAGGCGGCGCGATCCAACTTGTGCTTTCGTCGGTTGTGTGCCACGCGCCTCCGGAAACGTAACTTGGTCAGGCAAGGACCGCGAGACAACCGTTCCCGCCCCGATCCGGCTTTCGAAATATCCTTCCCCGACAAGTTGGGCATATGCGGTGAGGATAGGAATGCGCGAGATCCCCAATTCCAGAGCGAGTATACGAGTTGACGGAACCCGCTGCCCGGCGCGCACACTGCGATCCACAATGGCGGTGCGAAAAGCGTCATAGACTTGGCGATGCAAAGGCTTAGAGGCCCTGCGGTCGATCGCAATGATCGGGGAAATTCCTGTTGGAGCTTTCTTCATTTCCACCAAATCATAATGGTCATACGAACTTATCGTCAAGCGGGTATTGCCAGACACCACTTATCGCGTTCATCTTGTAACGTCACAGCGAACCTGGAGGATGGCAATGAAACGCTTCTCGCCCCCGTGCGCCGAGAGTCTTGGCTCTTCTGTCGCAAGCCGCAGCCTGTACTCGCTCGCGATCCCTTTTTTCTTGTTATTGGTGATGACGCTGGTTGCGACCCCAGCGGTGGCTCAGGAAGCCACCATCGTCGGAACGGTCACCGATCCGTCGGGATCCGTGGTTCCCAACGTGACCATCACGGTGACCCAGACCAGCACCGGCCAGGCACGCAGCCTGAAGACCAACGACGCCGGCCAATATGTCGCGCCCGACCTGAATATCGGCACCTATGCGGTTCGGGCCGAAGGCAGCGGCTTCAAGAAAACCGAGAAGAAGAATGTCGTCCTGAACGTAAACGACCGCATGCGCATTGACTTCGTGATGCAGGTTGGTTCCGTCCAGGAAAGTGTCACGGTTGAGGCCGACGCCGTGCAGGTGCAATCGGATTCCGGCGACGTCAGCAGCGTGATCACCGGTCAGCAAGTCACCGAACTCGCGACCAACGGACGAAGTTTATACAACTTGTACGCCCTGACGCCGGGTGCATCCAGCATCCAAGGGATGGGCATGATAGCCACTCCGGTGAGTGGAGATAATAATGTCAGCATCAACGGTATGCGAGCTGGCAATAACCTGCAAACCCTGGATGGTGGGGAAAACCTGGATCGCGGCGGAAGTCAAGCCGCCGTCATGCCGTCGCTCGATGCCATTGCAGAGTTCCGCAGCCTGAATTCAAACTACAGCGCCGAGTATGGGCTCACCGGGTCCGCGACCATCACGACGGTGGTCAAATCCGGAACCAAACAGTTTCATGCTTCCGCGTGGGAGTTCGATCGCAACGACGCCTTTGATGCGCGCAATTATTTCAACCCTGCACCGAATAAGGTTGCCGAACTGCGGCTCAACGTTTATGGCTTTAATGCTGGCGGGCAGGTTCCTCTGTGGAAAGAGCATCCAACTTTCTTCTTCTACAACATGGAATGGCGCAGCATCATTCAAGGTGGATTGATTAACCAAACCGTTCCGCTGTTAAGCGAGTATCCGGATGCGGCTGGAGCGGGAACCGGCGCGGTGCTTCCTACTACCCTGCCCAACGGGAACTCGAACATCATCTCGGATCCCAGCCTGACCACTGTTCCGGCCTCAATCCAGTTTGCGAACTGCCTTGGAGGTACGGCGCCGGCTGGTGTTGTGCCCGGTGCACCATTTCCCAATAACACGATTCCTGATTGCATGATCAACAGCAACGCGACAGCTCTGCTTACCGCGGGCGGCAAATACGGCGGCATCTTCCCGGCTCCGACCAGCGGCGCCCAATTCATCGGCGGGAACAATTCGCCCACGAATCTGCGGGAAGAAATTGCCCGTATCGACCACCAATTCACCAGCAAGTTCTCAGTGTTCGGGCACTGGGTTTCCGAACAGGTTGCGCAAACTTACGGGACTGCGCAGTGGGTCCCTGATAACGTGCCCTCAGTTTTCAACACTTTCGGGAACCCCTCCTATAGCGCGGTGATTCATACCACACACGTGATTAGTCAGACATTGCTCAACGAAACCGCCTTCAACTATGACGGCAACCGGATCAACATCCTCCCGCAGGGCTTGGTCTCAGCTCCCTCGAGCTTTGCCTTCAACCGATTATTCACCGGGCCCAACGTCGACAACCGCATCCCATCGATCGACCTGAACGGGACTACTGGAACGGACTACACTTCGGCTTGGGAGCCGTGGATCAACTCGGCGAACGATTACCAATTGCGCGACGACCTTTCCTGGACGAAGGGTGCACACCAGCTCAAGTTCGGGTTCAGTTGGGCGCTTTACAAGAAAGTCCAGGACTATTTTGCTCTTACTCAGGGGAACTTCGACTTCAACGGCAGCTTCACGGCTTCTACAGCGAACTCCAAAGGAAATGACTTTGCCGATTTTCTGCTGGGCGACGCCCAAAGTTATGAAGAGGATGCCGTCCATTCCAGCGGACACTGGAATAATGTTTCCTATGCGGCATACATTCAGGACAACTGGCGCGTCAATCGCCGGTTGACCCTAAACCTGGGCTTGCGTTGGGACGGAGCTCCGCACACCTACGAGGCCAACCAACAGTCGGCGAACTTTTATCCCAACCTGTATAACCCGGCTCTGGCAGCCACGTTCGACTCGAGCGGTAATATCTGCAGCACGGTGTCTAACCCTCCGTGCGCGGGCGGCCCCAGTCCGGGATTAGGCACCAGCCCCAATCCGATCCTAGCTGGCCTGCAGTTCTACGAGAACGGCATCGGCATCGGCGGTGTGAACGGACTACCCAAAGGTTTGACGAATAACTACTGGCCCGCTTTCGGACCGCGCATCGGTTTTGCCTATGACCTCACGGGCCAGGCCAAAACCGTGCTCCGGGGCGGCTTCGGCATCATGTACGACCGCGTCCAGGGCAACGATATGTACAACGGAGCAACGAACACTCCGTTCGATGCCAGCCCCACATTGCACAACGTTTCTCTCTCTAACCCTGGGCTTCAGCTCAACAACGGCACGACGATCAGCTCGGCGGATTTGCCGGTTCTTCCCGTCGGCATCACCGGGATCGCTCTCAATTACAAGCCTCCGACGAGCTACCAGTACAGCATTGGCATACAGCAGGCGTTAGGACCCAAGTCCGTTCTTGGCATCTCCTATGTTGGGAGCCAAGGTCGGCATGAGAACGACTATCGGGAACTGAATCTCCCGCCGGAAAGCGATCTACCGGCTCTGCTTGCGGCTGGCGGGGCTGGGATTAACCAGGAGTACGGGTATTCAGGGTTCGGGGCGATCCGCATGTCGGAAGACGAGGCCAATTCGCACTACAACTCGCTGCAGGTTGACCTGCACGGGAACGTGAGAAACGACCTCCAACTCCAATTCGGTTACACGCTTTCGCGCTCCATCGATTCGTCGAGCGGCGTTGGCAGCGGTGGCGATCTCCAACCTGTGACCAACCCCTATCTTGGGCCAGCGTACGATGTGGGCCCGTCTGTATTCGACCGCACGAACATCGCCTTCGTGAACTTTGTCTACCAGATCCCACTGCTTAGAAACAATGGCAGCCGCCTTCTCAGAGCAACCGCGGGTGGATGGGAGCTGTCGGGGATCGTTACGATGGAGACGGGAGCGCCCATCAATCTGGGCATAAGCGGCAGTAACGTCTCTAACCTGTTTCCCGGCGGCTTTAGCGGAGACCGGCCGAACGGGAACGGGAGTATCGCATATCCGAAGAGCGCCGCTGAATGGTTCAATCCGGCGGCCTTTTCGGCTCCTGCTTGTGCCACCGGCCCGGATTGTTACGGAAACCTTACGTTCGACGCCTTGCGCGGTCCGGGCCGCGACGACTGGAATCTCTCGCTCTTCAAGAATTTCGTTATCAACGAGGAGCGCGGCAGCCGGATCGAACTTCGCATCGAGACTTTCAACACCTGGAACCATACTCAGTTCCAAGGCGATGCTAACAACGGAGGCATCAGCGTGAACCAGGGCGCCAGTAACTTTGGCGCTGTCACTTCGGCATTTGACCCAAGGGAATTTCAATTCGGGCTGAAGCTGTTCTTTTAGCGGTTTCAATAAAGCGCCCCCCACGCCCCACTCAAACGCGGGTTCCGTTTGAGTGGGGCCATGACCTCGGCTTTACAGGCCCGGACGCAAACAACCTGTTACCTTTTGTCAGCTGCCAGATCTTCGCGCGAGATTGGTTTCCCATGCACGAAGACCGTTGTGATGCTGTCGTACGCATCGATAGTTTCCAACGGATTCTTCGTCATCAGTACAAGATTGGCAACCCTGCCCGCCTCGATAGTCCCGATCTGCGATATTGCGCCAACCATTCAGATCGCGCTTAGAATGACTGCATGGGCGCATGCAGCAATCTGAGTCCGGTTGAGAAGTGCCTCGCATTCATCGACTGTTACGCGGCGAGCTTCGCCACGGGACACCGTTGGGAATTCACGAACGACCAAAACTTATGAGTGATCAGGAATTACTGCAAGCGGCTCTTGAAGAGGCGCGGAAAGGGCTGTGCGAAGGCGGTTTGCCGATCGGCGCGGTTCTGGCGAACCATCAAGGTCAAGTTGTAGCGCGAGGACACAACCTGCGCGTGCAAAACCGCGATCCCACGGCGCACGCGGAAACGGTATGCCTGCGCAATGCGGGGCGTCGACGCGACTGGATGGAACTGACGCTGGTCAGCACTTTGAGCCCGTGCATCATGTGTACGGGTACGGCCCTGCTGTTCCGGATTCCCCGCATCGTAATTGGAGAGAATCGAAATTTCATGGGCGCTGAAGACCTGTTCCGGCAATACGGCACCAGCGTTGTGGTTCTTGACGATGCGGAATGCATTCGCATGATGCGCGAATTCATCGGCGCGCATGCAGACCTGTGGAACGAAGATATTGGGAAGTAGGTCGGGCAGAAATTAACCCTCAGCGCGGCGCGGGAAGATGCCGATCCGGCTTCGGAGGTGCCGTCTCGCTGGCGGGAAGAACGCTCTTCAAGTCCCATTTGCATATTGGGCAACGGGTCGCTACTGAGTAGACGATGCGTCCAAAGGTTACGCATTTTGTATTGGGACACGATCTCATATATCGACCTCCGGACCACGCTGGAATAACCCCCGAACCTCTCGTACACAGGAATTAGCGGCTGAGAAGTTGACGCTAGCACGAAGCTCAAATTCGCGCGCGTTTCTTTTCCACTGGCACAAATTGATTTTTCTTCTAGACCATCCTCCAATATTTCATCCATCTGCATCCATCTGCGAACTGAGTCTGGCGGCGAGTGTTGTACAATCCCACGCCAATCGCAATTGGTCGACGAAGGAGCAGCTTAGGTCATGGAATCCATACCGCTGGAGCCTTCGCAGGGCGCGGACTACGGCTTGCGGCGAGGAATTCTTTCTCCTCTGGAAACTCTGGCGCAGTCTGTCTCGACCATGGCCCCGACCACGACGCCGGCAGCGACCATCCCCTTGGTCTGCGCGCTCGCGGGCAATGGCACTTGGCTCGCGTACGTGTTGGCTACGGTCGCGATTTTTCTGGTCGCGTTGTGCATTGCGCGCTACGCGCGTCATTCGGCTTCTCCAGGGTCGCTGTACACATATGCATCAATGACCCTGCCGCCGTGGCTTTCCGCGACGGTGGCCTGGAGTCTGCTGCTGGCCTATGTGGCCACGGGATCGAGCGTGATTGGGGGCTTCTACCACTATGCCAACCTGTTACTGCGCGATGCAACCGGGCACGTTTTCTCTGCTGTGTTGCTGTCGTTGCTGGTGACTGGCGTTGCGATCTGGATCGCCTATCGCGACGTAAAGATTTCCGCGCGGCTTATGTTGTGGATCGAAGCCGCGTCGGTCTCGGTGATCGTGATTCTGGTCGCCCTGGTGCTGTTTCGCCACGGCTGGCATTTGGATGGAGATGAACTTCATCTGCGCGGCATGACCGGAAGCGGACTCCGCCTCGGTCTGGTACTGGCACTGTTCAGCTTTGTGGGCTTTGAAAGTGCAACCACGCTGGGGGCGGAGGCGCGCAATCCGCTCCAGACGATACCGAGAGCGGTGATTCAGAGTTCGGTTCTGGCCGGAGCTTTCTTCACGGTGTGCGCCTACGCGGAAGTCTTAGGGTTTCACTCTGTGGGGCAGGATCTGGGAAAGAGCGAAGCTCCCATGTACGTGCTGGCGCAAGTCGGCGGCGTGCCGGTGCTCGGATTGCTGATCGACATTGGCGCTCTGGTTAGCCTGTTCGCCGGCACTTTGGCCTGCATTACGGCCGCCGCGCGCGTGCTGTTGCGGATGGCGCACGACGGACTGGCGCACGAATCGTTCGGCAAAACCCATGCCCGCAATCACACTCCCAGCCGCGCCGTGGTCATCACCGGCATCGCAGCCGTGCTGCCGGTCGCTGTGCTGGCATATCACGGGGCCAGCGGACTGGATGTGTATGGCTGGATGGGTTCGCTGGCAACCTACGGCTTTATCGTGGCCTATGCGTTGGTGTGCGTTGGGCTGCCGCGCTACCTGCGGCAATTCAGCGTATTTACCCGGGGCGCGCAGATCATTCCATGGCTGGCTGCGGTGGCCATGCTGCTGGCGCTGGTGGGCAATCTGTATCCCGTGCCCGAAGGGCCTTACGGCAAGCTCCCTTTCATCTATCTCGCCTATTTGATTGCCGGACTGGGATGGTTCCTGCTTCGCGCGCGGAGCAAACGGGCAGGCGGGACGGGGATTATCGAGCCGTCCAAGCCATGACAACCGGCCATAAAAACCAGCCATAAAAATTAGTAATTCGGGTCAAAAGAATTTTCACTGGCCTCTGGCTTTCGCTTTCCCTGGAGTTCGCGTACATTTGGCGGAACAGTTTTCCAGCCTTGACGGTGCAGAAGAAGTGCGGGCACAGCACGGATCAAACGCGGAGCCAACCAGCTCCCCGGCCACGCCGTAGAAAGTTCCGATAGTCCAATTGCGATCCGCGGCCGGGGCCGGCCGCATTGGATTTCTGTTTCTACCTTTGACGAGGTTCACATTGATGGCGACAAGATTGATGGCGACGAGACTGACGGCGACAAAAATGAAGCTGGGCATTTCCTTGGCGGCGGTGTTTTTGCAGCTTTCCCTGTGCGCACTGGCACAGCAGACGCTGGGCGGCATCACCGGAACCGTGTCCGACAAGAGCGGCAGCGTGCTGCCCGACTCGACCGTCACCATCGTCGGCGATCAGACCAAGCTGACTCGCACTCTGAAAACCAACGGCAACGGCGCTTACGACTTCGTCAACCTGCCCATCGGCACTTATACCGTCACCGTGGCTCATGATGGATTCCAAACCGAGAGACTGTCTTCGATTCCGGTGCAGGCCGATCGAACTGCGACGCTGAATGTTTCCATGAAGGTCGGCCAGGTGGGAACCACCATCGACGTCGAGGCAGCGCCGGCCATGAACGCCGTCGACACCACGAACGGCTACGTGCTCGAGCACGAACAGATTGAAGATGTGCCGCTGCCGACGGGCAGTTTCACCGGACTGGCCATTCTTTCTCCGGGAGTGAATGCGGAGTTGCCCAGTGGCACCGGCGTTAACCAGGGCCTGGGGAATCAGCCGATTTGGGCCAATGGCCAACGCGACACCAGCAATACTTTTCTGCTGAACGGCGTCGACGCCAGCAATCTCTTCAACGGCAAGAGCACGAGTTCGGTAGCTTCGGCGCGCATCGTGAATAACACCGGGGTTTCAGGCGCGGGCAGTACCACTGCAGAGGAGATTCAGAGCACGGCCTCGCCCTATCTCGCGATCGGCCAGGCTTTGCCCACGCCTGCCCCGGAGACCATTCAGGAGTTTCGCGTCAATACGTCGATGTACGACGCGCAACAGGGGTCGACCAGCGGCGCCCATCTCGACATGAGCACCGCTTCCGGCACGAATTCTATTCACGGCTCAGCTTATGTTCACCGCGGGACCAATGCGTGGAATGCCGCTCCCTACTTCTATAAGCAGGACGCCAACATCCCGGCGAACGAAGATGTGCCCGAGTTGCATCGTTACACGCTGGGCGGAACGCTGGGAGGTCCGCTCATCAAGGACAAGCTTTTCGGCTTCATCAGTTACCAGCACACACACGCTTCCGACCTGGAGATTGGAACTTCGCGAACTGCCGTGCCTTTCGGGCTGACGAGCGACCGCAGTCCAGCAGCGCTGGCCAATGTCGCCTCTGTCAACTGGGGGACTTCTGTGAATCCGGTGGTCGCGCCGAACGTGCCGGGCTCGACCGGGACACCGAACATCGATCCGGTTGCCTACGCGTTGTTGACCGCCACGCTTCCCAACGGCCAGTTTTTGTTCCCGTCGGCGAATCCCAATTTCACGCCAAGCCTTAACTTCCCGGAAAATGTTTTCCTCACCGACCCGGCGTATTTCATATCCGATCACGCGGTTGCCGATCTCGACTACCAACCCAGTTCCACAGATACTCTGTCGTTGAAATACTATTACCAGCACGATCCCACGCTTGCGCCGTTTGGGTACTCCGCGGTTGAAGGTTTCCCGCAACGTCTGGATGCGGGCAGTCAGGTTTCTTCCATCACCAACACGCAGTCTTTTGGACCGAGCTTCAGCGTCGCCGAAGTATTCGGCTTCATTCGCGAAAAGGTCTACAGCACGATTGAGCAGCCGTTCTCCGCCGGATCGGTGGGCATCAACAATCTTGGCTCCAATGTTTTTCCGGGCATCACCATCGTGGACGATTTAGGAAATTCCTCGCCGTTGAATACCAACTTCGTGTTCAACGCCGGAACCACGATCGGCTCCACGGCAGCTTCGCAGGGCGCATTTACCGGCATTTTCCAGAACCGCTGGATGCCTTCCGTCAATGCAGTTTGGAGCCACGGCAAACACACCGTCACTTTCGGCGGAAGCTATTCCTACACCCAGCTCAACGCGCGCGATGAAAGAACGAATTCGGGCATGATTGGTTTCGTCAACTGGGACGACTTTCTCACCGGCTCACCCATCACCTATACAGCCGACGGATTCATCACCACGACCTTCCTGCAGGGCGATGCCAACCGTTACTACCGCTCGAACGAAACCGGCTGGTATGTTCAGGACAAGTTTCAAGTGCGCCCCAACCTCAGCTTCAGCGCTGGTCTGCGCTTCGACTATCACGGAGGCTTAAAAGAAAAGAACGGACGCATTTTCAATTTCGATCCGTCGCAGTACAACTACAATGCAGCTAGCGACACGATCGTTGACAACGGCTTTATCGTTGCCGGAAACAATCCGGACTTTCCCACGAAGGGCGTCAGCGACTCGACTCTAACCGGACGTCAATGGGGAATCGCGCCCCGCGTGGGCTTGGCTTGGAGCCCTCAGGCGTTCAAAGACAAGGTTGTGGTTCGCGCGGGCTGGGGCCTGTACTACGATCGCGGAGAGCTCTTCACCTATCTTTCCCCCGGATTCGCGTCCGGCGTAATCGCCGGCGGCCCGTTTGGCGTGAACCAGACTCCACCGTGGGTGAACCAGCAGTCTTGCAGCACTTTCGGATATTCCTATTGCAGCACGTTTGAAGCCCCCTGGGGCAGTACGTTGGGGCAGGGGCCCAGTGGCAATCCCGCGGATCTGGCCCTTCCCAATGCCAGCGCCATCGAAGGCGGGGCTCCGCTGTTCTCGTTCGCCGATTACAACCGCGCCAACAAGCTGCCTTACACCATGAACCAGACGCTCGACATTCAATGGCAGCCGCGCAACGATCTTGTCTTTGAAGTTGGATATGTCGGCAACCTGGGCCGCCATGCCATCGTTCCATTGCCTTTCAACCAGGCGCAGGTCGCCTCGCCGACCAATCCCATCCGGGCGGGCACGCCGGTCGAGCAGGACTACACTTACGGATATTCCATTCTTACCAACGCAGCGATGTTCACACCCCAGAGTCTTCCCAACGGCCAGCCTTACCAGCAAACCTTTGAAGGCGGCAATGTCGACCTGCGCGTTCCCTACATCGGTTATTCCGCCGAGTCCGAGTCCTACACCGCAGCCGGAATCTCGGCCTACAATGCGCTGCAAACCCACGTGGAAAAGCGCTTGAGTCACGGCCTCTCGGTCGGCGGCTCGTACACGTTTTCCCACGCCACCGACGAGCAAAGCGCCATGGGGCTGTTCTACAACGGCAACAATCCGTTGGATCTGCGCTCCGGCTACGGACTCTCTGACTTCGACCGCAAGCACGTGATCAATTTCACCTACACTTACGAACTGCCGAAGTTTTTCCCGGCAACTTCCTTGCGGGGCATGATTGTCGACGGATGGTCGATCTCCGGTTTGACGGTCATCCAAAGCGGTCAGCCCTACAGCGTTGTCGATTATTCGGGCGCGGTGGGCAGCATCTTCTACGGAGTGAACGACGGCATTACGAACCCGGTGGTTCCGCTCGCCGGCTGCACTCCCAAGCAGGCGCTTACTGGAAAATCGGGCGCGACCCCTGGTGTTCCGGCGCTCAACGCCAGTTGTTTCGGCTTGCCCCTGCTAAGTCCGGGGGCCCTCGGCGGTGCGATTCCCAGCAACGATCCCTACGAGACCAATTTCATCGCCAGCGGCGAGCGCAATATCTTCCGGCAATCGTGGCAGCGGCGCGCCGACCTCTCCATCGGAAAGGCCACGCAGATCACCGAACGGTTCTTGTTGAAATTCAAGATGGACATCTTCAACCTGACCAACACGGCGAGTTTCGATATTCCCATCGACGACGTTAGCCAGAACATCAACTTCAACGGCTTCCCGGTCGTTGGCCAGCCCTCCACGATTCCGCCGTGCGACACTACGTACACTGCTCTGTACGTCTGCCCGTCGCTCAGCGGTCTCGGCATCACCAACAAGACCATTGGCAGTCCGCGGCAGATTCAGATGTCGCTGCATCTTATTTTCTAAGAGAATGTGCTTTAACAGAACGGTCTGCCAGTGGGGCTTTCAGGACAGGCCGAGATTGGCAGCCGCGGTGTCGACAATCGCCTTGCCAATACTCAGAGAGGCCGTGGCTGCGGGCGATGGGACGTTCAGCACGTGCAACACGTTCCCGGAAGATACAAACTGAAAATCGTCCACCAACGCGCCATCGGGCTTGAGAGCTTGGGCGCGCACACCTGAACCGCCGGGCACAACATCTTTCTCGCCGACTTCCGGCAACAAGCGCTGCAACGCGCGAACAAAGGCCGGCTTCGACAGCGAACGATGCCATTCGTCGAGGCCGTTGCGCCAGTGCTTGCGGGCCATGCGCCAAAACCCCGGGAATGCCAGTGAGGAAGCCAGGTCGCGCACATTGATGTCGCTATGACGGTAGCCCTCGCGCGCCAGCGCGAGTACAGCGTTGGGGCCGGCATCCACTCGACCGGTGATGCGCCGCGTGAAGTGCACCCCAAGAAACGGAAACCGCGGATCAGGCACGGGGTAGATCAGGGCCCGCACCAGCGCAGCGCGCTCGGGAGTGAGGTCATAATACTCGCCGCGAAATGGAACGATCATGACGCCGGGATCATCTCCCGCCATCCGGCTGATGCGGTCGCTGAACAGTCCCGCACAGTTGATGAGCGAATTGGTGGCGAATGCGCCCCGCACGGTTTCGACTACAATCTCGCTGGCCGAGCGGCGGATGCCGGTGGCGGCCGCGGAGGTGAGCACGGTGCCTCCGCCCGCGGAAATCAATTCTGCATATTTCTCGCACACCACCGCATAGTCGGTGATTCCCGTCGAGGGCACGACCAGAGCTTGCAGACCAGCGGCGTGCGGCTCAATTTCACGCAGTTCTTCAGGACCGATCAGCCGCAGGCCGGTCAGGCCGTTGGCTTCTCCGCGCAGGCGTAGCTCTTCCAAACCGGCGAGTTCGTCGGCCTGAGTGGCGACGATAACTTTGCCGCAGACCTGGTGCGCAATTCCGTGCTCGCGGCAGAACTCCACCATGGCTGCCGCTCCGGTGACGCACAGCCGCGCTTTCATCGACCCGGGCTTGTAGTAGACGCCGGAGTGAATCACCCCGCTGTTATGTCCGCTCTGGTGGCGGGCGACGCGGTCTTCCTTTTCCAGAACCAGAAGCCGGCGACCCGGAAAGCGGCGCGTGATTTCGAGCGCGATCCCGAGTCCGACCACACCGCCGCCGATGACGACTAAGTTGTAGCGAGAATCGGTCATTGCGCTTACGAGTAAGCAGAACTTGCGACTGCGAATTTTGCGACTGCGGGTTTGCTCCCAGATGCGCGGCCAGACCATTTCTCGGCCAAGCCGATAGCAGCCAGCAACGCCTTAGTCTACGACAAGCGTCACCTGCGTGCTGTGGCTGAGCAATCCAGAGGTGCCGGTCACGGTAACAATGGAGGTGACGGGCGTTCCTGTCGTGCCGCCCCCGCCCCCATTGCTCACGCCGCCGCAGGAAGGCAAGAACAAAGACAGGAACAACGTCAGTAGAAGCAGCAGAACCATCCAGCGCAGCCCGCCTCGCCTGTGGCGCGCGCCGCGGCGAGTGCCCGCCATACCCCAGCCGATCACGATTCCAGGCAGCAGCAACCAAGGCAAATAGAGGATAGCGGCAACGGAAGTCCTCGTTCTGGTTTTCGCCCTCCCCATCGTCCGCGGGCGCATGTCTGACGAGCCTGCCGTAGTGGAAATGTTCAGCGTTACATCGACTGCGGAGCTTCCGGGAGCTTGCGGCGTCGATGGGTCGAATATGCACTGCGCCCCAGCGGGCAGCCCGGCACTGCATGAGAGCGTCACGGCACCGTTAAACGAAGAGCCCGGAGGATTCGGCGCAATCGCCAGTTGGTAAGCGCCGCTGGTCTGGCCTGCCGTTACCGTCTGGGTGGAGGTGGACGAACTGACCGAGAAGTCGGTGATCACCGTGATTGGCAGCTGCACCGTTTGGGTCGGCTGTCCCGATGAGTCCGCAACCGTCAGATTGATGTTGTAGGCGGCGGGAACAACCGTGTTGGGCACATTGAGTGATACCGTCACTGGGGCTGCCGCATTCGCGCTGATCGGCACCGGGTTTGCGGGCGTGAGCGTGCATTGCGCTGCGGGAATAGCGCTCGCGTCGCAAGTGGCGTTGACTGAGCCACTATAATTCGGCGTCACCGAGACTATAGCCGTCGACTGTGTCCCTGCATCCACGTTGGCCGCAAAGGGTTGGGTCACGGCCAGCTGAAACTCAGGGACTACGGTATTGCTCGTCACAACCAGAGATACGCCCACCGAGCTGGCCAAAGAGCCGGATGTTCCCGCGAATGTTCCCATAACCGTGACCGGGTAAGTGGCGGCGCTGGTTGCCGAGCCAGTGGAAATGGTCATCGCCACTGCCGCCGGCGCGCTACCCGGCGTTACCGGCGTGGATGGGCTGAAAAGACATTGCGCCCCGGTGGGAAGTCCGACAGGGCATGACAGAGTCACGGCACCGCCAAACGAAGCGCCCCCAGGCTGAACTGTCAGGTTATAAGGTGCGGTGGTCTGGCCGGCAGCCACCGTCTGGCTGGCGGTCGAGGAGGCCACGAGAAAGTCCTGCACGGTCAGGGCGACGGTGAAATTGTGGCTGGGCGCTCCGGTCGTATCCTGCGTGTTGAGGTTGATGTTGTACGCTCCGGGTGCGGCGTTGCTGGGCACATTGATGGTCGCGACCAGAGACTCGGTTGACCCGAGGTTGACCACAATTGGATTCCCCGGGTTCAGCGAGCAGGTTGCGCCCGGCAGTGCGCTGGCGACACAAGTCGCGTTGATGTTGCCGCTGTAATATGTCGATGGCGTAAAGGTCAGCGTCGCCGCGCCTTGCGCGCCCGGCGTAAGCGTGAGCGCTTGAGTGCCGGAGAGCTGGTAGTCCCCCACGTTGAAAGGAATCACCAGCGTATGGTTTGTGGCGCTGGAGGCTCCTTGCACGAGAAGCTGGTAACTGCCTGCGCTGAGAGTTGTCGCGTTCACCGTAATGTTCGCGGTCGTGGGAAAAGAACCCACGGTGCCTGGATTCACGGTGCAACTGCCGCTCCCGGAGATCAGTGCGCAAGTCAGGGCTACGACTCCAGTGAAGCCGCTGGCCGCGGTCACACTGATCGGTCCGCTGCTGGCGCTGCTGCCGGCATTCACGGTGGGAAAAGCAGTAGGCTCGGTGAGCGCGAAATCAGGGCTGTTGCTCAAGACATGCAAGACGGCGCTCACTTCGTGCGTCGTGCTATGCACATCGGAACCAGTTCCCTGCAAGTTGAAATAGTAGTCTCCGACGGCCCCGATGGCGCTGACCGTGAAAGGCGTGTTAATTTCCGGAGTCAGCGGAGAAGGCGACGGAGTGCATGTGCCAGGCGGAGCAGTTGCGCCGGAAGTGCAGCTTAGGGTCACTGCGCTGGAATAGCCGTTCAGCGCCGACAGCAATCCATTGAACACCGCGTTCTGCCCGACGTTGACGGTCAGTGGCGAATTGGAAACCGACATCTCGAAATCCGCAGAGAGAACCAAGTTGTATTGCCAGACGCCACGGCCATAAGTGGACGCCCGGAGCAACTGCTGGCCGCCGGAATTGAAAACTCCCAGCGCGGTCACCGCAACGTTGGGCAGAAATCCCGACTGGCCAGGGCCGGAGCTTGGCCCCACCTCCGTCCAACTCGCCGCCGAGGTTGAACTTCCGAAGACGCCGACATCGGTTGCTACATAGACCTGAGACAGCGCGGGATAAACCACCACCGCATTCACAGGCGAGTCGGGAAGGTTCGCTGTGAAGTCGGTCCAGGCCGCGCCGGCATTGGTGGTCTTCCATACGTGGCCTGTGCCGCCGGTGAATCCCATCACCGTCACGTAAGCTGTGTTGCCGGTCGGATCGGACGAATCGACGGCAGCGCCGGATATGGGGAACTGGTTCGGGTTGATGCTGCTGGCCTGGGGGCCGTTGGTGGTGACATTGGTGAATGCGGGAACTCCAGCCGACGCGTCCGTCGTAACCCAAACGCTGCCGCCGGCGGGCGAGGAGAGAGGACCATCCAGCGGGCCCAGTGCGCTGGTGGTGGCGTAGATGACGCTCGAACCGTTGACGTCGGTCGGACCTCCTGCAGCCAGAGCCTGTACCAGGTTCACTTCACTGCCCGAGCATGTCCCCGAGCCCAGGGTGTCGAAGTTCGGGCTGAGCACAGTGAAAGTTCCGCCCGCACGTGGGCCACGCCACACTCGGCAGGTACCAACGATCATCGCCGTCGAAGACTGCGGGTCGAGAATGTAAGGAAAATAGAAAGCTCCATCGTCCCCGCCGACCGTACCACTGGTGACCACGAAGCTGAAGCCGCTGTCGACACAGCTCACTCCGCTGGGACAAAACTGCACCCCGAGGCCGCCGGGAGGAATGTCTGGATTCGAAGCGTACCAGTTCGTAGGAGTTGCCGGATCAATTGCGTTGTAGCCGCCGTCACCGCCGAGAACATTTCCCCAACTTGGGTTCGTTGTCGCTTGGCCGCTTGCGGGAGAGCCGTTATCCTGCGTTCCGCCGAGCAAAGTGTTGGGGTCGGTAGGATGCTGCGAGAAGCTGACAAACTGCGTCATCGATCCCAGATCCTGATTGAGATCGTCAAACTGGTTCGTACCCGTGCACAGGCCGGTACTGAGCCCCGAAAATCCGTTGAGCGCGCGGTAAATACCCCCGTCGTTGGCGAAGTAGAGCAACTCATTGCCGGAGTCGCTGCCTGAACTTGGAATTGCATAGGCCAGCGCGTGTTGGTCGGGATGCACGTGGGATGGCGCGGCAATCGGGTCGCATCCGTAAACGTGGGTGAGGTTGATGAACGGGGAGGTTGCGCACGTGGGATTCGCAGAATTGATGCCGCACTTATAAAGATTGATCGCGCCCGCGTACAAGTCCGTCGCCACTCCGTTCGGTACCGCCAACAAGTCCAGGTTGTACGCGCCCTGTTGCACGCCGCAGCCGTCGATGTCGCCGCAATTGGTGATCGTAGTGTCGGGAATTGAAATCCACGACGCGCCGCCGTTGAGGCTTTGCCACATGCCCTCGTCGACCGGGCTGCCGTCCGGAGCGAGCGAAATGTACCAGACATACATTTCGCTTCGTCCCGGGACCACCGTGATTTCCGCGCGGTAGATCGGGCAGGCGTAACTGTTCGATGTTGATTGCGGTGGGCACGCCGTGGTGCTGAGTGCAGCGCCGCCGGGCTGGACCGCGAGGCGTGTCCAGTTCACTCCGTCCGGCGAGGAATAGAAGCCGTGATAGCGAATCGCGGCGAAGAACAGCCCTGCGGTTGCGTTGTAGACGACCGAGGTTGCGGAGGTAGCATCGGTAGCTCCTCCCGGATCGACTAGCGCGTCGTAGTTCCAGGTCTGCCCGGCGTCCTGCGAAGTGTAGAGGCCGCGCGTGGTGTTTGCGGTGACGGCTCCGTCGACCATGCCTTCGAACGTAGTGGCCATGGCGGCCACCACTGTGCTCGTTTGTCCGCTGGTGGTGCTGAATGCCATCCGCGTCCCGCCCAAGCCGCTGAACGACAACGCGCCGCTGTTGGCGGTGGAGACCAGCGTCCACGTGCTTCCGGCATTCGTCGAGAACAAAATGCCCAGACCGAAATAGGAGTCACCGGAATTGTCCGCTTCCCCGGTGGCGGCAAGAATCACGGTTTGTGCGGGATTCGTATTGCCGGGCTGGATCGCGATTGCACCGATCGACAGCGTGGCCTGGTCGTCAGTGACCGGAGTCCAATCCACGCCGTTGGCCGTGCTGCTGGCCGCGTTTGTCGACTTCCATACTCCAGCTTGCGCTCCGCCAATAAATACAGTATTGCCGGTCGCGTCAGCGGGATCGATGGTAACGGCAGTCGCACGTCCGGAAACCTGGCCATAATTCTGCGTTCCGTTGCCCGTCGCGTCGGAAGCCAGCGGGACGGGGCCCAAGGGCATCCATGCACCGGTGGAGAGCGAGCCCGTTCCATTGGTGTGAATCGTTGGCACGCGACCGGCGGCAGAAGCGGCGGCCACAGCCGCGGCGCGCTGTGCTCGCATCTGAAGCTTGACCTCATACGCCCGGCGACGAAGTTCGGCGGACGGTTTCCCCCGCACCAGGCGTCCGCGGAAAAACCATTCGTTGCGCTCCTTGATGTGGTCGGCGTCAGAATCAGGGATGTGGCTTTCAGGAACATTCTGCTTCGCACCTTGCGCGCGTGCAATCGAAACCGCGGCGAGGCTGATCAGAATAAGGAGTGGAATTCGCAACGAAAAGAGAAAACGCCGGCTGGGCATGATAAAGCTCAACGTCAGTATGGGAAGCAGACGCCAGCGAAGCAATGTAAAAGCACCGGAAACAGCCGGCAGCGGACCACTTTGGGAAAAACGCTTCCGCCGGCGAGCGCGACGAAGTTGCGCCGGGGCTGTACAATCTGCTTTCCCAAGATTGTTGCGACGAGCGGCATGTCGCGATCAACAGGATTATTTCGACGAAACGGACGGGGGGCCATGCGATCTTTTTTCTGCACGATTCTGGCGGCATGCGTTGTTCTAAGTACGATTTCCGGCTCGGCCCAGGAGAAGAAAGGCTCTCCCGAACTGGTGGTAGCTGCCGCGGCCGATTTGAGCGCTGCGCTGCAGGAAATCGGAGACAATTACGAGAAGAAGACCGGCGTGAAGCCGAAGCTTTCGTTCGGAGCCTCCGGGGCTCTCACGCAGCAAATTCAGAACGGCGCTCCGTTCGATCTGTTTTTCTCAGCTGACATGGATTATCCCCGGCAACTGATTGCCGCGGGCGATGCGGACGGCGCAAGCCTGTATCAGTACGCAGTCGGAAGGCTTGTATTGTGGGTTCCCTCCGACTCGCCGCTTGACGTGGAACACCTGGGCATGAAAGTTCTGCTCGATCCGTCGGTCAAGAAGATTGCCATCGGCAACCCGCAGCATGCGCCCTATGGCCGTGCAGCCGTGGCGGCCCTGCGTCACGCCCAGCTGTACGACCAGGTCGCGGACCGACTCGTATTGGGTGAAAATATTTCGCAGGCAGCGCAGTTCGTGGAGTCAGGCAACGCACAAGTGGGTTTCGTAGCACTGGCCCACGCCGCCGCGCCCGCAATGCGCGGCAAAGGAAAATACTGGGAAGTCCCGGCGGAGTTTTATCCGCCACTGGCGCAGGGAGTGGTTGTACTGTCGCACTCACAGCATAAAAAAGAAGCGACGGAGTTTCTGGAATACTTCAAAACGAAAGAAATAGGCGAGTTGCTCCGAAAGTACGGGTTTACCCTGCCGCAACAGTAAGCGCTGAACGCGGGACTTTCGAGAGACGATACGCAAACCACCATGACCGTCGACTCGCAGGCCTTCTGGCTGACGCTGCAACTGGCAGTCACGGTGTCGGCCGTATTGCTCGTGATTGGTCTGCCGATCGCGTATTGGATTGCCTTCTCCCGCTGGCGCTGGAAGTTTCTGGTCGAAGCGGTTGTAGCGCTACCCATCGTGCTTCCGCCGACTGTGCTCGGATTCTACGTTCTGGTGGCGCTCGGACCACACAGCCCGCTGGGGCGCTGGTGGATCGTGCTCACCGGCCACACGCTGGCTTTCACCTTCAGCGGCCTGGTATTTGGTTCCATCCTCTACAGTCTGCCGTTTGCGGTGCAGCCCTTTGCCGCGTCGTTCGCCGGCGTCGATCGCAAGCTGATTGCAGCTTCGGCCACGCTGGGCGCTTCCCCGCTGCGCAGCTTTTTCTCGATAACCCTACCCCTATCGGTTCCCGGATTGATTACCGGCGCAGCCCTCAGTTTCGCCCACACCATGGGAGAGTTCGGCGTCGTGCTCATGGTGGGCGGAAACATTCCCGGCATTACGCGCACGGTATCCATTGATATTTTCGACCGCGTACAGGCCTCCGATTACGCCGCCGCCAACGAGACCGCGCTGCTGTTGTTGGCGCTCAGCTTTGCGATGCTGGCCCTCGTGTATGGAATCAATCGGAAGGCGTGGGTGGTCGGTCCCGTTAGATAACTGTGATGACTGAGGCGCGCATGGACGACCACCAACCCGGAGCCGTAGCTGTTTCATCGCCCCCGGCACCGGATCACAAGGCCCTCGGCCCGCTGCTCATTGCGCGGTTCCGCAAGCGCTTCGCCGCGCAACCCCCGGAATTTGTTCTGGAACTTGACTTCCAGGCTGCACCCGGTTTCACGATTGTGTTCGGCCCGTCGGGGGCGGGCAAAACCACTCTGCTCGACTGTGTGGCCGGATTGACCAGACCCGACTCGGGACGCATCGCAGTCGGCGACAGCGTTTGGTTCGATGCCGCAGCTGCTACCAGTTTCTCCTTAGTCGATCTGCCTGTGGCCAAGCGCCACGTGGGATATGTTTTTCAGAGTCTCGCACTTTTCCCGCACCTGACTGTCGAGCAGAACATCCAATATGGCCTTGCGCATTTGCCGCGAGCGGAGCGGGCGACGCAAGCATCTGCGATTCTTCAGGCGTTTCGAATCCCTCATCTCGCGCGGCGCTACCCGCGAGAGATTTCCGGGGGAGAAAGCCAGCGCACCGCTCTAGCGCGAACGCTCGTGACCGGCCCCACCGTGCTGCTACTCGACGAACCGCTGGCCGCGCTCGATGCCGCGACGAAATCGCAGATCATCGACGATCTGCGCCGGTGGAACCAGGTGCACCGCATTCCCATTCTCTATGTCACTCACAGTCGCGAAGAAGTCTTCGCGCTTGGCGAGCGCGTGCTGGTGCTCGACGCCGGGCGCATCGTAGCCCAGGGCTCGCCGCACGAAGTGATCGCGGCACCGCAGCAGGAAACGGTAGCGCAATTGGTGGGGTTCGAGAATATTTTCGATGCCGTGGTAGAGGCAATCCGTCCGGAGCGCGGCACCATGACGTGCCGGATCGCAGCCGAGGGTGGCCCCCTGCGGCTCGAAACCCCGCTGGTGCGCGGAGGCGTGGGCTCGGCGCTGCGCGTCGGGATCCGCGCCGGAGACATTCTTCTGGCCACCGCAGCGCCAGTCGGCTTAAGCGCCCGCAATGTGATCCCGGGCCGCATCACCGCACTCGAGCAGCGCGACGTAATCATCTCCGCACGGGTGAAGTGTCGAGTCGAAATGGAAGTCCAACTCACCCTGGCCGCCCGCGACTCGCTGCAGCTCGAGCCCGGCAAGGAAGTGTGGCTGGTGATCAAGACGCACTCGTGCCATCTGATGCAGAAGTAACCGTCTTCCCACCCAACAGTACCGCCTAACCCTGGCCTGTCATCCTGAGCGAAGCGAAGGACCCATGCAATTGCTGGTGGCGCAGATAAGGCCGAGGGTTGCATAGGTCCTTCGCTTCGCTCAGGATGACGGAGCGGATTCAATTCCGCGCATTTTGTATTTCACTCTGTTCCATTTCGATCACCGCAACCCACTGCCCATTGCGTTCTTCAGGAAACACAATGTGCCCACCCAGAATCCGAGCGATAGCCTCGGGAGGCAAATCGCGATGGTAGCCGAAGAACCTGCGCTTAAGATCGGTCCACGTCGTCCAGCGATCGAGCAGCGGATGCGCGGGCTCGTACTTGGTCGAAAACACCAGCGCAACGTCGAAGTGCGATCGAAAATCGGCGGCCGACAATACTTCTTCCAGAGAAAAGTCCTCGATTTGCACCACCTGCACCGGACGCGTAACGTAACCCAGCCACGGACGAGCCAGTTCGTCCGAAGCCGGCCAGGCGGTGAGCACGTGCGCCATGGGATATCGGGCTTCGAGAAAGCGCTCCGCATCCTGATGCAGGACGATGTAATCGCGATAGGCCAGATTATCTTCCGGCGAGAACCCGTATGGCGGATTCCAAAACCACGCCGCCACGAACGCAATCGCAACCACAGCCACAGCCGCGGGCCAATAGCGCAGCCGGCGGCGCAGCGTCGACACGGCCACGATGATCACCAGCGGCACCGCCGGCAACATATATCGCGCCAGCACAGCTCCGCCGATCAACGCCATCGCGACGACATACACTTTCACGACCGCGAGAAAGATCATCTGCACCGGCATCGCGATGCGCGGGCGCTCTACACCATCATCCGTCAGCGGTGCCAACAGCATCGCCAAGAGCATGCCCAGCGTCAGCAGCCACAAATGCATGTAGCCGAAGACCTGCCACAGACGCAGCACTAGAGCCAGCAGAAACCGCAAAGGATTCAGAGTGGCGGCGACGTTATAGCGGAAGAATTCCGGATTGCCGAAAACGTATCCCGTGCGGGCATAATGATAGGCGTACCACAGAGCCAGGGGAAGTGGCGGAAACACGAGCGGCAAGATCCGTTTCGACGAGGAGTCGGCGGATTCAGCACTGGAATCTGCCCATAACCTTCGCAGTGCGCTGGCCTTCGGCGCGACGAAGCGTAGAGCTTCCCACGATGCCACGGCAAGCGGCGCAAGAATCGCCGTTTCTTTAGCAAGCGCCGCCAGCGAGAACCAGATTGCGACTGCGACCGGACGCTGATCGAGATAAGCCCACAGGCCCCAGAAGATCAGCCCGGCAGCGGCCAAATCCACCTGGGCCAGCGAGCTTTGTGCAAAGAAAACCGGGTAGAGCGCCGTGCACAGCGTGGAGGCGACCGCCACCTGCCGATTCGCCACGCGCTCGGCCAGCCGAAACACCCCCAGCAGCGCGAACGCCGCTAGGACCAGCATGGCCGATCGCGTCACCACTGGAGCGTAGCCCACGCATTTCCACCACAGCGCAACCCATGCCATCACCAGCGGCGGATGCGCGTTTGATACGGTGGTGTGCGGAATCAGGCTCCCGCTCAACAACAGGTCGCGGGCAGCGGGCGCATAGTAGCCCGCTTCGTCCCAGAAGTATGGAAGCTGCAGCAGCGGAATATGCAGCAAAAAGATCGTCGCCAGGATACCGGCGAACACCACGGCCGGATGCCAGCCCAACCCGGATACCGGCCGCGGCTTGCCAGACGACGAACTGCCACGGAGTTTCACGGATTGTTTCTTGAGCATTTCCAATTTCGTCTTTGATCCGTGTAATTCCGCGCGAATCCGTGGCCCAGAACTTGAGTTTAGTGCACCGGCCCCTGCGGTCCCATGCGCGGGTCCAGTTTGATCTCGCCGAAAGCGCTTTCGTAGCCAGCTACGTTCTGCTGCAGAAGACCGAGCAGCGCCTTAGCCTGCTGCGGGCTCAGGTAGATACCTTGAAAGCTCTTGATCTCCACCTGAGTCTCGGTTTGTTGCTGCAGGGTTCCGAAGACCAGAAAGAAGTCCCAGATGTTCACGCGCATCTGCACGCTGTTGGCATAATTTTCTCGGTACTCGGGGGCGTTGGTTAGCTTCACACTGGGCTGTATCGGATTATTCATACGCGAAAGTGTAAATGAGTTGCGGGCTCGGAAGAAACCGCCGGCAGCCAGAGCCGCTCCGATTTTGATCACAGCAAGCCTCGGATACAGTGCAACTGACAAAAACTGTCACGCATGTGATGGTTTGCGGCGGGTACGCCGGCCGCTCGCCTCGTAATGGACACCGACTTTGGTTTTTCCTTCTATTGAAAACACAAGACTTACGCACACCCCGGGCATTACTTTGGGTAGTACCTGATGGCGCACAAAGTGCGATAGAGTTTATGTTCCTCCGAGCATACGGAGTTGCGGGCTACCAATATGACCCAAAATAACGATCACGGGATGATGGAAGAAATCGTCCTTCCCGAACATCTGCTCCCCTTGGGATCTGTGCTGGGCCCGGGAGTATCGGCGCTGGACCTGTGCATGGTGCTGGCCAAGATTTTTCGCGTGCAGTATACCGAAGTCGCCCTCATGCGACTGCAGCAAGGCTCGCTGCACTTTGTGTTTCCCGAATACTTGCGCACTTCGGGTGCGATTCCGCTCTCCGGCAAGGCGGTGGCGGCGCATACGGCGCTCAGCAAGAAGGCCGAGATTTTCAACAACTTCGCCCGGGTAAAGCACGCCAGTATTTTTGAGACCATTAAACCGGCCGCAATCGATTCGGATGAACCGGCTCACCCGTCACCGATTCAGAAGCTGATGTCAGTACCGATCATGGACCGGGATTCCGTGGTGGTGGGCGTGATCCAAATCTCGCGCAAGGCACTCGATGCCAAGTTTGCGCAGGATTTCAGCCGCGAAGACCTGCACGACCTGGAGTTGGTGGCTGGACTGCTGGCCACGGCGCCCGCGCTGCTGGCGAACTAAACTTTCGAGCAGAAGATCTTTCAGTCAAAGCTCCGGGGGGGCATCCCCCGGAGTTTTATTTCGTCTTTAATTCTTTCAGCGGAACCCGCAGATCTGCTCCCGTCATCTCTGTCGGCTCGTCGATCCCCATCATTCCCAGCAGAGTAGGCGAAATATCGCGCAGCGATCCGTTTGGCTTCAGCGTGAACTGCTTCGCATTTTCTGAAATTACAATGAACGGTACCGGGTTGGTCGTGTGCGCCGTATGCGGACCGCCGGTCGCGGGATCGATCATCATCTCAGCGTTGCCGTGATCGGCGGTGATCAGCATCGCCCCGCCTTTGGCCCGAACCGCAGACTCGATGCGAGCCAGGCAGGCATCCACGGTTTCAACCGCTTTGATCGTAGGTTCGATTCTGCCGGAGTGGCCCACCATGTCGGCATTGGCGAAGTTCACGATCATCACGTCGAACGTGCCTTCCTCCGTGGCTTTCGCGACCGCGTCGGCAATTCCGGCGGCGCTCATTTCGGGTTTCAGATCGTAGGTGGCGACCTTCGGCGATTGCACCATAAGGCGCTCCTCGCCGGGGAACGGAGTCTCGACCCCTCCGTTAAAAAAGTAGGTCACGTGCGCATATTTCTCTGTCTCGGCGACGCGCAGATTGCGCAGGTTCATCCCGCCCATCACGTTGGCCAGAATGTTCGCCATCGATTCCGCTGGAATTACGACCGGCAGGCTGAAATTCTTGTCGTATTGCGTCATGCAGACATAACGCAGATTTTTCGGCACGCGGTCGCGCGGAATGGCCGTGTCGAGATCTGCCGCGCCCGGAAGATCGCTGCCGCCTCTGTCGTTCAGTCCGCTGTTGCGAGCGAGCGCGCGCGTGATCTGGCGAACCCGGTCAGCGCGAAAGTTGAAGCAGATGCACGAGTCTTCATCCCGAATGGTGGCAAGCGCCTGCCCGCCATTCGTTTTATCCGTACCATCGGTGCAGACAAACGGAATCACGAACTCGTCCGTCACTCCCCGGTTGTAAGAATCCTTCATCCCCTGCACCGGATCGGCGTACTTGCCGCCTTCGGCATCGGCGAAGACCATCGCGTTGTAAGCTTTCGCAATGCGCTCCCAGCGCCGGTCGCGGTCCATGGCGTAGTAGCGGCCGTTGACCGTGGCAATCTTGCCGCAGTTGTACTCACGCATTTTCTGCTGCAGCTGTTCGAGGTATCCCGCCCCGTTAGTGGGCAGAGTATCGCGGCCGTCCATGAAAGCGTGTACAAACACGCGGTCGAGGCCATTCTGCTTGGCCATCTTCAGCAATGCGTAGAGGTGCGCCTGCTGCGAGTGCACGCCTCCGTCTGAAACCAGTCCGAACAGATGCAAGCGCCGCCCGCCGGTGCGCGCGTGCTTCATGGCATCGAGCAGCACGGGATGCGAGAAAAATTCCCCGTTCTGGATCATCAGATCAATGCGCGTGATGTCCATGTGCACAATGCGACCGGCGCCCATGTTGAGATGCCCGACCTCGCTGTTGCCCATCTGCCCCTCAGGCAGTCCCACGAACGGCCCGCTGGTATGAATCAGCGTGTTGGGATAGTCGCGCAGTAGGCGGTCGTAAGTCGGCTTGCGCGCCAGCGCAATGGCGTTGGCCTTGGTTTCGGCCCGATAACCCCAGCCGTCGAGAATGATGAGTATGAGTGGCTTAGGACGCAAGGTCAGCTCCTGGCTGTTAACTGCTTCAAGACCATTGACCGCAGACTCACGCGGACGGATTGCTCGTTCACCAGATTACATGGACCGAATAATCCTTAAACGCCGTGTCCGACGTAACCAGCGGAAGCTTCTCTTCCAGACTCTGAGCAATCAGAATGCGGTCGAAAGGATCGCGGTGATGAAGTGGAATCCCTTCGAGCCGCCTGACGTGAGCAAAGGTCACGGAAAGAACCGAAACGCCATTCATCTTCAGCTTGTCGGCAAGATAATCTCCGACCGGAGTCGGTAAGGTAAGCTTACCAATTTGTACCTTCGCGATGATCTCCCAAAGGCTGACAACGCTGATCCACACGTCCGCGACCGGCAACAGAGTGCGCACTCGGCTCGAAACCTTGCCCGCGTCCTGAATTCCCCACAGGAACACGTGCGTGTCAATGAGGACTTTCATTGCCAAAACAGATCTTCTATTTCTTTTGGGAGGGGGTCGTTGAAGTCATCTGGAACGACGAACTCGCCTTTTGCCGAGCCAAACTGGAAATGCGGCCGCTGCGAGAGAATCGCCACGAGTTTGGCGACCGGCTTCCCAGCCTTCGCGATCACTATTTCCTCGCCAAGCGCCACTCTCTCTAAAAGCTTGGAAAGATTGGTCTTAGCCTCGTGGATATTGACTTTCATCCCGCAAGTTTAGACTAAGTCGTTAGCTAAGTCAATGCGCAGCGCCGTATTTACTCGAACTGTAGCATCACAATTTCCGGATTCGATCCCAGCCGCAGCGGCGGACCCCACGTCCCTGCTCCACTCGACGTGAACACTTGCATCGTGCCGATGCGGCTCAAGCCGTATACGAACTGGCGATACATCCTGCGCGCGAACCAGCTCCACGGGATGAACTGCCCTAAATGAGTGTGCCCGGAGAGCTGCAGCGAAACTCCGGCAGCCTCGGCAACTTCGGGATGGTCAGGAGCGTGGACCAATAAAATACTGGCTCGATCGCGATCCAGGCCAAGGCGTTGCAGCACCGACGCCAGGTGCCCCTTGCGCGTCGCATTCCGGTAGGGCACTCCGATAATCTGCAGACCGTCGACATCCACTTTTTCATTCTCGAGCACGCGAATTCCCGCCGCTGCAACCGCGCGCAGATACTTGCCATCGTCGCCAAATTGCTCGTGATTTCCCGCGATGAAATACACACCCTGCGGAGCCGTCAACCGGTTCAGTGGCTCGGCCGCGCGGCCGGCGTCGATGGCCGTACCGTCATACAAATCGCCGGCAATGAAAACTGCATCGGGCTCTTCGCGCAGAATCTTTGTGACCATGCGCCGCAGAAAACCGCCGTTGCGCACGTGCCCCAGATGCAGATCGCTGATGAGCGCCGCTTTTCGCCCGCGCCACGCCTCCGGCAAATTCGCCAGTCTTACGGTAGCGCGCGTGACTCGCGTCCAGCTGGCATTCGCCACGGCGTAGAGTCCGGTCAATATCGCTGCTCCGAATAACCATTCCACAGTCGAGTGAAAATTCGTTTGCAGGCCAGCCACTCGCGCCACTCCGTAGACGATCCAGGACAGGAGCATCGCCGGAAAAAGGAAATTCTGCATTCCCAGCCAAACCGCCGATACCCGATAGAAAGCACGCAGCGCCGGGTTGGTGTAGCGCCATGCCAGCAAGGAAGCGGCAATAAAGCTCACCGACAGCAAACCGAGAATCGGCTTGATCCACAATGCGCCCGAAGCATGCTCCGCAACTGAAAACGTCCACGTTTTGTAGAGGAGGTAGTGCTCAAGAAAGAGGATGGACTGGATGATGGCAATAGGGCCAATGAAGCGTCTCATTCGCATGCACCATTAGATTCACCAGCAGTCATTTGGATTGCATTCTTTACCGCTCCTGATTCTGCCCTGGGAGGCGCCGGTTTGCGGGCCGTTCTCGTTGGCGTCAATCGTGGCTATACTGATTGACGGAGGCAATCATGCCTGTTAGCGAACTTCTGCTGCCTGAACTGGATGAAGAGATCAAAAAGACCCGCACCATGCTGGAGCGGGTTCCGGCCCACAAGAAAGATTTTGCGCCCCACCCCAAGTCCATGCCGCTAGGCAAGCTGGCACCGCACGTGGCGCAGCTCGCCGGTTTTGGATTGACCATTCTGACCACGCCGGAATTGGACTTCAGCAAGGGCAGCATCCCTCCCGTGCCGTTCGAGTCGGCCGCACAACTGGTGAAGGCTCTGGATGAAGGTGCGGCCAAGGTGCGCGCCGCTCTGCAAGCTACTCCAGACAGTGCATGGAAAGAAAACTGGAAGCTGAGCTTTCAGGGCAAGCCGATCTTTGAGGGATCACGATTTCTTGCCTACCGGGAAATGTTTCTCAATCACATCGTGCATCATCGCGCGCAACTGGGCGTGTATCTGAGGCTAAACGAGACGCCCGTGCCTGCAACTTACGGCCCTTCAGCGGACGACAAGATGGGCTTCTGAGTTGAGTCACAAGCGAAGTCAAGACTACTTCTGCGGCGCATCCGCATTGTCGGCACGCTTCACCGCCGCGTCGACTGCCGCCTCAATCCGCGGATACACCGCCCGCATGGTCTCCGCCGTCACGGCCGGGGTCTCGTGCAGAAATTTCTGCCCCGCCGCAGACGAATAAAACGCAACCAACGCGTCGATATCGGACTTGGTAAAGTGACGCTGGTAGATCGGGATCATGTCGTTCAGCATCTCATCCAGCGGGAAATTCTTGATCAGATCCTCCGACTCGCGGTCCCGTCGCGCCAGTTCAGCATCGCTCAGGTCTGGATGCGTCTTCTTCAGCTGCTCCCGGTTCATATTTCTCATCTGCGTGAACATCTGCTGCATCATCTGCGCCATCTGCTGGCGGCTGGCCATTACGTCAAACAGCTTCTTGACGTCTTCTTTCGACGCCGCGTCCGGAGCTATTGAAATCGTCGTCTGCGCACCGGCGCACACCGACCAGCCCAGTACCAGCGCGCACACCCATGAGTTCCATCGCATCGCATCACCGCCTCAGAAGAAAATACTCGCTCAGCCCTTGTAGTTCAACGCCTTGAGTCCCAGGAACCGCGACGTTCCAGCCAACTCCTCTTCGATCCGCAGCAGTTGGTTGTACTTGGCGATACGGTCCGTGCGCGACGCCGACCCAGTCTTAATCTGTCCCGCGCCGGTCGCGACCGCGAGATCAGCAATGAACGTGTCCTCAGTCTCGCCGGAACGATGCGAGATCACCGACGTGTATCCGTTACGCCGCGCCAAGTCAATCGCGTCCAGAGTCTCGCTGACCGTGCCGATCTGATTCACCTTGACCAGAATCGAGTTGGCCACGCCCTTGTCAATTCCCTCCTGCAGAAACTGAACGTTGGTCACGAACAAATCGTCGCCGACGAGCTGAATCTTGCCGCCGAGTTCTTTGGTCAGCTTGCTCCAGCCATCCCAATCATTCTCGGCCAGCCCATCTTCGAGCGACACGATGGGATAATCCTTCACCCACCTCGCCCAGAATGCGACCATCTCGTCAGAACTCTTGGCCGACTTGTCCGACTTCTTGAACACGTACTTGCCGTCCTGATAGAACTCGCTGGCCGCCGGATCGAGCGCAATGGCAATCTCTTCTCCCGGCTTGTATCCCGCCTTTGAGATCGCCTCCAGTACAACCTCGATCGCCTCCACGTTCGACTTCACCGACGGAGCGAATCCGCCTTCGTCGCCAACAGCAGTGTTGTAGCCGCGCTTCTTCAGCACTCCTTTGAGCGTATGGAAAACTTCCACGCCCCAGCGCAGAGCCTCATGAAACGAAGGCGCGCCCACCGGCATCACCATAAATTCCTGGAAGTCGACGTTATTGTCGGCGTGCGCCCCGCCGTTGAGTATGTTCATCATCGGAGTAGGCAGCGTGTTGGCTCCGGCCCCGCCCAGATAGCGATACAGCGGGATATCCAGCGTTAGCGCCGACGCCCGCGCCGACGCCATCGAAACCGCCAGGATCGCATTCGCGCCCAGCCGCCCTTTATTTTCGGTGCCATCAAGCTCGATCATCCTGGCGTCGAGCCCCCGCTGATCGAAAGCATCCCAGTTCGCCAGGGCTTCGGCAATCTCGCCATTGACGTTCTCCACCGCCTTGAGCACGCCCTTGCCCTGAAACCGGTTCGTATCTTCGTCACGAAGTTCGACCGCCTCGTGTTCGCCGGTCGACGCGCCGCTCGGGACAATCGCCCTGCCCATCGATCCATCACCCAGAAATACTTCCGCTTCCACCGTAGGATTTCCTCGTGAATCCAAAACTTCCCGCGCGTGAATGGCTGCAATATTTGACATAGGTCTTCTCTTTCCTTGGATTTATAATTTCGGCGTTACATCATTGCGAAACCAACGATTATATCGGATGGTCAGAGCGCGACCCGGCGCACAGCCCGCTTACGTGGAGCCCCGGACGTCTCGTCTGGGGACGCAGCGCCGCCACTCCCACCAGGAATCTTTCCCACTCCGCCGGCGGACGAAGGTGTCCGCCGCTCCACGAGCTTGGCCGAATCGAGCGACGGTCCGTCCCGCCATCCGCTCCGCGCTCTTGTCTCCGCTGGTTCCCTGTACTGCTGGCGGATTGCCGTGGCCCTCCGTCTGGACTAGAGTGAGTAGAACGCTTTCGGATTCCGGGAGGCCCCCCAATGAACAACAAGAAATCGATTGCTCTGCCCTGCCTGCTGCTGGCATTGATATCGATGTTGTCAGCCCAGTTGTCGGCCCAGACCAGTTTGCCCGTACCGGCTGAGTCTGCCCCGCCCGTGCCCGCAGGCACTGCGCTAATGGTAAGGCTCGACACGACTCTGGCTAGCTTCAGCAACCGGGCTGGCGATCCTTTCCAGGGAAAAGTCACCCAGGCAGTGGTCGTGAACGGCGCTACGCTGATTCCCGTGGGAGCGACCGTCGAAGGCCGCGTCACCAAAGTGAATGAACCACGCCGCATCGCCGGCAAGCCCACCATCGGAATTCTTGCCGAAGCCGTGATTCTTCCCACCGGCGAGCGCTACTTTCTTGACGCCACTCTGGTCGACACCAACATCAAGGGCACCGACGTTAATTCGGAAGGCCAGTTCAAAGGCAACTCACATGACCGTCGCGACACACTCGAACAGGGCGGAGGCACCGCGGGCGGCATGCTGATTGGTGGATTGGTCGGCGGTCCGGTAGGAATGCTGGTCGGCGGCGCCATCGGCGCCGGTGGGACCACAACCTACTGGCTGGTCAAGCACCGCTCCGCCATCCTGCCCGCTGGGACGGAACTCACTCTGGAATTGAACCGCCCGCTGACCCTGGGCGCGGTAGCCGCGAACGGCGGCGGCAAGTAAGCAGTAATCCATGGTCCTTTTCAGCCGGAGCCATGTGCTCCGGCATTTCTTTTTGCTCCAAGAATCGCGTTCTCAAACTGCCATAAATATGGCAGAATAGGTTGATGCGAACCACGGTTGACATTCCCGACCCGCTCTACCGGGCGCTCAAGAAAAAGGCCGCCCACGAAGGACACTCGGTGAAAGAACTGCTCCTTCGCGGGGTCGAACTGCAATTGCGCACGCCGCCCAAGAAAAGTGGGCGCAGGCGACCTCCAGTGATCGATTCCGATAGTCCCGGCAGCCTGGATCTAAACAATGCCAAGATCTACGAGATCATTCCTTTTCCCTGACGTCAATGTGTGGATCGCCCTGACCTATCGCGGCCACATTCACTACGCCGTGGCCAGGGCCTGGCTGGATTCCCTGCCCGACGATTCCGAGCTTTGCTTCTGCCGGATGACTCAGCTTGGCTTCCTCCGTCTGCTGACAACAGCTGCGGTCATGGGAAATAGAGTTCTATCGCAGGCAAGCGCCTGGGATGTCTACGATGATTGGTTGGAAAACGGCCACGCCAGCTACATCGAGGAACCGCCCGCGATCGAGCATTCCTTCCGTTCTCTTTCGCAATCACGGCAAGTGGCGCCAAAAGACTGGGCAGATTCCTACGCCGCCGCTTTTGCTCAGGTCTCTGGTTTGAAGCTCGTGACTTTCGACCAAGCTCTACAGCGAAGAACAGCGGGGTCTGTCTTGCTGAAGCCATCGCGGACAATCTAGGTTCACGCTCCGAAAATCAAGTCTCCCTCGCTCAGCACCTGCAACTCGATCCATCCTTCCAGCGGCAACGAATCCACCGGCAGCCGGTTCTGCCAAAGGCTGAAACGAAGACGCAGCTTGCTGGTGGCCGCAATGGCAACTGGGGCGCCCTTGCGCTCCGCCGTTTGGACAATCGACCGGTCATCCGTTGTTTCCACTGCGGCCGGGCTGGGAGTCGCCAGCAGCCACGCCAAAGGCAGCTTGAATTCAAAATTCCGCAGCAGCGCTAGCTTCACGCGATCGTCCGGTTGCATCGACGACGCCTTTGCTCTCTCCTCGGCGGCGTTCTCAATCTTCCACGTCACCAGTTTGCGCTCATGCACCGACGCCTCGAGCCGCAGCGCACGCCGCGCGCGCGGCTCGCCGCCGGCCCACGACTCCAGGTTCACCACCAGATCGAAATCTTCCTCGGGAACGTTGCCAGTAAAGTCCAGCCGCCCGTACACATAGGTAGAATCAATCCCGGCATACACCGAATCCAGCAAGAACTGTTTGCCGTGCATCGCGCCGGCGCGATGATCCGCGGTATAAATGGCCGCGCCCATCCACTCGAAGTAACGCACTTTGTCGCCCGCCACGCGCGGATGTATGTACGCCGTCTGCGGCACGAATGACGGACGCACCTCCGCCCCGGTAATCGGCTGCGCTAGATAATCCGGCGGAACCGCGCCCAGCGCCTGATACACGTTCGAAAGATGCTTGCGGTACAGCTCGTCAAAATCGCTGTCGTTAGCCGAGTGATGCTCCGGCCCGTACCACCAGTTCCAGTCGCTGCCCTCGGCAATCAAAATCTCTTCAAAGGCCAACTTGCGCTGTGCTTCGGTCGCGCGCGCCGCATTCTGCGCGTAAAACTCGCGCGCGTGGTGCAAGTGATCCCAGGAGCGGTTGTCTTCCGGAGCGCCAATCCAAACATTGAAGTTCGCACTGATCCACGACCCCGGCACCAGCGACGTCAGTCTGCCAAAGTCCTTATGCCGTGCAATCGCCTCAGAAATCGTGACGGCCTCTAGGCCCGGCTCGCGCTGCAGCCCATCGTAAAAGCGCCGCAGAAATTCCCGCCCCGATTTCGGGTAATATTCCCAGGCATTTTCGCCGTCGAGAATAATCGACACCACCGCATCGCGCCCCTTGGCCAGCACCGGCCGCGCCGCTTCCTTGATGTTGCCGATCAAATGCCGAGCCGCATCCGCGGGTTGCATCCCGGAATACACAAAACCGATCAGATCGGAAATCGTGTGGTCGCGAAAAACCAGATGCATCGCCGCCGAGCTGTTTTCGTAGCGATGAATGTTGTAGAGCTTCTCGCCCAGATGCGCGGGCAACCGCCCGGTATTGTCGCGCCCGAACGACACACCTGAACTGCGGCCCAGCACTTCTTCGTCGGTGGCCATCCATTGAATGCCGAGACTGTGAGCAATGGCCAGCGCTTCCTCGGAAACGCTGCCTTCCGACGGCCACACTCCCTTAGGGCGAATGCCGAAGACTCTCTCGTGCAGATCAAGCCCGCGCGCCAGTTGCTCGCGCGCATCTTCCGGATGCCGAAACCGATTCTGCGGCAGCGGCAATCCTGGCGACGATACCGCCCCCGCATTGGTGTCGCACACCAGCGGCAGAATCGGATGATAAAACGGCGTGGCCGAAAGCTCGATCGATCCTTTCTTCGCCCCTGCGGCATGCGCCGGCAACACTCTGCCCATCAGCTCTTTCTCGGACGCAATCACAAATTTCTGGTCGTCGAGCGAGAAGCCGTGCCCCTTGGCCACCAGCGCCGCGATATCCTTCTCTTCGAGAAAGAATTCGTCAAACCATGCCAGCTGCGACAGGACCTGCAGGTCAGTAAAGTCCTGCGGCTGAAAATAGCGCTCCGCGCGTTCCGGATGGTCACCATGATCCCGAAACCGCTCCCACAATTCCCGGTACCGCGGATAGCGCCCGATCACATTCAGGGGATTAGCCTGAAACAGATATTGCAGCGCAAACCGCCGCTCCGACACCGACAGATCTTTCGCCGGCGTGGCCGCCACTCGCAGAAAAGGATCCTGCGCCGTCCCCGCCACATAGTCTTCAATCTGCACCATGAGCGACGGCACCAGGTTGAAGTTCTGGTGGACGTTGGGAAACTCGTCCAGCAGCTTGACCATCCCGTAATAGTCTTTGAGCGCGTGCAGACGTGTCCACGGCAGACGATATTCGCCCGTGACCAGATCCTTATAAAACGGCTGGTGCTGGTGCCAGAGAAGAATGACGCGCAAAGCAGGCATGGCTGGAGCAGTCAGTCTAGCACGGGGATATCGCAGAGTTGCTTATGTGGGGACAGCCGCCCCCGGCTGTCCGCGGAGCGAAGCTCCGCTGGTCTTCTGTTGGCGCGCTCACAGAATCGCGAGCCGGATGTTCGCTTCGAGAACGGTCACTCCAAATTCCCGTACACGTCCTTGATCTCTATCTCGCTGCGGAGGAACCGTTCCGTAGCCGTCCACAGAAGACGGCTCTTTCGATCTTCGGAGATCACCAAGTCCAAAGCAAGCTCGATGGTCTCCGTCTCAGTTTTGGCGTCCAAGGCCTTTTGCGCGC
>Ga0209274_10000182_pt1 | contig 50930 bp, 34 predicted proteins | sample HubBroMetageREF1_FD_188343 | JGI IMG/M metagenome (GOLD analysis project Ga0209274, IMG submission 188343) | Reference soil microbial communities from the Hubbard Brook experimental Forest, New Hampshire, USA - Hubbard Brook CCASE Soil... | ecosystem: Environmental > Terrestrial > Soil >...
CCGTAGGGATCCTCCGCGAGCAGAAAACGATTGATCTCGCGCTTCAGCGCCAGATCCACGCCGTAATTTCCCAACAACGCGACGCGGTAGGGAATCCAATCTTCGCGCACCAGCCGTTCGGTGCGCAGCAGCCAGTAGCGCAAAATTTCGAAAAATCCCTTTTCGCGAATCTGCGAAGGGCAATCCAGATACGCCGGAAAAGAACGCACGGCCTTCTTGTACGCTTCGAGAAATAATCCGCCCTTGCTGCCGAAATATTGAAAGATCGAACCTTTCGCGACTCCCAGTTGCGCCGAAAGGTCTTCGATGCGCGCGGCGTGATAACCATGCTCGGCAAAATGGCGCAACGCCGCGTCCACAATGCGCGCGCGTTTGGCTTCCAGGCGCGGTCCCGGCGTAACCGGGCGCACATCAGGATTCAGCACGCTGCGAGGCGCTTTTATGCGTTGATGTGACCGCAGGTCATGGCCCGACACTGTCATTGGCTTATTTCTCCAGTTATGCTATCTAATGCTAGTCTGATACTGCTGTGACTGGCGGTCATGCTAATCCCAGATGCCTCCGCAACGCAAGTCCTATGATGCGATCGTCATCGGCGCGGGCCATAACGGCCTGACGGCCGCGGCCTATCTTTCGCGCGCCGGATTTTCCACGCTCGTGGTGGAGCGCCGCGAGATCGTGGGCGGCTGCTGCGTCACTGAAGAAATCGCGCCGGGTTGCCGCGCTTCCACCACTTCTTACATCGCAAGCATGCTGCGGCCCGCGATCATTCGCGATCTCGATCTCGGCACGCACGGATTGAAAATGGTCCCGTGCGATCCTGGCCTGCTGGTTCCGTTTCCGGATGGACAAGTGGTGCCGTGGTGGGCCGACCGCGAGCACGCCATCGGTGAATTCCGAAAACTTTCGCCGCGCGACGCGGACACCTTCCTGCGCATGGACGACCAGCTGAAAAAACTGGCGCGTTATCTCCAGCCGTTTTTCCTGGAGCCACCGCCCGATCCCTCGCAGCGCGGTGCGGCCGGCTGGTTCGAACTGCTGCGCGTGGGAAAAAGATTCCGCGGAATGCAAGGCGAAGAGGCTGCGCAGCTGGTTTCGTTCCTCACCGGAAGCCTCGGCGATTTTCTCGATCGCCACTACGAATCCGAAAAAATGAAGACGATGTTTCTGGCGAACAATGTTTACGGCAAGCACGGCGGTCCGTACGATGCGGGCTCCGCGCTGGGATTGTTGTTTCATTTGTTGAGCGGCGGCGACGGAGACATGCAAGGATTCTACGGCCACGTGATTGGCGGCATGGGTACGATCACTCAGGCCCTCGCTTCCGCTTGCCGAAAATTGGGTGCTGAAATTCTCACCGCGGCGCCCGTTGCGAAAGTGGATGTGCGCAATGGCCGCGCGCGCGGCGTCGTTCTCGAAGGCGGCGCGGAAATTTCCGCGCGCTTCGTGCTCTCGAATGCCGATCCGAAACGCACTTTTCTCGGCCTTGTGGAGGAGCGCGAGCTTCCCGCCGATTTTCGTCATGCCGTGGCCGGCATCAAAATGGACGGCCCCTGCGCCAAGGTAAATTTCGTATTAAGCGAAGAACCGCGCGTGACCGGAATGCCTCGCGACTGGCCCGCATCGCAGCGCGCGCTATTCACGCTGGTGCCTTCGTTGGAATTCGCCGAACGCTGTTACGACACCGCCAAGTTCGGCGAAATTCCCGAAGAGTTGTGGGTGGATTGCGTGGTCGCTTCGAACGTGGATTCCACGCTCGCGCCGCCGGGGAAGCACGTGATGACTACGTTCATTCAATACGTCCCCTACAAACTGCGCCGGGGCAGCTGGGACGAAAACCGTGAGCTTCTGGGCGACCGCGTGGTGAAAAAAATCGCGGAGTACGCGCCCAATGTGCCGCGCTCGATCATCGCGCGACAAGTACTCACTCCGCTCGATCTGGAACGTACCTACGGCCTCACCGAAGGAAATATTTTTCACGGCGATCTTTCGCTCGAGCAGCTTTTTTTCATGCGGCCGGTGCCGGGGTGGGCGCAGTACCGCACGCCGATCGCCGGACTCTATCTCTGCGGCGCGGGTGCGCATCCGGGCGGCGGCGTCACCGGCGCGCCGGGATACAACGCCGCGCATCAAGTGCTGCGCGACAGCAGGCGCGGCAAAGTGAAAATGGCGAGTGCGTAGCGAAGCATAGTCCGGAGTGACTTTAGATTTTCACGGGAGCCGCAGAGTCGCGCTGCTCCGAAGGAGTAACGATGGCAAGCAGCAACAAAAAGGGCATCCTCGAAAGATTATCCGAAGGTGTAGTTCTCGGCGACGGCGGCTATCTTCTCGAACTGGAAAAGCGCGGCCGCGTGCGCGCAGGCCCGTTCACGCCCGAAGTCGCTTTGAACAATCCCGAATCTCTGCTCGAGCTGCATCGCGAATTTCGCGACGCGGGCGCCGAAGTCCTGCAAGCGCTCACGTTCTACGCTAGCCGTGACAAACTTGCCACCGTCGGCATGGGCGAACGCGTGGAGGAACTGAATCGCGCGGCCGTGCGCATCGCCAAGCAGGCCGCCGGCGATCGCTGCATCGTCGCCGGGAACCTGAGCCTCACATGGATGTACGAGCCGAACGACAAGGCCGCCGCCGACCGTGTGCGCAAAACTTTCGACGAGCAACTCGAGGTGCAAGTCGCCGAAGGCGTGGACTTCATTATCGGCGAAACATTTTCATTTCTCGGCGAAGCGCTGCTGGCCGTCGAGCGAGCTAAGAAAACCAAATTGCCCGTGATGGTAACCGTTTGTTTTGAAAATGAGGACATCACCAGCGACGGCAAAACCGCCGCGGACGTTGCGCGCGCGCTCGCCGATGCCTGCGCGGACGTTGTCGGCATCAATTGCCTGCGCAGTCCCGAACACACGCTGCCGCTGATGGCCGAAATGCGCCAGGCCGTGCCGGGTTACATCGGTTGCCAGCCTGTCGCCTATCGCACCACGCACTCGCATCGCGATTTCACCAGTTTGCCGGCGTTTCCGGATCAGCTCGAACCCTACCAGCTCACTCGGCGCGAGATGGCGGAATATGCCGTGAAGGCGCGGGAGCTCGGCGTGAATTACATCGGAGCGTGCTGCGGCGCCGTGGCCACGCATATACGTGAAATGGCGCGCGCGCTGGGAAAACTTCCGGCCGACGATCGCGTATGGAAAAAAGGCGGCGAGAAACCGATGTCCGCCTACGAATATTACGGCCACGACCAGAAAGCCACGGCGGGCTCGTAGAAATTCGTAAACGATCCGTCGGCGGCGCGACGCTGGCTGCCGCATCGCGAATCGCGCTCGCTTTTCGGCGCAATCTCGGAGCATGATGTCCGCCTCATGCTCAGACCACGCGGAGATTTCCGCCCATGAGTGAAACGCCCGGCTGCAATCGCCCGCATCGCGCCATGGGCTTTCGGGATCTGGTGCTGTTTTACATTGTCACGGGCATCAGCTTGCGCTGGATCGCCACGGCCGCGACAGTTGGAGCCAGCGCCGTCGTCATCTGGCTGATCGCCTGGTGTGCGTTCTATCTTCCGCTGGCGCTTTCCGTGATGGAACTTTCCTCGCGCTATCCGCAGGAAGGCGGCATGTACGTCTGGACGAAGCGCGCGTTCGGAGAATTTCCCGGATTCATGACCGGCTGGACGTACTGGGCTAGTAATCTTCCTTACTATCCCGCCGTTCTTTATTTTGCCGCCAGCAATGCTCTATATATAGGACCGGCAAGCTGGCAGTCTCTTGCCAACAATAAAACCTATTTCCTGCTGTTCGCGCTGCTGGGCCTGGCGCTCGGCACATTTCTGAACGTGATCGGTCTTTCCGTGGGCAAGTGGCTGCACAATCTCGGCGCGATCGGCACGTGGCTGCCCATCGCAATTCTTTTCGCTATCGCCGCGACTGCCTGGCACCGCTTCGGCTCCGCTACAAAATTCACCGCCGCCAGCATGACTCCGCACATGCACTTCCGCGACGTGCTGTTTATGGCAACGATTGTGTTCGCGCTTGGCGGGTCGGAATCCGCGTCCTTTCTTGGCGACGAGATCAAAGACGCGCGCAGGAATCTTCCGCGCGGACTGCTCGCCGGCGGCGCGTTCGTCACTAGCGGCTACATTTTCGGCACGGTCGCGGTATTGATCGCTTTACCGGCTAGCCAGGTGAGCGGTTTGCAGGGCATCATGCAGGCAATTTCGCAGTCGGCGGAACGCGTCGGTTTTTCCGGCATTGGTCCGCTCGCAGCGCTGCTGATCACCGTCAGCAACCTGGGTGCGCTCGGCGCGTGGCTGGCCGTTTCGGCGCGGCTGCCCTTTGTGGCGGGACTCGATCGGTATTTGCCGTCCGCATTCGCGCGGGTGCATCCGAACTGGGGAACGCCTTACGTGGCGCTGCTCGTGCAGGCATTTTGTGGCGCGGTTTTTATTGTGCTGGGACAAGCAGGAACCAGCGTGTATGGCGCTTACGAAGTTCTCGTCAGCATGGGGATCATCACTTACTTCATTCCGTATCTTCTTGTGTTTGCGTCGCTGATTCGCTTGCAGCGCGAGCCGGTTGGGGCTGAAGTAATGCGCATTCCCGGCGGCCGTCCCGCAGCGGTCGCGCTCGGCGTGCTGGGATTTGCCACCACGCTCGTCACCATCGCGTTCTCGGTAATCCCGGCGGACGACGAGCCGCACAAAGTATTAGCTGTGGTGAAAATCGTGGGACTCACGGCGCTGTTGCTCGCGGTGGGAGTGTTCGCGTTCGCCTGGGGAAAATCGCACGCCGCGAAAACCCCTACTTGATCTTGCACGCCGCATCCGGCATCCAGCGTGCGGAAAAATGTGCGAAAAAAAATCGCCGGCGTGCGCTTAGCCTTCGCTCGCCTTGCCCGCCGGATTGTGCCAGCCACCGATTGCAGCTGCCAAGTGATTTGCCTCGACGGGGCCCCAAGTTCCCGGCTGATAGGGCTGGATCGGAACAATGTCGCCCAGAATCGGCTCGACAATCGCCCACGCCGCTTCCACCGCATCCTGTCGCACAAATAGCAGCGAATCGCCTTTCATCGCGTCAGTGAGCAGCCGCTCGTAAGCCTCCATCTCGCCCGTTGCCTCAGACGAGACCGCCGAGAGCTCCGTCTCCATCGTTTGCAGTCTCGGCCCCGGACGTTTCACGCGCGCACCGAGGCTCAACGACAAATCGGGCCCCAGTCGGAAGCGAAAATAATTTGATCCCGGCGGCAATTTCGTAAGCGGCGGCTGGCGCAACTTCACGAACACTTCCGTAGCTGTCACCGCCAGACATTTTCCCGCGCGAATCAGGAACGGCACGCCCGCCCAGCGCCAGGAATCCACTTCGAGGCAAACGGCCGCGTATGTTTCCACTTCCGAATTCGGCGCAACGCCCGGCTCCTGGTGATAGCCCGCGAATTGGCCGCGCACCAGGTTGGTGGGATTGATCGGCGGGATCATGCGGAAAATTTTCACTTGTTCGTCGCGCAACGATTCCGGGTACATGCTGGTCGGCGGCTCCATCGCCAGAAAGCCCACCACCTGCAGCAGGTGATTCTGAATTACGTCGCGAATGGCGCCGGTCTCGTCGTAAAATTTTCCGCGCCCCTGCACGCCGAAAGATTCCGCCATGGTGATTTCCACACTGTGAATGTAGTTGCGATTCCAGATCGGCTCCAGAAAAGCATTGGCGAAGCGGAACAACAGCAAATTTTCCACCGCTTCCTTCCCCAAATAGTGATCAATGCGGAAAATTCCGGATTCCGGGAACACCGATTGCAGAATGGCGTTCAGCCGCTGCGCCGATTCCAGGTCGTGTCCAAAAGGTTTCTCGATGATCACCCGCGCATTCGTGGCGCAGCCCGATTTCCCCAGACCTTCCACCACTGTGGCGAACAGACTGGGAGGAATCGCCAGATAATGCGTGGGATTCTTCGCGCCGCCGAGCGTAGTGCACAATTGCTCAAACGTCTTAGGGTCTTGATAATCGCCATCAATATATTTCAGCAGGCCCACCAGTTTCGCGAACGCCGCTTCATCCACGCCGCCGCCGAATGTGGCAATGCCATCGCGCGCGCGTTCGCGAAGCTGCTCGATATTCCAGCCGGCCTTGGCCACGCCAATCACCGGCACATTCAGGTTTCCGCGCTTCACCATCGCCTGCAACGCGGGAAAGATTTTTTTGTGCGCCAGATCGCCGGTCGCGCCGAAAAATACCAGCGCATCCGACGGCACTTTTGGTCCGGCTACGGTGCTCTTCACTTCCAGATTTCCAGCATTTGCAGCGGTCGCGTCAGCCATCGCTCATCCTTATGATTTCTTCTCGTGGTGCCCGCCGAATTCGAAGCGCATCGCCGAAAGCAACTTATTCGCAAAATCCGATTCTCCGCGCGATGTAAATCGTTCGAACAACGCGCTGGTTAGCACCGGCGCGGGAGTGCCTGCTTCGATCGCCGCCTGAATCGTCCAGCGGCCTTCACCGGAATCCGATACACGGCCGGAAAAATCGTCAAGCGCAGGAGATTTGAGTAGCGCAATTGCCGTCAGGTCCAGGAGCCAAGATGCGATCACGCTGCCGCGCCGCCAGACTTCCGTCACATCCGGTAGATTAATGTCGTACATATAATGTTCCGGCGAACGCAGTGGCGTGGTCTCCGCATCTTGCGTCTGCTTTACTTTCCCGACGTTGGCGTGGTGCAGAATATTCAAGCCCTCGGCGTAGGCGGCCATCACGCCGTATTCGATTCCATTGTGCACCATCTTCACGAAATGGCCCGCGCCGGAAGCCCCGCAGTGCAGGTATCCCTCTTCCGCTGTGCCGGGAACTTTGTCACGGCCCGGGGTGCGCGCGATATCGCCGCGTCCGGGAGCCAGCGATTTGAAGATCGGGTCCAGGCGCCGCACCGTAGCTTGTTCTCCGCCGATCATCATGCAATATCCGCGCTCCAGGCCCCACACGCCGCCGCTGGTGCCGACGTCCACATAATGAATTCCCTTCGGCGCGATTTCCTTGGCGCGGCGGATGTCGTCAATGTAATAGGAATTCCCGCCATCAATAACAATGTCGTCTTTCTGCAGCTTGGGTAGGAGTTGCGCGAGAGTGTCATCAACCACCGCCGCAGGCACCATCAGCCAGATCGCGCGCGGCTGTTTCAGTTTGGCGATGAAATCGTCCGGCGAATTTCCGCCCGTCGCGCCTTCTTTTGCCAGCGCCTGCACGCTTGCCGGTGACATATCAAACACTACACATTCATGTCCGGCCTTCATCAGTCGCCGGACCATGTTCGCTCCCATCCTTCCCAATCCAATCATTCCCAATTGCATTTTCGAACTCCTCTCGTACGATATGATTCGCGCGCCCTTGTTAACGTCGCATGATGGCCAAAGAAATTACCAGGTCCACGCATTCTAATCTCAGGTCCCCCACGGTGAAAATCATCGCGTTTATTAAGCCACATATCTGGGCCCGCGCATAACTGGATTCTCCGCGTCTCGCCGACCGCGGGTCCCGTCATTAGTGCACCGTCATATCTCTGGGAAGTTACGCTTTCAACATAGCGATATGACGCCGCCGCGAGGCCCCTGCGCAATGGCAGTAAACTGTGCGCTTAACAACCGCGTGCCGAAAACTTGCGCGTCGTCCTGCTTTCCCTGAGCTTGAGTGTAGCGAGCGCGGCGAACACGCAAATCGCGCCGAACAGAATCTCGAGGTTCCCAGCTTGAGCGTCACAGTTGAACCGATCACCGTGCAGCAATCCGCGCCGCCCGCGCCCGCCCCTACGGCCTCGGGCTCATGGATTTACGGTCCCTGGCTCGACCTGCTGATCGGTTGCGGCGCGTGGTCGGCTCCGCTCCTTGCGGTGGCGCTGCTGATGACCCCGGCACACACTCACGCCTGGGCTATGGCATTTTATCTGCTGGCCATCGTCTTCAACTACCCGCATTTCATGGCCACGATCTACCGTGCCTACCACACGCGCGCGGATTTCGAAAAATACAAATTTGTCACGCTGCACCTTACGCTGCTGCTCGTGCTGACCGGTATCGTGATGCACGCGTCGCCGCGATTTTTTCCGTGGCTCTTCACGCTCTATATTTACTGGAGCCCCTGGCATTACTCCGGCCAGAACTACGGCCTCTTAATGATGTTCGCGCGGCGCAGCGGCGCGGAAATCACTGTCGGCGAAAGGCGCTGGTTGCGCGGCGCGTTCGTGGCGTCCTACCTGATGCTGCTTGCGAGCTTTGAAACGGGCGGCTCGACCGACCCGTTGATTCGCTCGCTCGGGCTGCCCGCAAAAATCACGTTCCCTCTGCGCCTGGCCTTCGGCATTGCGTTCGCGATTTTCACGTTCCTGGGATTTCGGCGCTTGGTTCGCGTCATGGGCACGCGCCAGCTGATCGCGCCACTCACGCTGGCGTTCACGCAATTTCTTTGGTTCGTGCTGCCCACGCTGCTCGAGCTGAATTCCGCTTCGCAGGTGCCGCAGACGCGCTATAGCAGCGGAATTCTCGCCGTCTTGCATTCCGCGCAGTACATCTGGATCACCAGTTATTACCAGCGCCGCGAAGCGCGCGCCGCAGGGCAAGAAAATTGGCACATCGCCGCCTATTTCGCCACGCTCCTCGCCGGAGGCATTGCGCTGTTCATTCCGGGGCCGTGGCTGGTGAGCTACTTGTTCCACTATGATTTCACCACCAGTTTTCTGATTTTCGTCGCGCTTGTGAATATTCATCATTTCATTCTGGACGCCAAATTGTGGAAACTTCGCGACAAGCGTGTCGCCGCGCTACTCGTTGACCAGACCGGCAAGCCATTAGCTACAGCTGCCGAGGCATCCCAACGACCTGCTGCGAGCTCTGCTCGCGCGCTCGCTGGGCAGGTGCTCGCTGCTCCCGCGTTTCGCATTTCCCTCGCCGTGCTTCTGTTCCTTTGGGGCGGCTTCGACCAATTCCATTTCGCGCTGCGCACTGCTGAGGGAAATCTGCCGGCGCTTCTGCGTGCCGCGCAAATTAATCCGTATGATAGCTTTGTCGAAGAGCGTATCGCTCGCGCCGAAACACAGCGGGGGCAGCGCGACCAGGCTGTCGCGGCGCTCACTCGCGCCGTGGCACTCAATCCCAGCAGCATCACGTTGCAGCAAGCCGCCGCGCGCGCGCTTCTTGCGGATGGCCGCTATGCAGAAGCCTACGCGCACTATCAGAAAATGCTGGAACGGTTTCCGCACGATTCGGACGCGCTGACCAACTACGGCTTGCTTGCCGCGCGCCTCGGGCATCCCGAAGAGGCCATGGATTCCTGGGAAAAATCGGTGGACGTAAATCCCAACCAGCCGAACGTGCACCTGTATCTCGCGGAGGCTTACGACCAGCGCGGTGAACCTGCCGCCGCCGCGCGCCATTGGAATTTGTTTCTGCAATTTGCCGCCGCGAATCCGCAGGCCGCGCCAGACGCTGCTGCTTTCAGCCGGCCGCAGATCCTCGCAGCCACCATTCAATTGGCGGACGACGAAGCGCGTATCAATCAGTCTGCCGCAGCGCTCGCGCGTTATGACACTGCGATCGCGCAGGCGCAGCAGGTCGGTGACGAGAAACTGGAAAGCGTGGCGCTCGTGCATCGCGCGGATTTGCAGGCGAGGCACGGCGATGCGGCCGCTGCCGTACAGTCCTATCAGCGCGGGCTCGCGCTCGACGCCCAGTCGGGCGACACGCAAGCCGCAGCGCTCGATTGGTTCAACTACGGCGAATTTCTGCGCAGCCGCAATGCACCGGACGAATTGGTTTACGCTGCTTTCCTGCACGCGGAAAATCTGCTGAGCGGCACTGCGGGGTCTGAGTTGGAAACCGTGCAAAGCGCTCGCCGCCTGGTGGAAGGCAAAATGGGAGCAAAAGCCGCTGCCGCCGCGCAAAAAGGTCTGCCGGCCGAACTGCAGCGCGCCGCAAATTTTGCGCCCGGCGCGCCCTAAAATAACGCCGCCCTCAGCAGCGACAAACCGTGTAAAATTCGCAGACCGATGACCATTCCCGCCGAACGCCAGGACACGCGCAAAATGCGCGAGATGTTCAGCAAGATCGCGCCCAAATATGATTTCATCACGCGGGTCATTTCCTATGGCATGGACGGCCGCTGGAAACGCCTTGGCGTGCTGGGTGCGTCGTTGCCAGAAAATGCACTGGTCATGGATCTCGCGTCGGGCACCGGCGATTTTTCCCGTTTGGTGCGCGAGCATTTGCCTGCTGCGCGCCCGGTGGCGGTGGACATCACCGAAGAAATGTTGCGCGTCGGACGACAACATGGTCTGGAGGAAGCGGTTTGCGCGGACGCCACGGCGTTGCCATTTGCCTCAGCGTCTTTCGATTGCGTCTTCATCGGCTACGGCTTGCGAAATTTTCCGAACCTCGGCGCTGCGGTGCGCGAAATCGAACGCATCACGCGGCCGGGCGGCGTGATGGTCAGCCTCGACTTTTTTCTTCCGACGAATCGCGTGTTCCGTCAGCTGTACTTGGGATTTTTGTATGTGCAGGGCGCGTTTTGGGGCACGCTGCTGCACGGCAGGCCGCGCACTTACACTTATATTCCGGATTCGATCCGTAGCTTCCTCTCCGTTCAAGAATACTCCTCGCTGCTGCAGAGCACGGGGTACCACCGCGTGGATGCTCGCGAATTTATTTTCGGTGGGATTGGTTTGCTGTGGGCCGTGAAACGCTAAATTGCGTCGCGATCTGAATTTCTGTGGGCCCGCCACGCGTCAGTGCGCTCAGTTTTCCAGCCGGAAGCGCGTCGAAGCCAGCTGGTAGAGCCGCCGCCATACCAGCCGGTTGATCGTGACCACCATCGCCGCCATCAAAATCGTCGCCGCCAGCAGCACGCGGGTATTCCCCGTGTCGGTGGCGTTGCTGATCACCGCTCCCAGCCCCGTAGTCAGGTAGGTATGCCCGCGAAATTTGAAATATTCCGCGACGATGCTGGCATTCCACGCGCCGCCCGAAGCCGTCACAAATCCGGTGATCAAAAATGGAAAAATTCCCGGCAATAAAAGCTCTCGCCAGCGCTCCGTCCGGCCAAAACGAAAAACGGAGCACACTTCCTTCAAGTCGGTGGGAATCGCGATGGCCCCGGCGATCACGTTGAACAGGATGTACCATTGCGTTCCGAGCAGGAGCAACATGATCGAGCCAATTCCCAATCCGCCGCCGGCGCGTATCAGCACCAGCAAAATAATCGGAAATAGCGCGGTCGCCGGCACCGACGCCGCGACTTGCGCGATCGGCTGCGCGATGGCCGAAAGCTTGGGTTTCAGCCCGATCAGGATTCCCACCGGAATGGTCCACAGTGCGGCGAGAAACAAAGTGAACGCTACGCGCAGCAGCGTCGCGCCTGCGCCCAGAAATATGCTGCGCAATTCCCCGCGCGTCAGGTGTGTCAGCAGCATCACCATATTCACGGATGCGAAAACGATCGCCACGAGCAGCGCGGCCAGCGACAGTCGCGTGAGCCACTGAAAGGCGCTGCGCGTTGCGCTTCGCGGGGCCTCCATCGCGTGGTTGCGCGCAAAATGCAAGCTCAGGAATTCGCGCGCGGGCTGCACCGTCAGCCGCGAGAAAAACGGTAAAACTCTGGAGCTGCGCAGCAAATCCAGCACCGCCGAACGCGGCGCATCCGTAGATTCCACTTGTTCGAATTTGAATTTCTCAGCCCACGCGATCACCGGCCGCCACACCAGCTGGTCAATCACCACAATGATTCCGATCATCACGCCCATGCCCCACCAGATCGCGCGCGTGTTTCCGGCGTTTGCGGCGGTCTGCAGGTAGGAACCGAGTCCCGGCAGGCGCAAATCGCGATCACCGAGCGTGAACATTTCACAGGCCATCAGAAAAAACCAGCCCCCCGCGACGGACATCATCGAATTCCACACCAGCCCGATGATCGAATAAGGCAGCTCCATCTGCGTGAATCGTTGCCACCAACTCCAGCGATAAATCTCCGCCACTTCGCGCATCTCGCGCGGAATGCTTTTCAGCGACGAATAGAAACTGAACGTCATGTTCCACACTTGCCCGGTGAAAATCAGCAGAATGGATCCCAGCTCGACGCCTAATTGCCTTGTCGGAAACAGTGCCACCATCGCCACCATCACGCCCGGCAGAAAACTCAGCACCGGAATGGATTGCAGCGTATCCAGCAGCGGCACCATGAACTTCTCCGCGCGCGTGTTGTACGCCGCGATGTATCCATACACCACCGTGAATGCGAGGCTCACCAAATACGCTGCCGCGATGCGCAACACCGAAAACATTGCGTATCGCGGCAGCGCGCTCGGCTCCAGGTGAATTTCCATTGGCGCGCCGGCCGGCGTCATCCAGTAATGGGTCATGGACAGCACGGCGTAGAAAAACGCCAGCGCAGCGAGGAGAATCGGCAGGTCGCGGAACAGAGAAGGCACGGTGGACGGAATCGTTCCCCAGGTCAGCGTTCGGGTGGAAGTTTTCTGCGTTTCGCTGGCCATCAGTGGAGGGAAGCGCTTTCCGGGGAATTTTCGCCGTGATGCTCCGGCGAATGCAGGTGTACAGTGTCGTCTTCCGCGTCGTAGGTGAAGAGCTCCGCGTAACGGCCCCAGTTCAGCGCGGTTTCGATCTGCTGCTCCACTTCCACTTGCGCGAAGCGCTCGTCCAGCAAGTCGCGGAAAAATTCCACCGGCATGGTGTGATTCGATTTCTTCTCAAGCGCGGATTGAATCTGTTGCAGCAGGGAAACGTGGGCCAGCACCGCTTCGCGAAACAATATTTTCCGTGTGGGGATGTCCGCCTGCGCGAAAGCGCGGCCCTTTTCCGTGATGCGCACGTCGCCTTCGTGCACCGTCGCGAAGCCCAGCAGCGTCGCCGCATCCAGAATCGGCAGCAGGTCGTCCACCTCCAACAGCAATTCCTCGGCGATGTGGTACATGTCTTCTTCGCCGCCGCGATCGTCCAGCAGCTCCAGCAAACCACCGATGCCGCCCGGCCGCGAGTGCGGCAGCATCTGCGCCGCTGCTTTTTCCTTATGCTCGGTTTTCGATGGCGGCGCCAGTTCCAGCTGCGGCTGGGTCATTACTTTGTAGATGTAATCCACGTAAAGAACGAACGCCGCGGACTTGCGGTCGCGCGGATGTTGCAGTGGCACGCGAAAATCTGCGCGAATTTTCGCCGGATTGCGCCCCAGCACGATGATCCGATCCGCCAGGAGCACCGCTTCTTCAATATTGTGCGTAACGATGAAGATACTTCGCGTGGGCACCTTCTTCGCCAGCCACAGCTCCAGTAGCTCGCCGCGCAGGTTTTCCGCGGTCAGCACGTCCAGCGCGGAGAAAGGCTCGTCCATGAACAAAATCTCCGGCTCCACGGCCAGCGCCCGCGCAAAACCGACCCGCTGTTTCATCCCGCCCGATAATTCCTTGGGATACGCGGATTCGAAGCCGTGTAACCCGACCGAAGCCAAGGCCCGCAACGCCTTGCGGTGCCGTTCAAAATGGGTGATGCCCCGCGCGAGCAACGGAGCCTCCACGTTTTCCAATACCGTGAGCCACGGAAAGAGCGCAAAACTCTGAAACACGATTGCCACGTTCGGACGCGACGCGCTCATCGGCTGGCCGTGCCATAAGACTTCTCCCGCAGAAGGCGCCGCAAGCCCGGAAAGAATTCGCAACAGCGTGGATTTTCCGGACCCGGAAGGGCCCAGCAGCGCGATGATGGTGTTCGGCTCCACGGAAAAATCCACCGGAGCGATCACTTGAATCTGCCGCCCGTCGGGCTGCTGGTAACTTTTTTCGATTTGCCGCGCCTGAATGATGGGCTCGGTGTCAACGGACGGCGGCACAAACTCCGTGATCACTTCGCCGGTCTCGGCGCCGGGCACCGCGCAGTACGGCGCACCCTTCCCTGCTTCCGCCAGCTCGTCCATTAGGCACTGCCAGGCTTCTTCCGGCAGCGCGTCCAAAAAATGATTGCGCTCGCCCGGCGTCATCGCTTCGGTCGTCGCGCGCATATCCTTCGGCGGCAGCGAATGTAGCAGCACGTAAGCGTGGTAATACGGCAGGTGCACGACCAGCGACGCCGCCAGTTCCACCGGCATGGCGTGAAACAGCGCCCGCTGCTCGTCGTACGTCTCGCCCAGAAAAAAATCCGCGGCCGACGTCGGATCAGCCTTTCGCAGCAACTCGACCGCCGGACCCCACTGCCTTTGCGCCAGCAGATTCCGCAGTTTTTGTGTTTCCTGATTGTTCATTTGCGCACGCAAGAGCCTACTACGATTTCACGAAGACTGCGACGCCCTGGGAACGTCTCCCGCGCGCCCATGTTACAGAATCGTGACAGCCGCAAAGCGATTCCCGCATCGCCCCGAGTTTCCAGCGCCGCATTTTCCGGACCGCGACACTCCGCACTCAAGTCATTCCCTCGCGATCGTGTCGCCCAGGCAAGATTGACCGAGCCTGTACCGTTCCGAAACCTACGGTTCGCACTGGAACCAACCGCAGCTCACATGAATTGCCGCCCTCGCCCCTTTTCGCCGCAAACTTTCCCTCCATCCGTCTCTCGCCTCAAGGACTTAACCCGAACGAGCGAAGCTGCACACCGTGGCCGACATCGTGCAGTAAACACTAGAGCCCAACTTTGCGCATGGGGGCATCCGTGCGCGTTGCACGCCTGCGATTGTGGATGCCCGCGCCCAGCGCTAAGGCTGGCAGGAGCACCGTGGAGCCGACCAAGCCACAAAAACGTCAATCCAAACGCAGCAAGCCGATTGACACCGTAAAGACCGATCTGCGCCGCATCGAGCGCAGAGAGTGGCAGTTGTGGATCGTCGCGATCCTCGTCAGCTTGGTCTTGCTGGCCGGATTGATGGCGTTCATTCTTCCCGGCCTTGGATTGCAGGAATACAAGTTCTCGTTGCACCTGCTTCCGCCGGTGGTGCAGGGCTTGGTCGCTTTAGTTTTGATCTTCGACATCTCCACCATCTTTCAGCAATTGCAGATTCATCGCATGCGCAACCGCCTGGCGGAGCGCGAAGAACTCTTCCGCCTGATCAGCGAGAATGCCGCGGACATGATCGCCGTTGTGGACATGGACGGCCGGCGCATCTTCAACAGCGATGCGTATCAGAAAATACTCGGCTACTCCGCCGAAGAGCTGAAGAATTCATCGTCCATGGATCAGATTCATCCGGACGACCGCGAACGCGTGAAAGCAGCCGCTGCCGAAGCGCGCCGCAGCGGTGTGGGCAAAAACCTGGAATAGCGCATTCGCTGTAAGAACGGCACATGGCTGGTGCTGGAGTCCACCTCGAGCGTCATCGGCGATGCCAGCGGCGTTCCGGAAAAACTCGTCATCGTTAATCGCGACATCACCGCGCGAAAACAAGCCTCAGAGGCGCTGCCGGTCTGAAGGCAGTTTTCGCTCCGTGATTGAAAACGCACCCTACGGCATTTACCGCGCGCAGGCTTCCGGCAAATTGCTGCTCGTCAATCCCGCGCTGCAGAAAATGCTGGGCTACGAATCGCAGGCGGAACTGCTGCTGCTGAATCTCACCACGGACGTGTACGTTGACCCGCTCGAACATCTACGCGTGAATGATCTGTTCACCAACCAGAAAGATTTCACTGACGTGCAGGTGGATTGGAAGCGCAAGGATGGCATGCCCATCAAAGCGCGCTGCACCGGCTGGTTCGTAAAGTCTGCAATCGATGGCGCTGCATATTTTGAAGTCTTCGCCGAAGACGTCACCGAAAAATGGCTGCTGGAGCGCCAGCTGCGCATGGCCCAGAAAATGGAAGCCGTCGGTCGGCTTTCCGGAGGCATCGCGCACGATTTCAATAATCTCCTCGGCGTCATCATCGGCTACAGCCAGGTGCTGAAATGGACTTTGCCGCCGGGAACCGCATTCCTGGAGCACGCCGAAGAAATTGAAAAGGCCGGCCAGCGCGCCGCTTCCCTCACGCGCCAGTTGCTAGCCTTCAGTCGCCAGCAAGTCCTCGCGCCTGCGGTGCTGAACATCAATTCCTTGATTTCGGAAATGGAAAAAATGCTGCCGCGCCTCATCGGCGAAGATATCGAGATCGTCATTGCTTTGGATCCTGCGATCGGCCGCGTGAAGGCCGATCACGGGCAGCTGGAGCAAGTGGTGATGAACCTCGCCGTTAACGCGCGCGATGCCATGCCCGACGGCGGGAAGGTCGCAATCACCACAGCCAACGTCGTGCTCGACGAAGCGTGGACTCGCACGCATCCCGGATCCAGAGTCGGTGATTTCGTAATGTTGTCGGTGGCGGACACCGGTACCGGCATTGACTCCGAAACCCTCGCACACATTTTCGAACCATTCTTCACCACCAAGGAACGCGGCAAAGGGACCGGTCTAGGCCTGGCCACCGTTTACGGCGTGGTGAAACAAAGCGGCGGATACGTTTGGGTGGAAAGCGCGCTCGGCAAAGGAACGTCATTCGAAATTTATTTGCCGCGCTTTGAGGAACTCGTGACCGTACCCGAGCCCGTTGCGCCCATCGTTGAAGCGTTTCGTGGAGCAGAAACCATACTCCTGGTGGAAGACGCGGACGCGCTGCGCAAGCTCACTCACATGCTGCTCGAACAGCACGGCTATCACGTCCTGGTTGCCGCAAACGGAGCTGCCGCTCTGCAGTTGGTCGAACAGAAGCCCGAGCGCATCAACCTGCTGCTCACCGACGTGATCATGCCAGGCCTGAACGGCCGCGCGCTCGCCGGACGCCTGGAACTTCTCCAGCCCGGCCTGAAGATTCTGTACATGTCCGGCTATACGGACGACGCGATCATGGATCACGGCGTCCTGGAATCCGGCACTCACTTGCTGCACAAACCCTTCAGCGAAGAGAACCTGATCCGCAGAGTGCGCGAAGTGCTGGATGCGGACACCGCCGCCGTTCCCCCGGTCCCTGCGGAGCCGCTGATTCTCACACGCACTTAGAAACGGATTTAGCCATAGGAGGCAGTTCCAGCGATGAGACGACTTCTGATCGTGGATGACGATGAGGCCATGCGCCGTCTCTTCCGTCTGAATCTGTCGGACGATTACGAAATCGTTGACACCGATGATCCGGCGCAGGCTCTCGCTTTGGCCATGGAGCACAAGCCGGACGCGATCCTGATGGATCTGCGCATGCCCAAACATTCAGGTCTCGGTCTGTGCCGCGCTCTGGGCGCCATCAACAAGGCCCAGCCCGTTCCTATTTTCATTGTCAGCGGCGAGACCGCCACTGAAATCAAACAGTCGTGCAAGGAAATGGGCACGGCCGGCTATTTCGAAAAGCCCGTTGATTTTGACGCTCTACGGACTTCGCTCGCAAAGGTAAAAAGGCAGACGCAAGTTCCGCGCACCGAGGTGCGCGTGCAGATTCGCGTCGAAATGAAACTTTCCGGAACCGATATTCACGGCAAAGAATTTACGGAGAATACATTCACGGAAAACGTCAGCGTGAGCGCCTTCCTATGCGCTTGCATCGCGACTCTGGCGAAGGATTCGAGCGTCGAGGTTTATATCGTCAAGGGGTCTGATAAGTTCGTCGGTACGGCGCGTGTAGTTCGCTCCGAAGAACGCGCGGGAACTTCCGCTCTCTATGGTTTCCGCTTCATTGAGAAGCGTGGAGAGTGGATTCTGAAGTAACGGGATACGATGCACCCATCCAAGATGACCGTCACTCCCCAACCCGTGGCCGTCGAGAAATCCGACAACGCCGCCAACGCGCCTGCCAATGCTTCGACGTCCGCACCGGCCGTTCGCGTGTTGATAGTGGACGACGACCCCGCGCTGCGCAAGATATTGTCCGTAATGCTCACGCATGCGGATTTCCTATGCCGCACCGCAGCGTGCGGCGAAGAAGCTCTTTCTCTGCTCGCGCGGCAACCGTTCGACGTCGTAATCTCAGATTTACGCATGCCCAGTATTTCCGGCATGGATCTCCTCATTGAAGTTCGCGAGCGCTATCCTCATCTGGCTTTCTTGATGGTCACAGCAGAGGACGAGACTCGCGTCGGCGTGCGCGCCATGCAATTGGGAGCCGACGATTATCTGCTGAAGCCCTTCGACGCCGATGTCGTGCTCGGCAGTCTCCATCGCGCGCTGCAGAAGAAAAAGCTCGAGCGCGAAGTGCAGGAATACCGCCTGCACCTCGAGGAAATGGTTTCCGAACGCACGCTGCAATTGCGCACCGCGCTACAGCAGACCGAACGCAGTTATGAAGACACACTGGAAGCTCTGGGCGCGGCCATTGACCCACGTGATAGCCCAACCGCCGGGCACTCACGCCGCGTTTTTCTTTACTCTATGGAACTCGCAAAATCCATCGGCGGACTGGAACAGGAAATCAGAAGCATCGCCATGGGCGCTTGGCTGCACGACATCGGCAAGCTGGCCATTCCCGACCGCGTGTTGCTCAAGCCCGGTCCACTCACGGACTCGCAGTGGGAAATCATGCGCCGCCACGCCAGAATCGGCTACGAACTGGTGAAGAGTATTTCTTTTTTGGCGGGAGCTGCGGGAATTGTTCTTACGCACCACGAGCGCTTCGACGGCTCAGGTTATCCACAGAAAATGAAGGGAGACGAGATTCCCTTCGGCGCCAGAATATTTGCCGTCGCAGACACGCACGACGCGATGACCTCCGATCGGCCCTATCGCGCGGCCCTTCCGCTGCAAGCTGCGCGGGACGTCATCGAGCGCGGTTCAGGAACGCTCTTCGACCCGCTCGTCGCTGCGGCGTTTCTGCGCGTCCCGTGCGAGACTTGGGAAACCATCGCCAAACAAACTGTGACTGTCCACGCCCGCTCGGTGTTGGCCGCCGAAAAGATCCCGGTTCCCACCAAGTAGCTGGATCTCCGCATTTCTTCCACAAATTCAAAACTTTCGCGACCATTCCTTGGGCCAGCGCTCAACCACAACTTTCTTATCCGTGTAAAATTCCACCGCGTCGCGCCCTTGCCCGTGCAACACCCCCAGAAAACTGTCGCGCCAGCCGCTGAACGGAAAATAAGCCATGGGCGCGGCTACTCCGATGTTGATGCCGATGTTGCCTGCCGGCACTTCGTAGCGGAATTTTCGTGCCGCGGCGCCGCTGCTCGTGAAAATCGAAGCCATATTTCCAAACGGGCTGCGCGAAAGCGTTTCGATCCCTTCTTCCAGCGTGTTCGCGTGGACCAGGCTAAGTACAGGCCCGAAAATTTCGGTCGTAGCAAGCGCGCTGGCGGCAGGAACTCCATCGAGCAGCGTCGGTTTCAGGAAATTGCCGGTTGACACCGAGCCGTTTCCGGAGCGGCCGTCGAGCAAGACCTTCGCGCCATCATTCACTCCTGCGGCGATCAATCCTTCGATCCGCTTTTTGCTTTCCGCCGTAATCACCGGACCCATCTGTACGTCTTTCTCCAGGCCATTTCCGACGCGGATCGTATCGGCAACCTTGGCGATTTCCCTCGTGAACTCGTTGCGCGCATCGCCTACGGTCACCGCCACGGAAACGGCCAGACAGCGCTGCCCCGCGCACCCGAACGCGCTATCGCTGACAATGCGCGTGGTGGTTTCCAGGTCCGCGTCCGGCAGAATCAGAACGTGATTTTTCGCGCCGCCCTGGCACTGCACTCTCTTTCCGAATTTTGCCGCTTGCGCGTAAATATATTTCGCCACCGGCGAGGAGCCTACAAAGCTGATCGCCCGCACCTCCGGATTTTCCAGCAGCGCGTCCACTGCCGGCTTATCGCCGTGGATCAGGTTCAGCACTCCCGGCGGCAATTTCAGGCCTTCCATAAGCTCGAACGCACGCTGCATCGTCAGCGGAACTTTTTCCGACGCCTTCAAAATGAAAGTGTTACCGCAGGCAATCGCGTAAGGCAGAAACCAGAAGGGAATCATTGCTGGAAAATTGAATGGCGTGATCGCCGCCGTCACTCCCAGCGGCTGGCGGATCATCATCTCGTCAATGCCGGACGCCACGTCTTCCAGGTTGTATCCCTGCATCAAAGTGGGAATCCCGCAGGCCACTTCCACGTTTTCGATCGCGCGTCGCAATTCCGCGCGCGATTCACCCACCGTCTTGCCGTTTTCCTGCGTGCAGATTTGCGCCAGTTCCTCCACGTGCTCTTCCAGCAGTTGCTTCAGCTTGAACAAATATTGGATGCGGTCCTCGGGAGGCGTGCGGCGCCAAGCCGGATAGGCAGCTGCGGCAGCCGCGACGGCCGCGTTCACGTCTTCCTTCGCGGAAATCGGCGCGCGCGCTAGGGTTTCTCCCGTCGCGGGATTCAGCACGTCGCGAAACTCCTTGGACCTCCCGCCGTGCCATTCGCCCCCGTAGTAATGAGTCAGTTCACGAACGCTGGTCATGTCGTCTACCCCTCTCTCGTGCTGCACGCCCCCGCTAAATCATGCTCACAATTGACAAGCGGGCGTTCCTTTGCCATAGTCTCAAAGCGGTTAGACAAATACAATGCCCGAGAGGGCACACTCGGTGGCTGCGCATAGCGGAGGACAAAACTTGAGCGAGACCAGCTTTCTCGTCCATTCCGTCGACGTGCCAGACAGAGCTGCGGGTGAACTGCTGTCTTTGTCTCGCCAGCAAGCCGGATGGGAATGGATGAGCCTCTTCGTCCGCCGTTTGCAGCCCGGCGACGTCTTTCGCGCGCGCACCGACCATGAGGAAGCTGCCTTTGTCTTGCTCGGCGGCATCTGCCAGGTGGATTGGGGGCAAGGGCCTACGCGAATTGGAAAGCGCAAAAATGTGTTTGACGGCTTTCCCTACGCGCTCTATCTGCCAACCGGAAACCAGGTGGTTTTCGCCGCGGAGACTACCTGCGAAATCGCGGAATGTCGCGCGCCATCTGAAGCCCGCCTGCAACCTAAACTGATCACGCCCAGCGATGTCGTCAGCGGTCTCCGTGGCGGCGGAAACGCTTCGCGCCAGATTGTGGACATCATCACTCCCGCTTTTCCAGCGGATAAGCTCATGGTAATTGAAGTTTATACGCCCGGCGGTAATTGGTCGAGCTATCCTCCGCACAAGCATGACGTGCACAATCCGCCCACCGAAGTGGATCTGGACGAAATTTATTACTACCGCCTGCGCCAATCGGATGGATTCGCCATGCAGCATCTTTATTCCGGCAAACACGGCGCGGATCAAACTCTGAAAGTGAAAGATGGCGATACTGTGCTGGTGCACAGCGGCTATCATCCTGTGGTCGCGGGCCCGGGATACGATGTGTATTATCTGAATTTTCTCGCGGGCTCCGCTCGCGCCTTGGCGGTCACCGAAGATCCGCAACATGTCTGGATCCGTTCCACCTGGAAGGATACCGACCCTCGCCTACCTCTGGTGAGGGAATAGTCGCGCCGGAAAAGGAAACCCATGCGGATGTCCTGCGGCCGGAGCGATGGCGAACCCACAAACCGAGCACGAGACCTTTCGCGGGCGCAGGTATCTTCTAGCCGGTTTCTCTTGGCATCAAATTATTATAATCGCTTAGAATACCGCCGCTCGTTTCGCCTCCTGTACACCGCTGCGCGATCCATTCTTCGGTCGCGTGTGGAGCTGCCCCATCCGGCCAACCCCGTCGCTCCCGGCGCACCCACCAGGCTATTGAAACCTCAAGCTTTCCTTTCTCTGATGCAAAGACGACAATCGTGCCATAAGCAACTCTGGGGCGTCACACCATTCAGAAGGGGCATTGCCTAATGACGGTACGTCTCACCGCGGCGCAAGCCACCATCGCGTATCTGAAGAATCAGTACTCTGAGCGCGACGGCCAGCAACACCGCTTCTTCGAGGGCTGCCTGGGAATTTTCGGTCACGGCAATGTCGCCGGCCTCGGCCAAGCGCTCGAACAAGATCCCGGACTGCGCTACTACCTCTTCCGCAACGAACAAGCCATGGTCCACGCCGCCACGGCCTTTGCAAAAACAAGTTTCCGCACGCGCGCGCTGGTCTGCACCTCTTCCATCGGACCGGGCGCCACCAACATGATCACCGGCGCCGCGACCGCCACCGTAAACCGCTTGCCCGTGTTGCTGCTCCCCGGCGATATCTTCGCGCGGCGCAATGTCGCGCCCGTGTTGCAGCAACTCGAGTCGCCGTCCTCACAGGATATTTCCGTAAACGATTGTTTCAAGCCGGTCTCGCGGTACTGGGATCGCATCGAGCGTCCCGAACAATTGCTGACGTCGCTTCCCGAAGCCATGCGGGTCCTCACCTCTCCCGCGGAAACAGGGGCCGTGACCATCGCGTTCCCGCAGGACGTCCAGGCCGAAGCTTTCGATTTCCCCGAAAGGTTTTTCGCGAAAAAAGTTTGGGTGATTCCGCGCAATCGCTGCGATCAGGCTCTCCTACAGCGCGCCGTCGAGTGGATTCGCGATGCGAAGAAGCCTCTAATCGTTGCGGGCGGGGGCGTCCTCTATTCACAAGCCTCGGAAGCGCTCGCGCAATTCGCGCAAGCGACAGGCATGCCAATCTGCGAAACGCAAGCCGGCAAAGGTTCTCTGCCTTACGACCATCCACAACAGCTCGGTGCGGTGGGTGTAACCGGTACGCCCGGCGCCAACATCGCAGCGCGCGAAGCGGACCTGATCCTGGGCATCGGCACGCGCTACAGCGATTTCACCAGTGCGTCAAAAACCGCATTCCAGAATCCGGCCGTGCGCTTCATCAATATCAACGTCGCGGAATTCGACGCCTATAAACACGCCGCCCTGCCGCTCACCGGCGACGCGCGCCTGACCATCACAGAATTGCAGCACGCCCTGGGCACACACTCCGTCGAAGAAAGTTATCGCGCGAAGATCAGCGAATTCCGCGCCCGTTGGGAAAATGAAGTAGACCGCAATTACGGAATTCACCAGACGCCGCCCATCACGCAGGGCGAAGTGATCGGCGTCGTCAACAATTTCACGAAGCCCTCGGACATTGTCGTCTGCGCGGCTGGCAGCCTGCCCGGAGACCTGCACAAACTGTGGCGCACTCGCGAGCCCGGCGGCTATCACATGGAATACGGCTTTTCCTGCATGGGCTACGAAATTGCCGGGGGCCTGGGCGCGAAAATGGCAGACCCCGCGCGTGAAGTGTACGTGCTTATCGGCGACGGCTCCTACCTGATGATGGCACAGGAAATCGTCACCTCGCTCCAGGAAGGCTTCAAGATCAACATCGTTCTGCTCGATAATCACGGCTTCTCAAGCATCGGCGGACTCAGCCGCGCCTGCGGCAACGAAGGCATGGGCACAAACTATCGCTATCGCCGCGGCGAAAAATACGATGGCGATCCGCTTCCCGTGGATTTCGCGGCCAATGCCGCGAGCCTGGGCGCCTGGATCGCGCGCGCGCGCACTGCGGACGAGCTGAAAGCTGCCTTGACCGCTGCTCGCGAGCAGCGCCGCACCTCCGTAGTCGTCGTCGAAACTTCCTATGACCAAAGGGTTCCCGGCTATGAGTCTTGGTGGGATGTGCCCATCGCCGAGGTTTCCGAGCGCGATTCCGTGAAGGCCGCGCGCCGCGAATACGAAGAAGCGCGCAAGAAGGAACGTTATTTCTTTTAGCGCAAGTTTTCGCCGCGGTTGTATTCGCGTAGCCGTTGCAACAGTTTCCTTCGAAACTCGGGGCACAGCGAGGTAAGGGTGGGAACATCCGCAGGCGCAACGCAAACCGCAACACCCAGGAAACCTCATCTCAAGCGCGCGTTGAGTCTCTGGGACCTGATCTATTACGGTATCATCCTCACCTCGCCCATCGCCGCGGTCCCGCTTTTCGGTGAAGGCCAGGTTCTTTCGCACGGCCACACCGTCGCGACGTTGCTGCTAGCGATGGTCGCGATGTCCGTCACCGCCATCAGTTTCGGCCGCATGGCCAGCGTTTATCCTTCTGCGGGCTCGGTGTACACCTACATCAGCCGCGAACTGAATCCGCATTTCGGATTTGTCGTCGGCTGGGCCATGTTTCTGGAATATCTTTTTCAGCCTATCCAAAACGCTCTCTACGCCGTGCTCGCCATTCAACGTATGACGCCGCGCATCCCTTTCGCCGTGCTTGCAGCCGTCACCGTCGGATTCATCACCATTCTAACGGTGCAGGGAATTAAATTCACCGCGCGCACCAATGAAGTCCTGCTCGGTTTCATGTTGCTGGTTACCACCGTATTCCTTGTCGAATCTTTCCGCTTCGTTGTTTTGCACCAGCATTTCAGCGGACTTTTCTCATTGCATCCGATTTACAATCCCGACACATTCAATCTGCGTGCCGTCGCCGCCGGCACTTCGCTCGCCGCGCTGGTATTCATCGGCTTCGATGGCGTCTCGATCCTCGCGGAAGAAGTTCACAATCCCAAACGCAACGTGCTGCTCGCCACCGTGCTGGTGGTAATCTTCACCGGACTTTTCAGCGGTCTGCAAGTCTATCTCGCCCAGCGCGTCTGGCCGGACTACACCACGCTGCAAAATCCCGAAACCGCATTCATGGATGTCGCCAGGATGGCCAGCGGCCCGATGCTATTCGCAGCGTACGGCGTCATGCTGCTGGTTTCCAGCATCGCCTGCGGACTTGCCGGCCACGTGGGCGCGTCGCGCTTGCTTTACAGCATGGGCCGCGATGATGTGCTACCGAAAAAAATATTCGGTTACCTCAGCCCCAAGAAAAGCAATCCCGTTTACAACGTGTGGATCGTCGGCGTCCTGGCATACATTGGTGTGATCACCATTCCGTGGGAACACGCCGCGGAAGTCGTCACTTTCGGCGCGTTGCTGGCGTTCATGGGAGTGAATCTCGCGGCTTTCCGCCATTTCTGGTTTTCGCGCGAAGCGATCGGGCATCGTAACTTTTTCGTAGACGCTTTCGTCCCCGGCTTCGGCTTCGTTTTTTGTTTTCTGTTGCTGATCAGCCTGCAAACCTGGACGAAATACGCCGGCCTCGCCTGGCTGGTAGTGGGGATTCTCTACGGCGGCTACAAAACGAAGGGGTTCACACGCAGACCAAAATTAATAGACTTCAGCGAAACGTAATCTGCGCGCACGACGCAAAAACAAACGCTACGACAACCACTACGGCAACCACTACTACCGCAAGTCCCGAACCAATGCGCTGTTTGCTTTTCCCGGCTCATGCTCCAAAGGCTGTCCGCGCGAAACATGCAAAGCAAACCCACACGATTCGCGGATGCGCAATTCCGGCGGCAGTTTCTTCACCACCGCCTTGCTGCGATCTCCGCCGATGCGCCGGATCAGTAGTTCCGCCGCCTCGATCCCCAACTGGTGTTTCGGCAATTCCACGGTGGTCAAACGCGGCCGAAACACTCCCAACCAAGGATAATCGTCAAAGCTCACCAACCCAAAATCCTCCGGGCAGCGCAAACCCATTTCTTCGGCGGCCTTCAGCAATCCGACGGTCATCAAGTGGTTTGCCACATAAATTCCATCAGGCCGGTGCGAAAGCAATGCGTGGCCGGCGCGAAATCCCGATTCAATCCGGTAATCTCCTTCAATGTCCAGCTCCGGTTCATAAGGCAGGCCTTCCGCTTTCAACGCATGGCGAAAACCTTCCCAGCGCGCTTGCGCATTGCTCACCTTACGCGGGCCGCCGATCAACCCGATGCGCCGCCTGCCCGAACGCGCCAGGTGGCATACCGCGTCGTACGCACCCTTATAATCGTCGGTAATCACCGCGTCGTTCGTCAGCTTCGGATACGTGCGCATCACCAGCACAAAAGGGATGTTCACTTCCTTGATCATTTGGCGCAGCGACGGGCGAAAATCCTCCGCGGCCTTCGTCAGCAGGATTCCATCCACACGCTTCGAAAGCAGCAGTTCGACAGATTTTTCTTCCTTCGCGAGAGTGTCGTCGCTGTTGCACAGCAGCAGATTGTAGCCGTGACGCTGCGCGGCATCTTCAGCGCCGCGAACCACCATCGGGAAAAAAGGATTGGCGATATCCGGCACGATCATTCCGATGGTATGCGTTCGCTGGTTCGCCAGGCTCCGCGCAATCAGGTTAGGACGGTAGTTCAGCTTGCGGATCGCCGCTTCCACACGCTTGCGCAGCTTCTCACCCACGTGGCTCTTGTGATTCACCACCGCGGAAACCGTGAAGACGGAGACGCGCGACAATTTCGCGACATCGTAGATGCTCGCGGTCTTGCCCGGCTTTTTGCGCCCCGCTTTTTTCACTACAGTCATCCGTGTCAGCCTTGTACTGAAAAGTAACAACCGCATCTGCCTCATCTGCAAACTGATTTCGCTCTCTGCAAGCCTCTCAGTAGTTTATGACAAGCGGCCGCTGTTTTCGTGCGGAGTTGTAAATTGACTCAAGAATTACCATATCACGGTGCCCCTGTACGCCATCGCTTTCCACTGGCAGCCGATTCTGAATCGCCGACGCGAGCTCCTGCAGCTCCATGCCAATTTCATCTATGATCGGGAACGTCCGGTCAATCGCGCGTTTCCCAATCTTTCCCGATAGCCGCCGCACCTCATCGAATGGAAACGCAGGACTTAGCGACGCCCATCCCTTCGTCCCCTGCACGTATATAAAGGATGACAAAACCGCGCCGTAGGACGCACTGCCTTGCACCACCAGGCCGCTCGGGAACCGCATGCGGAACGAAATGCCCTCCTCGACGTCCCGAAATGTCACTGTATTGTGCGCCCAGCTCTGCGCACTCACCTCGGCGGGATCTTCTTCCACCAGCCAGCGCGTAGTATTGACGCAATATACGCCCAAATCCATCAGCGGGCCGCCGCCCGCCAAGTGCGAATCCACCAGCCACGGCAACGACTTGCCCGGCGAATACAATTCGCTGAACGCCGTGTGAATTACGTCAATCCGCCCAAGCTCGCCGCTCTGAATCAGGTGCTTCAGATAAAGACTGCTGGGCTCGAAATATTTCCGGTACGCGGTCATTAGCAGCACGCGATTTCGTCGGCAAGCTTCCACCATTCGCGCAGCTTGTTCCGCGGTGGCCGCCAGAGGTTTTTCACACAGTACGTGCTTGCCGGCCTGCGCCGCCTGCACTGTGAACGATTCATGCAGGCCGTTCGGAGTCGCCACAAAAACCGCTGCGACTTCAGGATTCGCGAGGCACGCTGCATACTCTGCGTTGCTGTAGTGCGCGCTGGCTTTGAACTTGCGCGCCACTCGCGCGGACTTGTCCTTATCTCTGCTGACTACTGCGACCAGTTTTGCGTTCTTTGACTTCGCAAAGCTCGGCAGGACGAACCCTTGCGCGATGCTCCCCAGCCCGACGACAGCGAACCCAACCTTTTTCCCGACACCCATTGATTGGAAATCTCCCAGGAATTCGCAGCGCCGGCGTTAAACGGTTTTGCACTTGTAGCGTGGCACTGCAGTGCGCCATTTATGACGCGGCAACGCCGATGCCTAGCCTTTCGCTCGCGCAACGCCTAACTCTCGCGGTCCGCCCGCCCCAATCTCTGATTGCGGATCGCTTTGTGATCCAGCCCGCGCAATTCTTCACTCGCCGCCAGCACTTTCTCGATCGCGTCCGCAATCGAGTCCACGTCCGCCATGCTTCCCACAAATAATTGATGCGGAAACCAAATCGCCTCATGGTAAGCAGCTCGATCTGCTACCGGGCATGAATACATATTCCGCAGATCAAGGGGCTTCTCGCGCCCCCAACTCAGAGCAGGGAAGTCCTCAGGCTTCAAAGGGAACAGTGAACTCTTGTAAACAGGTTCGTAGAACAATCCATCACACGGAATGCCTTCCAGTTGCAGCGCGCCAACAAACGCTGCGCGCGGAATGTCATTCGCCTTGTCCGCAAAATATTTGAACATGAAGCCGTAGGGCGCGAGGCGCGTAATCCGTGGTTCAGGCTTCAGCAGTTTGATTGCAGGGTTATTTCGCAATCGCGATTCGAAATGCTTCACATTTGCCTCGCGCGTCGCGGCTTGCCGCGGCAACCGCTCCAGTTGCGGCCCCAACACCGCGGCCTGCAATTCGCTCAGCCGGTGATTGAACCCGATGATGCGGTGATGATATTGATCCGTCAGGCTGGCGCGGCCAGCGTTGATGTAGCTTTGCACCAGCTCCATATATTCCAGCGTGTTGGTGATCACCGCGCCGCCTTCGCCAGACGTGATCAGCTTGCTTGATTGGAAGCTGAATGCGCCCAAATCCCCCATGGATCCCGCGCCTTGCCCCTTCCACATCGCGCCATGAGCGTGCGCGCAATCTTCGATTACTTTCAGATTATGTTTTTTCGCGATGCGCAAAATTTCGTCCATGTCCGCGAAACGCATTCCCAGATGGACGGGCAGAATCGCCTTCGTCTTCGGCGTGATGGCCTGTTCGATCAGCTTCGTGTCCAGACAATATGTTTCCGGATCCACGTCCACGAAAACCGGCACCGCGTTGAGCAGCAGCACCGGCCCCACCGTTCCCTCCCACGTGTACGCCGGCACGATCACTTCGTCCCCGGGGCGAATCTGAATTGCTTTCAGGCAGGCTTCAATTGCCACCGTCCCGGTGCTCACGCACTGCCCATATTTCGCAGTCTGAAATGCGGCGAACTTTTTCGCAAATGAATCGGCATATTTTCCGGGGAACGGCTGGCCGCCCCATTTCAGGCTGGTAAAAGCGTCCTCCAACGCGGTGAATTCTTCCTTGGTGGCGATGGGCCATGGTGTGAAAGGTGTCTTTCGTACGGGTCCACCACCGGTAATTGCCAGTTTTCCCACGGGCCAGTCTCCTGTTCAAAAATTGGATTTAGCTAACGCTTCGTGCGTGTGCGGAGCCGCAGCCGCCGAGGCGCAACGTCACGCCGTTTCCGGATTCGGAATCAAAATATCGCGCACCACCGCATCCAAATCGTGGCAAGCGGAAATGAACTGCCGCAAAGTCCTCCGCGTCGGCGCGAATGAATCAAACTCCTCCACCGTCAGGCCGCCCTCGGTGTTCGCACGCCGGAAATCCGCGAATGTCCTGGAAAGTTCCTCGACGATCTCCGCGCGCACCGGCTCATCAATTCGGGAACGCACCTCGATATCGCTGGCATTGAATCGCACCTGCCAGGGGCACGGCGGCGAAATCACCATGTCGCCACCAATGAATTCGCTCCAGTGCATGTGGTTCCGAAACGCCGCTGAAAGCAGCCGGATGCGATAGCCTCGTTCCTTGAAAATCCGGTACGCCTTCTTCAGCACTGCCACTCCGGCCCATTCCAGATATCCCGGGTCAATCGAGATATTTTCTTTTTCCATCACGATCTTCAGCCAATCGTCGAGACGCCCCACCATGAGCGTGCAAACCGGCCCCATGCTGGCGATTTCTTTGCCTTCCTTCGCGCGCCGCTGCAAGCCCCGCTCTACCGCTTCGGCTACGGCGATGCACTGCGGCAAAGTGAACGACACCGTCGCATTAATGCTCACTCCGCGAAAAGTGGCCTCTTCTATCGCCGGAATTCCCGCGCGCGTCACCGGAATCTTTACGATCATGTTCGGCGCGAGCGCGCTGAATTCCATCGCCTGTTTCACGATTGCGTGGCTGTCACGAAATAGCCGCGGGTCGGTCTGAATCGAAAGCCGTCCGTTCCGGCCGTGCTGCGCATCGAAAATTGGTTTCAGCAGGCTTGCGGCGCGGACGGAAACTTCGCGCACCAGTTGCCATGCAATCTGCTCCTCGGTCGCGGCAGGCGGCTCTTTGATCAATTCCTGAATGCGCCCCTTCCAGTAACTCATCTCCTTTTTGAGCACGCCAACCACAATCACCGGATTGCAGGTCGCGCCCACGGCGCCATGCTCGATCGAATACGTCAGCTCTTCAATCGAAGCGGAGTCGTTCCACAAACACGTGGGAGTCGTCTGGGTCATCTTGTGCAGGGGACTCTTGTAAGCAGTTTCAGTTGCGTGCTTCATATATTCCTTCCAGTCCTTGCAACGGCCGGCGTTCGACGTAAGTGGCCGCGAAACAGTGAACCAAAATCAGGAGCTTCCTAAAACGGGCTTCTCGCTCACGAAGCCGCCCGCACATCGGCGAGTGCCACCTCGATTGGTTTCGCCTGCAGGTACGATTTTTCCGCCGCGACCGCGATGGCCAGCGCCTTCAATCCGTCATCACCCGTCACGCGCGGCGCAAGATCGTGCAGCATGTTGTGCACAAAATCCCGCACCTCGGCGAGATAAGCACCCTCAAACCGCGTCAGAAAATGATCGGCCAGGCTCTGCTCGCCACCCTTCGCCGAAAGAAACACCGCGGGCGCTTGCTGCAAGCTGCCGACAAAGATCGAGCCTTTCGATCCGACGATCTCCGTGCGCACGTCATATCCGTAAAGAGCTTGCGCATACGATTCCACGTTGCCGATCGCACCGCGACGGTACGTCAGGTTCACCACGCTCGCCACCAAGTCTCCGTACGTCGCAAGCTCCGGCCGGATCATCGTCGTCGTGTACGCATGTACCGCACTGACTTCGTCCTGCATCATCCAGCGCGCCAAATCGAAATCGTGAATTGTATTCGTATAAAAAAGCATTCCGTTGATGCGCGACGCGTAAGCTGCAATAGGACCCCACTCCTTATCGCGCCCTAGCGATTTGAAAATGACCGGAACCCCAATTTCGCCGGCTTCGATTCGTTTCATCGCCGCCGCGTAAGCCGGATCGTAGCGCCGCATGAATCCCACCTGCAATCGCCGCCCGGCTTTGGCCACCGCGTCCAGCGCCGCGCGCGCATCAGCAAGATTCAGCGCCAGCGGTTTCTCGCACAGCACATCTTTCCCCGCGCGCACCGCAGTCTCCACAGCCTTCGCGTGAAACTTGTCCGGCGTGGCGATCAGCACCGCGTCCAGGTCTTTCCGCTCCAGCATTGCTTCCAAACTGCTGTACCAATTCTCGATCTCGAGTTCCACTGCCACGATTCGCGCGCGTTCGGCCGAAGCGTCTGCAATCGCCACCAGCCGCGCCTCCGGCACGAGCCGCCGCAGATTCTCCGCGTGGCGTTTCCCCATTTCCCCAACGCCCAGCACTCCGACTCCCAGCTTCCTCATTCAAACTTCTCCCTAGGATCTTAGAAACTGTCTTGGAAACATCGGACCCGGGAGTGCGGGCTCCGGCCCAAATTCACGCCGACATCCCCGCATCTAACGCGCTCCGGCCGCCACTCCCAGATCATTCACAACTCCGCGCAAATATTTCAAACTCGCCGCCACGTTCTGCGCCGGCGGAATCGGCATCGCGCCGAATTTCACGTCCTGCTCCACCACCGACCATCCCGAATACCCGTTCTTCACGAGCGTCCGGAAAAACGTCGGAAAATCAATATTGCCCTGTCCAATCACGGTGAAGACTTTGTGCTCGATGGCCTCTTCAAAATTCCACTTGTTGCGCCGCGCCTCCTCCAGCACCTTCGTGTTGCAATCCTTGATGTGCACAAACCGCAGCTTGCTCTTATATTTCTCTGCCTCTTTCACGGAATCGCCATAGCCATAAACGCAGTGCCCCGTATCCAGACACAACCCGACACTGGTGTGCGACGTCGCGTCGTAAAATCTCTCGCACTCTTCCGGCGTCTCCACGTAAGTCGCCACATGCGGATGAAACACCAAATCCAAACCAAACTCGTTCGCCACTTTTTCCGCATCTGCCACGATTCTCCCGATGTGCTTCCACTGCTCCGCGCTCAAAGTAGGGCAATCTTTGTCGTAAGCGCGCCCGGAAAACGCGTTGCGTTCGGGCGACTGATCATCCGCGATCACCAGAAATGGGGCCTTCAAAGTCGCCAGCAAATTCCCCACCTTGCGGATTCGCTCTATCACCGCCTGGCTCGCCGCCGGATCCGTCATTTTCACCGGGACGAACGAAGCCAGCAGCTTCAGCTTGCGCTTTTCCAGCTGCGGCTGAAGGATTTTCGGATCAGTGGGGAAAAATCCGTACGGTCCCAGTTCCGATCCCGTGTAACCGGCTTCCACCATTTCATCCAGCATCTTTTCGTAAGATTGCTCCCACGACGGCCCCGGATAATCCAAAACTCCCCAGCTATCGGGTGCCGAAGCAAATAGAAATCGCTCGCTGATTGCGCTCATGCTTTCCTCTCCCCAGCCAAATTGAAATCCCGCACGCAGCTTTTGCAACGACTACTGCCAAGGCTGCAGCACCACTTTCATTGACTCCGCTTCCACCGACTTCTTCATCGCCGCATCGACGTCCCGCAATCCAAACCGGTGCGTTACAAATTCTCGCAGCGGATAATTCTTCATATAACGCGCCATTTGCCGCATGCTCGGCCCGTAAGCCGCCGGTTCCTCGCCGCCCACGCCCAAAATCCGCGCATTTTTCGCGCAAATATGACGGTGTGGGCTCAGCGCGACTTCGCCGAGATCCGAAAAATTCCCGGCCTCGACCAGCAATCCCCCGACGCGTAATAGCTCCAGCGCCTCCGGCACCGCTTCCGGCACTCCCGCACATTCAATCACCATGTCCGCGCCGCGCCCATGCGTCAAATCTTTCACCATCCGCAGGCGCTCTTCCTTTGACATGGTTCCGACATTCACCGCGAAGTCCGCGCCCAGCCGCTTTGCGAAATTCAGGCGGTACTCGGACTTATCCACGGCGATAATCGTCCCTGCGCCCAGCATGCGCGCCTTCATCAAAAAACACATTCCCAAAGGACCTACGCCCAGCACCACCACCGTGTCGTCGAAGCGAAACGATTCGTTCGGGAACGCGGACATTTGTTTCGCGCGGTCCAGTCCCACCGACACCGCGAAAATTTCCGTCAGTACAGCAACCTCGGACGGCAAATCGTCCGGCACCTTCACCAGAAAACTTCCCGGCACCACATACATATACTGCGACCATCCGCCAAACAGATGCGGCGGATTCTTCGCGCTCAGGTTGTTGCCATAATCCGTCGTCTTCTCGCAGCAATAGTACGGAAAATCGTGCCGGCAGTAGTAGCATTCGCCGCACGCCACATTTGCGCCCACGACCACGCGATCTCCCTCGCGCAGCGCGATGCCTTCGAAGTCCGCGTACTTCCCATCGCCGCCGATCGCCGCAATCGTCCCCACATTCTCGTGCCCCTGAATAATCGGAAATTCGAGCGCGCGGCCGCCGTACTGCGTGGTGTATCCCTGGAACGTGTGTTTGTCCGTGCCGCAAATTCCGGACATTTCCATGCGAATCAGCACACAACCGCCAGCAGGTTCCGGCAGAGGATATTCGCATATTTCGTACTTCCCGGGTTTCACTAACGTCGCTGCAAGAACGCCTGGGGCCGGCATAATCGTGTACTCTTCGTCCTGCTGAATCCTGCTCAGCTCCGCTGCAAACTCGCCACGCTACTCGCGAAAAAAACCGCGGGGAACCGATGTGCGCCCGGATCCCCGCGGGATGTGATGCGTTCGCCGAACCCTACCTCTGCTCCCTTAGAAGTTCAGTTTCAGAGACAGCTGCCCGATGCGCGGCTGAGCGGCCCCGGCAACGATCCCAAACGACTGCGACGATGGGGTGAACGTCGGGCCCGGGCCAAAGCCAGTAATTCCGCTCGGTCCCAAAAACTGAGTATGGTTGAAGATGTTAAAGAACTCAGCGCGGAATTGCAGGCTGAACCGCTCGGTGATCATCGTGTTCTTCAGGAGAGCAAAGTCCCAGTTGTTGATCCCCGGCCCATGGAAATACCGCCGCCTGGCATCTCCCTCCGTGCCCAGAGCGGAAGGCCCAAATGCCGACGGATTGAAGTAGTACCCCTGTACGCCACCAATCGCGTTTCGCGGATTGGTTATAACGAGTGGGACGCCCGTGAGTTCGGGGGTGTCCACAGGCAGGGTAATCGGGCCGCCGAAGCCAGTGCCGAGCAAGGATTGATCGTCCGTCTCCACTAACGTGACCGGGAGGCCAGTGGCAAATTTCGTGATTCCACTAATAGCCCACCCGTTTGTCAGTCGCGATGGCCCGGGCAATTTATCAATTGGCAGCGTGTAGCTATAGCTAGCTACGAAATTGTTCGTGCTGTCAAAAGCGGAAAGTCCGCGACTCAGCCGGTGGTTAATAGGATTGATCTGCTCGCCGTAGCCGGAGGAGTCATCGAACGACTTGCTCAGCGTATAACCGATCAGGGTCTGCAGGCGCCCGCTGGTATGCTGGTAGTTGACTTGCAGCGAATTGTACGACGAAGCCCCGGCGGTGATGAAATAGGAGTCGTTGCCGAAAGGAACGATCGGCGTACCGTTTGGGAGCGTTGTACCGGGGAAATTCAGTCGCGTGCCAGGCTGAAATCCGCCGCCCGGGAGAGCGTAAACTAGATTTTCGTTCCCGGGGCCGCATGTGGTATTCGTCGTTCCCACCGCAATCGCGCCCTCGGCCGCAAGTTGGAGGCACAGCGACGGACTTCCCGGATTCGCAGATTCCGAAGAAAGCAGCCGGTGAGCTTGGGTCCCCACATAACTCACGGTCAACAAATCCGACCGGCTCAGCTGATGCTCGATGGACAACTCATATTCTTCCGCATACGGCAGACGGTTCTTGTTGTAGAAAGCCGGCGAGCTGCTGATCGTTCCGAAAGCGTTGAAAAAATCGGTCAAGTTATCAAACGGCGGGCCGCTGGCAGGATGCTTGGCGGAGAAATACAGCGGCGGCTGGGTCACCGGGAAAAAGTTCGTAATAGACGTCCCGGCAGCGCGGTTCGTGAACGGAGCCGCGAACGTTGGTTGGTTCTGCCCCGTATAGTTTCCGAACGGTGCGTCGCCAATTTCATTGAAGTCCGTAGCGCCCTCGAACGTGCTGTAGAAAATCCCCCAACCGGCGCGAATGCTGGTCGTCCCGGATTTTCCCAGGATTTTTCCGAGCAGTCCGTCATAGTCGCCGAACGAGTACGCCAGTCCCAACCGCGGAGCGAAGTTATTCCATCGGGTGGGCGCCAGCGTGTTCGGAACACCTGGATCACCGGGAAACACCCACCCTTCCGGTGAACCCGGGAAAACAACGGATTGTTCCCCGGGAATCAAAGTCTGAATTTGGTTGTACTTTTCTCTCCACGGAGAGCTGACGTCGTATCGCAGCCCATAGTTGAATGTCAGGTTCGATTTCACGCGCCAGCTGTCCTGCGCGTACAACCCCAAATAAAAATTTCGGCCGTACGAAGGATATGATTGCCCCTGCACGTACGAACTGGGCGCGCCCAGCAAAAAGTCAACGAAGTCACTGCCGGTTTCGCTGGCCTGGCCGCTGAAATTGCTCCCGAAGAAGAAGTTCCCGTTTGAAACGTTATCAATCAGGTCTTCTTCCAGCTGGTCGTAGTGATACTGGCCCCCGAATTTCAGCGTGTGCGTGCCCACAATTCGGCTGTAATTGTCCACGATCTGGTAAATGTTATCGATCAGCCCGTTCGGACGGCTCGGCACTCCGATTACGAAGTTGTTGAAGTCAATTTCTGGAACGCCTTCCAGTGCTGGCACCAGTGGCACGATGCCCGGAGCGCCGCCCGCGCCGGAAGCAAATCCCAGGCTGGCGAGCGTTACTCCCTTTCCGCCCTGTGGCTGGTTGAATAAAGTGTCCAGGCGGAAATATCCGAATCGAAGCTCATTAACGGACGCCGAGCTGAATGTCTTCGTCGCACCGAGATCCACATTGTACGTTTGGCCGTTCCCGACCACTCCGAACCCTGGGTACAGCGGTGCGTTGCCCGGCCAGTACGGGCTGATCTGGTTGTATTTGTCCCAATAAAAATACGCCGTCAGAAGCCCGAAACCGGTGTTGGCGTCCCCTCGCCCGCTGAATTTGTTGTCTGTTAGATTGATTGCCTCAGCGCTATTCAAATACTGGCCCGTGCCGTTCGATCCGATCGCTTGATTAGCGGGCAGAATGTACTTCAGCAGGTTCGCCGAGATCGGATTGAACGACGTCGGCGCCAGTTGTGCGTTGGGGAAGACGCATTGCGCGGAGCTCGTACAAGTCGTCGTATAATACGCCTCACCCACCGACACCGGCTGGCCCAATTGGGTAGTCAATTGCGACGCCCACGCCGGGCCAGTTACCGTGTGCCCAACCAGGCTGCTGGCGATCCCCGAAAGATCTCCGCCCTCGGTCGCCGCGCTGGGTGCGCCGTTGATCACTTGCGTTTGGCCCTGGATCACACGGTTTCCTTGATAATCTGCGAAGAAAAATATCTTGTCGCGCTTGATCGGCCCGCCGAACGTGCCGCCAAATTGGTTCTGGTGATAAGCGCTGCGCTGTCCTTGCGCAAAATAGTTCGCGGCGTCGAAATCCGTATTGCGTACGAATTCGAAAAGATTCCCGTGGTATCCGTTCGTTCCGGATTTGGTGACTACGTTAATCAGCCCGCCGCTGTAGTTGCCGTACTCGGCGTCGGGGTTGTTCGTCAGAATGCGAAACTCATAAATCGAATCGAGATTGGGAATCGCGCCGGCGCCGGAAAATCCCAGCTCCTGCACCAGCACTCCATTCAGGATGAACCCATTTTCCGACTCGCGCATGCCGTTCACTGACACCGCGCCGGAATCCAAATCCCCCGATACTTGTGGCGCCGCAAAACCCGCCGAAATAAATGGTCCCGCGTAAGCTCCCGTCATTTGTGACGCCGTCTGCGCCACACCCGGCTGTAAACCCAGCAAATCGGTATAGCTCCGCGTCACCAATGGCACGTCCGTCATCGATTTGCCGGTGATCACATCGCCCATCTGCGTGCTCTCGGTATCCACATGCAAGGCGTCGGCGGATACTTCCACCTTTTCCGTTGTGGCGCCTACTTGCAACTGTACGTCAATCACCAGCGCGGAGTTCACGTCCAGCACTAGCCCGGTTTGTGCGTAACCCTTAAATCCGCTTTGCTGCACGCTGATGGTGTAATTTCCCAGCGGTAGCGATTGGAAGGAGTAATATCCCTGCGTGTTCGTCGTGAGCGTGGTGGCCACGCCTGTCTCCACGTTGGTCGCGGTCACTGACGCGCCGGCCACTACCGCGCCGCTCGGATCAGTCACCGTCCCGGAAATGCTCGCGCTAACGCCGGCCAGCAGCCGTCCACACGTGAACAGCACCAATGCGAATACCAAAACACCACAATACTTGCCAAGATTCGTGAATCGCATTCCCCACCCCCCAAGATAGTTAGCGCTCGATCGAATCGGACCCTGCCAGCCGGCGGATTTTCGGCTCAGCCCCCCCGATTCCTGCTGCGTCGTGCGAGCGATAGCGTTAAAACAGTCTAACCGGTTATTCCTTGGAAAGGCTTATAGTGTAGCGTCCACCCTTTGTCAAGATGTTTCGGGGCGGAATCAGGATCGCTCCTGATTGTGCTGCACGCACGACACGTCCATAAGTGCGCATCGTCCCCGCCTCGCCGAAAATCATTCAGTTCCCGCGTTTCCTTCTCCCTTCTCGCCCGCAGCCGCCGCATCATCCGCAATTTCCCAGCTCGCGCCAGCCGCTGCCGTCATGCCCTACGCGTGCGGTGGAGCGCACAATCGCCAGCGTCGCATCTCCGCTCGATGCCCGCGCCGTCATCCACACTCAGACCTATATAACCGATTAGAAATGCGAATCGCGCGCTGGCACGGCGCGTCGCTCGAATGCAGTGCCGCGAAGGCACGACGCCGATACACGATTTACTTGTTGTCAGGGACGATGTTGGATGCGGGCCAGTGCGATGGCTGCGCGTTGACATTGGCGACGATTGAGACTGGATCATCAACAGACTTCACATCCACGTTGTAGCCATCCACTTCGATCAGCGGCGAGTCTCCCTGCAAGTCCTTTGTTGCGGCTTCGATGGAAACGGTCGAGGAATCGCCGGGCAGCAGTGAAATATAGTTGTCGGAGTAAAAGACCGGCAGCACCCGCCGGCCGCTCTTCTTTTGATGCAGCTGCAGGTGCGAGAGCAGGGCGATGTGGCTCGTGTTGTTGTGCAACGTAACGGTCAGCAGGGTCTTGTCGCCGTCGACGCGAGTGCTGGCGTCGGCGTCGAGCGTCACCGTGGGAAGATTCATCAGGCCTGCAAACTGATCCTGCGCCACATGCTGCCAGTAAAAGTTGCTGGAGAGCAGCTGTCCGCTCGCATCGCTAAGTTCGAGCTTTATGAAATACACCGGGCTGATGCGCGCGCTCACCTCGATTTGCGCGGCCCTGATCGTGCTGCTACCGGAAACCTGTGCCAGCGGATACGTTTTTTGTGAATCAAGAGTGCCATCAAAACGATAGATTAGCGCCTTCACCGTGAGCGCGTTCAGCGCGTCCGGACGATTATTGACCACCTCGATGTCCCGGTTTTCTTCATTGAACTGCACATGCACAGTCTCAGCGGCCTTCTTCACCGCGTACAACGCAGCGTTGGGCTCAAGATCGTAATGGTAGAGCTGCCAAACGAAGCTGGGCTGGGCCGGATGACTCATCCACGTGATCACGCCCGTAGTGGTCTTAAACATTTCGGCGTTGCGCCCTTCGTACATCGCGCGAAAAGCTTCGTAGGTGGCCAGCTGGCCCTTCTGCACGAAGTCGGCAAGATTGCGAATGTGCCCGTAGCGCACCGCGAGGGAAGTAGGGAACTCATTGCCGCGTTGCGCGCCCGCTGCCATGTCGTGCTGGGCCCAATCGTCGTTGATCGTCTCCCAATCTTTTTGCGGCATCATGCCTCGAATGGATTCGATGGTGGGAATGGAGACGGAGCCCGTCTCGGTCTTAAAACTCTCGTGAATCACGTAGAAGAAGCGTGGCGATCGCCAGTAATAAGGACCATGCGAAGCGACGCCGCGACCGGCGGAGGAATTCGATTGGTACAGCCGCGTCGGATCCAGGCGGGTCATCAGCGTTTGCAAAGTGTCATCAAGCTCTTTCGGCGGATAGCCTTCATTCCGCGCGCACCACAGCGCGATCGATGGATGGTTTCGGTAGCGCAGCACTTTATCGGTGACGTTGGCGAGATACGTGGGGATATCGCTCACGTCGGGACCGTCATTCGGATTAGGCTGAAAGAACTCATCCCACAGCAGGATTCCATATTTGTCCGCCATGTCGTAGAAGTCGGGACTGGTGCTTTGACCCACCCAGTTGCGGATGATGTTCAGATTCGCCAGCGCGTGCATGTGAAACTGCGCGTCCAACCGCTCTCGCGAAATCCGCTTCATTCCTTCGTCGAGGCCCCAATTCCCGCCGCGCGCCATCACGCGAACTCCATTCACTGAAAGCGTAAGGTTGTCCGAGCCGGCGACCTGATACTCGATCTTGCGAATCCCAAACTGCTGCGTGTTGCTGTCCGAGCAAATTTTTCCGATATCGAAACACAGCGTGAGGGAGTAAAGGACCTGCGGGCCATAGCCGTTAGGCCACCACAACTTCGGGTCGGAAATGTGCAGCTCCGGTGTGGATTTGCTGTCCAGCGCCACCGCTTCCGCGCCGTTCGCCGTAATCGTCACGGATTTGCGGAAGGTGAACTCATGCTCCTGCGGATTCGGCACCGATGCGTTCGGCGGCGTGTTCTGCGACGGTGCATTCTGCAATCGAATCACGCCCGTAAGCATGCCAGTAACGGGCTTCGCCGATTTGTTCTCCAGCGTAGCGGCAATGTGCAGGTCCGCGCTGTCGTGCGTCGCGGACAAATCCGTAGTAATGAATGGATCTTTTACGAGGACCGGCCCGCTTGCATCCATCGTCACCGGAAGCCAGATGCCCGTATCACGATCGCGAATGGCGGGAAGCCAGTCCCAACCAATTGTGGAAAGAAATGTGGGCCCATCAATGGCCGTCTCGCCGCCGTTCTGGCCGACGCCCAGCGCAACAGTATGTTCATGGGGCTCGCCAGGGTGCGGCTGCGGCGCAACCAGCACAGCCAGTACAGCGCGGCGGCCCGGCTGCACAAATTGCGAGATGTCGAAATCACCGCGTATGAACGCGCCGCGCATGGTTCCCACTTCGCGGCCGTTCACCCAGATCTGTGCGCTGTAATTGATGCCGCCGAAATGAATCCAGGTATGGCGGCCTTTGTAGGCTGCTGGCACGGTGAACGTGGTGCGATACCAATAGCTGATTTTGTTCAGGCTCTCTGGGATGGCGCGCATGTTCTCGCCATACAACGGCTCGGGGTACACGCCGTTGTTCACCAGCGTAGTGAGCACGGTTCCCGGAACGGTGGCCGCGTACCAGCCCTGCGGATCGAAACCAGTAGCCGAAATGATCGGAGCCTCGGCCGCAACTTTCGCGGAGTCCTGCATCTTCCAGCCATCAATCGTTTGCGTCGACGACTGCGCGGACAAAGCTGCCGGTACCGCAATTGCAAGTAGAGCAAAAAGGCGAAATTTCATTTGCATGTTTCCCCTTTCACGGGAATTATTTGAAATGATTAGAAAATGTTCTTGCTATCCGCGCGTTCCACCGGCATATGGCGGTGCTTTTCCGCGATCGCGTCATTGCAACTTTACCGCTCCGGCACGAACCGCACGCACACGGGCGACGGCACATGCAGCTCCGGTCCGCTTCGCGTAAGGTGCCCGGTGCCGGGATCAACGCGAAAAACCACGATATCGTCAGAATCCTGGTTTGCTGCCAGCAGCCAAGCTCCGGTGGGATCGAGCATAAAATTGCGCGGCGTTTTTCCGCCGGTTGAATCGATTTCCACCGGCGTCAGCGTGCCGTCCTTCGGATTGATTGCGAACACCGCGATGCTGTCATCGCCGCGATTCGAAGCAAAAAGAAATTTGCCGGAAGAATGCATCTCGATTTCCGCCGCCTCGCTGGTTCGCACAAATCCTTTGGGGAGCGCGGAAACACTCTGTAATTCACTGAGCGTGCCGTTCGCCGCATCGTAGCCATAGGCCACCACAGTGGATTCCATTTCGTCGATCACGTATAGATATCGGCCCGTGGCACCAAACACGAGGTGGCGCGGCCCCGCGCCTGGCACGGCTCGCACAATTTGTGGATCGCTGCCTAAAGTACCCTGCGCGGCATCGAAACGGTACACCAGCAACTGATCGAGCCCCAGGTCCGCAACAACTACAAAACGATTGTCGGGCGAGAACACGGCGGCATGGGCGTGCGGCCCCTCCTGGCGCTGCTTATTCACGCTCGAGCCTTTGTGCTGTACGAACGCCGTGGCCTCACCGAGGCGTCCGTCCGCCAGCACCGGAAATACGGCGATGCTTCCGCGATCGTAATTGGAAACCAGCGCGTGTTTGCCGCTACGATCCAGCGCAATGTGCGCAGGCCCTTCACCACGCGACGGAACTTGGTTCAATAACGCCAGCTTCGCGGTCTTCGGCTGGATCGCGAAAGCACTCACCGCTCCGGTGGGCTGCCCGTTGAATTGCGAGATCTCGTTGACGGCGTAGAGGAATTGTCCGCTCGAAGCAATCGCGAGAAATGAAGGATTGGCGCTTTCGGCCGCCAGTCCCAGCGAAGTGGACTCGCCGCTCGCGGAATCGAAGCGGTACGCGTAAATTCCCTTGCTGCCGTGGTCGGTGTACGTGCCCACATAAAAGAGATATTTCTGCCGCGCTGCCTCCCTCGCGATTCCAGGTGCGGAAACCGCGCCAAGCGCTAGAACGAGAGCCAGCAGCAGAGTCAGAGCTGTCGAACGGCGACGAAATCGCATCAATGGCATTCTCGGCACCTCGAAAATCTATTGCCGGACGCAACCGAGCACGTCACACGCTATCCGAGCGCTTCATTTTCCATCGGCTCGGGAATCGGCTCGATGCGCCCCAACAAGAAGATATATCCCACAATCCCCAGAAAAAGAATCACGGTGCAGGTAGCGAACACCGTCGCGAAGGAATGTGTCGCGGAAACAATGTAACCCGTGACGATGGGCGCGGAAATCGCGGCGATCTGCCCGCAGAAATTCACAATCCCGCCAACTCTTCCCACGCTTTCCCGCGGCGAAATCAGCGAAGGAACCGTCCACGCTACCGGCGCGGCAGCAGCCAGGCCTCCGAGCGCCAGGCTGATCCACACCAGCGCGGCCATCGGGCTGTGCGCCCGGGCGGTACCCAGAATCGCCAGGCCCATCGCCATTCCTCCGACCATAACACTTTGCCGAACGCGGTTCGCATTCCATCCCCGCTGAATCAAAGCGTCCACCAGCCATCCGCCCACCAGCAAATCCGTGAAAGTGGCCCACAGCCAGGGCACGCTGGTGTAGAAGACCGAGTGCAGCAAATCCACATGCTGCGAAATGGAAAGATAACTGGGCAGCCAGTTCAGCAGCACAAAAAAAGTGTAATTGTAGGCGCCCCATCCCAGCGCCAGGCCGTACACTTTGCGCCGGCGCAGCAGATAACCGAGCGAAGCGCCGCGTTGCGCCGCGGTGGCGTCTTCCGGCTGAGCGCCGCTGGCGGCGAGGAATTGATATTCCTCAGCAGAAAGCCCGCGATCCCCGCTGGGATTGCGGTAGATCGCGTAGAACAATATGAAATAAATAAAACTGATGAGTCCCGTCGCCGCAAAACTCCAGCGCCAGCCAAAATGCAAGACTAGCAAACCGATCAAAGGCACTCCGATGGCTGCCGCGAATTTTGCCGCCGCATCGGTGATGGCCATCGCCAGACTTCTTTCAGCGCGGCCGAACCAATAACCGATTGCTTTGGCATTCGCGGGAAACGTGGGAGATTCGCTCACCCCTAAAAGCAATCGTGCGCCTAAGAACCAGTTCCGTCCCGGAGCCAGCGCCCCAACAAAAGACGCGACGCTCCACAGCAACGTGCTGACGCGTCCCACGCGGCGTACTCCCAGCCGATCGAGCAAAATTCCCGCCGGCATTTGCATCAGCGCATACGTCCAGCTGAACGCGCTGGAAAGGTAGCCGAACGCAATCAGCGACATTCCGAAGGAAAGATTGAGCGCCTCGCGGGAAACCGAGAGGTTGATGCGGTCGAAAAAGCTCACCAAAACTCCCAGGGCCAGCAGAAATGCGATGCGCCATCGCCTGCGCGGCACTCTCGAAGCGCTCGATTCCGTTCGCGGCAAAGGAGCTCCGACTAAAAGTGAATATCAAACCGCCTCGCGGCGGTCCACGTATTTCCCGCATCGCAAGGGCTCGCCGAGTTCTTGCAAACACCGCCCGCAGCTTCAAGACGAATGTGTCGAACTGGAACGTGCCGCCGGTGGCGCCCAAATTTCGGTGATTTCTTCCAGGCTGCGTCCTTTGGTCTCCGGAACCAGCAAGCCTACCAGGATAATCGTAAGCAGCGCGCCGCCGCTGAAGCACCAGAAGGTTCCATCCGAGCCGAGATTTTTCTGCATCACCGGAAATAATTGATTGCCGAGATATCCGACCAGCCACAATGCCGTAGTGGCGATGGACATCGCGCGTCCACGCACCTTCGTCGGATAAATTTCCGAAATTATCACCCAGCACGCCACGCCGTTGCCCACCGCATGCCCAGCGACGAAACTCATCACGAAAATTAAAATCGCCAGGCCGCTGCCGTGCATGTAATAAAGCCAGCCCACCGCTGCGAAGGAAAGAAATTGCAAACTGGTCCCCGCGAGGATCAGTGTTTTTCTTCCGGCGCGATCGATTAGCCACAGCGCGACGAACGTGAACAGCAGATTGATCACGCTCACCATCACCGATTGCCGGAAAGCATCTCCGGTAGCGGCGCCCGCGGAACGAAAAATTTCGGGCAGAAAAGAAAATAGCGGCGTGATGCCGCTGACCTGCTGCAGCGCGGCCAGCATAATTCCCAAAAGCAACGGGCGGCGAAACGTGGTGAATAATTCCGAAAGGTGCCCTTCTTCCAGCGAAAGTGTTTCCTCGATCTGATTCGCCTCGCTCCGTGCCACTTCAGTGCCGTTAATATTTGTAAGGACGCGCAACGCCTGCTCGCGCCGGCCCTCCTTCATCAGCCAGCGCGGACTTTCCACCGCGGGAATGATCATCAACCCGAAAAGCACCGCTGGCACAACGCCCGCGAAAAACATCCATCTCCATCCCGTCGCCGTATTCCACGCATCATCCCCCAACCGCTGGATCAGCATGTTGACGAATACCGCCGCCAGAATTCCGACCACGATTCCCATCTGGTACAAAGTGACGCAGCGGCCGCGCACTCTCGTCGGCGCGATCTCCGCGATGTAATTCGGTGCGATCACTGATGCCGCGCCGATTCCCAAACCGCCCAGCAGCCTCCAACCGACAAACTGATTCAGGCCGCCGGCAAAAAGCATTCCGCAGGAAGAAAGCGTGAAGCAAACGGCGCAAAGCGCCAGGCCCTTTTTCCGTCCCAGGAAATCCGCCACCGTTCCCGCGCCTGCGCAACCCACCACGCAGCCAACCAAAGCGCATCCCGCGGCCCAACCGACTCCAGCGGCGTCCAGATGAAACAGATTCCGCAAATATCCAATGGCGCCGCTGATGACGATATTGTCGTAACCAAAGAGCAGCCCACCGAGAGTTGATACGACAAGGGCGATGGCCAAAGGCGCGCGCGAATGTTTCGGCGTCACTGCGGAAAGCGAAGTCATTTATCTCCGGAAGCGGCGAGCGAGTTCCCGCTACTCGCATCGGTCGCCGATTCCAGCATCGCTTTCGCCGCCAGCATGTAACCCAGCGTGTGCGCCATTCCTGCGTGCCACGGCGCCGCGCAACTCATTTGCGGCGTGTGGTCGGGAACTATCACGCCGTCGAAATGGTTCCGCTGCAGGATCCCGAGGATGCGCAGCATATCCACGTCGCCTTCATCAATAAATGTCTCGCGGTAATGCGGAACTTTCCCTGCCACGTTGCGCAGATGAATGTAGGCGATTTTGTTCTGCCTGCTGTAGGAATCAATCGCGTCGTAAATATTGTCTTCCGTCATTTCCGCCAGAGTTCCCACGCAAAGTTCCAGCATGTTGCTGGCACTGGGGACCAAATCAATCAGCTTTTGATACATGCGGGGCTGATACACCAATCGCGGCTGCTGCCGCATGGTCGGCATGGGTGGATCATCCGGATGCGCGGCGAACCGCACGCCCGATTCTTCCGCCACAGGAATTATCTCTTCCAGAAATCGCTGCAAGCGTTTCCAAAGTTCTTCGTGAGAAATGGCGGGTAGGGTCCCGGGTGCCGCATCCGGATCGTAAATCATATTCCAGATCATTCCGTTCGGTATGGGCACCTCTTCCGCGGGACCGTCCATCCCCAACGTCACCGCTCGTCCGCGTCCGGCAGCGGCGGTCACGCGTCCGCACACGCCGCCGAGGCTGAAGTTGTAACCCAGCACCGGCACGCCCGCTTCGCCGATGTGGCGAACGATCGTTTTAACCTTTTCAATTTGCTGCGCGCGCTTCGGGCCATCCAACAGAATGTCGTGCCAGTGCGCGGGGTCCAGGTTCTCGATGGCCGCGAGCGTCAGGCCGGCATCCTCGATTTCCCTGCGAATATTTTTGATTTCATCCACTGTCCATAATTTTTCGGGATCACCCGCGACTCCCCACGGTTCGTATTTCGCGCCAGTAGGCTGATTGTTCGCGGGGTTCGAAGAACCTTGCCGGAAATAATCCACCAGATGAATGACCACGTGCGTGCAGCCCGCCTGCCGCGCGAAATCGTAATAATCACGCTTCAGCATGTGCCGATAGAGACCCAGACCGATCTTCATAGGCGGTTCCCGATCCCGCCGCCGAAGTCGGCGCTAAGCACTTGCCCGTTGATTTCGCTCGCGAGCGGCGAGCAGAGAAAGACGAACGCGTCCGCGATCGACTCCGGGCTGTTCCGCCGGCCCAGCGAAACGCGCAGCACGAATTCCCGGTAAGCCGCATCCTCTTCGAAAACTTTCAGCGAACTTCCAGCCGCCACATTTCCCGGCGAAACCACATTCACGCGGATGCCCGTCGCCGCGTATTCCAGCGCCAGGCAGCGCGCGAAATTCTCCAGCGCCGCTTTGGCCGAAGCGTATGCAGGAATTTTCGTGTGCGGCACGCGCGCCACATAGGAAGAAGTAAAAATCAGATGGCCCGCGATCCCGCGCGTCGTCCATTCCGCCAGAGCGGCGCGTGCCAGATGCGTCTGCGCGAAATAGTTGAAGCGAAAGATGCGCTCGTACTCCGCCGCGGACGTGGCCGCGAAAGGATGCAGGCCGCATCCGCCCGCGTGGCCGAGCACGGTGTCCAGCGCCGGCCAGCGCTCGAAGGCCTTCTCAACCAGCCGCTCGACAGCGCCCGCATCCGTGATATCCGCTGCAAAATACGCATACGACGCTCGCGGAATCTTCCACTCATCCAGCGTGCGCTGCGCCGTTTCCTCCGGCTTGATGTCGGTAAGCGCCAGCGTCGCACCCGCCTCGCCCAATTTCCGGACCATGTGTTCGGCGATGGCTCCGAGCGCCCCGGTCATTAGGATGGATTTTCCGCTCAGGTCTATGGCGATCATCTTTGCATCACGCGCTGCGTCGCTCTTTGCGGCATCCCCGCTCCTACATGATTCCGAATTTCTGAAACGCAGCCACGGCGCTGCTTCCTTCCTCAATCGCCTTCTTCACCAGTTTTTCGCCGCGCGCCTTCTCCAGCGACTTAGCGAACACATCTGCAGCGGCCTCGGAAGGAACCACGCAAACTCCGTCCATATCTCCGAACAAAATATCCCCTGGCCGCACCAGCACTCCTCCAATCTCAATCGGCACGCGAAAATCCACCACCTTATAACGTGGCGCCGAATCCTGTCCGTACGAACCAAAACAGAAAGTCGGAAAATTCATTTTCAGGATACTTTTCGTGTCGCGTACATATCCGTTTACCACCGCACCCGCGGCTCCCAGCCTGCTCGCGCGCGTGCTCATCAATTCGCCCCACAACGCATTGCGCGGCGAAGAACCAGTGTTGACGTAAATTTCGTGCCTGCGCAGGTCATCGAGCGCTTCCAGCATCAGCCCAAACGGCTTTTCCATCAGCGCGTTCGCCGACCCGGAAACTTTTTCCGCGAATACGTCCGTAGAAAGCACCGGCATCGCGCGCCCAATCGTCACCATCTCCCCGTGCAGCGGGTGGATCTGTGGCGGCAGGAACTGATGCAGCAGTTGCAGCTTGTCCATCACGTCTCCCACCACGCAGGTAAATAATTCGCGGCGCACCAATGCGAAAAGTTCGTCGTCGTTTTTCCACAGTGAAGTCATTCGCAGTCCCAACCTTCGCGGTCTCCCGCCTCTCGCACGCGTCTCTGAGCCGAAGCCAGACTTCGCGGTGCCGCAATAGCGCAGGCGTTGCTCTTTCAGCTCTACTTGAGCAGATCGACAGCCTGCGCCGGTTCGATCCGGAAACTCTGCGTCAGCGGAGTTTCGCGCGAAGATCCTCCGACGAACACCCGATATTCGCCCGGCACAATCTCCCACACATTCCGCCCATCGTCAAAAATCGCGAGTTCCCTCGGCTCAATGTTCACCGTAACTGCCTGCGATTCGCCCGGACCGAGCTTCACTTTCTTCCATCCCACCAGACGCTTTGGCGGCTCACCCGCGCTCGCCGGCAATCCCAAATACACCTGCGCCACTTCCGTGCCGGCGCGGCCGCTGGTGTTTTTTAAAGTGAACGATACGCTCACCTGCCGCGCAGATTCGACGCGCAATTTCGCATAAGCGAAACTGCTGTAGGAAAGTCCGAAGCCAAAAGGAAAGAGCGGCTCCTTATTTTCCTCATCGTACCAGCGGTAGCCCACCTTCATCCCCTCGCTGTAATTCACGTCGAAAAACGTATCGCGCGTCGGGATGTTCGCGTCCGGCTGTTTTCCGGCCGGCGGCGGAGGGGGCCCTTGCAGCACAGGCCGCGGCAAATCGGCCTCGCTCTTCGGGAACGACAGCACTAATTTCCCCGACGGATTCACGTCGCCAAATAGAATGTTCGCGATGGCCTCGCCGCCGCGCGCGCCCGGATACCATGTTTCCAATACGGCCTTTACGCTGCCCAGCCACGGCATCAGCACCGGATCGCCATTTTCCAGCACCACGATCGTGCGCGGATTCGCGGCCGCGACCTGCCGGATTAATTCATCCTGCTCGTCGGGTAATGCCAGAGTCTTTAAGTCGGCGTTCTCGTGCGTATGCTGATGCGCGAAAACGATAGCAACTTCCGAATCGCCCGCCAACTTTGCGGCTGCGCCAACGTCCAAGCCCGACGCAAATACAACCTGGCTGTCGGGACTCTTCGCGCGAATCGCCCGCAACGGTGACGACGGATCCCACACCTGTATGGCCAGGAAAGCATCGGTATCATCGTCCGCGACGGGTTTCGCCGGCACCGCATTTCCCCCCACGGGATTCACCTGCGCCGATCCTCCCCCCGAAAGCACCGCGATATCAGCATGGGAACCAATCACCGCGATCGCAGGCACCTTCGACGCATCCAGCGGCAACTGACCGTCGTCGTTCTTCAGCAGCACCGCGCCCTGCTCCGCAATGTGCTGCGCGACGGCCGCATCCTTCTCCACATTAATCGGCGTCACCACCGGCGGATGGTCTATCACTCCCACCGCGAACAAAATGCGCAGAATGCGGTGCACCATGTCGTCCAGCCGTGCCAACGGCACTTCGCCCTTCTCCACCGCTTCCTTCAGCGGCTCGGAAAAATACTGGCTCAGAAAAAATTCCTGGTCGAGTCCCGCATTCGCGGCCTGCACGGTGCTATGCGTCGCGCCCCAGTCGGACATCACCCAGCCCTTGAATCCCCAATCTTTTTTCAAAACTTCGTTCAGCAGGTAGTCGTTCTCACACGAATAAACGTCATTCACGCGATTGTAGGCGCACATCACCGTGCCCACACCCGAATCCTTTATCGCAATCTCGAACGCCAGCAAATCAATCTCGCGCATCGAGCGCTTATCCAGGTTCGAACTCACCGTGAAGCGCCCCGATTCCTGATCGTTCACCGCGTAATGCTTGATGTCTGCCACCACGCCCTGATCCTGAATCGCGCGCAGCTCCTCCCCGGTGATTTTTCCCGCGAGCAGCGGATCTTCCCCGTGATACTCAAAATTCCGCCCGTTGCGCGGCTCGCGCATCACGTCAATTCCCCCGCCCAACGACACATTGAAGCCTTCGTCGCGCGTTTCCTCCCCGATCACTTTCCCCGCTGCATACCCAATCTCCGGATCCCAGCTGGACGTCTCCGCCAGCGAAGATGGCAACGCAGTGGATTGCCCATTCCTACGATGCCCCAGGTCCGTCACGCCCAGTCCCGCGCCGATCAAATTCAAGTCCGGAATTCCCAGCCGCGGGAGGCCCGGCACGAAGCCATCGCCGCCCAAAGCGCCCGGAGGAGCCGTGGGCACCAGCTTCCCCAGTGGCGCGCCAAAGGAACCATGCACCAGTTGGATTTTTTCATCGAGCGTCATCTGCTTCAGCAGCAAGTCCGCGCGCTCGTCGGGCGATAGTTTGGCATTCATCCAGGGCTGGCTTGCGCTCCGGCTCTGGCTTCGCAAAATAAACGGAGCAAACGCAAAGACGCCACAAAGTAATACGCCAAGGATTCGATTGTGCAGATGCATGGGCTTTCCCTTAAGCAAGCGCATGACTACACGCCCACGGTAACAGAGTCAACGCAACTTCCCAGATGTGCCAGCGTGAAATAGTAGCTCAGCTAAGCGATACTTAGCGTTCCAATGTTGACGATTGAAGAAGGCAATCGCGGAGGCCGATGCAGCCCAGTCCAACGAATCTGACTCCGCCTGCTCCGATCGACGCTCCGCAACCCTCGCTGACCCCGACCAGCAAGCGCCTGCTGCCATGGCTGGTCGCCGTTGCGCTTTTTATGGAGTCGCTCGACACCACAATTCTCAATACCGCGGTGCCAACGATCGCGGCCGCGCTCCACGTTGCTCCGCTCAGCATGAAGTCGGTGCTGGCGAGTTACACCTTGAGCCTTGCGATCTTCATTCCTATCAGCGGCTGGATGGCGGACCGCTTCGGAACGCGCCGTGTGTTCGCCTCCGCAATCGGCATTTTCTCGCTCGGATCATTTCTCTGCGGCATCTCGAGCAACATCCACCTGCTGGTCGCCTGCCGCATCCTGCAGGGCTGTGGCGGATCCATGATGGTGCCGGTCGGCCGGCTCACTTTAGTGCGGACGTTCGCCAAATCCGAACTGGTTCGCGCCATGAGCTTCGTCTCCATCCCCGCGTTGATTGCGCCGATGCTGGGGCCGATCGCCGGTGGCCTGATCGTCGGATACTTTCACTGGAGACTCATTTTTTTCGTGAATATTCCCATTGGCCTCGTTGGCTTGTACCTGGTTTACCGCCATCTGCCGGACTACCGCGAGCACACCGATCCTCTCGATGTAGTCGGGCTGATACTTTTCGGGTCAGGCGTCGCGCTGCTTTCCTATGTGCTGGAAGTCTTTGGTGAGCATACGCTGAACGCGCTTGAGATCTTGGGGCTCCTGGGTGTATCCATCGTCCTGCTGACGGGCTATGGATTTCATGCCACCAGAACCGCGCATCCGGTGCTGCGTCTCGCGCTGTTTCGGATTCGCACCTTTCGCGCGGCAGTCATCGGCAGCTTCGTCACCCGCCTTGGTATCGGCGGCATTCCGTTTCTCTTTCCGCTTCTGTATCAGATTGGCCTTGGATTCACTCCGATTCAATCCGGCCTGCTCATGATTCCGCAGGCCATCGCTTCCATGAGCCTCAAGCCGGCGATGCCGCGGATCCTGGCGCGTTTTGGCTACCGCGCGGTTCTGGTATCGAACACGCTGCTCATGGGCGTGCAAATTCTGCTTTTCGCCAACATCGGGAAGGCCACGCCGGTATGGCTGGTCGTCGGCGAAGTGTTCTTCTTCGGATTCTTCACGTCACTGCAATATACGAGCATGACCACGCTTGTCTACGCCGACGTTAACGAGGAACAGGCCAGCAGCGCGAGTTCCATCGCCAGCACAGTGCAGCAGATGGCCGTCAGTTTCGCCGTGGCTTCGGCATCGCTGGTTACCGCGTTCTTCATTCCCGATCGCCACACTTCCAGCGCCCCACAATTT
>Ga0209274_10000183_pt1 | contig 50711 bp, 40 predicted proteins | sample HubBroMetageREF1_FD_188343 | JGI IMG/M metagenome (GOLD analysis project Ga0209274, IMG submission 188343) | Reference soil microbial communities from the Hubbard Brook experimental Forest, New Hampshire, USA - Hubbard Brook CCASE Soil... | ecosystem: Environmental > Terrestrial > Soil >...
CCGTGCTCGGCAACGCCGTGGATGGCGGTAACTGCGAACTGATTGCAGTGCCCGCGGTGAACGTCATCCCCATTCCCGACCGGCTCGACTTCAATGAGGCCGCCAGCGTTCCGCTCGTATTCGTCACGGCATGGCACATGCTCGTAGGACGCGCCGCCATCCGTCCCGGACAAACCGTGCTGGTGCTGGGGGCGAACTCCGGCGTGGGCATTGCGGCGATTCAGATCGCGAAAATGTTTCACGCGCGGGTGATTGCTACCGCCGGCGACGAGCGCAAGATGGAGCGCGCCCGCGAACTGGGCGCCGACTTCGTCATCAACCATTACCAGCAAAAAATTTCACAGGAAGTCCGCAAGATCACCAACTTCGAGGGCGTCGATATTGTCATTGAGCACGTCGGAAAGGCAACTTGGGACGAGAGCGTCAGGTCACTCAAGGCTGGTGGCGTGCTCGTAACCTGCGGCGCTACCACGGGACCGAAAGTCGAACTCGATTTGCGGTTTCTGTTCTCGCGCCAGTTGGCGTTCCTGGGCTCGTACATGGGGACTATGAGCGAACTGCATGAAGTGCTCGGGCACGTGTTCGCGGGACGGCTCAAGCCCGTCATCGATCACACTTTTCCATTGAATGAAATCCGCACCGCGCATGAGTACATGGAGAAGAGCCAGATGTTCGGCAAGATTGTGTTGAACCCGTAGGAGCATTCACCGCCGAGACGAAGAGAACGCCGAGAACAACCTGGGGTGTAAGATCGAGATCATTCTGGAAATCCAATGAAGCGAACTGAGCCCCGATTTGTCGTCTGCGTAAAGAATAAGGGCTACGGTGCCTCGCTCGAGTTGCGTAAGCTCTACCAGTTGGTCTCTGACGAGGCGGCGGCAAAACTCCACCAAATACGCGTGATTGACGAATCCGGTGAGGACTATCTTTATCCAGAAAGTTACTTCGTTATGGTGCAAGTTCCTCAGTCGGCAGAAAAAGCACTTCTGCGCGCGGCCGGTGTCAGCAGCTAGCCGAGGACGATTTGTCCTGCGCTGTCCTTGTTTCCTTTGTGCACTCTGCTTTCTCTGCGGTTAAAATATAACTATGGCCCCAGAGCTCAGTTTCGGCCCCTACGTTGACGTCGAGAACGGCAAGAAAGTGGTCAAGGAACTTGTCTTCGGCGAGGGTGTCCCCGAAGGCATCGTCATGACCACTCTCGATTCGACCGTCAACTGGATGCGCAAGAATTCCATCTGGCCGATGACGTTTGGCCTCGCTTGCTGCGCGATTGAAATGATGTCGATGGGAGCGTCGCGCTTCGATATCGCGCGCTTCGGTGCCGAAGTATTCCGGCCGTCGCCGCGGCAGTCGGATTTGATGATTATTGCCGGCCGCGTCTCCAACAAAATGGCTCCAGTAATTCGCCAGCTGTGGGAGCAGATGCCGGAACCGAAGTGGGTCATCTCGATGGGAGCGTGCGCGACTTCCGGCGGCGTTTTCAACAATTACGCGCTGGTGCAGAGCGTGAATCAGGTTATTCCCGTCGATGTCTATGTCCCCGGCTGTCCGCCGCGCCCCGAGCAATTGATCTATGCGATTACCCTGCTGCAGGAAAAGATCATGATTGAACGGGGCACGGTCAAGAAGGCGCTGAACCTGGTGCCGAGCGGCGAGTAGAGGAGCGACGGGCGCTTCGCCCGTCAATGACCGGTCCGTCGGGCGAGGACGCCCGGCTCTTCATTTCAATTCTTTACTGTTTCATTCTGGTTGCCATCTGCCGTTCCGGCGGTGTCATCTGATTCCAGACCGCGCTCAAATCTTTTTCGAGGATCTGATTGTTCGGGTCCAGCCGCAGAGCCATCGCAAACCATAGATACGATGTCGGCAGATCACGCGGCACACAGTGCCCGGTCGCGTACATGGTTCCAAAGGTGCTCCGAGCCTTGGCATTCGATTTCGCTGAAGCGGCTTTCAGATTTTTCACTGCCTCGTCGCAGTTCTCGGGCACGCCTCGTCCATAGAGATAAGCTTCGCCCTTGCGGAAGGCCGCGTCGCCGGTGTCCGCCGCGGCGGGCTCGGGCAATTTTGGAGCTTTTGCAGAGGCCACGCTGGGTTCGCGCTTCCCCGCGCTCTTGGTCCCCAAGGCAACTTTCGGAATCGCCGCAGTCACCGTGGTTGCAGGCTTGGCCTGCGAGGACGCGTTCTTGGGAGCGTCGGGACTGGCGGTTGCGTTCTCCGGAGGGCCTTGAGGAACTGCCGCCGGCAGTGGGGGTTGCGATGAGCCTGCATCAGGCGCTGGAGCCGCATTCTGGGCGGCCGCCTTGGTGGAGGGTTGGTCGTTCGAAGTATTGGTTGGAGTATCGACAGCGCTCTTCGTCGCGGCCCCAGTCACGGCCTCCGACTTGTGACTATCAGCGACGGCGAGGTAGCTGTAAGTCCACCAACCGGCTAAGGCTAACGCTGCCAGCAGAACTACAAGGAGAAGGATTCGCCGTCCACCAGTCTTTGGTTGCTCGGGCTCAAAAAAGGAATCCAAGCCGGAGAAAGCCTTTTCACGCAGCGAGTCTGTGTCGGGCTGACTCAGACTGGGCCGATTTGTGGCAGGCTGACTCAAGCCCAGCATCGAGGGTCCGCCGATCGGGGTTACCTGCTGGTCTGCGGGCCGAATCGCGTCCTCCAAGATGGCGGGCAGCGGTGGTTCAGGCGTGTTGGCTATCTTTGGCGGGTGGGGTGTTAGCTTTGGTACCGGTGGCAGGTTCGGTACCGGTGCGCCCGCCGGCCGCCGAGCTTCGGTCTTCGCTTCGAGCACGGCGCCGCACATTCCGCAGAAACGGAAGTTGTCCGAATTGTCCTCACCGCACTTCGGGCAGATCAAGATGGTTCTCCGGATGCCTTGCATACAGTTTACCTCTCGCCTCAAACTGGGGTAGTGGGCTAATTCAAAGTAGCCCACTACCCAAACTGGGCCACACTCATTGCATTTGGCGGTTCATATTAGAATGCCAACGCTGGTTTGCCGACCATGCCGAAAGCCTCCAATGCCAAGTCCGCTCCCGCCGCGAAGCGTTTCGAGGCCAGGCTCGAGCGCATGCGCTCCCGCCTCAATTGGGTCGTAATCCACGTACCGTTCGATGCAGCCCAAGCGTGGGGGTTGCGTGGCCAGATCAAAGTAAAAGGTGAAATCAACGAATTTTCATTCAGAACCTCCCTGTTTCCCACCCGTGAGGGCCGGCACATTCTGCTGGTCAACAAGCGCATGCAAAAGGGAGCGCGCGCGGTCGAGGGCAGCATCGCCCGCTTCCAGCTCGAACTCGACAACGAAGAACGGGTCGTGACCATTCCGGATGAGCTCAAACGAATTCTGAGCCAGGGTCCTCGCAACGAAGTTCGCGCGCTGCGGCGCTGGTATGACGAGTTGAATCACTCCACCCGCGCCGACATTGCCAAGTGGATCACCGAACCTAAGAGCGGGGCAGCACGCGAGCGTCGCGCGGAACAAATTGCGGACCGTCTGCTCGCCGTCATGGAGGCGGAGAGGGAACTGCCGCCCATCTTACAAGTTGCTTTCGCGCGTCGTCCGCGCGCCCGTGAGGGATGGGATAGCATGTCGGCCTCGCGGCGGCGCGGACACCTGTTTGGCATCTTCTATTACAGAACTCCAGACGCCCAGGCGCGCCGTATCGACAAGATGCTCGATGACGCGGCAGCGGTTGCCGAGAAAATGTGCAGCAAGAAGTGCTGAGGGACATTCGCAGCGCGTTCTGGCGGCACGCGATTTCCGACGGCGACGAAAAAGTGCCCGTCTCCGAGTCCTAAGATCGTCATACCGTATAATTGAATCGTTTTAATAAGTCTTGAACATAGGGAGGGGCTTGCGTGAAAAGTCCGGCCACCGTTATTGCAGTTGTCGCGATCCTCAATCTTTTCGCCGCCGCTCAAACCATTACCGTTGACGTGTCCCACTCCGTCAACCACTTCGTCCCTAGTGAAACGCTAGGCGCTGGCGTCGACCGCATCCCGGTCGAGGCGATCGATAAAGATCTGCTCCCACCCTCGTTGCAGGCAACGCTCGCTTCGGGATGGCAGCCGGTGTCTTTCCGTCAGAATACCGAGTTGGCGGTCGAAGCCTGGCACTGGAATCCGAAGGGAACATGGAGTGATGGGAGCGATGGGAGCGCCGCGAACGACAGCAGTGATTCCGGCGGCAAGGGCTATTTCACCGGCTCCGCTATGCCCACTGAAAGCCTTCGCTACTCCTATGGATATGCGCTTCCGCGGCGCGGATTCACCCGCAACGACGGTACCGACAACACCGGATTCTCCCGCCTCACCGATGGCGATCTCAATTCTTTCTGGAAGAGCAATCCCTATCTCACGCAACACTTCACCGGTGAACGTGATGCCCTTCATCCGCAGTGGGTCGTTCTTGATCTGGCGCAGCCTCAACCCGTCGACAGCCTTCGCATCGCATGGGGCGAACCTTACGCTACGCGCTATGTCGTCCAGTATTGGACCGGCGACGATCCCATCAAGTCGCCCACTCGCGGCGTCTGGCAAGCCTTTCCGCTTGGCACTGTCACCGCCGGCAAAGGGCGCACCGAAACCGTTCGCCTCATCACCGCCCCAATCGCCGTGCGTTTTATCCGCATCTGGATGACCGAGTCATCCGATACTTGCGACGCCGATGGACCCGCCGATCCCCGCAACTGCGTCGGCTACTCGATCCGCGAACTTTACCTAGGAACCACTACCGACGACGGCGCCTTCCACGACTCCCTGCGCCATACCGCCGATCAGGAGCAGACGACAACCTACTGCTCGTCGGTTGACCCGTGGCATACCGCTTCCGATCTTGGCCCCACTCGCCAGGCGCAGGTGGGCTTTGATCTTTTCTTCACCAGCGGCGTCACCCGAGGACTGCCGGCCATGATTCCGGTTGCGCTGCTCTATGACACTCCCGAGAACGCGGTGGCCGAGATTGCGTACTTGGAGAGTCGCCACTATCCAATCTCTTATGTAGAGATGGGCGAGGAGGCCGACGGCCAGTACATGCTCCCCGAGGATTACGCCGCGCTCTACGTGCAGTGGGCGGGCGAGATCCATCAGCTCTACCCGACGCTCAAACTGGGCGGGCCTTCCTTTCAGGGAGTCAACAAGGACATTGAAGTTTGGCCTGATGCCAGCGGTCGAGTCTCGTGGACTGCGCGCTTTCTCGATTACCTGAAGCAGCACGGGCGCATGAAGGATCTTGCCTTTTTCTCTTTCGAGCACTATCCCTACGATCCGTGCAGAATTCCTTGGAGCTCTCTCTACGACGAGCCTGAACTGATGCGCCACATCATTCAGGTTTGGCATGAAGACGGCGTCCCCGCCACGCTGCCGATGTTCGTTACCGAGGGAAATTTATCGTCGGCCGCCAGCGAGACCTATCAGGACATTTTCTCGGGGATATGGCTAGCCGATTACATTGGATCGCTGCTCGATGCGGGAGCCAAGGGAGTTTATTACTTCCACTATTTGCCCTTGCAAATGGAACCCGGCTGTAACAATTCTCCAGGCACTTTCGGCATGTTCACGGTGGATGCTTCCTACAAGATTCAGCAGCCGCTAGCGCAGTTTTTTGTTGCGCAACTTATTAACCTGGAGTGGGCCCAGCCCAGCGGCGGCGAACATCAGGTCTACTCGGCCAAGTCCGATATTGATGACGGCGCAGGCCGCGAACTGGTTACTGCCTACGCATTGAAGCGGCCCGATGGAGAATGGTCGCTGCTGGTCGTCAACCGCGACCAGGAGAATGCTCATCGTGTCCGCATAGCGTTTCGTGGCGCATTTTCTGGGAAGCCGGATTCGATCGGGACTTTTGCCGGTCCAGTCGAGATCGCGACCTTCGGCAGCGCTCAGTACAAGTGGAATCCACCGCGCACTCGCTTCATGGCGCACGCCGAAATCGCGGCTGCGCCAACGATTGTTGCTTACACGAACGGCACTGCCGATCCGGACGGCCCTATTTTGCGCTCGAAGCAGGATGCGACCAAGGGGACGTCTTATGATTTGCCTGCGGCGTCAGTGGTGGTGATCCGGGGAAGGATTGGGGCGCCCTAGAACTCCCCTGACTGGGCGCTCGGAAGAGTAAGGTGGTTACCTAAGCTGTGCCACTCGCCGTCAACGTCAAATATGGGGACAAGATAGCAAGAAACGAATCGCTACCCCGATGTCATGGTAGGTAGGGCAAGACGTTTGCGATTGGGTACCCGCTAAGCTTGCGGTTGGAGATCGCGAGATTCTCCGGCGCGTATTGCGGAAGCCCATCGAGTCTGAGTTGCACTGTGTTGGACATCACGGCATTCGGTGGAACCGTTCGATGTTTGGGGATTCCCCACGGAATCAACTTCCATTCATCGTGGGCGGGCCCGATCGCGTTCGCCGCATCAGGCGACAGGTATTGCGCCTCGGCTTGCGCGCTGAATTTCAAGCCGTACTCTCTTGCCTTGTACATCATCCAACTGAAAGTGATGTCGGATACCTGGGACTGCGCATATCCGCCACCGACATCGGAATGGACTCCGGGAAACCATACTTGCTGAACTATGTCGTCGTTGACTCGCATCGATCCATCTGAATTCGTCCACAAAGTGGGCTGGAACTGCGCCCTGCGCTCATCGATAGAGACCGCGTGAATAGCCTTTCTGATGTTCGGATGCAAAGTAGTATCGAGAAATCCGTACTTCTGCTGATCGAAGATGCTAAAGAGCAAGCCCGGAATTCCAAGAGATCCAACCGTGTCCCAGACGCCCACCATGCTGAGGATGACCGGCGTCAATCCATATTGCTGATCGAGCCCGGCCTGTAGTTGTTTCTTCTTGTCCTGATCAGTTTCCCGGTACGCTTCAAAAATTGACTTTACGGTCATATTGTCGAGATTCTTCGTGGGAACGCCAAACCGCGCGACCATTCCTGAGAGACAGCGCGCGGTGTAGGCGCCGCGACTGAACCCGAAGAGATAGATTTCGTCCCCAGGATCGTAGACATAGGAAACGAATTCATAGCCATCCTGAATCTTCTGAAAGAGTCCCTCGCCCATGGCCCCGCCGAACAGATGGTCAATCGGAGTGCCATCCGTGCCAACTCCGCTGTCGTAGTAGCGCAGCTGCGAGGGGTCATCTGTCAAGGAGCAGTAGAGCTTGCGCACATTTGTGTCAATGACTTCGGCTCCAACCCCATGAGGTGTATTCCAGGTTCCATCCGCGCACACAATAATCTTCTTGCTCATAATTCCTCCCGCGTTGCTGCACCAAGAAAGCGAGCAAAGTCGGAGTGTTAAGTGTGAGGCGAACACATGTTATGTGATCTTCTGGGAGTTATAAAGCGTTATCTCCCATGGAAGCCGAGAGCCGAGTCCCGAGTTGCCTGATTTCCAGTTGTCTGAATTATCGACAGATTTCGCGTCTTATGACCAACGTAACCGCGGGCTGCGTCTGCTTCTGCTATACTGCTATTAACGCTTTTGCTACGGTATGCTCGTTACGCGGGGATCCAGTTGGATCCGATACACTTCCGCATTTCCTGCCCGCCTGGTTCCAGCGCCAATTTCAATGCGAGCGGCATGCGAACTCTCGACACGAGTTTGAGAAATTGACATCAAGCCCCTCCAGAAAGAAAACAATCGAATGACCACATTTACGGAACTGCCCCTGTCTGCTGCCTTGCAGCAGAAACTGGCGGCAGCTCAATTCATTACCCTCACACCCATCCAGGCCCGCGCCATTTCTCCTGCCCTTGAAGGCAAGGACGTAATCGGCACGGCGCAGACCGGCACCGGCAAGACGCTGGCGTTTCTGATTCCAATTATCGAGATGCTGCGGGTTACACCATCGAAAAACGTCAGCGCTCTGGTTCTTTTGCCCACGCGTGAACTCGCCATGCAGGTTCACGAGCAGTACGAACAATTGCGCGACAAGAACATGCCCAAGGCAGCGCTGGTGATTGGCGGCGTTGCGGAAAAGGCGCAGATACAGAGTCTCCGCTCGGGCTGCGAATTTGTAATCGCCACCCCGGGACGCTTGCAGGATTTCATCACCCGCAAATTTGCGGATCTGCGTCACGTGAAAATACTGGTGCTCGACGAAGCCGACCGCATGTTGGATATGGGCTTTCTTCCCGCCATCCGGCGCATCCTGCAAATTCTGCCGCAGCGCCGGCAGACGCTGTGTTACTCCGCCACCATGGAGCAGTCGGTGGCCGCGCTGGTGAACGATTACACGCGCGAGCCGGTGCGGATTGCGCTGGGCTCGGTGCTGAAGCCCGCGGAAAGCGTTTCGCTCGAAGCCTACGAAGTGCGTCCGTCGGAAAAACTCGACGCGCTCCGGCAGTTGCTATACGGAGAAAAGGGACAGACCCTGATTTTTACGCGCACCAAACGCGGCGCGCAAAGGCTGGCCCAGGAACTCGCGCGCGACGGCTTCTCAGCCGCCATGATTCACGGCGATCGTACGCAGTCCCAGCGCAACGGCGCTTTAAGCGGATTCCAGGAAGGCCGCTACCAGGTGCTGGTTGCGACCGATATCGCATCGCGTGGTTTGCACTGCGACGACGTGGCCCACGTGATTAACTACGATCTGCCGAAGATGGCGGAAGATTTCATTCACCGCGTCGGCCGTACCGGACGAGCTGGCCTGCAAGGCCGTGCGTCCACACTGTTCACCGCCGCCGAGAATCTGGCGCTTCGCGATATCGAGCGCACCTTGAAACTGCGCATCGAACGCCGGCAGGTCGATGCGTCGGTTTCGTCCAACGCCCAGCCCAAGCGCTTCGTGCAAAACACGCTGGCTTCGCGCACGCTGACGGCTTTGCCGGGTGAGGTCTTCGTTTAGTTTTTTGGGTGGAGAGCCGGGCGTTCCCGCCCGGCTCGACCCTTCGGCTTTGCCCGGGTCTTCGGCAAAACAGAGCAGACTCGCAAAGACGCCCGTCCCTCTACTGGACAAACGTTTTAGGTAAACGCTTAGCGATCGACGGCCTTGGCGCCGTGTGGAATCAATAGTTCGCTGGCAGCGGGTTCGTCCTCGTCGTCGGCGCCGATGCGGAACAGCGCGGCCTGCTCGGCGGCGTGCTCGCGCATCTGTCGCAATTCCTCCGCTTCGTCGACCACGACGCCTTCCGGCTGATCCTGCTTGCGCTGAGTCTTGCGCTCGTTCTTATCACGCTGTTTCTGTTGACGCGCTTGTTCTTTTTGACGTTTGCTAAAAGTCGATCGGCCTCGTGGCATACGCAATCTCCCCGTATTTTCTAATTTTTTATTATGGCCGGCTACGTGCGGTGTCTGTAGGGTTGGCCCAGCTTTTATCTCTGGAATAAACCACCGGGAATAAACCACCGGCAATCAGGCAGAAGATGGTTACATCCGTCGTTTATTTCAGGTCTCAAATCTAGTATAACCTCGAACCGAGTTTTGGCCCACCGCGACTCAGCAGGATTCCAGCGATACGCTGCTCATGCACGGCGAAACGCTTGAAACGGCATCAAATACAACGTCTCATATCCTCAGATTTAGCCTCCTTCTAGAACGCGAGTCCGTTAGCGGGCGACGTGTGGGCGGAATCCGGCATCATGGATTTGCCCCATGGCCAGCCGATTCTCGCGTTCTGAGCGCTATCGGGATTTATCGCCAGGCGGAGTTCCCCAAGGTGGCTTTTGGCATGAACTGGTGGGAGAATTAGCCGATGAAAGATCACGACGCCAACCGTCATCCCGGCCCATTTCGAGTAATGAATGTGGACTCGGAGTTTGCCGGACTACTTGTTGCTGCTGGCTTTCTCGTGATGGGCTTCGTTAGTATGCCCCTCGCAACATGGTTCGTGCTCGGGGCCATTACGCTCGGCGTGGTTGTCGCACTGCTGCTTCGCTTCACTCCTAAGAAGTTCAGTCGCGTAGTCCTCGGAACCGTGATCATCCTCGCCGTGGGCGTGCTCTGGTGGCTGGGACATAAACCTCGACGACCGCGTACCGTCTCGTCCAATGCCCTTTACGTCTTGCCAAACAACGTTCCGTTTACATTGCACAAGACAGGATATTGGTTGGACTGTTGGTTCGACCAGCACGCGAAAGTTGATCGATGCAAACTTACGGATGAGAACGGAAACGGGACATTCGAGGATGTGTTCCTCCCCTGCGTAGGCCAAACCCCACTTCCTCAAAGCGAATTGGTCTTCAAAAACACACGATGGACTGGGGATATATGGACCCGGTTACCGGATGAACGGATTAACGCCCCGATCGTTCAGCTTAAGAACGGCCAATTCTTGCTCCCGCAAGGTCTCTACGCAAAAGCCAAGAGCGAGGTTTATTGTTCTCCCCTTTGAGAAGTCGCATTGCTGCAATGAGGCGACAGACGCTCCCGATCGCTCCGTCAGTTTGCCACTCTCCACGCCAGCGTGCTACCATCAACCAGTTACGAAAACGAGAAGAGACAGGAGTGCAACAGGTTAGTGTTAGCCAGAGAGCAAAAGCAATCCGTCGTTGACACGTATCGCACGCACGCTACCGATACGGGCAGTCCCGAGGTTCAAATCGCTCTGCTGAGCGAGCGCATTGGTCAGCTGACGGAACACTTCAAGACGCACCAGAAAGATCACGGCTCGCGCCGCGGACTTCTCATGATGGTGAGCAGGCGGCGAAGTCTGCTCGACTACCTGAAGAAATACGACTCGGAACGGTATAAGACCGTTATTTCCAAGCTCGGCATCCGCAAATAACAGCGCGACTGGCTCCGTGTGGAGCCGGCTCGAGACCCGGTTTTACAGACCCGGTTTTCCAGAAGACGAGAGCCCTTGCAAAGTGCGTTCCCAACCGCGGCCTTGGCATACGCCCGCCCCACGCGATCTCCGTATCCGTGCGCATGCCCCCCTGCCCAGATAAAGGATGATCTATGAAGCCTGAAAGTACAAAAGTTTCCGTCGATATCGCAGGCGGAAAACAACTCTCTATTGAAACCGGAAAACTTGCCAAACAGGCCGGCGGCGCCGCCGTCGTGCGCTTCGGCGAAAATGTTGTCCTCGCCACCGCCACCTCCAATCCCGAACCCCGCGAGGGCATCGACTTCTTTCCGCTCACCGTCGACTACCGCGAGTACACCTACGCCGGCGGACGCATCCCCGGCGGCTTTATCAAACGCGAAGGCCGCATGAGCGAACGCGAAACCCTCACCTGCCGCCAGATCGACCGGCCCGTTCGTCCCATGTTTGCAGAGGGATTCAAGTGCGAGACCCAGATCATTGCCCTGGTTCTCTCCGCCGATACGGAGAACGATCCCGACGTCTGCGGCATCAACGCCGCTTCGGCTGCCTTGACTCTCTCCGATATCCCGTTTCTCGGCCCGCTCGGCGCGGTCCGCGTCGGCCTCGTCGATGGCCGCTTCATCGCCAACCCCACCTACTCCGAAATGCGCGATGGCCTGCTCAACATCATGGTGGTGGGCACGGCCGATGCGATTGTCATGATCGAGTCGGGTGCGAAAGAAGTGAAAGAAGAGACGGTAGTGGACGCGATCGAATTCGCGCACACCGAAATCAAAAAGATTTGTGCCGCGATCAGCGAACTGCGCAGCAAAGTCGGCAAGCCGAAGCGCCAGGTGGCCCCGCCGGAATTCGACGAGGCCTACCTCAAGAGCCTGGAATCAAAGATCGGCGCTCGATTGACGGACGCTCTTGACACCGCGAAACATCCGAAAGCCGAGAGCTACGAATTGATTCGTGTGCTGGAGAAGGAACTGCTGGCCGCTCTACCTGAGGACGACGAAGCGGGGAAGTCGAAGGTCAAGAAGTATTACGAAATCCTGCGCGAGCGCATTTTCCGCAACCAGGTCATCGATCGCAAACGCCGTCCCGACGGACGCGCGTTCGATCAGATTCGCGAGATCTGGATCGAAGCCGGAGTTCTGCCACGCGCGCACGGCAGCGCGGTCTTCACCCGCGGTGAAACCCAGGCGCTGGTGACCACCACGCTCGGGACCAGCGACGACATGCAGCGTCTGGAAGGCTTCGAAGGCGAAGCCAAGAAGCGCTTCATGCTGCATTACAACTTCCCGCCGTTCTCCGTCGGAGAAGTTGGCTTCATGCGTGGCGCCGGGCGCCGCGAAATCGGCCACGGAGCACTCGCCGAGCGCGCCGTTTCGGCGGTGCTTCCGACTGAAGACAACTGGCCTTACGCGATGCGCGTCGTCTCCGACATTCTGGAGTCGAATGGATCGTCGTCAATGGCCAGCATTTGCGGCGCGTCGCTTTCGCTGATGGATGCGGGCGTGCCCTTGAAGGCTCCGGTGGCTGGCGTGGCGATGGGATTGGTGAAGGAGGGTGAGCAGTACGCCATCCTGACCGACATCGCAGGCGCGGAAGATCACTACGGCGACATGGATTTTAAAGTTGCCGGAACCAAAGACGGCATCACCGCGCTGCAGATGGATATCAAGGTTGCCGGAATCACTTCGCAGATCATGCGCGAGGCGCTGGCGCAGGCGCAACGTGGGCGTCTGTTCATTCTCGGAAAGATGGACGAGGTGATCACCGAAGGCCGCGTGAAGGTTTCGGCGTACGCGCCTCGTATTTACACCCTGCAGATTCCGGTCGACAAGATTCGCGACGTGATTGGGCCCGGTGGCAAGATGATTCGCAGCATCATCGAGCAGACGGGCGTCAAGATCGACGTAGAAGATTCGGGCAAGGTCAACGTGGCGTCGAACGATGAGGTTTCGGCGAACAAGGCTTTGCAGATTATCCGCGATCTGACGGCTTCGGCCGAGGTAGGGAAGACTTATCTCGGCAAAGTGAGCCGCTTGGCGGATTTCGGTGCGTTTGTAGAAATTCTGCCCGGCCTCGACGGCTTGCTGCATATCAGCGAAGTCGCCGAACACAGAATCAAGGATGTTCGCGATGAATTGAAAGAAGGCGACCAGGTGCTGGTGAAAGTTCTGGCCGTCGAAGGCAACCGCATCAAGCTGTCGCGCAAGGCGATTCTAAAAGAGCAACGCGCCAAAATGGGTGGGGCTCCGCCGCCTCCCGAAGGGGATGTCGCAGTGGATTCTTCATCGGCAGGTCCGGCGCCGGCAGTGCCGCAGGGCGCGCCCACGGCAGTAATCGAGGGCGGCGCGGAGTTCGATGCGGATGATGAGCCGAACTTCAACCGTGTAGATGGAGTGGTTGCGTCGGTCGAGGCTGGAGTCGGACGTCCGGAAGGTGCGCGGGAGGGACGTCCCAGTGGCGGCGGTGGTGATCGCGATCGCAATCGCCGGCGTCGCGGTCGTGGACGCGGTCCCGGCGGCGGTCAGGGAGGCCACGGTGGTGGCCATTCCGGCGGCGGTGGCGGACGCGGCAGACGGTAGAGTCAGTTGCTAAGTATTGCGAGGGGCCGCAGCGATGCGGCCCTTTTCTTTTATCAGATGGTTAGAAAGACAAGCGCTTGAAGATGCTCTCCGGGATCTGTTGCACGGCGCTCATAACGTAGCGCCAGACCTTAGGAGTGTAGAGAACGTCGGGCGACCGGCGCTCGAGGGCACGCACTATTTCGCGTGCAACCCGCTCCGGATCGGCGAAGCGCGTGGAGTTCGGCAAGTGATCGGTCATGGAAGTCTGCACGGGTCCCGGCTTGATGGTGATGACCCGTACGCCGGCGGGATGGAGGCGGCTGCGGAGCCCCTGAAGAAATAACGCGAGCCCGCCCTTGGCTGAGCCATAGACGTAGTTGGCGCGGCGTCCTCGATCTCCGGCAACGGAGGCAATGGCAGCCAGGCATCCGGTGCGCCGGCGTTCCAGATCGGCAGCGAACAAGGTTAGGATCGCGGTGGCGCTGACGAAGTTGACCTGCAATTCTTCCAGGAGAACGTCGACCGAGGTTTCGGCATCCTTTTGGTTGTGCATCGAACCATAAGCCAGGAGCACGGTGTCAAAGTCGGGAAAAGTCCGGCGCGCAAAGTCGAAGATGGCCGCATGATGATGGATAGAAGATAAGTCGGCAGAGTAAGTCAGAACGTGCTGCGCACCTCGGATTACTAAGTCGGCTTGGAGCTCGGCAAGACGCAGCGGTGAGCGCGCGACGAGAAGTAACTCGCAACCCCGGCGAGCTAATTGGCGCTGGACTTCCAGAGCGATACCGGAAGTGGCGCCGAGGATGACGATCTTCCTCACGATTGGGCCCCAGCCACCCGTCGCCAGAATGAGGACGACATCTTCGGATCGATGTAGGGAACAAAGCTGCGCCAGCGGGGGAACGAGGCTTCAAACAGAGCGGGACTCATACGGGCGTCTTTGGCGGGGTAGAGCGCCCCACTAGCCTGCTCAACAATTTCATCGAGCGACTGCATGAGTTTGAGAGTGCGCTCGCCGCGCATGGCGAAGTCGAGCGCGATGGTAAGCCCGGGGCGCGGGAACGAAAGCATCCCAGCCGGTGGCGCCGAGCCGAATTGCTTTAACACGCCCAGGAATGAACCCATGCCGGAACGTGCGATACGATCGAGTAACTCCTCGAACGCTTCGAGGCGTGTTTCCGGAATTACGCACTGATATTGCAGAAAACCCTGTCTGCCGTAGAGCAGATTCCATTGCCGGATAGAATCGAGCGGATAAAAGAAGGAGTCGTAAGGAACTACGGCTGTGCCTCGCTTAGCCGCATGAATTCTATAGTAGGCGGCGTTGAAGGCTTTCACGGAATAACGATTAAGCATCCAGGCAGGCAGCGCAAAGGGCAGCTTCGGTCCGCGCTTGGGATGAAATTCCTTGCCTCGCTCGGCGGCATGGTTCCCGCGAAAGAATATTCCACGAGGGTTGTGCCCGGCAAAACAGTCGAGCCAAGCCACGGTGTATTCGAAGCGGTCGTTGCTTTCGCGGCTGAGGTCAAGAAATGAATTGAGTGACTGGAAGGGAACAAGTTCGGCATCGATCCATGGCCCCGCCACGCGTTTGAGTTCAATGTCTGCCCAGCCGATTACGCCAGTCAGCCCAAGACCGCCAATGGTAGCGCGCAGCATGTCGGGATTTTCGCCGGAACGGGAGCCGCAGATCACGAAGCCGTCGTTCGAGCGATGGAGGCCAATCTGGCGGAGGTGGGCGCCGAAGGTTCCGGCGTAATGATGGTTCTTACCATGGACGTCATTGGCGATGGCCCCGCCTACGGTGACGAAGCGGGTGCCAGGCGTGACGGGAAGGAACCATCCTTTAGGAAGAAATACGTCGATAATGTCGGACAGGCTGACGCCGCCTTCGCAGCGCACCATGCCAGTCGATTCGTCAAAACCGAGAATGCGGTTGAGGCGGCGGCAGTCGATCAGTTCGCGGCCGCCGTTGAGACAAGAATCGCCATAGCTCCGACCGAGGCCATAAGGCAGCAGGGAACCGGGCGCAGCGGCTTTGAGAATCTCCGGCAACTGGTCGCTCCAAGCCGGCTTGTGGACATGAACGTGCGCAGTCTTGGGGTAACGTCCCCACGAGAGTATGCGCTTGATAGGCGGCGAGCCAACGGGTTGTTTGCGCAAAGCTGCGGCTGATTGTCCCGGCATACTAAGTGTGCTAAAACGCGATAACTAATATCAAAATAGTAAGGTGGTCCGTAATTATCACCCTACCAGTTGATGTGTATCATGCTCGCGGCGATGACGGCGGCTGAGACAACCGCCACGCCGTAACTCACCGGGTCGCGGATGGCAAGGGTGACCGGATCTTCCTTTAGTTCTCCGCGATGTGCCAGCAGCCAGGTTCGGCTGAGCCAATAAAGAACAATGGGGCAAAGTAGAAAGAGAACCTCCGGCGAAGAATAAAGCAGGCGCACATCCGGACTATGAACGTAAAGACTGAAGATGACAACCGCGGAAAAACTGGCGCCCACGCCGAGCGCGAGCAGGAGTTCGCGGTCGCCGGTATGATAGCCGCGTCCCGAATTGCCGGCTCTAACTAAGTCGCCGGCGTTGAGTAGCTCAGAGTATCGCTTCGCCATTGCCAGACTAAGAAAGAAAAACATGGAGAAGGCCAGGAACCACTGGGAAAGAGGTGTGCCGGAAATCAAAGCTCCGGCAAGAATACGGAAACTGTAGAAGCTGGAAAGAACGAAGACGTCGATCAAAGCAATCCTCTTCAGAAAGAACGAATACAACATAGTGAGAATGGCGTATCCGAGCAGGACCAGACCGAATTGCAGGTCGAGCAAAAAGCCCAGGCCGAGCGCCGAAGAAAGTAAGATCAACGAAACGAGTACGCCTTCTGGAATTGAGATGTCGCCAGCAGCGAAGGGACGCTCCTTTTTCCAGGGATGCTCGCGATCGGAATGTAGATCGAGAAGGTCGTTGAGAATGTAGAGACCGGAAGCGCAAAGGCCGTAGAGCGCGAAGCCCGCGAGCGTGCGGAGCACGGGCTCGACTGCCAGATTGTGGGAGAGAGCGAGCGGGAGGAATAGCAAAAGATTCTTTGCCCAGTGGTGGCCGCGGAGGGCATTGATCCATGTTCGGAGGAATTTGCGAAATGAAGCGCGCGGTTCGAGGATCGTGGCTTTGAGCGTGGTTACAGCGGCGGCCTGTTCAGCACGGGCCTCAGTACCGACCACGTAAGCTGCCCGGGCGCCACGCCAAACCTCGACATCGGCGGAGGAGTCGCCCACATATTCGTAGCCGGTCTCGGCGTAATGCTGCGCTAGAAACGCGGCTTTATTTGCTCCCTTGAGATTCAGTTGGCCGTCGCTGGCGTGGACTTCGTCGAATAGGCCGAGATAGCGGGAAATTGTTTCGGCAAGCTCGCGGTCGGCGGCCGTGGCGAGAGCGGTACGGCGGCCGGCGGCTCTTTCCCGCTGGAGAAGATCGAGGACTTGCTGCCGATAGGGAAGACGAGCGGGGTTGAGGTGGACCCTGGCAGCGACCTTGTGTTTGAAGGAGGCTCGTCCCGAAAGCAACCAGAACGGAAGCAAAAGCAGCATGATGGGACGGGTCCTGAGCAGGGCGAGTACGGACTCCCAAAGGACATTACCCCGGATCAAAGTGCCGTCGAGATCGACGCACAAAACCGGGGACCGCACCTTAGCGGGTTTGGCTCCTGTGACAGGCCCCATAGGATGATCGTCGCATAAATAAGAGGGCGAACTGCGGGAATAAGTGGCACACCTAGGTAACCTGAGTAACATGCGCCGGGTCAGAGGGAAGGTTAGTATGGGCTGATCGAGAGCGGAAGATTGACCGGAAATGATCGACTCTAAACACGGATCGACTCTGGAACCGAGCCGGATTGACGAGACACCGGGGTCTTTGGAACCTGGGGCATCGGAGTTGCTGGCCAGGTATCTGCGCCGGCCAGGCATTCTGCTGCCGCTACTGGGGCTGGTTACTTTCGTACTCTACAGCGGCTCGTTGTCTTTCGAGTTCGTATGGGATGACTGGCCGCAGATCGTGAACAATCCGATCATCCGGACATGGAGTAATCTACCCCGCGCATTCGATAGCGATTTGTGGTATCACGTGGCGCGGCATCAGGTCTATTACCGGCCGCTTTTCGTGGCGTGGTCGATGCTGAATTACTCCTTGTTCGGATTGCGGCCGTGGGGGTGGCACCTGGGAGCGGTTCTGTTGCACGTGGGCGCGGTTGCCGCAGTGTTTTGGATGGTGCGACGGCTGGGATTGGAATATTGGACGGCGGCGCTGGCGGCGTTGATTTTTGCTCTACACCCGATTCATATCGAGCCGGTCACCTGGGTTTCCGCGGCATCGGACACGATGGTGACCATGTTTGCCGCACTGGCTTTTGCAGCGTTTCTTAACGGGCGCGATGCCACACGGGAAAAAAGAACCGCGTGGTGGATTGCGTCGCTGGCCCTGCTTGCGTGCGCCCTGTTGACGAAGGAAATGGCGGTAATGTTTACGGCCTTGGTAGGAATCTACGCGTGGTTGCATCCGGGCGAAGACAACCCTGCGCCGGGGCGAAGAATTCTCGCGGCGGCGATAGAAGCGGCTCCGTATGCGGCAGTGACGCTGGCCTATGCACTGCTGCGAAAACACGCGCTGCCGCACGCTACTGGGCAGTTTGATCCCAGTCACGGCATGATGGATGTGGCGCGGACCTTGCCACTGGTGTTGTCTATTTATCTGCGGCAGTTATTGGTCCCGGTGGGGATCACGGGGCTCTATTACACGCCCTATGTTACCAACGCAATTGCTAGTCAGGTCGTGGTACCGGTGTCAGTGTTGGCAGCCGTACTGTTGGGGCTGCGGTATTGGAATCGGCGCGAAGGGAACTCCACGGTTGCGTTTGCGGGATGGTGGCTCTGGGTGGGCCTGGCGCCCGCGCTCTACTTGAGAAACTTTGGCAATGGCGATTTCGTGCGTGATCGTTACATGTATTTGCCGTCGATCGGATTTGCCATTCTGGCGGCCTTGGCGCTGCGGCGGCTGCCCTCCATCAAAGGATGGAATGCGCGGGCGGTGCAGGGATGCGCTGTCATCGTGCTGTGTGTTGGTTATGTGGGCGCGTCGGTTGCGCAGCAGGTGTACTGGGGAAACGACTTGCTGCTGCTGGTGCGCGGGCAAGCGCTGTATCCAGGGAATCCTTATGCGGTAGCGGGACTGGCTAAGGAGTACAGCGAGCGCGGCGCCCACGAGCGCGCGATTGCGATGGCGCAGTCGGTGGTGAAGGATCATCCCGAATATGGCTATGGGCCCTTGGCATTGGCGGAAGCCTACATTCGTGCCGGTCGATTTGAAGAAGGTCGAGTATGGTTGGATCGGGTGAATCCGGATTATGCCAAGTCGGAAGTAGGCATGGCGGGACTCGCCGGGCTGTATGGACAGATGGGCGACTACGAGCGCGCCTTCGCGCTGTGCTCGGAGATACTGGAAAAGGAACCAAGTCTTTATTCGGCGCTCTATAACTGCGGCAATATTCACTTAATGGACGGTCAATACTTGGAAGCGGAACAGTTACTGTCGCGCGCTGTGCAGCTGGTGCCGGAAGAGGCGGCGCCAAGACATTTTCTCGGACGCGCACTCTTACAGGAGGGACGGAACGCGGAGGCGCAACCTTACCTGCTGCAGGCCGCAGCCATGGATCCGAAAGTCTGGGATTATCACTATTGGCTGGCCGAGTCATTGGAGAAGAGCGGGAATATACCGGCGGCGCGGATGGAGTATCAGCGAGCGTTGCAACTGAACCAGGACAGCAAAGAAGCGAAGCTGCGGCTCACGGCGCTGGAGGCGAAGTGAAAGACATGGAGCAGCCTCCCGTGCAGTCGGAGATGCTAATCGACTCGTCTTCTAGCGAGAAACTAAAGGTAGAAATAAGGGTTCACGCAGCAGACGACGAGGGGCTGGAAGCCGGCCGTGACGTGGCCCCGCTAGTCGCTGCTCGGGGTTGGGTGGTTCATTTGCTGGTGCTGACTGCGGTGTTAGCGATCGCGGCAGCCTATGTTGGCGCCCACATCGGCACCGGTTGGATCCCAGGTGACGAAGGGACTCTGAGTCAGAGTGCGCTGCGAGTGCTGCAGGGAGAACTTCCGCATCGCGATTTCGTCGAGATATACACGGGCGGCTTGAGCTTTATTCATGCGCTGGCGTTTCGCTTGTTCGGCGTGAATCTGATGTCGCTGCGAATCTGCGTGTTTCTGTTTTGTCTGGCCTGGCTGCCGGCGGTTTACTATATCACGCTGCGTTTTACTTCCCCGATCGCGGCTGGAGTGATCACGCTGCTGACAGTAGCGTGGAGTTATCCGGTTTATCCAGCGGCTATGCCTTCCTGGTACAACCTCTTCTTCGCCACGTTTGGAGCGGCGGCCCTGCTGCGCTACCTGGAAGTGCGAACGCGGCGCTGGCTGTTTGTGGCGGGAGTATGCGGCGGAGTGTCGATCCTGATCAAAGTGATCGGGGCATATTACGTTGCCGGAGTGCTCCTGTTTCTTGCTTTTTTGGAACAGAGTGAGAGTGTGAGTGAGAGTGCCAGCAAAAGCCCGAACCAGAATAGAGGGGGGGAGAGTTCGAGAGACGGCTGGCCGTACCGCGCGTTTAGCGCGTGTGCGCTGCTGCTGTTCCTGGCGACACTAATCGCTCTGCTGCGCCCGCGGCTGGGGACGGCGGAATTGTACCAGTTCATACTGCCATCGGTGGTCGTGGTGGGCGTGATCCTGCTGGGAGAACGGACGGTGCAGGCGGGAACAGGGCGACGATTCCGCACGATATTCGGGACGGTGATTCCGTTTGTCTTCGGATTAGCGACGCCGCTGATTGCTTTCCTGGCGCTCTACGCAAGGTCTGGAGCGATCGGTCAGTTGCTATCGGGCGTCACGTCAAGCGCCATCACACGCTCAATTGCGCTGGGAGTGATTCGTCCCGCATCGATCGAGAAAAGTATATTTGCGCTGGCCTTGGTGGTGCTGGTTGCGGCGGCGATGTACTGGCGTGAATTTCAGGGAAAGATCGTGGGCGCGGCGGTCGGCCTCGGGTTGACGGTGATGCTGGTGAAGGCCGCGACGTCGAATGAGATCGTCTCCGGAGTTTGGTATTCGGCTGCCACTCTTACTCCGCTGGTGGTGTTACTGGGCGCAGCGTCGGTTGTGCTGTCGGCAGTGAAGTGGGGGGGGCGTACTCCAAGTTGTGCTCCAGACAAACTGCGGCAGCAGCGGGTGATGGTATTAATTTCTCTGGCAGCGACGTGTGGACTGGTGCAGTATCCATTCGCTGCTCCTTATTATCTTTGCTATGCCTTGCCGCTGACGTTGTTGGCTGCGGTGGCGATTGTGTCGACCGCGAAAAAGCAGCCGGGGACGTATGTGCTGGCCGCAGTGGCAGGATTCTACCTGCTCTTTAGCATCGGGATGGTGGTTCCGGCATACATCTATGAAATATTAGTTCCAAAAGTGGGGCCGATGGATGAACTCCGCCTGGCAAGAGCCGGAGGATTACGAATCGAGTACGCCGCGAATTTTGCGGACTTGATTCATCTGCTGCAGCAGCATTCGCCGAACGGATTGATGTATGCAGGGAATGATTGCCCAGAACTTTATTTTCTTGCCGGGTTGAAGAACGTAACCCGCGACGATGGGGGCGCGCCGCCGGAGGAAGTTCTGCGGGCGCTGCAGTCGGACGATCTGAAGGTGGTCGTGATCAATGAAGCGCCGTTTTATCCCTCCGCCCGGATGAGCCCGGCAGTGAGGGCCGAAGTCGATCGCAAGTTTCCCTATAGCAGCCAGAGCGGAATCTTCCATGTATTTTGGAGGGAGTAATGGTCCGGCCGGCGCCGGCGCAGCAGATCACCGGCCCGAAGTAAGATCGGAGTGAACGATTGCCGCAGCTAGATTTAGACTTAGACTTGGACGAAGATCGGAAAGTTGCCGACGACGAGTGTCCAACCTATCCGGGCGATCCAGCAGCCAGTGTGCTCCAGAAATACGCGCGGTTGGAGTGGCTCATTCCGGCAGCACTTTGCGTTCTCATGTGGGGGCAGTTGTTTCTCAGCAGTTGCCAGCTTTCGCAAACCGCCGATGAAGCTACGCACCTTTACTCCGGCTATCGCTACTTGAAGTGTGGCGATCTTACGGTGAGCCCCGAGCATCCGCCATTGGCCAAAATCATCGCGGCGGCTCCGCTGCTGCCCATGAACCTTGCGGTAGACTGCGCACCCTTCAAAGGAAACGACGTCCAGCAAGCGTTTGTCAGCCTCAACTGGTTGTATAGCCAGAACTGGCCCGTGGCGTTAGCTCGTGCGCGGATGGCCGTTTCTTTTTTTGCCGTGGGCCTCTGTGTGCTGGTCTGGATCGCTGCGCGCCGGATGTTCGGCCTGACTACGGCGATCGTCGCAGGTTTGCTGCTGGTGTTCGAACCCAACATTCTGGCCTACGGCTCATTGATCATGACCGACGTACCGGTCACATGCATGCTGTTGTTCGCTGTAGTCGGATTTTATTTGTGGGTCAGGCATCGTAAGACTTCGTTCCTTCTGCTGACCGCTCTGGCTACGGGTTTGACACTGTTAGCCAAGCATTCAGGGGTGGTTGTCGTGCCCATTCTCGGCGCGCTTGCAATAATGGATGCGCTCACTGAACCCGACGGTCGGCAACCGGGCAGTCGCGAGCCCGGCAGTCGGCAACCCAGCGACCGGCCCAGATGGCGGCTGGCACTTCTCAACTTGCTGGCTGTTGCGCTGATCTGCGTGCTAGCAGCCGGTATTGTTTGGGTGGGCTATGGGATGCGTTTCGCCGCGAGCCCAGCAGCGTTCCGAATTGAGGAGCCGCGACCGTCTGCGGGCTCCGCCAGCGAGCGCTTGCTGCGCGAGTTAGAAGAGCACCACTTATTGCCAGAGGCTTACCTGGAGGGATTCGCCGCCGCATTCGCGCTTTCGAATCAAAGTTCGGTCGCTTTTGTTGCCGGCAAAATCTATTTGCAGGCGCCATGGTTTTCCACGCCGTTCACTCTCCTGATTCGCAATACAGCGGCCATGCTGGCGATGATAGTGGCGGCCGCATTCGGCGTGGCGATTGCGCTTCGGCAGCGCCGTCGTGAGCTTTTGTTCCTGCTGGTTCCGGCGGTTACTTATCTGGCCGTATGCCTTCACGCAAGCAGCAACGTCGGCATCCGCTATCTATTGCCACTGTTTCCGTTTGTGCTGATCGTAGTTGCGGCTGGATGCGTCGAGTTAGCCAGGCGGGTGCGCTGGGTGAACTATGCGCTGCTGTGCCTGATTGTGCTGCACGCGGCATCGTCGCTGCATGCCTATCCAAACTATCTCTCTTATGCCAGCGACCTCTGGGGAGGCCCGGCGCAGGCGTACAAGTATCTGCCCTGGCTCGATCTCGGACAGGCGTATCCGGAAGCAAAAGCTTACATTGAAAAACATCCAGCGAAGGACTGCTGGCTGATCACGGGCTGGCAGTGGGACCCAACGTTGTACGGCGTGCCCTGCCAAAGCTTCGGTCTCTACTTACCTCATGAGATGCCGCCTCACGTACACGGCACTATTATCGTGAGCGATACTCTGCTTACCGACGTGCGGCTAGGCGAGCAAGAGCTGGTTGAGCCGTTTAAGAACGCCGCGCCCAAGGACCGCATCGGCGGCAGCGCCTTGCTGGTTTATGAGGGCGATTTCGACACCAGCCTGGATGCTGCCGTTGGTGAAAGAAACCTGGCGACGTACGCCCTTTCCGAAGGACAGCCCGTTGCCGCGCTCGAACACGGCAGGAGAGCGGTCGACCTGGCGCCAGGGAGCGCGCTGGCGCACGCTAACCTGTGCATGTTACTCGCGCCTACGCGAGTGGACTCAGCTCTCCAGGAGTGTTATACCGCCAGAAGCTTACTGCTGCGCGATCCGCTTGGGCAGGAAGCGATTCGTAAGTACTACCTGGATTCGCTTGACATAACTCTGGGGCTCCTCAGAAGTAAGTACAGGATCGTTTACGGCCGCGCGCCAGAGGCGTTACCGTCCACCGAGCCCTCCCGCCGGTGATAGCGAAATGCTATATGTCCTTAATCGGAAATCGGATGTTACTCGATCCGGACATCAGCATCTCGTGAGAGTCGCGCTGTTCTTGGTCGAGAATGTTGTTGGCACGGCTGATGGCGGCGGGGATGCCCATGTCGTCATGAATCCGGAGCTGTCGCTGGATTCTGTGCGGTAGCCAGTAGAACGGAAGATGTCTTCCACACCTTTTGCGGTCAACTCTCCCAAAATGGAATGATTGGTGTCCAAAGCGAAGTGAATCGGATGGGTCCGAAGAAAGTCGGCGGCAGCACTGAGCATTGCAATCTCGGCTCCTTCAATATCAACTTTCGCATAGGAAGGCACACCGTAACACTCGCAGGCATCAGCGAGCGTCATGGTCTTAATCTGAATTCGCTTACCAGCTGGTGCGCGTTGGCCGAACTGCGAGATAGCCGAGCCCAAGGCGCCTTCGCTGAAGAATTCGGTCTCGCCGTTGTTGTCGGCAATCGCAGCTTGAACGGCAACCACGTTGTTCATGGAGTGTCGCTCGACATTGCGCTGCAGTAAGGAATAGTTAAGCGGGTCGGGCTCAAAGGCATAAACTCGGCCCGATTTCCCGACCATGGAAGACAGGAAGTGAGCAGAGGCTCCGCAGTAAGCGCCGATATCGAAGACCGTATCCCCCGGCTGTGGCCGATACCAGCGGAAATAGTCTTCGATTGCATCCACTTCTTCGGCCAGCGACGAAAACTCAAACTCCAGACCAGATCTTAGGTATTGATGCAATCGGGGCTGGGAATAGTCCACTAGCGTAGAGTCGCCTTCGGAACGCCCAATCACTTGGCCATAGTAATGGTCGAAGTGACGTGCCATGTCTAATGCGTACGGGAAATGCCGCGTAGAAATCCGTATGATCTTCTTTTTCTGGGCAACGTCGATATGGGTTTTCGAGAATCGTAGATGAACTCCCGGACAGGCTGCGCGCAACGCAATCTGAACCAGCAGATTCCCCGGCCCGAGTCGCGAGGCTAATTCTGTAAGGCGGTAGTGAAGGTTGCTCATGATTACTAATGCCCTATCGGCCAGCGGCCGCACCCGACGCGAGATTTCGGGCAAGCGGGTCGCCGGGCTCGCATTGGAAATTCAGTCTCTCGCGTTCGATTACCAGCGGACGATTGTGCACCTGCGTGTGTATGTTCCCGACGTACTCACCGATGATGCCCATGAAAAGCAGCTGAAGCGATCCGAGGAAGAACATTCCGATGGCGATAGGCGCAATGCCCAGCGTGAATTCGTGCCAGAACAGCAGTTTGTAGGCAAAGTAACCCAGGCCGCCGAGTAAGGAGATGAGGGAACCGGCAAAGCCGGAAAAAGTGACTATGCGCAGCGGAACCTTGGAGAGCTTGGTGATGCCGAGCATGGCGAGGTCGTAAAGCGTATAGAAGTTGTTTTTCGTTTTGCCGCTCTTGCGGCGCTGCTGCTCGTACAGAACTTCGGTGTGAGGCAGACCTATCTCGGCGATCATGCCGCGGAAGTAGGGGTAAGGATCGCCAAACTGGCGGACCAGGTCGATTACCTGCCGGTCATACAGGCCAAAGCCGGTGAAGTTTTCGTAAGTGTCGATGTTATCGGCGAGCCGGTTGACCAGCCGATAAAACAGTTTGCGGACGAGGAACATCGGCGCAGCTTCGCGGCTCCGGTGCTTGACCGCGATGACGATGGGAACGCCTTTTTCCCATTGTTCAAGCAGTGGGGCGAGAACTTCAGGAGGATCCTGGAGATCGGACATAAGGACGATAATGGCGTCGCCGCGAGCTTGCAGGATGGCGTGCATGGGGGAGCGAATGTGTCCAAAGTTGCGCGCGTTGCGGATCACCTTGACATTCGAATCGGCGGCGGCGATTTCGCTGAGTACGGCAAAGGTAGTGTCGCGTGACGCGTTGTCAATGAAGATGTGCTCGTAGCGGTATTTTCCAAGACTCAACATCAGACTGCGTACGCGTTCGTAGACTTCGCGGACGTTGCCTTCCTCGTTATAACATGGTGTAACTACGCTGATAGTTTTCATTTTGTCGTGTTAGCTCACTTACCGCCGCCCGCTTTGGCCGCGTGAGCAGCGGCTTGGGGCGCCAGACCGCGGTGATAGATCAGTTCAGTCAGCGACGGGATGTTGGCATAAGGACTGTCGATCGCGTCGATCATGATGGGCTGATCTTTGGGCACTGCTTTCCGGATGACCTCGCCCCGCATCAGTTCGCGGCAGGAAATCTGTCCCTGCTGCAGCGGAATGGCCAGATAAACGTCGGCGTCTTGGAGGACGTGGCCGACGGGAAGATCGCGTTTGGCATAGACTCCGCGGACCAGCGCGTCAAGATAGGTGATTTCCTCCTGCGGAGGCAGACGCTTTTGTGTTCCCGGAGCCCCACACATCCTCTTAGCGCGATGAAAGGCTTTGAACCAGGTGTCGACTTGCTCGGGTACAGAGCAGTATGGAGAGACGGTCATGCCCTCGGTCTGGATATCGACGTGACGTTCGAAGGTGCGCGCGCCTTTGGCATAGGCCATGAGCATAGACGAAGTCCAGTCGAGATATTCGTGGGTGGAAAATCCGATGATGTGATTGGGATAGCGGTTGCGAAGAAAGTCGATCTGATTGAGCTCGATGTCGCGGTCTTCAGAGGGATAGAGCGAGACACAATGATTAATGGCCAGTGGAATATGACGATTATCAAAAAACGTGACCAGGTCGTCGATGTCCTTGAGTGAGCAGCCGCCGGTAGAGACAATCGCCGGTCTCTTCGTTTTCGCTATCTTCTCAATCAGGACCCAGTCGTTGCAGTCGGAACTAGCGATTTTGAGTATGGGGATGCCGAGCTCGCAACAGAAGTCGACCGAACTCTCGTCGAACGGAGTTGCCATCGGAATGCAGCTCGCCTCGCGGATGGCTTGTACCAGTTTTGCGTAATCCTCCGGTTGGAGGCGCGTCTCCAGCGTTTTCTTGATGTAGCGGATATCGTCGCGCTGGCGAAAATCCCGGTGAATGAAGCTGTCGACGTCGCGGAATTGCAGTTTGATGGCCGCGCGCACATTGTTGAAGCGCACGACCTGGGCATAATTGCTGATGATTTTGAGGCCCCGTTGCAGGTCGCCAAGGTGGTTATTTGCCAACTCCAGTACGAATAACTCGTCGAATATATCGTTCCCAGTCATAATGTTACTTGCCTGTCCCGTCATAGTGCCGTGCCCGCGCGAGGCACGATTCATTAGTATGGTAATGTCCTTATTCCTTGATCATATTGTCCATTAGTTCAGTGTCGTCCAGGAATGGGTACATGTCCTCTAGATTGGGAGAAACGATACGCCCATCGGGTAACTGCCTCGCCCGTGAACGCGGTTCAAACTCCTGGTTCCGGTCGAGTACAACATCGATTAATGCAGGTCCTTCAGCCGCGAGTGCGACGTCGATTTGGCCCAACTGCGACTGGCGGTCAATGCGAGTCGAGGAAATACCGTAGGCACAGGCGACTTTGACCATGTCGGGGAATGAAGCGCCGCTCGCTGCGCTCTCTCCGGTAAGGCGGCCGAAAAATCCGGATTGTGTCATCCGCATGGAGAGGTAACCCGAATTATTCAGGATAAAGATCTTGAGTGGTAAGTGATGATGAACGACGGTTTGTAACTCCTGTATGTTCATTTGAATGCTGCCATCTCCGGCGAGACAAATGACGCGCTTGCCCGGACGAGCGACAGCCGCTCCGATGGCAGCGGGCAAGTCATATCCCATGGAGGCGGATCCGGAATTGGAGATGAGGCGCTGCCCCTCGCGCAAACGGATGGCCTGAAAAGGCACGATGCAGGCGGTAGCATTCCCGCAGACGATGACATCGTCATCCGCGAGCCGGGCCGAGAGCTGCTCGATGAAGTAATAAGGGTTCAGTGGCGGTCCGGGCTGGCGCTGGCGATCTTGTACGGCCGGATAGCGCTCGACGCGTTCACGGCACCAGGCTAGCCATGCGGCATGAGTTCCGGGACGGTAGTTTTCAGTGTCACACTGGCGCAGGAGTTGTTGCAGGAATTGCTTGAGGTCGCTGTGAATAGCAAGATGCGGCTGGACCGTGGGTTTGTGAAACTCGGCCGCGTCGATATCGACCTGAATCCTGAAGGCGCGCGGCGCGAACGATTGCCAGTTATAACTCGTTTGGCGAATGTTGAGGCGGGATCCAAGGATTAACAGAACGTCGGCATTTTGCACGGTGAAGTTCCCGGCGCGGTCGCCGATCGTACCCTGGCGTCCGCAAAAAAGTGGGTCGTCGGAAGCGATGAGGTCATGAGTCCAGGCGGTGGTTACAGGTACGCCCAGCCGGTGGAAGAGTTCATCAAATTCGGCGACGGCGTGAGCGGCGCGAACGCCGGTGCCGGCAAGGATCACTGGGTGCTTGGCGTTTCTTATGCGGTCGAGAACTTTCTGGCAATCGGATTGGAGCCGCGAAGGATCTTCAGTTACAGCAATATTGTCTTGTAAGTGATCATCCGCTGCCGGATCGTAACCGCGAAGGCTGGCGGGATCGATGGCCGCGGCTTGTACGTCGACCGGAATGTCGAGCCAGCAGGGGCCGGGGCGTCCACTTTGCGCCAGGTGCCAGGCGCGCTCAAGATGATATCGAATGGTTAGAGGATCGTCGATCAGCACGGCGTACTTAGTAATGCCCTGGACCATGGCGACGATGTCGGCTTCCTGATCTCCAAGTTGGCGCAGTCCGGTGATGCCCCGGGAGCGCATGCAGGTTTCACGTTTCACCTGGCCAGAGACGATGAGCATGGGAACGGAATCGGTCCACGCTCCGAAGACTCCGTTGAGCGCGTTGATGCCGCCGGGCCCGGTGGTGACGTTAACCACGCCGGGTTGTCCGGTGATGCGGGCATAGGCTTCCGCGGCCATCGCGGAAGCTTGTTCATGATGATTGCAGACATACTGCAGTCGCGGCTCGTGGCCAATCGAGTCGTTGAGGTGCATAGCGCCGCCGCCGGTGACAAGGAAGATGTGGCGCACGCCCCAATCCGCGAGTTGGCCGGCGATGTAGTCGGAGATTTTCATGGCCATGGTGGCGGACGCGTTAGACATATGTCCCCCGCGTGTTGTTGGCTGCTGCGGCGACGGACTGCGAAGCGTACCAGGCATGAGTGCGACAGATGGCCTCGCGCAGCGGGATCTCGGCGCGGAGTCCCAGTTCTTCGCGCGCTCGCGCCGTGCTGGGCACGTAGCGGTGCACCGCGGCGCCCGGCTCTGCCTTGGTAGCGATATGGATGTCGGCCCTGGGTGGCAGCGCGGCGGCGACTTCGCGCGCGAGGGCCGCGATGCTCAAAGCTTCTTCGGAGCCGACGTTATAGGCGCGGCGGGATTCTCCCTTGAAAAGAATGGTCCAGAGCCAGACCATCAAATCAGAGGCGTAAAGGTAGGAGCGCACCGCGGTGCCGTCTCCCTGGACGCGAATTGGGCGATCGCCCAAACGATCGGCGATGAAGTTACCGATGGCAAAGTGCGCGTCGAGCTTCATGTATGGTCCGACGAAAGCAAAGCAGCGCGCGATTTTGATTTCGAGCTCGGAAGACGCCGCGAGCGCGCACAACAACTCCGCCGCTCGCTTGCCTTCGGCATAGGCGTTCGCAGGGTCGAGAGGGTCTGGTCCTCCCGGGAACGATTCGGTTACGTGTGTAGGCTTTGCCGGCTGCGTTCCATAGACTGCGCCGGAACTGACGAACAAAAACTTCGTGACTGAGCGTGACGCAGCGGACCCCGAAGCGCACTCCGAGGTGAACTGTAAAGTGCGGCGTGTTCCCTCAACGATGGTGTCGAACATCGCGAGCGGAGTCTGTTGATTAAGCGCGGCGCTGGCTTCGGTGGCGGCGTGGATTACATGCGAAAATGTACCTTGCGGGAAGGCATCGCGGCGCACGTCGGCGGCGTGCAATTCGACGGTGTGGTCGGCAGCGAGGTGGGGAGCCTTCTGTGCAAGCGTCTGAGGATGCCGCGCGAGTGCGACCGCACGCGCGTTGAGATCGAGGCGGCGGTTCGCCCAGGCAAAGCTTTCCAGCAACCAGCAGCCAAAGAATCCCGTGGCGCCGGTGATCAGGATGCGCTGGCCGCGCAGTTCCCGCCACAGAGGCTCGGTTCGCGCGAGGATGTCGTCGAGATCGCGCGCCAGCCGGTTTGTAATGCCTGCATGTCTCGTCGATGTCTGACTCATCGTGGCGTTACTCATGTTGCGTAACTCATGCTCGTCTATGCTCCACGACTAGCGGAGGCGGCTTTTGGAATCTGATGGAAGGTCTCCGCCATGTAAGCGATCATCGCTTGCGTGATGCCAGGGTAGAGGCCGATCCAGAAAACGTTGTTCATTACAAAATCAGTGTTATGTAAGTCGCCGATTACGCGCCGTGGAATGTCGCGATAGGCGGGCTGGCGAAGCAGGTTGCCGCCGAAGAGCAGGCGGGTAGCTATGTTTCGCGATTCCAAAAAGCGCACAACCTGACTGCGGCCTGTGGGTGCATCTTTACCGTTGCCCTGACGCACAGCGAGAGGGAACCCAAACCAACTCGGGTTTGAATGCGCGGTGGCTTCGGGCAAAATGAAAATGTCGTCAAGATCGCTGAGGGCAGCCTGCAACTTGGCGAAGTTCTCGCGTCGCTTGGCGATGAAGCCCGGCAACTTCTTGAGTTGCGCGACTCCGACGGCGGCCTGCATGTCGGTCGCTTTGAGGTTGTAGCCGATGTGGCTATAGATGTATTTGTGGTCGTATCCGGCGGGCAGATCGCCAAGTTTCCATTCGAAGCGCCGACCGCAGGTATTGGATTTCCCAGGATCGCACCAGCAGTCGCGGCCCCAGTCGCGAAAAGAGTCGGCTAACTTCTTGAGCGCGGGAGACTGGGTGAGCACGCATCCGCCTTCGCCCATGGTGATGTGGTGCGCGGGATAAAAGCTGGTAGTGGCGAGGTGGCCAAATGTCCCAACGCTGCGGCCTTTGTACGTAGATCCGACGGCATCGCAACAGTCCTCAATCACCCAGAGATTGTGCTTGGTTGCCAACGCCATCACAGCATCGACATCAAACGGATTACCGAGAGTGTGGGCCAGCATGATGGCTTTGGTACGGCCGGAGACTGCAGCCTCAAGCTGAGTTATGTCGACGTTATAAGTTGGAAGCTGAACGTCGACAAAGACCGGGATAAGTCCGTTTTGAATAATCGGATTGACGGTCGTGGGGAATCCGGCCGCCACGGTTATGACTTCGTCTCCGGCGCAGAGCCTGCGTTCGCCGAGCGACGAAGATGTGAGGCACGAAAGAGCCGCGAGGTTGGCCGAGGATCCGGAATTGACGAGCGAAGCACACCGCACGCCCATGAAGGCGGCGAAGTCGCGCTCAAACTCGGCGGCAAAGCGGCCAGTGGTGAGCCAGGCGTCAAGCGAGGCTTCGACCAGAAATTCGAGTTCGGTCGAGTCGAAAACTTTGCCGGACACGGGGACGCTGCTTTGGCCGGGCGCGAACGTCTGCGGAGCTAGGGCGACATCGTAGTACTGCTTCACCAGCGCGCGGACCTCTTCGCGGAGTTGGCCAGCCGTTTTGGTTGTCGTTCTTGGCATGGTCGAGTTATCCCCTGCCTGCATGGGCCATCGCGGCGGGCGCGCCCAGGAATTCGCGATACCAGGCGAGGGTGGGGTCGAGGCCGGACTCGAGAGTGAACTGCGGCCGCCAATTGAGCACGGTGCGGGCGCGCTCGGCGCTCAGGAACTGGTGCCGGATTTCATTGCTCGCCTGGTTGAGCACCTCCGGGCGCAGGGAGGACTTCATCTTGTGCAGAATCATGTCGACGAGCTCAAGCACGCTGATCTGACTCTCGTTGGAAAAATTGAAGGCCTGACCGCGTAGGCTGGCATCTGAATGAAGGCGCTCGGCAAGCAACATATATGCGGCGGCGCCGTCTTCGATGTAGAAATAGTCACGGACGAAGTTACCGTCTGAGCGCACGACCGGCCGCTCGCCGCGAATAATAGAGCGAATTGTACCCGGAACCACGCGATTCCAATTCAGGTCTCCGCCGCCATAGAAATTTCCGCAGCGCGTGATCGCGACCGGCAGGTTGTAAGTGGCAGCATAGGTCTGCGCGATCAGATCGGCACATGACTTACTAACATCGTAGGGATGACGGCCTTGCAGCGGCATCGTCTCGTTGTAGGGGAGATGCTCCTGATCGCCGTAAGCCTTGTCGGATGAAGCCACTACGATCGATGCAACCTTGAGCGAGCGGCGGCAGGCCTCAAGCAGATTCCAGGTGCCCTCTATGTTGGTGGAGAAAGTCGAGACCGGATTGCGATTCGCGATGCCGACGATGGTCTGCGCCGCCAGATGAAAGACGACTTCGACTTCATACTCGCCGAGAGTGCGCTCGACCAGATCACGATCGACGATATCGCCGCGCACCGTGTTGACCTGCTCAATGCGATGGCTGCGTGCGAGTTCGCTTTGCGGAACCCAGTCGCGTACCAGGCAAACAATATTCGCGCCCGCGTCCATAAGCTGCTTGACGAGCCACGAACCGAGCAGTCCCGTGCCGCCGGTGACGAAAACTGAGCGATCGCGCCAGAATGAATTCATTCCGACCACACTTTCCAGGGGGTTTGCTCGCTCGCCCAGAGTTCGTTCAGGTATTGGTATTCGCGATAAGTGTCCATGGCATAGAAAAAGCCATCATGGCGATAGGCCATAAGTTGGCCTTCACGCGCCAGCCGCTCCATAGGTTCGCGTTCCAGGATGCATTCCGGGCCGCCAAGGTAATCAAGCACGCGTCGGTTGAACACGAAAAAGCCGGCGCTGATCAAGCCGTTCGCCTTGGGCTTTTCCATGAAGCGCTGAACCTGGCCCTGGGCGTCAGTTTCGAGCACTCCGAAGCGGGAAATGGGAGGGACGGACGTGACGGTCGCAAGGCGTCCGTGCTGGCGATGAAAGTCGAGCAGGGAGCTGACATTGACGTCGCTTAGGCCGTCGCCGTACGTCAGTAGAAACGTGTCGTCGTTCTCAAGATAGCGGGCCACGCGCCGCAAACGGCCACCGGTCATGGTATCGAGGCCGGTGTCGGCCAGTGTCACCGCGAAATCCTGTTCCTGATGAGCGCCCATAAACTGGATGTGCGATTTGCGGCCCAGACAGATTTTGAAGTCACTATTCATGGCCTCGTAGTTCAGGAAGTACTCTTTGATCATGTTGCCGCGATATCCGAGGCAGAGAATGAACTCGCGCACCCCATAGTGGGCGTACATTTTCATGATGTGCCACAGGATGGGACGGCCCCCGATCTCCACCATCGGTTTGGGGCGGAATTCGGTCTCTTCCCGGAGACGGGTACCTAATCCACCGCACAGAACGACAACCTTCATAGACTGGGTCCTTGCAGCGCCGACGACGAACGGCGGCGCTTTGTATCTCCTGAACTAGCCACGCGGACGTACCTGCATTACCCATCGTCAAAACTCAGACGGAGAGTCCGCAAATCAGTTATCCCACACGCGAGCTAGTAAGGGAGAGTTACGGAAGTCACCCGCAACGCCTCAATTTGAGAGTCGTGAGCCCTAACTGATCAACTTGAGCTTTGCGGAGACTGATTGCTGTCTGCGAACGAGATGTGGCGATGGCCAAAGAAGCTCAACAGGGCTGAAAACACAAGAACGATAGCGCCGGCGATGTAGGGGGCGCTGCGCTCGTGGCCCGGTTGGCGGCGGATGATGCCGACGACGAAAGGAAGTGCGGCAGCGGACAGTATCATGCTGCTGGCGTAGACGCCGACGCAACGGATCCATTCCTTGAAATAGTTGCCTTTAGTCTTGAATACAAACCACTTATATCCGAAGAATGCGAACGTGATGCTGAACAGATTGGCGAGAAGGCTGGCCACAACATACCCGTAGGAGAAAATCGGGGTTAGAAGCAGTGTGAACAATGCGAAGCAACCGTAGCCAAAGATCGTGTTGCAAGCGCCGACGGCTAAGTACCAGACAAGAGTTACCGCGCGCAGCCCTTTCTGTTTTGGTGTGGTTATGACACTTTCGGCAGACATAACCGGCGCAGATACGTCAGATCCAGCCTGTTGGTTATGAGTCAACATCCGGGATCATAGTAGCCGTATAAGCTTCGGGTACACAGGTTACTATCGTTACCTGTGATGACACCTGTCACGACTGGGCAGGCGCTGCGGCTCGTTTGGGGAAGATGTTGCCGACGCGGCGGATTTCGGCGCCGACAGCTTTCAGTTTTTCTTCAATGTGCTCGTAGCCGCGGTCGAGGTGATAGACGCGGTCGATGATGGTCTCGCCATCCGCAACTAGGGCGGCGAGCACGAGCGAGGCCGAGGCGCGCAGGTCGGACGCGAGGACGGCGGCGGCGCTCAGCGGAGTTCCGCCGCGAACAATAGCTCTGTGCCCCTCGATCTTGATGTTGGCGCCCATGCGAACCAGTTCCTGCGCGTGCATGAAGCGGTTCTCGAAAATATTTTCCGTGATAATCGACGTGCCCGCGGCCTGCGTACTGAGCGCCATATACTGCGCCTGCATGTCGGTGGGGAAGCCGGGATATTCTTCCGTGTTCAGGTCGGCGGCTTGGAGCGGATGATCTCCCATGACGCGTACGGAGTCGGCCTTTACCGCAGTCTTCACGCCAGTTTCCGATAGCTTTTGCAGAATGGCGGTAAGGTGCGTGGGATCGCATCCGGCGACGTTGAGGTCCCCGCCGGTGAGGGCTCCTGCGATGATGAAGGTTCCCGCCTCGATGCGGTCGGGAATGATGCGATGCCGGGCGCCGTGCAGTTTGGCGACTCCCTTTATGCGGATCGTGGACGTGCCCGCGCCCTGGATTTTGGCGCCCATGGCGTTGAGCAGCGCGGCGAGGTCGGCGACTTCCGGTTCACGCGCGCAGTTCTCCATGACGGTCTCGCCTTCGGCAAGCGTGGCGGCCATGAGCAGATCTTCGGTGCCGGTGACGGTAATTCGGTCAAAAACAATTTCTGCGCCGCGAAGCCGGCCGCCTTGGAGCGGATCGCTTTTGGGCGGACCGCTTTTCGAAACAACGACGGCCTCGACGTAGCCGTGCTCCTGCGTGATTGTGGCGCCGAGTTTTTCCAGACCTTTGATGTGGAGATCGATGGGGCGCGCTCCGATGGCGCACCCGCCGGGCAGAGAGACTCGGGCACGGCCACAGCGGGCAATGAGCGGCCCCAGGACGAGCGTCGAGGCACGCATGGTCTTGACCAGTTCGTAAGACGCTTCGGGAGCGGCGAGCGTGCGGGCGCAAATCGTGGTGCGATGCTGGGCGCGTCCGTAGCCGAGTTCGACTTCGGCGCCCATGGCGGCCAGCAGTTTGCGCGTGGTCTCGATGTCGCGCACCTGCGGGATGTTTTCGATAATTACCGGCTCATCGGTGAGCAAGGCTGCCGCCATGCAAGGGAGCGCCGCGTTCTTCGCGCCACTGATGCGGACCGTCCCCAGCAGAGGGTTGCCGCCGCGGATCACGAGCTTATCCATCGCTTAACTTGCTCCTGAAAATTGGAAGCGCCGCTTTCATTCTAACTACAACGGTCTCGCCAGCGTTATCGCTCTGCGCACCTGGCCTTGAGATTTGTTCAGAGCAGCCACAGCCCTGGCGCGTTTGACCCCAGCCTTGCTCATTACCAAAGCCACGGGAACACGGCTTCCCGCAGCGGCAAGGAACTTGCGCGCTGTCCGGTGATCGAGTCCAGCGGCCTGTTCGAGGATGGCCACTCCGCGTTCGTGCAACTTTTCGTTCTTGGTGTGGAGATTGACCATCAGATTGCCGTAGACGTAGCCGAGACGAGTCATCGCTCCGGTGGAGAGCATGTTCAGAATCATTTTCTGCGCGGTGCCGGCTTTCATACGCGTTGAGCCCGCGACGACTTCCGCACCGACGTTCGCGACGATGGCGAGGTGCGCGGCTTTTTCAAGCGGAGATTTTGGGTTGCAGACGATGGCTATCGTTTTTGCGCCATGGGCGCGCGCATATTTGATGGCGGCGATGGTGAAGGGAGTGCGTCCGCTGGCCGCGATACCGACGACTACGTCTTGCTTTGAGGGCCTCTTCTTCGCGATGGTCTTACGTCCCAGTTGGCGGGAATCCTCGTCGGCCTCGACCGCTGCTGCCAGCGCTCTTGAGCCACCGGCAATGATGAACTGAACCATTCGCCGGTCGACGTCGAAAGTGGGCGGACATTCGACGGCGTCGAGGGCGGCGATGCGTCCGCTGGTGCCGGTGCCAACATAGATCAGACGCCCGCCTTGCGAAAGGGCCGCGGCGATTAGATCGATCGCTTGCCCAATTTGCGGCAGAGCGCGCTTCACCGCGCCGGCGACCTTGGCATCTTCGCGGTTGATGATGCGGGCGATTTCGAGCGCGGATTTCTGATCGAGGCCGGCGGAGGCAGAGTTTGTTTTCTCGGTGCCGAGGCGGCGCAGTGCGGCACTCGCGGCTTCGCGCCTCGGTCCTTCACGCTTCAAGGTTTCGCGATTCGAAGCTTTGCGTTTCAAGCGTTCTTCCCCAAGGCTTCGATCACCGCGTCGTGAAACGCCGGTCGCACCTGTTTAATTGCCTGATTCCGGCAGTCAGGCCAGGTGCGATTGCTTAGCAAAGTTATGGACAGTTGGCGCTCCGGGTCGATCCACAGGGATGTGCCGGTGTAACCGAGATGTCCGAAAGCGCGGGACGAGAAGTATTTTCCGGATTGCGAAGGGGCCGACGGAGTATCCCACCCGAGCGCCCGCGAGGTGCCCTCGGGCGCGGATTCGCGACGTGTAAAGAGTTCGACGGTTGCTGAGCGCAGAATGGGGTGTCCGCCGTTGAGCATGGCGTGAGCGAAGATGGCTAGATCCTCGGCGCTTGAGAACAGGCCGGCGTGTCCGGCAAAGCCGCCGAGGACGCTGGCGTTTTCGTCCTGCACCTCGCCCTGGATGATGCGATGCCGAAAGCTGCGATCGTCGGCGGTTGGCGGGATGGAATCCTTCATGGCGGGCGTGGGATTGAAGGTCGTGTGCGTCATCCCGAGCGGGCCGAAGATTTCACGCTGGCAGAAGGTGTCGAGCGATTCATCGGCGAGCCGTTCGAGCGCGAAGCCGAGAATGATGAAGCCGATGTCGCTGTATTCGGCGCGTATACCAGGAGCGGCTGCAAGCGGAGTGCTGAAGGCCGCTTGCAGCAGGGCGTCACGAGTCTGGGCGCGCAGAAAAAGCTTTTCGTAGGCAGGCAGACCGGAACTATGCCCGAGCAGCATGCGCAGGCTGACTTCGCGTCGGCCTGCGTCGTTACCGGCGAATTCAGGCGCGATCGCGGTGACCGGCGCTTCCAGATCGAGCAGTCCTCGCTCGTAGAGGATCATGGCCATAGCGGTTGTAGCGACGACTTTGGTGAGCGAAGCGAGATCGAAGAGACTAGCGGTTGTGACCTCAGGCGCAGCCGGATCATAGGTGAAACGGCCAAAGGCTTTATGGGCGACGAGTTCTCCGCCGACGGTCACGGCCAGCGAGCAGGCGGGAAAAGAGCGAGTGGCGATGGCCTTTTCGAGGATGCCGAAAGCGCTGCCAAACCGCTCATCCTGCGCGACGACATTGCGCACGAGGAAGGAAAAACCGGTGGGCGGGTTTTGCGTTGCCGTCAACGTCTTCTCGGAGGCCTGCTCGGGTTATAACAAACCGCAGCGGTCCGGGCAAAGTGATCCGGCTGCCGGGTGGTTACCTGGGATAGAGCCCCACCACGTGCGGGCCCATCTTCTGCTCGACTTTGCATCCCTCGATCAGTTCATCTGGGATGAACCAAACCTTGGGGCGCTGCGGATCGTAGTGGACCTGCAGTTTGTGCCCTACCATGTGGGTCAGCAGGGATTCGCGAGGAACAGTTCCAGGCCGCGCGAGAGAAAAGCGGCCGGAATAAATTTCGCCCGCGACTTTGTAGGAAAAGCTAAACGTAGGGAGCGCAGTGTAGCGGCCTTGGGCGACAGGCTCAAGCGCGGCGGTTTCGACGGTTGCCTCAGTTTGCGGCCATTGGCGTGCTTGGTCAACTTCGCGCTTCTTTCTCCACCACCACAGGGCAAAAATGCCGGCAACGCCGAAAGTAAGAGCGAATATTCCGGCGAGTATCGCGATGCCTGTCGAGTCCACCCGCCTAGTATCACCGTGAAGTTGTCCGCCGGCAACGGGCACTGTTGGCAAAGCGAGTTACCACGGAGGTCCCCAGAGTGAGCAGGACGGTTGAGGGCTGACTTAGGCGTCGTGTACAGTCACAGCAAGCGTGAAACTCACATCCACAGTTCTGGCGCTTGTTTTCCTGTGCAGCGCAACAGCCCTCAGTCAGGCTCCGCTTGATTCCCGCCTTGCCGTTCTCGATCCCATCGTCAACGACGCCATCGCCCAGCAGCAGATTCCAGGCGCTGTCCTCATCGTCGGGCACGACGGACGGGTGGTATATCGCAAAGCTTATGGCAGCCGCGCGATTGAACCTCAGCGGGAAGCGATGACGCTCGATACGGTGTTTGATTGCGCCTCGCTGACCAAGGTCATCGCGACTACGACGGCCATCATGCAGCTTTGGGAGCAGGGAAAGCTTCGCATGAACGATCCGGTCGCGAAGTACCTTCCTGAGTTTGGACAGAACGGCAAACAGGATATTACGATCCGCCAACTGCTGGTGCACTACTCGGGGCTGGCTCCGGATCTGGACTTGGCGACGGCGTGGGAAGGGAAAGAAACGGCATATCGGATGGCGTTTGAGGGGGCGCCGGAACGGCCTCCGGGTGCGGCGTTTGTTTATAGCGATATCAACTTCGTGGTGCTGGGAGCGCTGGTGGAGCGGCTCTCGGGCGAGTCGCTCGATGAGTATTCGGCGCGGCATATCTTTGGTCCGCTCGGCATGAAGGAGACGAGGTTCGTTCCTCCGTCTTCGTGGCTGCCGCGCATTGCTCCAACCGAGGAGGATGAGAACCATCGCCTGTTGCGCGGCGTGGTGCACGATCCGACCGCTCGCCGGATGGGGGGAGTGGCGGGTCATGCGGGATTATTTTCTACCGCCGACGATCTGGCGATTTTTGCGCAGGCTTGGCTGGATGGCGGGCGCAGCGTACTGACTCCGGCAACGATTGCGAAGATGACTGCGCCACAGCAGCCCGTGAATGGAACGGCGTTGCGGGGATTTGGATGGGACATCGATTCTCCGTTTTCTACCAACCGTGGGGAAATGTTGCCGGTGGGCAGTTACGGGCACACGGGATTCACTGGAACTTCGCTGTGGATTGATCCGGCAACGAAGACTTACATCCTGCTGATGACCAATGCGGTGCACATGAATATTGTTCACATGAACATGCTGCCGCCGAATCAGAAGGGAAGCGCAGTGTCGCTTCGAACCAGGGTCGCGACCGCCGTAGCTGCGGCGCTGGCGCTCGATCCAGCTGAAGCGGAGAAGATGCGGGTCGCGACGATCACCGGCTACAACGAAATGCAAAGCGCGGCGCGCAAACTGGCCGTGCGGAATGGAACGGTGAAGACGGGAATCGACGTGCTCGAGGAAACGAAGTTCGCGGCGCTGCATCCGGCTAAAGGCGGTGCGCCGCGCAGCATTGGACTGCTGACCAATCAGACCGGCGTGGACTCGGAAGGGCGCCGCACGATTGACGTGCTGGCGAACGTGCCCGGGATTTCGCTGGATGCGATTTTCAGTCCGGAGCATGGTGTGACGGGGACGCTGGATACGACCGACGTCAAAAATACGAAAGATGCAGCGACGGGAGCAGTGGTCTATAGCGTGTACGGAGGGAGCGACGCGGCCCGGCGTCCACCGATGGATGTATTGAAGCGCCTGGATGCAGTGGTAATCGATCTGGCGGACGCGGGCGCGCGCTTTTACACCTACGAGGCCACGACCGGATATTTTCTGGAAGCGGCCGCGAAGGCGGGAGTCGAAATAGTTGTTCTGGATCGACCGAATCCGATTACGGGATCGTTTGTGCAGGGGCCGGTTTCGGATGAGGGTCACGAGAAGTTTACGAATTACTTTCCCGAGCCCGTGCGCCACGGGATGACGTTGGGTGAACTGGCGAAAATGGTGAATGCCGAGCGGCATATTGAGGCGCGGCTCGAAGTCGTCCAAATGGAAGGCTGGCAGCCGGGGGACTGGTTCGATTCGACCGGCCTGCCGTGGGTGAATACTTCGCCCAATTTGCGGGACTTAAATGAGGCGACGCTTTATCCGGGCGTGGCCATGATTGAAGGGACGAATGTCTCGGTGGGACGAGGGACGGATACGCCGTTTGAAGTAGTGGGCGCGCCCTGGATCAAGGGCCGGGAATTGGCGGCCTATCTGAACGGGCGCGGCATTCAGAGTGTGCGGTTCGTGCCGATTGTTTTTACTCCATCATCAAGTAACTTTGCGGGAGAGCGGTGCGAAGGCGTGAACCTGATCGTTCTGGATCGGAATACTCTGGATTCGCCGGAACTGGGAATTGAGCTGGCGTCGGCGCTGCATAAGCTGTATTCGAACGACTTCAAGCTCGAGAAAATGGCGGATCTGCTGGTGAATCAGGCGGTGTTTGATGCGATCGAGGCGGGAGAGGACCCGAGACGGATCGCCGAGGATTGGCAGGAGCACCTGGAGGGATTCATGCGGCTCCGGGAAAAGTATTTGTTGTACAAGTAGAGGCGTGCGATTCTCAGCACACATCCAGGGGCACATCTCAGCGCACCGCTCAAGACACGGTTTATAACCCATGTTCCCGCGGGCACTCCTCAGCTACAATGCGGAGTACGCAGGTTAATCATGCCCGAGAATCTGGTTCGTATTCCGAGTTCGTTTTACCGTTGCGCCGGCCCGAATTGCGGAGTGTTAAAAGGCGTGAGTGACCGCTGGTGGATCATGTGGAGTTCGTTCGACGATTACGAGGCGCCGGTAATGCATCTGGCTCCGTGGGATGAGGATCTGGCTGTGAAGGAAGGCGCGCTGCATGTTTGCGGCGAAGGTTGCGCCCAGAAACTGCAGTCGCAGTTCATGGGCAACGTGATCGAGAATCGGACTCGGAGAAGCAGTGGTTAAGGCCTGGAGCCGTTTCTCAGCTAACCAGCGCTCTGGCGAGCGCATCTGAGAATGCGAGCGGCCTCCTGACCGTCGTCGGTAGCTATGGTCAGTAGCTATGGTCAATAACCGTTAGGTCAATAACTGTTTTCAAAGGCAGGTCGTTCGATGAAGATGCTGGCTGCTTCCGTTTGGGTTCTACTGCTGATCGCAATCGGATCGGCGCAGACGTCCGTAGCTTCACCTCCGGCCGCGGCACCGGCGGAGCCAGCCAAGACAATGCTGGTCATCCCTGCCGGCACCACAGTTCCGCTGTCGCTGAAGCAGGCGATTTCGACCAAGAACGCAAAGGATGGAGATCCGGTCTATGCGGAGACTGCGTTCCCATTCGTGGTCAACGAACGGATCGTGATTCCGGCGGGCACTTACATCCAGGGAAAGATTGAGCGCGTGCAGCGCGGCGGGCACGTGAAGGGCCGAGCCGAGTTGCTGGTCCACTTCACTTCCATGATTTACCCCAACGGCTATACCGTTATGCTCGGCGGCTCGGTGGAGAACGCGCCCGGAGCCGACAAGACGTCGATGAAAGATTCGGAAGGGACGATTCGCCAGGATAGCGACGCCGGGAAAAAAGCTGAGACCGCCGCGACCACGGCAGCCACGGGAGCGACGATTGGCGGTGTCACCAACGGAATCAAGGGCGCCGGGATCGGCGCGGCAGCCGGAGGCGCCGTCGGGCTGGCGATCGGAATGCTCTCGCGCGGTGCCGACGTGCGGCTGGACTCCGGCACGTCCATCCAAATGGAGATTCAGCGCGAAGTGACGGTCGATGCCAGCCGGATTGCCTCACGAAGTGAAATAGTTGTTCGCAACTGAGCGGCGGAGCCCGGCTCTCCACTAGCCATTTCCTATTTCCACACAAACAGAGCATTCACGTGCGCAGTGACCGTCACGTTCTGTGGTGAGAACTCCTCGGTCGGCGCGGCCTGTGGCTTCATCGCCGCCGACATGGCAAGGCGCGGAATCGGCGAGCGCACGCGATTGTTTTCGAAAGTATCGACGGAAGCGTAGGAGAGTTCGCCGAGCGTGCGTCCGCTGGCGTTGGCGAGGGACTGCGCGGAAGCGCGGGCGCGGCGGTAAGCGTCGGCGACGGCTTTGCTCTTGGCCTCTTCGGTCGAGTCGAGCGTGTAGCTGAGCGACTGGCTTTCACCGACACTGGCGTCGGCGAGTTGCTGGGTGACCGGGCCGATCTTGGAGAAATCCTTGAGCTTCAGGCTGACGCTGGTCGTGACCTGGTAGCCGACGATTCTGTGCTTCGTGTCTTTCCAGTCGTACTGCGGATTTACCGCGAAGAAGCCGATCTCGGCGGTCTTCGGATCGATGCCGTTGGCGCGCAGAACCTGGCGCGTGGCCTCGGCTTGCTTGCCGGCCTGCTCGTAGGCATCTTTGGCGCTGCCGGCTTGGGCCGAGATATTGAACTGAATGAGCGCCGTATCGGGCGTGGTTTCAAACTTGCCATCGGCGCCGACGTAAACCGTGTTGGGCAGAGCGTTGAGCGTGGGCGTCTGCGTCATTGCAAGAGCACTCAGAACGAGAACGGCGCAAAGAGTGATAGTGATAGTTTTCATCGGATTTCTCCTGACTCTGATATGTGGAGAGCCGGGCGCCCCGCCCGGCCGCTGGACCGTCCGTACGAACCGCAGAGTCCATTTCGCCGCAAACTCTAAAGCTCCGGTTATACACCTCTGAAGTCAGAACGTGATGAGCTTGCCGAATTGCAGACGAAAGAAGTGAAACGGAGGCTTGCGACAACGAGGATTGCGACGACAATGACGCGCAGCGGGAGGCGCGGCCAGCCTCGTCTCCACCGGGGAATCGAACAACGATAGATCAGTGCGATGGGATCTGCAGGGCTCGATCGAAGCGCACCTCGAGCGCCGTTCCTTTTTCCAGTTGGAGATTCCGATTGGCCAGCAGGCTGGCCTTGGCTCCCGCAACTGCGCCCGCTGCGCCGCCGGAGCCGTTACCGTCGCCCGCAGTTGTGCCGACACCGGAGCCAAGAGCTGCGCGTGCGGCCGCGTCTGCGATCGTTTGCTTTACAGTCGGCCCCTGGCGTTCGATCTCACCCTCGGAACCCTCGTTGCCCGGCACTTTGACCCCGTGTTCGCCGGGGACTCCGGTGACGGTTGCGATCAGCGCAACCCATCCGTGGTTGGTTTCGATTTCGTCGAAGCTGAGCAGGAGCCGCGGGTGCAGCCCTTGTGCCACGGAACTGACATGACCCTTGATTTTCTTGCCGCGGGGAATCACGTTGCCGTTCGCGGAAATGAGATCTTCATCCAGCTTGACTTTGAAATGTTGGCCCGCGCGCAGTTCGGCGGCGTCGAGTTTGTCCTGCAGCCGGACGAGGAAGATGGTCCCTTCCGGAACGCGTTCGACGGAGTCATGGGCCCAGTAGCCGGATCGTTATTAGGTCGATCGATGTTAACCGGAGCGTTGTTCTGGGCCAGCGCCGTGATTGCGGCCAGAAAAAAGAATATTCCTACCCAGGAAGAGAATTTGTTCACGATTACCTCGCGGATTTTCTGGTGCCGAATATGAAAAACCCGGTCTGTCCCGCCAGATGCGAATCAGGCGCATGCTGGCGGGCTCCGGTTCCTTCACCCCAGAACGGCAGAACACCACCGCGATGAGGACCGTTTGGATTGACTTCGCTGTCAGCTTGGATGAGGCGATCGAGCGAAAACGATGCCTGGCTCTGCGCGGAAAATACTGCTCACACCTTCGGCATCGGCGAGTTCGGCCCGTTGATGTCTTTTCGCAGGTCTTCCCAGATATTGTCGGGCATTTCGAGGAACACCTTGACGATCTGGGGATCGAACTGGCGGCCGGACCAGAGTTCGATTTCCTTGCGCGCGGCCTGAAATGTTTGAGCGGGGCGGTAGGGGCGGTCGCTGGTAATGGCGTCGAGAGTGTCGGCGACGGAGAACATGCGCGCGCCGAGCGGGATCTCGTCGCCCTTCAGGCCACGGGGATAGCCGAGTCCGTCGTAACGCTCCTGGTGTGAATAAACGATTTCGGCAGCCTCGGCCAAAAAGGGGATGCGCGAGATGATCGAGTAGCCGCGGTAGCAATGCTCCTTCATGATGGCCATTTCGTCTTCGGTGAGCTTGCCGGGCTTGCGCAGGATATCGTCGGGAATAGCCATTTTGCCGATGTCGTGGAGGAAGGCGCCGCGGGCGATCACGTTGATCTCTTCTTTCGGCAGTCCCATTTTGCGGGCGATGGCGATGGTATACGCGGTGACGCGCCGGGAGTGGCCTTCGGTCTCGGCATCCTTGAGGTCGAGCGCGTCGCCTAAAGCTTCGAGGGTGATGTCATACGATTTCTCCAGGCTGGAAAGCGCCGTCTTCCATTGCTGGGTGCGTTCCGCCACCAGGACTTCGAGGTTGCTGCGATAGGCGTCGTTTTCGCGTTTAAGGCGGCGATTCTCCAGCGCCCGCCGGACCGTGGCCAGCAGTTGCTCGCGCTCGAATGGCTTGGGCAGGTAGTCGTAGGCCCCATTGCGAATCGCCTGCAGGGCGACCGAGATGTCGTGGACCGTGGTGACCATGACGATGGGCATGTCTGGATATCGTTCCTTGGCGCGCTCCAGAAGGGCAATCCCATCCATTTCGGCCATCATCAGGTCGGAGAGCACGAGATCGAATTCGTCCCCCGACTCCAGAATCGCCAGGGCTTCGACGCCATTGGCGGCCTGGCGCGTCTGAAAATGAGCTCCTCCGAGCATGGAGCAAACAATCTCGCGGATTGTTTCCTCGTCGTCTACTACAAGAATGCGGTCATTGGCCATGGCGCTGTGTAGATGTATCGCTCATTCTAGGCCTCGACTTCACGTTCCGAAAGTAACCAACTGGACACGGAAATCCGGCAACGAGGGAGGGCCAGCGTGATATGTAAAAGGTTGGTGCTGGTGCGCCTGTCTAAGTGCGCCTGCCCAGCGTGTGCGCCTATCTATGGGTCCTGCCTGGCTATTCGGGAACTCGGTTGGCATGTCGACCGTCCTTTGGTCGTCCGCTCCCTGGTCGTCCGCCCCATGGTTGACCATCTCCCGCTTGACCGGCCGCTTGTCGACCATCCCCTGGTTGACGATGCGGGAAACCGCTGCCTTGATCGCGGTCGTGGTTAGCCTGCTTTTTTTCCGGGTTTTTCGAGAACGTTGTCTGCTGGTGTGGGGAGCCGGCTGGGTCGCCTATGGAGCATTTCTTTGGGTCGGGCGCGCCAGTGAGTGGCACCCCGCGTCGCCGTCGATGACGGCATTTGCGCAGGCCGATTTTGTACTCGCGATGGGGTTGTTTGCGGCGGCGGCGCTCATGTCGGCGCAGGCGCGGCGAGCGTTGGCGGTTTTAGTGGCGTTCTCGTGGGTGCTGATGGTTTTCGCGGTAATGAGGCCGCTGTATTTTCCGGATTCGCTGTACTTTGTCGGTTCGAAAACCTTCGGGGATGGGCTGGATGTGGCGTGCCGGTTGGTTGCGGCCGGCGCAGTCGTCGAACTGCTGCGTTACCGGTTCGGGCGGATTGGGCTGGGGTCATGCCTGTTCAGCGCCGGGCTGCTGACGTTGAATTTGAACTGGCCGGCGTTTACCAATCGCATTCCGAGCGAAGGCTACCTGTTGGCGGAAGTGCTGTTTGGTTCGAGCCTGCTGCTGATCGTGCTCGACGACTCCCGCCTGCGCACCCGCCGCCTGGCGGTGCTGAACGAGCTGACGGTGACGATTGCGCGCGCCCAGAATCATGCCCCGATGATGCAGACTGCATTGGAGAAATTGAAATCGATCGCGGGCGCAAAGGCAGCCTGGTTCCACTTGATGGTCGGCGACCATCTGGAGCCAACCCAGCACGTCGGCCTGTCGGGAGAATCTCTGCGAGCCCTCGGTCAAAGCGGGAGCAGCGGAATCGATGGGACCAACCAGACCAACGAGAACAACGAGACCAACGGGAACAACAACACGCAGGCTCGCATCCTGCAGGAAAACCGGGCGGCCGTGCTGCAACTCTCAGTCCTGCCGAAGGCGGAGCAGGAGCAACTGAGAAAATATGGCATTGGTCACGTGGTGCTGCTGCCTTTGTTGGGCAAGCGATCGGTGATAGGAATGCTGTCGCTCGGCTGCGCCGGCCGCCGGCGCCACACCAGCGAAGAACTGGAATTCCTGGAAACGGCGGCGCAGGCGCTGGGCATTGCGGTAGAGAATCTGCGCTTGCTGGAGCAGGTGCTGCGCTCGCAGCGGCAATGGATGAACACCTTCGATTCCATCCAGGACCTGATTCTGGCGCACGATGCGGACTTCCGCATCCTCAAGACCAATCAAGCCCTGCTGCTGCGTCTGGGAAAAGCGCCGGCTGACGTATTGGGCAATCTCTGCAAAGAGGTCCTGCCGCAAAGGCGCGCCTGGAGCGGATGCCCGTACTGCGAACGCGGCTCGGGAGTGACCGAAGGAATCGATCTGTGCTTCGGCGGGCAGTCGGTGGTTTCGACTTCCTCGTATGCCGAACAGGGAGGCCAGCAGAAGGGCACCATTCACGTGGTGCACGACACCACCGAGCGTCAAGTGGCGGAAGAAAAGTACCGCATGTTGTTTGAGCAGGCGCAGGAAGGCGTGTTCGTCGCCACTCCGGAGGGCAATTTGCTCGACTGCAACGACGCTTTCGTCACCATGCTCGGGTACAGTAGCCGTGACGAGTTGATGGCGCTCGACGTGGGCAGCCTGCTGAATGCGATTCCCGAAGAGCGCGAGGCGTTTCGCAGGGAAATCGAGGCGCACAACTACGTGCGCAACTTTGAGATCACCATACGGCGCAAAGACGGCACCCTGCTGGTGGTGGCGCAGAGTTGCTTCGCGACGCGCGATTCCAGCGGGCACATTGAGCGCTATCAGGGCTTCGTGCTCGACATCACGGAGAAGAAACGCTCGGAAGACGAGATGCGGCGCCGCAATCGCGAGTTGAACGCGCTCAATGCCATGGCCGTCATCGCGACCCAATCGTTCGATCTGGATGAAATTCTGAACCTGACGCTGCGCCAGGTGATTTCGCTGTTTGCCGCGGAAACCGGCTCGGTCTATCTGGCAGCCGAACCCGAAGGCACTTATCGGCGGCGCGCCGGTTGGGGCCCGCGGAGCGAGGCGCGCCTGCGCATGGCCGAAGTTGTTTTCGCGGAGGGGTTGGGCGATCTGGTGATGCGCTCGCGAGCGGAAGTGATCACCCAGGATTTTGTGCCCCACCTGCCCCCGGCGGTGGTCGAGTTTGTGTGTGCCGACCGCCTGCCCTACTGGATCTGGGTGGTGCTCTGGAGCAAGGAAAAGCCCATCGGCATCATGGGCATCGCCAGCAAGGAAGACCGGCACTATTCGAGCAACGATGAGAATCTGCTGGTCGCCATCAGCCGGCAGCTGGCCACCACCATAGAAAAAGTCCAGCTCTACGAAGAAACTTGCCGCGCCTACGAAGACTTGCGGCGGACGCAGGAGCAATTGCTGCAGAGCGAGAAGATGTCGGCCGTCGGCCAATTGATTTCGGGCGTGGCCCACGAATTGAACAACCCTCTGACCGCTATCCTCGGTTACGCGCAATTGCTGGAAGGCGCGGGCCTCGATCCACGCTCCGCCGACTACGTGCGCAAGCTGTTCAAGCAAGCCCAGCGCACGCATCGGGTGGTGCAGAATCTGCTTTCTTTTGCGCGTCAGCGCAAGCCGCAAAAGCAGGAAGTAGATCTGCGCAAGGTGCTGGAAGAGTCGCTCACCCTGCGCGAATACGATTTGCGGGTCAACAACGTCTCGCTGGAACGTGACATTCCCGAGGATCTGCCCTCAGTGGTCGCCGACCCCCATCAGTTGGAGCAGGTCTTCCTGAATATTGTCAACAACGCGCTCGATGCCATGGTGGAGAACAGCGGCAGCGGCGTGTTGAAAGTGCGCGTCTTCAAGAAAGACGCCTACGTGTGCGTGGAGTTCGATGACAGCGGTCCTGGAATCAAAGACCCGACCCGGATTTTCGATCCCTTCTATACCACCAAGTCGGTGGGCAAGGGAACCGGCCTGGGGCTGAGCATCTGCTATGGGATCGTCAAGGAACATGGCGGCGAAATTGTGGCGCGCAACCGCGATGAGGGCGGAGCGACGATTGGAGCGACGATTGAAGTCCGTTTGCTGGCCAGCGAGAAACCGGCGCTGCCGGAGGCGGTGGCGCCGACGCGCCGTGAGTCTGTGCTGGCGGGGCGCGTGCTTTTGGTCGAAGACGAAGAAGCGGTGATGGAATTTGAACGCGACGTGTTGGTTGGCGCCGGAGCCGACGTCACTACATCCATGAGCGTCGAGGACACGCAGGAACGGCTGGGCAGCGGTTCATTCGATGTGATCGTGATGAATGGGCGCATGCCGGGCGGATCCACCGTGCGCGAGATCTATGATTGGATCGCGACGAACTGTCCCGGCCTCGAGAAAGGCCTGCTGCTGACGTTTTCCACTGTGACCGACGCCGAGACTCGCAGCTTCCTTCATGAACATCGCGTGCCCTCGCTGGCGAAGCCGTTTGAAGTGGCCGACCTGATCTCACAGGTTCGCAGCCTGAGCCAGAGAGAAGGCAAATCTGCGCCGAAGGCGGCAACGATCACGAAAGACAAGAACGAAGAAAAAGCCTTCGTGGCGGGCGCGGGAAGCTAGCCCGCGGATAGTTGTCAGCTCTCTCCTTCGTACGCTCCAGAACAACTGACGACTAAGAACTGACGACTGATAACCGACAACTGATAACTGCCAACCAATCTAGAGTTGTCCCTTCAATCCCCGCATCATTTCTGTAATCAGCTTTTCATTGCGCTGGTACCAGCGCCAATGTCCCTCTCTCTTGGCCTGCACCAGGCGGGCCTTTTCGAGGATTCGCATGTGATGTGAAACGGTGGGCTGCGCCAGCTTTACACGCTGCTCGATATCGGCGGCACAGAGCCCGACGTCTTTGTCGAGCGAGCATCCACCTTTTTCTTTGAGCGCGAGCAGAATGCGGCGGCGAGTAGGGTCGGCAATGGCATGTAGAAAACGATCGAGATTGGGTGCGGCATCAGACATGATCAGGAAGCGTAACAGTAAGTAAGCTGCGAGCTGCGAGCTGAGCGCAATCCCTCTCGAAGCTCGCGGCTCGAAGCTCATAGCTCATTTCTTCACAATTGGATTGTAGCCATCGCCGATGAGCCTGGCGCGCATGGCCTCGGCGTCCTTCACGTCGGCGTAGGGTCCAACCTGCACGTGATAGTACTTGTCGGTGGAAGGATTATTCGCGGCGAAGGCAGGATACTGTTTCTTCTTCAGAGCCTCGACCAGCGCTTCGGCGTCTTCCTGCCGGCTGACCGCAGCGACCTGCACATAGTAGCCGCTGGTGGCGGAGCCCGCGGGTGCAGCGTCCGCGGCGGTATTTACTGGCGCCACCGTGGTTGGCGGCGCCGCGGGCGCAGGTGCCGGTTGCGTCTTTGAATTTTGATTCGTGGAATTTTGCGACGTGGAACCTTGCGCCGTCGCATCGTGAGGCCCGGTCGCGGCGTCGGCGTTCTTCTCGCCTACGGCTTTGTAAAAGCTGAAGTCGTTGGAATTAGCCTGCGCCGCGGGCTGGGTTGCGCCGTTCTTTGCGGCCGAAGGCCGAACCACGGTCACCGGAGTTCCCACGGGAGCGCTCGGCCAGCCACTGGCGGAGGCGAGCGTGGTCCTTCTGCCGAGCGAAAAGCCGATGGCAAAAAAGAAAGCGCAGACCAGCACAAAAGCGAAAAAAATGGCCAGCATGCGGCCGGTGCCGAGGGTGATCTCCGTGTCCTGTTGCGCCGTAGCCATGGCTTCGTATCAGGATATCGCTTTAGCGATACCGCAATTCCTCCCATTCAGCCGCCCCTTCAGGGGCCGGGTAGAATCTAGACTTTCCCGCACCTCTAGCCTTTCGCCGGCGCGGCCGGTGCTTTCGAGCCCGCCAGCAAATTCTGCAGTCCGGAATAGAAATCGATGGGCACCGGGAACACGACCGTCGTGTTTTTCTCCACGCCGATTTCAGTCAGCGTCTGCAAATATCGCAACTGGATGCTGGCCGGCTCCGACGACAGCAAGTGCGCGGCATCCACCAGGCGCTGTGCCGCCGAGAACTCGCCTTCGGCGTGGATGATCTTCGAGCGCTTCTCGCGTTCCGCCTCGGCCTGCTTGGCCATGGCGCGCAACATCGACTCGGGCATATCCACCTGCTTGACTTCCACGTTCGCGACCTTCACGCCCCAGGGCGCGGTGTGCGTATCGAGGATGCTCTGCAGCCGCAAATTAATTTTGTCGCGGTGAGCCAGCAATTCGTCGAGTTCCTGTTCGCCCAGCACCGAGCGCAAAGTAGTCTGCGCGAACTGCGAAGTCTGGTAGGCATAATTCGAGACTTCGACCACGGCCTTATTGGGATCGATCACGCGCAGAAAAATAACTGCATTCACTTTCAGCGTGACGTTGTCGCGGGTGATGATGTCCTGTGGAGGAACTTCCAGCGCTTCCTGCCGCAGCGAAATCCGCACCATGCGGTCGATGGGAGCGAAAACCAGAATCACGCCCGGCCCCTTGGCCGCAATCAGGCGCCCGAGACGGAAGATGACGCCGCGCTCATATTCGGCCAGGATCTTGATGGAAGTCAGCAGGTAAATGACGACGATGACGATGGCAACGGTGATCACCGGAAACCCGAGATCCATAAATGCCTCCAAGCAACTCGCAATTCAGACTATGAGCGGATTGTAGCGCACGCGGACGGATATCGGCTGTGATGACCTACCCGCGCAGTTGCCAAGGAAGATGCCGGCGTCCAAAATAAAGTGTCATCCTGAGCGGAGGAGCCGCTTCGCGAAGCGAAGCAGCTACGTCGTCGAAGAGCCTGCCCTGAGCGGAGCCGAAGGGACCCCTGCACATCCGATAATGCTAGCGAAGTGTGAAGGCGTTCTGCCCTTTACGCGGCGACAGCATTTTAGCGGCGAAAGCTCAGCGATACACTTCCTTGCGATGTCCGACGCTGGCCACCGGCACTGTGACGCGCTCATCCTGGATGTCGCAAATCAGGCGATAGTCGCCGACGCGATACCGCCACAATCCGCCCTTGTCGCCGTGGAGCGGCTTGCCCCATCGTCGAGGGTTATCCGCCGTCTGCA